>Ga0075422_10000124_pt1 | contig 17914 bp, 18 predicted proteins | sample SoiMethybrSBSTD1_FD_72776 | JGI IMG/M metagenome (GOLD analysis project Ga0075422, IMG submission 72776) | Bulk soil microbial communities from a Populus tree surrounding site in Tennessee, USA - Soil MetaG P. TD hybrid SBSTD1 | ecosystem: Environmental > Terrestrial > Soil > Tree plantation... | reverse complement strand
GTGCTCCAGGCGGACTTCGCCGGGACCGCGTATCCCGTGAACCGCGACGGCAGCCCTGTCGCGGGCGTCCGTGGCTATCGCAGCCTCGCGGAGATCCCCGACGAGGTCGATCTCGCGGTGATCAGCGTCCCCGCCGGCGCGGTGCTCGAATCCGCCGAGGACGCGCTCCGGAAGGGTGTCCGCGCGCTCGTCGTCATCTCGGCGGGCTTCGCCGAGGTCGGGACCGAGGGCGCGGCGCGGCAGGACGAGCTGCTCGCGCTGGTGCGCGCGCACGGCGCGCGGCTGATCGGGCCGAATTGCCTGGGCATCGCGGTCGCCGGGCCGAGTCTGAACGCGACGTTCGCGAGCCGCGCTGCTCCACCGGGGAACATCGGTTTCTCGTCGCAGAGCGGCGCGCTCGGGCTGGCGCTGCTCGAGGCGGCCGTCACCCGCGGTCTGGGCCTCTCGGCCTTCGTCTCCATCGGGAACAAGGCGGACGTGTCGACCAACGACCTGCTCGAGTGGTGGGAGGACGACGACGCGACCGAGGCGATCCTGCTGTACGTCGAGTCGTTCGGGAACCCCCGCCGGTTCGGCAGGCTCGCGCGCCGCGTCGCCCGGCGCAAGCCGATCCTGGCGCTGAAGGCGGGCACCTCGGCCAGCGGCCAGCGCGCCGCGAGCTCGCACACCGCCGCGCTCGCCGGCTCGGAGGCGGCCGCCGACGCGCTCTTCCGCCAGGCCGGCGTCATCCGTGCCGCCTCGCTGGAGGAGCTCGTCGACGCGACGACGCTGCTCTCGAGCCAGCCGCGCCTCTCGGGCCGCTCGGTCGCCCTGCTGACGAATGCGGGCGGGCTCGGCATCCTCGCCGCCGACGCCTGCGAGGCCGCCGGCCTCGAGCTCCCCTCGCTCGGCGACGAGACGGTCGCCGCGCTGCGTGCCGAGCTCGCTGCCGAGGCGAGCGTCGCGAATCCAGTCGACATGCTCGGCGGCGCGACACCCGACACGTACGCGGCGGCGCTGCCGCTGCTGCTCGCCGACCCAGTCGTCGACGCGGTCATCGTCCTCTTCGTGCCGGCCGTGAGCGGGACGGCGGACGAGGTCGCAGCGACGGTGGAGCGAAGCGCGCGGGACGCGGCGTCGGGGAAGCCGGTGCTCGCCGTCGTCATGTCCTCCGAGGGAGTCCCCGCGGCCCTCCGTGGGTCGCGGCACGTCGCCGCCTTCGCCTACCCGGAGTCCGCTGCGCGTGCGCTCGGTCGCGCGGCAGAGCGCGCCGAGTGGCTGCGGCGTCCGCAGGGGTCCGTGCCGGAGCTCGCGGGCATCGATCGCGAGGCCGCCCAGGCCGTCGTCGACCGCGCGCTCGCGGAGGCCGAGGACCTGTGGCTCGATCCGGCGTCGACGCGGGAGCTCCTGCTCGCGTACGGCGTGCCGCTCGTACCCGAGCAGGTCACGCACTCGGCGAACCAGGCGGTCGCGGCCGCGGGCGAGCTCGGCTATCCCGTCGTGGTGAAGACGGCGGCACCGGGGGCGCACAAGACGGAGACAGGCGGCATCGCGCTCGACCTCGCGGACGAGGCGGCGGTGCGAGACGCCGTCGCGCGGATCGGCGCCCCCGTCGTCGTCCAGCCGATGATCCCGAGCGGCGCGGAGCTCCTCGCCGGCGTCGTGCAGGACCCGGTCTTCGGGCCGCTCGTCGCCTTCGGCCCGGGCGGGATCTTCGCCGAGCTCATCGGGGAGGCGAGATTCCGGATAGCGCCGCTGACGGACGTCGACGCGGAGGAGCTCGTGACCGGAGGCAAAGCGGGTCGGCTCGTCGCAGGCTTCCGTGGCGCACCCGCGGCGAGCCCGACTGCGCTCACGGACCTCGTTCACCGGCTCGCGCGGCTCGCGGAAGACCACCCCGCGATCGCCGAGCTCGATCTGAATCCGGTACTCGCCCTCCCGGATCGGTGCGTGGCCGTGGATGCGCGCGTGCGACTCCGGCACCCCGAGGCCGGCACGCGCACGAAGTCCTGGTAGCGGCCTCCGTACTTTCCCCTCACGAAGGTGGCGGCTTTGGACGCAGCCGGCAGGCGTCTTTCTCGCGATGCCCCCGGACGCGGGCGGGCAGACACTGCGCCCCATATTCGAACAGCCCTACCGGGAGGTGGAGCAGAGATGACCGGCAAGCGGTATTGGGAGATCGGCGGGTTCGTCGCCGGAGCGATCCTGATCGCATTCGGCGTCGTCGCCATCTACATGGGCGTCGACGGACGGAACACCGTTCGCGACAGCCTCAAGCAGGAGCAGATCACGTTCGGGGCCGTGGAGGATCCGGCGGTCGCGCAGTACGCAGAGCAGTGGGCCGGCGAGCAGGTCAAGACCGGCGAGCAGGCGCGCGCCTTCGCGAACGTCATGCGGTACCACACGGTCAACGCGGAGTGGAACCCCGAGCATCTCACGTACGCGCAGATGGGCCGCTTCCTCGCGAAGGGGGATCCGTCCAACCCTGCGGGGACGAGTGACGAGACCGCAGCGCTGCTGGACGAAACGGGCAAGCCGGTCGCGAACGGCTTCCGCAACCAGTGGGTCACGCAGACGGCGCTCTCGAACGCACTCAACATGAGCTTCATGGCCGAGCAGCTCGCGCTCTTCGGCATGGTCGTCGGGGTGGCGCTGCTGCTGACCGGCATCGGGCTTGTGATCCTTGCCTTCGCGGTGTTCGGCCGGCGTGAGGACGTCAGGGAGGCGGCGACGGGGAGGTTCCCGACCGCGACGGCCACAGGCTGATCCGGAGACAGCGGGAGGTCCCGGATCGAAGAGTGCTCCGACCTCCCGGAGTACGACAAGGGGGCGGCTCGGCCGCCCCCTTCGGTTTGCGTAGTTTCCCGCGCGCGGATGAGACGGCGTGCTGACGTCAGAGCCCGCGCGCCGGGGCATCCTGCCGGTCATGGTGGTGCAGCCGAGACGCATACTCGTCGCCTTCGACGGATCCGAGCAGGCGTGGCGCGCGCTCGACGTCGCGGCGCGGATGACGGGATACGGGTCGACGCTCACGGTCGTGAGCGTCGGCCGCGAGGGGAACGGGAGCGTGGACGCCCTTCTCGAGCGGGCGCACGAGCGCCTGCTCGGGCACCAGGTCACGGCGACGTACGTGGAGCGGCAGGGCGCTCCGGCCGCCGAGCTCGTGGCTGCTGCCGGCGACCTCGGCGCAGACCTCGTCGTGGTCGGCCGGCGGACCGGCGGCGGCACCGACGCGCCGCTGCCCGGGTCGGTCAGCGCGGAGGTGCTGCGGGACGCGCCCTGCGACGTGCTCGTGATCCGCTGAGCCCGCGCGTCAGCGCTCGATCAGGCCGTGGTCGAGCGCATAGCGGACGAGCTCGGCACGGCTTGCCAGGCCGAGCTTCTGCATGATGTGCGCCCGGTGCGTCTCGGCCGTCCGCACCGAGATGTAGAGCAACGCCGCGATCTCCTGGTTCGTGTGCCCGAGGGCGAGCAGGGCGAGCACCTCGCGCTCGCGGTCCGAGAGCGGGTCCGACTCCACCCGCTTGCGCTCCTCGGCCTCCGCGGCGACGAGCCGGGCCCCGAGGGCGGGATGGACGTAGCGTTCGCCCGCGGCGACCGCCCGGACCGCGCCGACCACCTCCGTGTCCGCGGCCTCCTTCAGCACGTAGCCGCTCGCTCCGGCCTCGAAGGCCTCCCGTACGTAGCGCGGGTCGTCCTGCATCGAGAGGACGAGCACCTTCGCCTCGGGCACGGCTTGCAGGAGGGCGGGCATCCCCTCGATCCCGCTCTTCCCGGGCATGACGACGTCGAGCAGGACGACGTCCGGCTTGTGCTCGAGCGCCTCGAAGACCGCCCTCTCGGCACTCGCCGCCTCGCCGACGGTCTCGATGTCCCGCTCGGAGTCGAGGACGCGCCGAAGGCCGCTCCGCACGACTGCGTGGTCGTCGACCACGAGCACGCGGATCGTCACCGGATCGGCACCTCCGCGACGAGCGTCGTGCCCTTCCCGTGCGCCGACTCGACCCGCAGCCGCCCGTCGAGGAGGGCGACGCGCTCGCGCATCCCCGGGAGGCCCAGCCCGCCGTCACGTGCGCCGCCCGGCTCGAACCCCGCGCCGTCGTCCTCGACGACGAGCCTCACCGAGGATGCCGTGCGCGTGAGCAGGATGCTGATCGAGGTCGCGTCCGCGTGCTTCGCCACGTTCGTCAGGGCCTCCTGGACCATCCGGTACAGGGTCGTCTCGACCTCCGCGGGCAGGCGGTCGTCCCCGAGCGTGATCTCGAGGTGGACGGGAACCGCTGCCTGTCTACCGTAGGTGTCCACGAGGCGTTCCAGCGCTGGTGCGAGCCCGAAGTCGTCGAGCGCGGACGGCCGGAGCTCGACCGCGAGACGCCGCACATCCTGAAGGGTGGATACGACGAGGTCGCGCAGCGAGGCGACTCCCTCGCGCCCTTCGTCGGAGTCGAGCGCCTGCTCGAGCGACTTCAGGCCGAGCAGGATCGACGTGAGCGCCTGACCGGTCTCGTCGTGGAGCTCCCGCGCGAGCCGCTTGCGCTCGAGCTCCTGCGCCTCGACGACCTTCCGCATCCCGTCGCGCGTCACGCGCTCGGAGAGGTCGACTGCGATCGCAGCCCTCGCCGCGAGGGACTCCGAGAGACGGAGGTCGTCGTCGTCGAAGTGGCCGTCGTCACCGAGCTTGTCGTGGGCCGCGACGACGCCGATCGCCTCGCCGTGGACGATCAGCGGGACGTACAGCGCGGTCGTGATCCCGAGCTCCCGCGCCGTTCGCTGGTCGACCTCCGCATCGTCGAGCACCGAGTCGACCCGCTCGCTGCGTCCGCGCTCGAGCACGCGACCGACCTTCGACCCATGGAGCTCGAGCCGGGTGCCGACCTGCGTCGAGGCGATGTCCCCGTCGGCGGCGGCGACCCGCAGAGCGTCCTCCGTGTCGGGGAGGGCGATGAGGACGAGCCGTGCGGAGACGAGCTCGCGCAGACGCGTCGCGACCATCGCGAGCAAGGGCTCGAGCTCGAGCTGCGCGGCGAGGGCGTTCCCGATCTCGTTCAGCGACTCGAGCTGGCGGAGCCAGCGGGTCGACGACTCGTAGAGCCGGGCGTTCTCGATCGCGACCGCGGCCTGCGCCGCGAGCAACTGGATCAGGTCCTCGTCGTCTTCGGTGAAGTCGCCGCCGTCCCGCTTCTCGGAGAGGTAGAGGTTCCCGAAGGCGACCCCTCGGAGCAGGATCGGCGCGCCGAGGAACGTGTGCATCGGGGGGTGGTTCGGAGGCAGCCCGACGGAGCGCGGGTCGTCCGCGATGTCGTGCAGACGGAGCGGCTTCGTCTCCCGCATGACGACGCCGAGGATCCCCCGGCCCTGAGGGATCTCGCCGATCGCGGCATAGGTCTTCGCGTCGATGCCCGTCGTCAGGAACCGCTCGAGCCCGCGGCCGGACGGATGGACGACGCCGAGCGCCGCGTAGCGGGCGTCCGTGAGCTCCGCGGCGGTCTCGACGATTCGCTGGAGGAGCGCGTCGAGCGAGAGCTCGGAGGCGAGCGCGATGCCCGCCTCGACGAGGACGCGAAGGCGGTCCTGCTGCTCGGTCGGCTGGTCGGTGGGCGTGGCCAACGGGTCGGCGTGAGCGTACGCGACCGGGCTGGCGCGGACGTCGGGGTGGAACGTGCGATGAGTTGCCGGCTGCGAGCCGGTCCGAGAAGAGACAGCGACCGAAGGAGCGCGAGATGGGCAAGCTGGTGGTGACCGAGTTCGTCTCCCTCGACGGCGTCATGCAGGCGCCCGGCGGGGAGGACTTCAAGTACCCGGGCTGGAGCTTCGACTTCGACCGCGGCGAGGACGGGAACGAGTTCAAGCTTCGCGAGACGCTCGAGACCGACGTCCTCCTCCTCGGGCGGATCACCTACGAGAGCTTCGCCGGCGCCTGGCCCGCGCGGGAGGGCGAGTTCGCGGACAAGTTCAACGAGATGCCCAAGTACGTCGTCTCGTCGACCCTGTCCGACCCGGACTGGAACAACACCACGGTGCTGGCGGGCGACGCGGTCGAGGAGGCCAGGAAGCTGAAGACCGGCACCGACGGAATCGTCCAGGTGCCGGGGAGCCTCCGGCTCGCCCAGGCGCTCATCGAGGCGGACCTCGTCGACGAGCTCCACCTGATGGTCTTCCCGGTCCTGCTCGGCACGGGGCGGCGGCTGTTCGGCGAGACCAGCGAGAGGACGAGCTGGCGGCTCGTCGAGTCGAGGCCGGTCGGTCCGGACGGCGTGCTCGTCCTCGTCTACGAGCGCGCGAGGTAGCGGGCGGCCGGAGCTACGCGCGCGGGCCAAGCGGCGGCGGTTCGACGCGCACCCACTCGGGGCTCGCGAGCCGCGTTGCCGACCTCCGTCGCTCTTCGGCTCGGCGGCTCGCCGGGGCGAACGCGCTCCACGCGAACCAGCGCCCGAAGGCGCGCTGGAGCGCTCGCGGGCCGGTCAGCGTCAGCTTGCGCGCTCGCATGGCGCCGCCCAGCTCGGCGCGTCCCAGGTAGACGCGGTAGAGCGTGGCGGTGTCGACCTCGACCCGGAGGTCGACGTCGAATCCGGGAGGCTGCAGACACACCGAGACCTCCTGCGGCTCGAGCACCATCCAGTAGCGCCTCGCCGGCTCGCGGAAGTCGAACCGGACGACGGTGCGATCGAGGGGAAGCTGCTCGCGATCGACGTGGCGCGCCATCCAGACGATCAGGAGGTCCGGATCGAGCTCGTCGGGGCGGGGATCGGTGAACGACCAGGTCGCTCCCCATTCCCCGATCGCCTGCACCACCGGCTCCAGGTCGCGGCCCGCGTGCGTCAGCCCGTACCCGAGCGTCCGGCCCTTGGGCCCGGTGCGGCGCTCGACGATCTCGGCCCGCTCGAGCGAGCGCAGGCGGTCCGTCAGGACCGAGCGCGAGATCCCCGGCAGGCCGCGCTGGAGCTCGTTGAAGCCCCTCGCGCCGCCCAGCATCTCGCGCACGATCAGGAGCGTCCACCGGTCGCCGAGGATCTCGCTCGCCTTGGCGATCGGGCAGTACTGGGCGTAGCCACGCATGCTCTTCGATGCTAGTCCTCCTGGAGCCGGTGTTCGGTCCGAAATTCGAACCGTTTGGTTCGAAAGTCGGGCTGGTCGGTCCCAATGCAGCCGCCTAGCGTCGTGGCATGGCAATCCAGACGGCACGAATCCTCGAGCCCTTTGACGACGAGCGTCTCCGCGACTCCGTCCACGGCGAGGTGATCGATCCGGAGGACGAACGCTACGACGAGGCACGCTCGATCTGGAACGGTGCGATCGACCGCCGTCCAGCCTGCATCGTCCGCTGCACCGGTGTCGCGGACGTCGTCGCTGCGGTCCGCTTCGCACGGGAGCGCAACCTGCTCGTGAGCGTGCGCGCAGGCGGCCACGGCGTCGGCGGCCACGCGGTCTGTGACGGGGGGCTCGTGATCGATCTCTCGCCGATGAAGGGCATTCGCGTCGATCCGGCGGCGCGCACGGCGCGCGCCGAGGCCGGCGTGCTCTGGGGCGAGCTCGATCGAGAGACCCAGCTCTTCGGGCTGGCGACGGTCGGCGGCATCGTCACCCACACGGGGATCGCCGGTCTCACGCTCGGCGGTGGGATCGGCTGGTTGATGCGAAAGTACGGCGCCACCGTCGACAACCTCCTCGCCGCGGACGTCGTGACGGCGGACGGCGAGCTCGTTCGTGCGAGCGAGGACGAGAACGCGGATCTCTTCTGGGGCATCCGTGGTGGCGGTGGCAACTTCGGCGTCGTCACCTCGTTCGAGTACCGACTGCATCCCGTCGGCCCGATCGTCCTCGCAGGCCCCGTCTTCTACGCCCTGGAGGACGCGCCGGACGTCTTGCGCACCTACCGCGAGCACATCGCCTCCGCCCCGGACGAGCTGACCACGATCTTCGAGCTCTCGGTGGCACCGCCGGCCGCGTTCCTGCCGGAGGAGGTGCACGGCACGCAGGTCGTCATGGTGGGTGCCTGCTGGGCGGGGGCTCCCGACGAAGGCGCCGAGGTGGTCCACCCCCTCAAGCAGCTCGGCCGGCCGATTGCGGACCTGCTCGAGCCGAAGCCCTACACCGCACTGCAGTCGATGTTCGACCCGATGGTCCCGCACGGCTGGCATCGCTACTGGAAGTCGGTGGAGCTGCCGCCGCTGACCGACGATGCGATCGACACGCTCGTCGAGCAGGCGCCGCCGGTCACCTCGGCCAGGTCCTACTGCATCGTCTTCCAGCTCGGCGGCGCCCTCGCCCGCGTGGACGGGCACGAGACGGCCTTCGGCCAGCGCGCTGCAGCCCACAACGTGAACGTCAACGCCGTGTGGACCGAGGACGATCCCGAGCCCGAACGGCACATCGCCTGGGCCTGCGACTTCTTCGACGCACTGCAGCCTCACGCGGGCGAGAGCGTCTACGTCAACTTCCTCGGCGACGAAGGCGGGGACCGGGTGCGCCAGGCGTACGGAGGACGCTATGCGCGGCTGGTCGAGGTCAAGCGGGCATGGGACCCGAGCAACGTCTTCCGCCTGAACCAGAACATCGTGCCGTAGCGCGTGCGCCTTCGGGATGCCGCCGAACTAGAAACCCCCGCCTGAGCGGGGGTTTCCGTAGCAGGCCTGTAAGCCGGATTCTGTCGAGGGTGACCATCTCTCTGTGCGGCGCACCCGGCTCCTCGGCGGGCCGCGTCAGCGGAGCCTGCTTCGCCTTGCACCGGACGGGGTTTGGCAAGCCGGCCATGTCGCCACGGCCGCTGGTGGGCTCTTACCCCACCGTTTCACCCTTACCTGCCTCGGTCGCCCGAGGCGGGCGGTCTCCTTTCTGTTCCACTTTCCGTCGGCTTTCGCCGCCTGGGTCTCCCCAGCGTCCTTGCCCTGCGGTGTCCGGACTTTCCTCGAGCCCTCGCGCTCGTCGAGCGGGGAGGGCCCGCGGTCACCCGGCCTGCGGGTCGCATTCTAGCCCCGTCCAGGGAGATTGGCCTGCCCGCGCGGGCGGTCTCACGCCCACGCGGGCAGTTCTGGCACGCGAGGAGGCGCGTCAGCCGGTGGCGATCCGCGCGAGCTCGGGGAGCCGGATCGCGGACTCGACGTCCTCGGCGAGGAGCGAGCGGCACTCGGGGCAGGCGAGCGCGCCGCGCGCATGGAGCACGAACTCGCCGCAGACGAGGCATTCGAGGCTCACCCCGCGGAGGAGCGCCGCGAGCTCCTGGTCGAGGGTGCGCGCGAGCGGTGCGACACTCATGCCCGCCTCGTCATCCCAGGCTCCGGAAGACACCGGTCACCCTCCCCAGGATCTGCACGTGCTCCGGGTAGAGCGGCTCGAGCGCGCTGTTCTCGGGCTGCAGCCGGATGCGTCCGCCTGCCTCGCGGTGGAAGGTCTTCACGGTCGCCTCGTCCGCGGTCTCGTCCTCGCCGACGAGCGCGACGACGACCTCCCCGTCGCGTGCGTCGTCCTGCCGCCGGACGACGACGACGTCGCCGTCGAGGATCCCCGCCTCGATCATCGAGTCTCCGGTGACGCGGAGGAGGAAGTCGGCGTCGCGCCCGAGGGGCTCGGGGACCGCGATCCGATCCTCCACCGACTCCTCCGCCAGGAGGGGACCGCCGGCTGCGATGCGACCGACGAGGGGCAGCAGCGGGACGTCGCGGTCGCTCCCTACCGGTTCGGCGCGCTTTCGCCCGACGAGCTCCAGCGCCCGCGGCTTCGTGGGGTCGCGGCGGAGCAGGCCCGCGCGCTCGAGGTTCGCGAGGTGCGCGTGAACGGTGGACGGCGACGCGAGCCCGACCGCGTCGCCGATCTCGCGGACGGTCGGCGGGTAGCCGTGCTCGTCGACGTAGTCGGCGACGAACTGCCAGATCTCCTGCTGACGCACGGTCAGAAGCGGGCTTCCGGTCGACATGGGGGCTCTCCAGTCTCGGGGACGAACGTATGTTCGACACCGAGGGTAGAGGTCCTTTCGGACGACGTCAAGCCGAACGGCGCCGCGCCGCGAAGGCAGCCTGCTCGCCGGCGTACGGATTCTCGACCGTCGTCTCGACCACCTCGAGCCCGGACTCGGTGATCAGCCGCTTCCAGGTCGCCGCCGGGAAGACCCCGAGCGTGTGCCGGTCGTGGACGATCTCGAGCGGCTCTCCCGGGGTGCGGAGGACGATCGCGTAGTCGACGGTGTAGGTAGAGGAGCCCGGCGGGTCGGGGGCGTGCGTCCACTCGAGGAAGCGCAGGCTACGCCCGTCCTCGCCGTCGTGTCCTCCGTGGTCGGTCCCCGGCTCGAAGATCTCGGTCGTCGCGTCGGGCGTCAGGATCACGACTCCGGCCGGGCGGACGTGGGCCGCCGCGGTCTCGATCGCCGCCCGCAGGTCGTCCTCGGTCGTCAGGTACGAGATCGCGTCGTGGGCGAAGACCACGTCGAACGTTCGTCCGAGGCGGAGCGTTCGCATGTCGCCCACGAGGTGCTCGCACTCGGGGTTGAGCTCCTTGCTCACGGCCAGCATCTCCGGCGACAGGTCCGTCAGCGTGCAGTCGAAGCGGGCCTTCAGGTGCGAGGCGTTGTTCCCGCCGCCCGAGCCGAGCTCGAGGAGCGTGCGCGCCTCGCCCTCGACGACCTCGTCGACAACCCGGGTGACGAAGTCGGCCTCGTCTCCGTACGACGACGGGTGCGTGAGCAGGTGGAACCAGGGCGCGAGATCCGTGTACAGCCGCATCGAACCCTCCGATCGCGAAGGGGAGCTTCCGCTCCCCTTCGACTCCCATGCGCTGGAGAGGACTTGAACCTCCACGGCCTCAAGCGGCCACTAGGCCCTCAACCTAGCGCGTCTACCAATTCCGCCACCAGCGCGCGCTATGGGCTCACAGTCTAGAACAGGTGGAACAGGACGATCGTGTTCACCCCGAAGACCGTGGCGACGACCACCGTCAGCCTCGTCAGGTTGCGCTCGACGATGTGCGTGCCCCCCTGCGAGTGCGGGGTGAAGCCGAGCCCGCCCATGCCCGCCTCGCGCCCGGAGTGCATGAGCACGAGCGTGACGAGGAAGGCGCTCAGGAGCACCTGCAGGACGGCAGCCACCTGGAGCCACGGCATCGACCCGGCAGGGTAGCAGCGCCGTTACGCTCCTCCGGTGGCCGACGCAGACGACGCGAGAGCGCGGATCCAGAAGCTCCTCGTGACCGGGGACAACCGGCTCAAGCAGGGGGTCGACCCCGCGAAGGTTCGCGAGACCTACGAGGAGGCGCTCGCGGTCGCGCAGGAGGCCGGGATCGAGGACTCGGTGCGGCCGCTCGTCGAGGTCAGGCTCGACGACCTCGAACGACGGAGGTGACGCGAGCCCGCGACCGCGAAGCGGGCGCCTTCAGGGATCTTTGCGCGCTCGAGATCCGCGAGTGAGCGGATCTCGAGCTTGCGCAGAGCCAGCGGCTCGCTCGAGGATCGACTCCACCCGCTCCGCCTGAATCCTGACGTCGTGCGGTTCCGCGGCCGCTCGCGCCGCCGGGTTGGGGCGAGGGAGGCGGGCGGCGACGTCCAGGGCGTCGACGAGCGCATCGTCGTCCAGCGGGTCGGCGAGCACGCCCGCCTCCGGCGTCACGAACTCCGGAGGCCCGCCGACCCGGGTCGCGACGACCGAGCGCGCCGAGGCCATCGCCTCCAGCGTGGCCAGCCCGAACGGCTCGACGACGCTCGGCTGGCAGAGGACGTCGCACGCGGCGAGCCAGGCGGGCACGGCGTCGTGGGTCACCCGGCCGACGAGGCGGACCCCCTCCCGGCCGCTGAGTGCCTCCCGCAGAGGGCCGCCGCCGACGAACGTCAGCGTGCCCTCGCCCCGGCGCTCGAACGCGCGGGCGAGGCGAAGGACGTTCTTGCGCTCGGTGAGCGCGCCGAGGCAGAGGAAGGACGTCCCGTCCCGCTGTGGAGCGAGGCCGAGCTCGGTGCGGGCGCTCGCCTGGTCACGGGGCGCGAAGCGCTCGAGGTCAACGCCGCAGTCGACGACCTCGATCCGCCCGCCCGCCTCCGGGACAGCCCGCTCCAGCTCGTCGCGGAGCCAGGCGGAGACCGCGACGATCGCGGCGGCGCGGCGCACGACGTAGCGCGTCGCTGCGCGAGCGCCGGGAATCGAGCCGACGTTCCTCACGTCCTGGCCGTGCGCGGTCACGACGAGCGGTGCCCGCGAGGCGATCGCCGCGAAGAGCCCGGCCGGCGCCAGGAAGTGCGCGTACGTCACGTCCGGCCGGAAGCGCCGTCCCGCGCGGACCGCTTCCCACGAGAGCTTCGCGTGACGCCGACTCCCTCCCGTGCGGGTGTCGACGACCGCCCGCTCGAGCTCGTGCCCGCGAGCGGCGAGCTCGCGCTCGAGGTTTGCGACGAAGACGCCGAGGTCGGGGTCGTCCGGCCCCGGGTACATCTGCGAGACGAGGAGGATCCGCAGCGGGCTGCCTAGCCGCGGGTGACCTGGAGGAGGCCCAGGCACATCTCGTCGGTCGTGCCCTCGCCCCAGAGGACGTACCGCGGCGTGCTCGGGACGCCGTGCTCGCCGTGGTGCCGCCTGCGGACGTCGTGGCGGCAGGTGACGCGGACGACGTCCCCGGGCCCCGCGGTCACCGGGGTCGCGAGGGTGTACGCGTTCTGCCAGTGGAAGTCCCAGCGCGGGATGTCGAGGAGTACGCGCGCGCGGGGCGTGCCCGGATTGAGCTCGAGCCTGATCGCGGCGCCGAGCAGGTGCATGTGCCCCGCTGCGACGTGGATCGTCGTGCGCTCGGTGAGCCGGCGGTCGCAGGTCGAGGTCGGGCTCGGCCTCGGCGCCGTCGCGCTGCCGCGGCAGAGGATCAGCAGGCCTGCCGGGACGAAGGCGGCCGTCGTCCCGTACTTGCGGCCGAGCTCGTACAGCGCCTCGCTCCGCGAGCAGAGCCGCCCGCGCTCGCCCCTGGCGCAGGCGAGCTCGACCGGCGCCGGCAGGAGCATCGTGCGGAGCGGCGTGAGCCGGGCGGAACCCGGTGAGGTCGTGAGCACCGCCCGCGACCGGTCGTGCCCGCGTCCCTGCAGCAGGTTGTAGTGCACCTGCATGACGATCCGGCCGCGGGCCGGAAGCGGGACACCGGTGCCGTCGGGGACGCGGCCAGAGCCCCAGCCGGGCGCCCAGGCGCCGATCCAGTTCGCGTTGTTCAGCGACTCCTGGATCGAGGCCGAGCTGCCCGCCGGCAGCCCCGTCCCGCCGAAGCAGCTCCAGCCCGGGCCTCGCGAGCCGGCGTCGACGCGCTTGGCGGCCCCGACCTGCGAGAGGTCGACGCGGAAGAGGATGACGTGGTGGACGACCTTCGGGGCGCCGGGCTCGATCCGTGCCGAGGTGACGAACGAGTCGGCGCGGAGCTCGGGGTCGAGGAGGAAACAGCGGTAGTCGTCCGTGGCGCCCCCGGCGGCGCGCGGCCGGTAGGCCGTCGGCATCCGCAGCCGGAGCGTCCTCTCGCCGGCGCGTGGTGGGACCGGCTGGAGCGGCTTGCGCCCGAGCGCCGGGCCGTCGACGCGACCGCCGCCGCGAGCCCAGGCGAGGAGCGTCGAGCGCTCGTCGGCGCTCAGCGTGCGCTCGGACTGGCCGACGTAGGCGGGCGAGCGCGGGCCCGGAGGCCATGGCGGCATGACGCGCCCTCCGACGGCCGCGGCGATCAGGCTCGAGCGCGTGGAGATCTGCCCCGCCGTCTCGAGCGGGAACGGCGCGATCCCCCCGACGCGGTGGCAGCCCGTGCACTTCTCGCGGACGATCGGGGCGACGTCTCGGGTGAAGCTCGGGTCGGCCGAGGGCCCGGACGAGCGGCTCGCTGAGGCGAGGGCGACGAGGGGGACGGCGAGTGCGACGAACGCCGCGGCGGCGAGGGCGAGCCTCGTGGCGCGGGGGCTACGCGCGCTGCGCGTCATAGGTGCCCCAGAGCTCGCGCAGCGCGCCGCAGAGCTCGCCGACCGTGCAGCGGGCGCGGAGTGCCTCGCGCAGGGGCGGCAGGAGGTTCTCGTCGGTCTCGGCGACGCGCCGAACCTCCGCGACCGCGGCGTGCACGGCGGCGGCGTCCCGCTCCGCCCGGACGCGCTGCGTGCGCGCGCGCTGGCGGCGCTCGCTCTCCGGGTCGACCTGGAGGAGCTCGACCCGCTCGGCCTCGTCCTCTACGAATCGGTTGACGCCGACGACGACGGTGTCGCCGGCCTCGACCGCCGACTGGTAACGGAATGCCGAGGCCTCGATCTCCGCCTGCACGAAGCCCTGCTCGATCGCTGCGACCGCGCCGCCGAGGTCGTCGACGCGCTCGATCAGCTCCCGCGCCCGCTCCTCGAGGTCGGACGTCAGTGCCTCGATGAAGTAGGCCCCGCCGAGCGGGTCGGCGGTGTCCGTGCCGCCGGCCTCGTGGGCGAGGATCTGCTGCGTGCGGAGCGCGATCCGCGCCGCGCGCTCGGACGGCAGCGCGAGCGCCTCGTCGAAGGAGTTCGTGTGCAGCGACTGGGCGCCGCCGCAGACCGCGGACAGCGCCTGGATGGCGACGCGGACGACGTTGTTCTCCGGCTGCTGCGCCGTCAGCGTCGAGCCGCCGGTCTGCGCGTGGAAGCGGAGCGCCGTCGCACGCGGGTTCGTCGCGCCGAAGCGCTCGCTCATGATCCGCGCCCAGAGCCGGCGCGCCGCCCGGAACTTGGCGACCTCCTGGAAGAACTGGTTGTGGGCGTTGAAGAAGAACGAGAGCCGCTCGCCGAAGGAGTCGGGCGAGAGCCCGGCCGCGATCGCCGCCTCGCAGTAGGCGATCCCGTTCGAGAGCGTGAACGCGAGCTCCTGGGCCGCGCTCGCCCCCGCCTCCCGGATGTGGTAGCCGGAGATCGAGATCGTGTTCCACTGCGGAAGCCGCTCCGCGCAGTACGCGAACAGGTCGGTCGTGAGCCGCATCGAGGGGCGCGGCGGGAAGATGTAGTTGCCGCGCGCGACGTACTCCTTGAGGACGTCGTTCTGGACGGTCCCGCGGAGCCGCTCACCAGGGATGCCCTGGCCCTCCCCGACGAGCTCGTAGAGGAGGAGGAGGAGGGCGGCCGGCGCGTTGATCGTCATCGACGTCGACACCTCGCCGAGCGGGATCCCCTCGAGCAGCACCTCCATGTCGGCGACGGAGTCGATCGCGACCCCCGTCCGCCCGACCTCGCCGTCCGCGAGTGCGTCGTCCGAGTCGTACCCGAGCTGCGTCGGCAGATCGAAGGCGACGGAGAGACCGGTCTGGCCGCGCTCGAGCAGGTAGCGGAAGCGCGCGTTCGTCTCTTCCGCGGAGCCGTATCCGGCGTACTGGCGGATCGTCCACGGCCGGCCCCGGTACATCGTCGCGTACGGGCCGCGCGTGTACGGATGCTCGCCCGGGAGCTCGAGGGGCTGCGAGGGGAGGTCGTCCGCGGTGTAGACCGGCGCGATCTCGATGCCGGAGTCGGTCACCCGACGGTCCTCGGCGGTCGCCATGCGAGCATCGTACGGCTCGGGAAATCACGAGCGCAGCGGCCGGCGCCGCGGCGGGTGCTGTCAGAGCACGCCGCCGGCGCGCTCGATCGCCTCGAGGGCGATGCGCTTGCCCGTCTCCACGTGGGCGCCGATCGCCTGCTCGGCCTCGTCGAGGTGCCCGGCCTCGAAGGCCTCGACGATCCGCCGGTGCTCGGTGACGAGGCTCGCGTGATCCTCGAGGTGCCCGCCGCGGATGACCTGCATCATCAGGTTCACCGACAGCTCGCGGTAGAAGCGGGACAGCAGCTCGTTTCCGGCGAGGTCGATCTGGTGCTCGTGGAAGGCCGCGTTCGCACCGTCCCATTGCTCGTGCGAGATCGCCGCCGCGGTGTCGTCGAGCAGGGAGCGGAACGCGCGGAGATCCTCCTCGGAAACCTGTCCGACCGCGCGGTCCGCCGCGTGCAGCTCGAGCGCCAGCCGTACCTCGTAGCCCTCCGCGAGCGCGGCGGCGGTGACCGGGGTGACGAAGTACCCGCGGCGCGCCTTCACGGTGAGCAGGCCCTCGGACACGAGCCGGGTCAGCGCGTGGTGCACCGGGCTGCGCGAGACCCCGAGCTCGGCGGCCAGCTCGTGCAGGCTGAGCTTCTCGCCGGGCACGTGCCGCCGCGTGAGCAGGCGCGCGCGGAGCTCCTCGTAGACCTGGTCGTGCAGGCTCGTCGCGGTGAGCGTGGTTGCCACGTGCGGGACCTAACATGTCAGAGGTCGCCTGGCAACCGCCCGCCGGCCACTGGCTACCCTCAGCGCGTGTACGTGCGCGTGAGGCTCTTCGCAGCGCTGCGCGAGCGCGCCGGGTCCGGGAGCGTCGACGTCGAGCTCCCCGAGGGCGCTCGGCTCGGCGACGTCTGGCCCGTGCTCGGGCTCGGTGACGAGCCCGAGGGGCTGCTCTATGCGGTCAACCGCGAGTATGCGAGCGCGGAGACGAGGCTGTCCGCCGGGGACGAGGTGGCCGTGATCCCGCCCGTCTCCGGAGGCGCGTTCCGGCTCTCGGAGACGCCGCTCTCGGTCGAGGACGCCGTCGCCGAGGTGCGGGCGGACGACGCCGGGGCGATCGCCACCTTCGTCGGCACGACCCGCAGGCGCTCGCGTGACCGCGACGTTCTGCACCTCGAGTACGAGGCGTACGAGGGGATGGCCGAGAAGGTCATGGCCGAGCTCGCCGAGGAGCTGACGCGACGCCACGAGCTGTGCGCGGTCGCGATCCACCATCGCGTGGGGCGCGTCGACATCGGCGAGACGAGCGTCGTCATCGCCGTCTCCGCACCGCATCGCGCGGCCGCCCTCGCCGCCTGCCGCGAGGCGATCGACGAGCTGAAGGTCACGGTGCCGCTGTGGAAGAAGGAGCTCTACGTGGGCGGCGAGCAGTGGATCGGGCGCGGTTCGTGACGTGCGGGCGCCGGTAGCCGTCCGGCGAGGCGAGGGCTATCGTCGGCCCGTGGAGTACCAGCTCAGGATCTACACCGTGCGGCCCGGCGAGATGGAGGAGTGGCTCGAGGAGTGGCGGCGGCACGTCCTGCCGCTCCGGCGGAAGTTCGGCTTCGCGGTGACCGGCCCGTGGGTCATCGAAGCAGAGGACCGCTTCGTCTGGATCCTCGGCTACGAGGGCGAGCAGGGCTGGGCCGCGGCCGACGCTGCGTACTACGAGTCGGAGGAGCGGAAGTCCCTCCGGCCCGATCCCGCGCGGCACCTCTCCCGCGTCGAGACCTCGCCGATGCGGTCGCCCTAGACGCGCGGCCAGCGGGCGGTCGCCACGACCCGCTCGGTTACAACTACGACGTGAGCGACCCTCGTTCGGACTGGCGGTACGAGTCGGTGCAGGCGCCGGAGCCTCCGACGCTCCCGGACCCGGCCCCGACCGAGCACGGCGAGCGCGGGTACGAGCCGGTGCAGCCCGGGACGGGGCTGCGCGAGCTCGTCCGCAGGTTCCTCGCACCGATCCTCGCGGTCGGATTCGTCGTGCTGAAGTGGGGCGCGGTCCTGCTCAAGCTCAAGGTGTTCACGACGGCGGCCTCGATGCTCGTCTCGATCGCGGCGTACGCGTGGATCTGGGGGCTGCCGTTCGCGGTCGGGTTCGTCGCGCTGATCTTCGTCCACGAGCTCGGCCACGTCGTCGAGCTGCGCCGTCAGGGCGTGCCCGCGAGCGCGCCCCTCTTCATCCCCTTCCTCGGAGCCGTGATCGGGATGAAGCAGCTCCCCGACGACGCGTGGAAGGAAGCACGCGTCGCGCTCGCCGGGCCTATCCTCGGCTCGGTCGGAGCGGCCGCGTTCCTGGTCGCCGCCGAGGTCAGCGGCTCCGACCTGCTGATGGCGCTCGCCTTCGTCGGCTTCTTCCTCAACCTCTTCAACCTGATCCCGATCGTCCCGCTCGACGGCGGCCGCGCGGTCGGCGCGCTCCATCCTGCGATCTGGCTCGTCGGCCTGCTGATGAT
>Ga0075422_10000122_pt1 | contig 18074 bp, 18 predicted proteins | sample SoiMethybrSBSTD1_FD_72776 | JGI IMG/M metagenome (GOLD analysis project Ga0075422, IMG submission 72776) | Bulk soil microbial communities from a Populus tree surrounding site in Tennessee, USA - Soil MetaG P. TD hybrid SBSTD1 | ecosystem: Environmental > Terrestrial > Soil > Tree plantation... | reverse complement strand
GCGAGCCCTAGGACGAGAGCGGTGATCGCAAGGCCGAGCGCCACGCCGTGCGGAACGCCGAGCGACTCGAGCCGGGAGGGAACGGCGTAGCTCGTCTCGCGGGAAACGCGGCCCGCGAGACGAGCTACGCCGTTCCCTCCCGGCTCGAGTCGCTCGGCGTTCCGCACGGCGTGGCGCTCGGCCTTGCGATCACCGCTCTCGTCCTAGGGCTCGCGTGGCTCGCCCGCGACGCGCTGGACGGTCGCGCCCGGCTCGGCCTGGCGGCATGCCTGGTGCTGGTCACGACCCCGTATCTCGTGGTGTGGTACCTGGCCTGGGCGGTCGCGCTCGCGGCGCCGGAGGAGGAGCGCGCGTCGCGGCTCGCGGCGCTCGCGCTCACCGCGTACCTCCTCCCGCAGACGATCCCGCTGTAGTTGGCTCGCAGGCGGGCGCTGTCGCGGTCGCAAACCACCGCGCTCTATGTCTCGCGATGGAGGACGAGTATGCCGTCCTCCTCGAACACGACGCGGAACCGGCCGCCCGAGCGAAGCCGTGCCACCGCCCGCTCGAGGTCTGCGGCCCGCCCGAGCCGATCGCGGTAGCTGGGCCGCTCGAGGTCGACGGCGACCCACTCCGCCTCGCCGAGCACAGGGAAGCTGAACACGCGCCGCCGCTCCGAGAGATGGGCTCCGAGCCCGTTCGTGGCACTGACGGGCGCGTTGGCCGGGATCAGCCGCACCGCACGTTCCGCGACCCGCGCATGGCCTCCGACGACATGCTCCCGGGCGCCGAGGTCCGCGCCGAGCGGCACGTGGCTCCAGATGGGGAGTGGCCCGAGCAGGAACCCCGAGACGAGGGTCGAGACGACGATCGCGCGTCCCTCGGGGCGCCGCGCCCACGCATACCTCCGGCGGAGCCGCGCCGCCCCGAGCACGGCGGCGACCATGAGCCCCGGGAGCGCGCCGGCGGTGTAGTGGAAGTGGATCGAGGTCTGCGTGCGCGTGTCGGAGAGGAGGCTGAGCGCGATCTCGGGCGCTGCGGTGAGCGCCGCCAGCGGCGCGAGCAGCGGAAGCGCGAGGAGCGGCAGCAGCAGCTCGGCCAGATAGGCGACGTCCCGACCGTGCGTGACGGCCGCGATGATCTTCCCCGGATCCGTGACGGCGGTCTCGACGATGCCGCTCGGCGAACCTCCGATCTCCCCGTAGCGTCCCTCGAAGCGCGAGCTCCCAGAGATCGAGTAGTGCGGGATCACGAACGCGAACGCGAGGAGCGTCACGGCGAGCCCTGCGACGGCGATCACTCCGCCCGCCCACCGGCGCCCGGGACGGAGCATGTACCACGCCCCCATCGCCGCGACCACGACCCCGATCTGCTCCTTCGTCAGGCACGCGGCGAGCGCAACGACGGCGAACGGCACGAGGCGGTCCTCGTCGAGGAACCAGAACCCCCAGAGCAGCAGCGGCGTCGCGAGCGCCACGGCGTGGAAGTCGTCGAGCGCGAGCCACTGCGTGGCCGGGTAGAGGAGGTAGCCGAGCGCGAAGCCGGCGGCCGCCCAGTCCGAGTCGAGGTGCTTGCGTCCGAAGAGATAGAGCGGCACCGCGCCGGTGGCGATCGCCCCCGCCTGGCAGACGAGGAGGAGCGAGGCATCGGGCCAGAGCCACCAGAGGGGTGCGAACACGACCAGGAGCGGCTCGAAATGGGCGCCGAGCCGCGAGATCTGCGCCCCCGTCAGCGCGGTCACCGAGAGGACGTCCCCGTGGGCGGTCGACCACACCGCCTGGACGGCGTTCCCGAGGTCGAACCGCCCGCTCCAGAAGGCGCGGTGCTGGAGCACCGCGAGCGCGCCGAGCCCTGCCGCATACGCCGCGGCCCCGACGGCCACGATCGCCCCCGGACGGGCCGTCATCGTCGCAGGGCTCCCTCGAGCAGCGACCGCCAGCGCGCGCCGAGCACCGCCTCCGACGCGCGCGTCTCGTAGGTCGCCCTCCCGCCGTCGGCGAGCCGTCGTGCGAGGCCGCCGTCGTCCGCGACACGGCGCACGGCCTCGGCGAGGGCGCTGCCGTCCCCCGGTGGGACGAGCAGCGCATCGATCTCGTGTGTGAGGAGCTCTCTTGCCGCAGGGGTGTCCGCGGTGACCACGGGGCGCGCGCACGCGAGTGCCTGGAAGACCTTGTTCGGGATCACCCGCGCCGCCTTCGCACCGGTTCCGAAGATGCCGAGGGCACACCCGGCACGCCGGTACGCGTCGGGCAACGCTGCGTAGTCCATCCAGGAAACGTGCTCCACGTTGGCGGGGCGTTCGACGAGGAGCGGTGCGAGCTGGCCGTCCCCGACGACGACGAACGGGATCTCGAGCGCGAGCGCCGCGGCAGCGAGGATCGTCTCGAGCCCGTGCAGCGGGATCAGCTTTCCCACGAACAGCGCGTGGAAGGGGCCCGGCTCTGCGTCGCCCGGCCGGAAGAGGTCGTCCTCCGCGCCGACGAGCGCGACCTCGACGCGCTGGCGGGGCAGCCCGAATGTCTCGCGAAAGAAAGCGGCGTGGGCCTCGGTGTCGGCGACGACGAGGTCGGCGAGGCGAAAGGCCCTCCGGTCGAGCGCGCCGAGCGCCGCGGCGCGCACGGAGCGCCGCGGGACGACGCGCCTGTCGCCGACGAGCGTGTCGGCGAGCGAGACGAGCGGGTTGAAGACGACCGGCCTCCCGCGCGCGACCCGCCGCGCCGCCGGCATGTCCAAGTGGCCGGGATACCCGACGATCAGCGCATCGGCGTCACCCGCCGCCGTGCGGGAGAGCGCGAGCTCCGCGCGCCCGAGCCGTGCGAGCGTGCCGATGCCGGGCGACCAGTTGTGCCGTCCCCACACCTCGCGGTGCCGCTCGACCACGGTCACGCCTGCGCGGCGGAGGCAGGAGACGACCTGGGTGTTCCGCGGGGACGTCCGGTCGTACGTCCCGAAGTAGAGAGCCTTCAGCGGAGGATCTCGTCGACGAGTCGGGACGGGCGGTCGTCCGTGGCGCGGGCTCGCTCCCGATGCTGGCTCGTGACGAGCTCGGAGAGCAGCCCGAGCGAGAGGAACTGGATCCCGACCACGACGAGCAGCACGCCGAGGAGCAGCAGCGGCCGCCGCCCGATCGCCTCTCCGCTGATCTTCTCGATCGTGAGGTAGACGAGGATCCCCGTGCCGATCGTCCCGAGGATCAGGCCGAGGCCTCCGAACAGGTGGAGCGGCCGGTGGCGGTAGCGGCTCATGAACGTCACGGTCAGGAGGTCGAGGAATCCCCGCGCATAGCGCTCGACGCCGTACCGGCTGTGCCCGTGCTCGCGGGGGCGGTGATTCACCGCCAGCTCGGTCACACGGAAGCCGAGGTCGTGCGCGAGGACGGGAACGAACCGGTGCAGCTCGCCGTAGAGATCGAGGTTCCTGACGACCTCGACGCGCATCGCCTTCAGTCCGCAGTTCATGTCGTGCAGGCGGACGCCCGAGAGCCAACCCGTCACCGTGTTGAACACCCGTGACAGCGCGCGGCGGGCGAACGGGTCGTTCCGGTGGGCCTTCCAGCCCGAGACGAGGTCGAATCCCTCGTCGAGCGTCGCGAGGAGCCGCGGGATCTCGGCCGGGTCGTCCTGGAGGTCGCCGTCCATCGTCACGACGACGTCGCCTTCCACGACCGCGAACCCCGCGTCGAGCGCGGCCGCCTTGCCCGCGTTGCGCCGCAGGCGGACGACGCGGACGTTCGTCGTCGACTCGTGCAGGCGGACGAGTGCCGTATGCGTCCCGTCGCGCGACCCGTCGTCCACGTAGACGACCTCCCACGGCTCACCGAGCTCCCCGAGCGCGGCCGCAAGCTCGTCGTAGAGCGGCTCGACGGTGCGTTCCTCGTCGCGCACGGGGACGACGACCGAGATCACGCGCGGAGCGTACCCCGTGTGTAGCGTGACCGCCGTGGCCGAGCTGACAAGCGTCGAGGACGCTCTCGACCTCGTCCTCGCCCGTGTGCGCCCCCTCCCGGCGGAGCCGGTCGCGCTCGCGGACGCCGCGGGCCGCGTGCTCGCCGAGGACGCGGTCGCCGCGATCGACCTCCCGCGGTTTGCGAGCTCGGCGATGGACGGTTTCGCGCTCCGCTCCGCCGATACGCCGGGGAGGCTGCCCGTGGTCGCCCGTGTCGCCGCCGGACGACCTGCCGGGCGCGCGCTGGCCCCGGGCGAGGCGATGGCGATCTCGACGGGCGGCGTCGTGCCCGAGGGCGCCGACGCCGTGGTGCCCATCGAGCTCGTCCGCGACCAGGGCGAGACCGTCGACGTGCCGCAGGCCGCGCCGGCGGGCGCGAACGTCCGGCCCCGCGGCGGGGATGTCGGCGCGGGCGACGTCGTGGTCGCGGCCGGTGTGCCGCTGACGCCGTCGCGGCTCGCCGCGCTCGCCTCGAGCGGCGTGGTCACGCTGCGCTGCGCGGCGAGGCCCACGGTTGCGATCGTCTCGACCGGGACCGAGCTGCGGAGGCCCGGCGAGACGCTGCGGGAGGGCGAGATCTACGAGTCGAACGGCCTGATGCTCGCCGCGCTGCTCGCGGGCGCCGGGGCGATCGTACGCCCGCCGGAGCACGTCGAGGACGATCCCCGCGCGCACGAGGAGGCGCTCGCGCGTGGCCTCGAGGCGGACGTGCTCGTCTCGTCGGGTGGGGTCTCGGTCGGGCCCCACGACCTCGTGCGCGACACGCTCGGGCGCCTCGGCGTCGAGGAGGCGCTCTGGGGCGTCGCGATGCGACCCGGGAAGCCGCTCTCGTTCGGGGCCCGCAACGGGACGCTGGTCTTCGGCCTGCCGGGGAACCCGGTCTCGTCTCTCGTGGGCGCGCTGCTCTTCCTCCTCCCGGCCCTCAGGGCGCTCGAGGGCCGACTGCATCCCGAGCCGCCGTTCGCGACGGGGTCGCTCGCCGCCCCGGCTTCGCGCAGGCCGTCGCGCGACGACTTCCAACGGGCCTCGCTCGAGCGGACCGCCGACGGCGTCACGTTGCGCCCGCTCTCGGGCCAGGACTCGCACATGATCGCGAGGGCCGCCGCGGCCGACGCGCTCGTCCACATTCCACGCGGGTCCGGAGAGCTCCCCGCCGGCTCGGCGGTGCGCTACCTCCTCCTCGACGGCTCGGCCGGCGCGTAGCTCGCCGACGCGACTGCGCCGACGAGCCCTGCGATCGCGGCCCACGCGGTCAGCGCGAGGGTAGCGCCCCACGGGACGACGCCGGTCGTCAGGAGCGACGCGGCGTAGAGCGGCGCCCTCGCTCCGAGGTCGAGCTGCTCCGCGAGGACGACGAGTGCGAGCACGGGGCCGGCGAGGCCGATCCCGAAGAGGACGTCGGTCACCCAGCCGGGCGCGTCGTGGACCTGCGGGAGCCAGAGCCACGCGTAGAGCGAGGGGAGGACGAACACGAGGCTGTACGGCGAGACGAGGGCGGTCCCGGCCGCGACGAGCAGCAGCGCGACGAACGCGACCGTGTACGCGGCCAGCTCCTCCTCTGCGGTCGCCGGGGCACGGCCCAGCGATCTCGCGCGTGACCGCAGCCACACGAGGAACGCGACGAGGGCGAGGATCGCGAGCAGGCCGAGCGGCCACGAGTCGAGGGGCGGCTCGTCCGGCGGCGGCGGCAGCGCGGGCGACCGCGGAAGCCCTCCGACCACCGACGCGACGCCGACGATCGCGAGCAGCAGGAGCCAGAGCCCAACCCGCCGGCGCAGGGACCGCCAGGCTCCGTGCAGCGGAAGCCGCCGCCTGCGCGCGCGGGAGAGGAGATCGAGGGTCGCCGACGCGAAGGGAATCACGCACGCGAGCAGGAAGAGCTGGAGCGCCCAGCCGCGCACGGTGCGCCGGCTCAGATAGAGCGCGCCGTTCGTCGACGTCGGCAGCTCCACGGTCTGGTCCAGCGAGGTGAGCAGCGTCTCCGAGGCACGCCCCAGCTGACCGAGCCGGGCGGAGTCGAGCTCGGCGAGCTCGTCGCCTCCAGGGGGGACGCCTCCGTCCGGCGACGTCGTGAGGCGGAGAGACGGCACGTGGTCGGCCAGGATGGGCGCCTGCTCGCCGTAGCCGAACGGCAGACCGAGGCCGACGAGCTGCGTGAGGGCGCCCGGGAGCGCGGGCGACTCGCCGGTCTCGGCCGCCACGCGGGCGCTCGCCGTGCGCACGAGCGCCTGCGGCGGAGAGCGTCCTTCCAGCCCGGAGACCTCGAGCCGCGGCCGCACGTTCCCGGCTATCCCGTCGAGCGAGACCGCCGCCACCGCCCGGCGCGCGAGGGGCGAGTGGCTCGCGAAGCGCGCCGCGCCGAGCGACCCGTACGCGCCGGCGTCGGTCGAGAGAAAGACGAGGGTGTGGAGCGGTGTTCGCGCCGACTCCGTCGCACCGGCGGTGGCGTAGGCACGAGCGAGCTCGACGAGCGCCGCCGTGCCGCTCGCGTTGTCATTCGCGCCGGCGGTGTCACCCTTGTTGTCTCGGTGAGCAACGAAGACGATCGTCTCGGGGACGGTGCCCGGGACGACGGCCGCGAGGTTGCGGAGCTCGACCCGCCCGACACCGGGAACGTCCTGACGCCAGCGGTCCTCGCGAACGGGGATCCCGTAGAGCGCGAGCTTGGTCCGGAACCAGGCGGCCGCGTCAGCGGCGCCGAGCGACCCGGGCACGCGGTTCGGGGTCTCCCGGGCCAGGTCGGCGGCGAGGGTCGTCGCCGTCTCGCGATCGAACGCCGGCGGAAGCGCCGGCGCGGGGAGCGGGCCCGAGCGCCCGAGCGTCAGCAGGAGGAGCGCCAGCGGGACGAGGAGCACGAGGCTCGCCTTGCGCACGAGACGCCCGTCCACGGGGCGCTCGACGGAGCCGCGCCGCGGCCTCCGCTTGGTCGTGCCGAGGCGGGCGCGCTCCATGCAGGGGGCTATAGTAGGCGCGGGCAGGCGTGCACGCCCGGGCGTGACCCACCACGAAATGCCGGATTCTTCCTCGACCATCCTCCTCGTCGACGACGAGGATTCGATCCAGGCGCTGCTCACGTACCCGCTCGAGCGGGACGGCTACCGGGTCGTCCAGGCGCGCGACGGCGACGAGGCCCTGCGGCGGTTCGCCGAGGAGCCGGTCGACCTCGTCGTGCTCGACATCATGCTCCCGAAGGTCGACGGCCTCGAGGTCTGCCGGCGGCTTCGCTCGGACAGCACGGTGCCGATCATCATGCTCACCGCGCGCGACGACGAGCTCGACAAGGTGCTCGGGCTCGAGCTCGGAGCCGACGACTACATCACGAAGCCGTTCTCGATCCGCGAGTTCCGGAGCAGGGTCCGGGCGCTCCTGCGACGCGCCGCGAACCCGCATTTCGCAGGTCGCCGGGAGGACCTGATCGACCGCGGCGAGGTCGTCGTCGACCTCCCGCGGCGAACGGTGGAGGTACGCGGCTCGCCCGTCGCGCTCACGTTCGTCGAGTTCGAGCTGCTCGCGCTGCTCGCCTCCGAGCCGGGCGTGGTGTTCAGCCGGCGGCAGCTCCTCGAGCGCATTCGCGGGAGCGCCGACTACCGCGAGCCGCGCACGATCGACGTCCACGTCAGGCATCTCCGCGAGAAGATCGAGCGCGACTCGCGCGACCCGGAGTTGATCCTCACGGTGCGGGGGGCCGGCTACCGCTTCAGGGACGCCGCATGAAGTTCCGCTTCCCCGGAGGGATCAGGACCTCCCTCACGATCGCGCTCCTCCTGATCGTCGGCGGCGCGCTGGGCGGTGCCTACCTGATGGTCGTCCCGTCTCTGGAGCGGAGGCTCGTCGACGACCGGCTCGACGACCTGCAGCGCAACGGGATCGAGGTGGCGGCGGCGTACTCGACGAGTGACTTCAGCCAGCCCCTCACGCTGGACAGCTTCGTCGCCCGGGCGGCCTTCGTCTACAACGCCCGGGTCGTCGTCTACCAGGTCGCCGGCTCGAACCCGCTGATGCTGTTGGCGCAGGCGGACTCGGCGTCCTCCGGACGGCCGGTTGCCGACGACCCCGTCGCGCTCGAGACCGCCCGTACGACGCAGATCGCGCGGGGGCGCGTCGAACGGGGCGGGCGGCCCTTCGGCGAGGTCGCGCTGCCGCTGCTCACCTCCGGGAACGTGCTGCTCCTCTCGGCGCCGATCGAGGACCAGTTGGCCACGGTGCGCGTGGTGAAGCGCCGATTGCTCTACGCCACCGGCGTCGCGCTGCTGATCGCCGCGATCCTCGGCAGCACCGCCGCGGCGGTCCATGCGCGGCGGATCCGACGCCTCGAGCGCGCCGCGAACCGGATCTCGGAGGGGCGGTTCGACCAGCCGGTCGTCGACAGCGGCGAGGACGAGCTGGGCGAGCTCGCCGCCGCGTTCGAGCGGATGCGCGTCCAGCTCGCGCAGCTCGACACCGCGCGGAAGGAGTTCGTCGCGAACGCGTCGCACGAGCTCCGCACACCGCTGTTCTCGCTCGGCGGCTTCCTCGAGCTGATGTCGGACGAGGATCTCGACGAGGAGACGCGGGCGGGGTTCCTCTCGACGACGCGCGAGCAGGTCGAGCGGCTGACGCGGCTCTCGACCGACCTGCTCGACCTCTCGCGCATCGACGCCGGCCGCCTCCACGTCGAAAGCGAGGAGGTCGTGCTCGCCGACGTCGCGCGGGCGCTCCTGGACGAGCTCCAGCCGATCGCGGAGGCATCGGGCCACGTGCTGACCCTCGACACCGACCCGGAGGTGTGGGCGCTCGCCGACGAGGAGCGGGTGCTCCAGATCGGGCGGGCGCTGGTCGCCAACGCGATCGTGCACACCCCGGCCGGCACGCAGGTGGTCGTCCGGACGGAGGATCGAGGAGGCGCGGCGCGCCTCAGCGTCGCCGACGACGGCCCCGGGATCCCGGCCGAGCATGCGGAGCGGATCTTCGACCGCTTCTACCGCGTCGAGGGCGCGCAGGCGTCGGGGAGCGGCCTGGGCCTCGCGATCGCCCGAGAGCTCGCCGAGCGGATGGGCGGGACTGTCGACCTGTCGCTCGAGGAGGGCCGGACGACGTTCACACTGACCCTGCCTGCGGTTGCGGTCGCACCGGAGCCCGTTCCAGCGGTCTCCTGAGCGTCGTCCGACCCGCCGTTTTCACGTGGAAACGCGCGTCGGGCGCGCGAACGCACCCCTGATACCGTGGCTCGTATGCGTCTCTGGGCCGCAGTGGGCGTCGCCCTCGTCGCCGCGGCGCTCGGCGCGGGCATCGCGGTGGTGGTCGCGCACGAGACCGGCGCCGACGACGCGACGACGGTCACCCGTGAGGCCGTGCCGCTCCCCTCGACCGTGCCGACCCGCAGCGTGCCACCGGCGGCGTTCGATCCCGCCGCGCTGTACGCGGGTCGCGCCGACGGGGTCGTGACGATCTACGCGAACCTCGGCGCGGACGGGAGCTCGCAGGGCTCGGGCTTCGTCGTCGACGAGGACGGCCTCGTGCTCACGAACGCGCACGTGATCACGAACGTCTCGGAGTCGCGATCGAGCGCCGTCCGCGGCGCGAGCGCCGTCTACGTCGAGTTCTCCGACGGCGACCGCGTGCGCGCCGACATCGTCGGCTGGGACCTGTTCAGCGACGTCGGCGTCGTCCGCGTCTCGGCGTCCGACCATCGGCTCTCGCCGGTCCCGCTCGGGAACTCCTCGACCGTCCGCGTCGGCGAGCCCGTCGCCGCGATCGGGAGCCCCTTCGGCCAGCAGACCTCGCTCTCGGTCGGCGTCGTCTCCGCGACGGGACGCTCGATCGACTCCCTCACGTCGGGCTTCGCGGTGGCGAACGCGATCCAGCTCGACGCGCCGATCAACCGCGGCAGCTCCGGCGGGCCGTTGTTCGACGCCGCAGGCCGCGTGATCGGGATCAACGCCCAGATCGAGAGCACGTCGGGCACCGCCGAGGGCGTCGGCTTTGCGATCCCGATCAACGTCGCGCAGCGGTCGCTCGACCAGCTGGTGCGGACCGGCCGGGTGCGCTACGCGTACATCGGGATTCGCACGCAGGATGTGACGCCGGGCATCGCCCGGACGTTCGACCTCGGCGCCGAGCGCGGGGCCCTCGTGATGCGGGTCGACGAGGGCACGCCGGCGGCGCGCGCGGGGCTGCGCGGCGGGACGAAGACCGAGATCTACAACGGCCTCGACATCACGCTCGGGGGGGATCTGATCGTCGCGATCGGCAAGTCACCGGTGACGAGCACCGACGATGTCTCTCGCATCGTCTCGACCCAGCTCCTCCCGGGCCAGACGGTGACGTTCACGGTGCTGCGCGGCGGCACGCGACGCACGACCGTCGACGTGACGCTCGGCGAGCGGCCAAGCGGCCGATAGACGTGCCCGAGCCCCTCGTCGTCGTCTCGAATCGAGGGCCGGTCACGCATCGCCGTGCGCCGGACGGGTCACTCGCCGCGGTGCGCGGGGCGGGCGGCCTCGTCGCCGCGCTGGCCCCCCTCGCCGAGCGCCACGACGTGGCGTGGGTTGCGAGCGCGATGAGCGACGCCGATCGGGACGTCGCGCTCGCCGGCCCGCGCGAGGTGCGGACCGAGTCCGGCGCCTCGATGCGGTTGCGGCTCGTCGCGCACGATCCCGAGGCGTACCGCCTCTTCTACACGGTGCTCGCGAACCCCGTGCTCTGGTTCGTGCAGCACGGCCTCTGGGCGCTGAAGCACGATCCCGGTGCGGATCTCACGCCCGCGTGGGAGCGGGGGTACGTCGCCGTCAACCGCGCGCTCGCGCAGGCCGCAGTGGCCGAGCTCGACGGACGGCCGTCCGCACCGGTGCTCGTGCAGGACTACCACCTCTATCTCGCGCCCGCGATGGTCCGTGCTACGCGGCCCCAGGCGAGGATCGCCCAATTCGTCCACATCCCGTGGGTCCGCCCGGACGCGTGGGACGTGCTTCCTCGGTCGTTCGCCGTCGCGATCCACGAAGGCCTCCTCGCCTGCGACAGCATCGGGTTCCACACCGAGCGCTGGCGGTCGTCGTTCGTCGACTGCTGCGACGCGCTGCTCGGCCGGGGCGACGAGGCCGCAACGCGATCGCATGCGAACCCGATCGCCGTGGATGCAGCCTCGTTCGTGACGCTCGCGGCGGACGACGGAGTCCGCGAGCGCCGGAGCGCGCTCGCCGCGGAACGGCCGGAGATCCTCGTCCTCCGCGTCGACCGCACGGATCCTTCGAAGAATGCCGTCAGGGGCTTCGAGGCATTCGGGCGGCTGCTCGAGCGCGACCCCTCGCTCCACGGCAGGGCCGGCCTCGTTGCCCTCCTCGACCCGTCGCGCCAGGCGATCCCCGAGTACGCGGAGTACCGCGAGGCCACCGAGCGCGCGGCCGCCGCCGTGAACGAGCGCTTCGCCACGCCGGGGTGGGAGCCGATCCGGCTCGACGTGCGCGACGACTTCCTCGCGTCCGTCGCCGCATACACGGAGTACGACGTGCTGCTCGTGAACCCGGTGATGGACGGGCTCAACCTCGTCGCGAAGGAGGCGCCGCTCGTGAACGACCGCGACGGCGTCCTCGTCCTCTCGCGCACCGCGGGCGCATTCGCGGAGATCGGCGAGTGGACGGTCGGCGTGGATCCGCTCGACGTCGCGGGACAGGCCGACGCGCTCGCGCGCGCGATCGCGCTCCCGGAGGGCGAGCGCCGCCGGATGCTCCAGTCGGTTCGCGCCTCCGTGCGCTCGCACGACCTCGACAGCTGGGCGGAGCGCGAGCTCGCAGAGCTGGCCGAACGCGCTCCGGCAGCGGTCGCGTGAACGCAGGCCGGGCTACGATGCGCCCGTGATCCGCACTGCCGTCTCCAGAATTGGCAACAGGATCCGATGAACGAGCTGTCGCACGTCGACGAGGCGACGGGCGAGGTGCGCATGGTGGACGTCGGTGGCAAGCCGCTCTCTCGACGCAGGGCGGTCGCGCGGGGCCACGTCCGCATGACCGAATCCACCGCGGCTCGTCTGCGCGCGCTGCCGAAGGGCGATGCGCTCACGGTCGCCAGGATCGCGGCGATCCAGGCCGCGAAGCGCACCAGCGAGCTCGTGCCGCTCTGCCACCCGCTCCCGCTGACACTCGTGGAGGTGGACCTCCATGTAGACGAGCTGGGCGTGGCGATCGAGGCGGCGGTGGAGACTACCTCGCAGACAGGTGTCGAGATGGAGGCCCTCACCGCGGTAAGCGTCGCCGCTCTGACCGTCTACGACATGGCGAAGGCGGTCGACAAGGAGATGCGGATCGAGGGGATCGTCCTCGTCACGAAGACGAAGGAGGTGGTGTGACCGCGCTGGCGACACCTCTCCCGATTCGCCTTGCGCGCCTCGTGCGGATCGAGCACACGGTGTTCGCCCTGCCCTTCGCGTACGTCGGCGCGCTGCTCGCGATCGACGGCTGGCCGGGCCTCGGGACGATGGGCTGGATCACGCTCGCGATGGTCGGCGCGCGAACGCTCGCGATGAGCCTCAACCGCCTGATCGACTCCGACCTCGACGCGTCGAACCCGAGGACCGCCGGGCGTGAGCTGCCTGCCGGCGTCCTCACGCGGGCGCAGGTCCTGTCCCTCTGCGGCGTCGCGCTCGCGGTCTACCTCCTGGCGGTGCTGCAGCTCGAGCCGATCGTCCGCTGGCTATGGCCGATCCCGGTCGTCATGTTCGTGGCCTATCCGTACCTCAAGCGCTTCACGTGGCTCTGCCACCTCTGGCTCGGTGCCTGCCTCGGCCTCGCGCCCGTCGGTGCGTGGGTCGCGATCACGGGCGAGCTGCCCTGGCAGTCCTGGGCGCTCGGCGGCGCCGTGTGCCTCTGGGTCGCAGGCTTCGACCTGTTCTATGCGCTCTTCGACCGGGAGCACGACCTCGCCACGGGCCTGCACTCGTGGGCGACGCGCTTCGGCGTCCACGGCGTGTTCGCCGGCGCCCGCGCGATGCACGCCGGAGTGGTCGTCCTGCTCGCCGCCGCGGGCGCCGGGCTCGACGTCGGCCCCTGGTACTGGCTCGGCGTCGCGGTCGTGGCGGCGCTCCTCTTGTACGAGCACCTGATCGTCCGGCCGGACGACCTGCGCAGGCTCGACGCGGCGTTCTTCACCGTAAACGGCGTGCTCTCGATCGCGTTCCTCGCGTTCGTGGCGCTCGACACGCTCCTCTGAGCGGTCCGGCACCCGCGCCTCTCAGCCCCCTTCGGGACGGCGGCGATCGAGCCTGCTCCGAGGCCCGCCACTCTCCGAGCCTGTCGGCCTCCTGTGAGACCGCCGGCGCCCGAGCCTTCCCGAGCGTCCCGACCCTTCGGAACCCCTGCCGCCCTCCGGACGTCACACTTCCGGCACGATGCCGGCACCCATGCGGCACAGATTCGGCGGTAACGTGAACTCAGGGCACCGGGGGTGCCCCCGGGGGTGGATGTGCGAGCGGTGCGGCGCGGGCGACTCTGGCGAGGCCGGCGCGGCGCGCGGGCTCGCGGTCGCGCAGGTCGCCCGGACGGGCGTCGATGGCTGAGACCCCGCTCGTCCGTGCGCGCGGCGTCGAGCGGCGCTACGGCGCGCGTCGTGTCCTGCACGACGTCTCGTTCGAGCTCGGACGCGGCGGCACGCTCGTGGTCACCGGCCCGAACGGCTCGGGGAAGACGACGCTTCTGCGCCTGCTCGTCGGCCTGGCGGTGCCGTCGCGCGGGACGATCGAGGTCGGTCTAGACCGCGCCCACGTCGGCTTCGTCGGCCACGAGCCGCTCGTCTACCGCGAGCTCACCGCGCTCGAGAACCTCGACCTGTTCGGGCGCCTGTACCGGGTCCCCGAGCGCCGGGAGCGCATCGGGATGCTGCTCGAGCGATTCGGCCTCTGGGACTCGCGTGGGGAGCGCGTCTCCGCGTTCTCCCGCGGGATGACCCAGCGGCTGGCGCTCTGCCGGGCGCTCCTGCACGAGCCCGAGCTGCTCGTCCTCGACGAGCCGCACTCCGCGCTCGACGCTCAGGGGGCGGCGCTGCTCGACCAGGAGCTCGAGGCGCTCGTGCCGCGCTGCACGCTCGTCGTGGCGACCCACGAGCCGGAGCGGCTGGGCACGCTCGCAACCGCGAGCCTCGCGCTCGGGGTCGCATGACCGGCTACTTCGCCGACGTCGCCGCGCTCGCGCGAAAGGACCTGCGGCTCGAGCTGCGGGCGCGAGACACGCTCCCGGCGATGCTCCTGTTCGTTCTCGCGACCCTCGTCGTGTTCCACTTCGCGCTCCCTGCGGACGCGGGCGACGATCCCGCCTACGGCCTCCTCTGGGTGGCGCTCGTGTTCACGTCGCTGCTCGGGCTCGCGCGGGCCTGGGTCCCCGAGCGGGAGGCCGGCGCGCTCGACGGCCTCGTCCTCGCCCCGACCGACCGCAGCGCGATCTGGCTCGGGAAGACGCTCGCCTCGCTCGCGTTCCTCGTCGCCGCCGAGGTGGTCGCACTACCAGCGTTCGTGCTCTTCTTCGCGCCGCTCGACGCGCACGCGCTCGCGGGCGTCGCGCTCGCCTCGGTCGGGATCTGCTCCGTCGGCTCGCTGGTCTCCGCGATGGCCGCCGCCTCGCGTGGCCGCGAGGTGCTCCTGCCGCTGATCTTCCTCCCGCTCGCGATCCCGATCGTCGTCGGGGGAGTCGGCGCGAGCATCTCGGAGGAGCCCGGGAAGTTCCTCGCGTTCCTGGGCCTGTACGACGCGGTCTTCGCGATACTTTCGTGGGCGGCGTTCGAGTACGTCGTCACCGAGTGACAGGCGCCCGGATCAGCATGACCAAGCCCTCCCTCACCCTCCTCGCCACCCTCGCCGTCGTGCTCGCGGGGGCGGCGGTCGCCATGATCTTCTTCGTCGCGCCCGAGGACGCAGACCAGGGCCTCTCACAGAAGATCTTCTACGTCCACGTTCCGATCGCGCTGACCGCGTACGCCTGCTTCGGCCTCGCCGCGTGGAAGGCATTCCGCCTGCTGACGACGCGCGGCGACCGCTACGACCTCGAGAGCTACACCGGCGTCCACCAGGGGACGATCTTCGGCGCGCTCACCCTCGTGACGGGCTCCATCTGGGCCAAGGCGTCGTGGGGCGTCTGGTGGACGTGGAGCTCGAACCAGCTTGTGCTGTTCCTCGTCCTCTTCCTCTTCTACTGCGCGTACTTCATGCTCCGCTACTCGATCGAGCCAGGGCCCCGGCGCGAGCGGATCTCGGCGGTCTACGCGCTGTTCGGGGTCGCGCTCGTGCCGGTGAGCTTCCTCGCGATCCGCCTCGCGAGCGACTTCATCCACCCCACGGTGTTCACGCGGGACGGGCCGCAGATGACCGGCACGATGTTCGCGGCGTTCTGCGTCTCGTGGGCGGCCATCACGCTCCTCGCGTACGTGATGTACCGCGTCGAGCTGGCGGGAAAGCGCACGGACGCGAACCTGCGCGAGCTTCGCGAGGCGCTCGCGTCGTGAGCGCCGGTGAGAAGTACGTCGCCGCCGCGTACGGCGTGTTCCTCGTCTTCGTGCTGTTCTGGGTGGTGATCATCTCGACGAAGCTCTCGCGTCTCGAGCGCGAGACCGGCGAGCTCGCGCACCTCGCGCGCGCGCGGGTCGCAGCGGGTGAGCCGACCGATGGCTGAGCTGCTCGTCTGGCCGATCGTGATCGCCTACGGCGAGGCGGCGCTGGTCTATGCCGGAGAGGTGCGCGGCCACCGGCGCTACGACTCGTTGGGCATCTGGGGCGTCCGGGTCGGCTGGCTCGCCCAGACCTTGCTCCTCGTGGCCCAGGCCCGGGCTGCCGACGGGTTCCCGTGGGGGACGTGGGCCGGCGCTCTCAACCTCCTTTCGTGGCTCGTCGTGACGGGCTACCTCGTGTGGGGCTGCCGCCCTCGCTACCGACTGGTCGGGCTCGCGGTGATGCCCCTCGCCGCGTGCCTCGTCGTACTTGCGTGGGCGGGGGGCGGCACCGCGCTCGGCGCCCGCGGAGACGGCTGGGCGCTCGCGATCCACGCCGGGCTGATGCTCGCCGGCCTCGCAAGCTTCACCGTCGCGGCGGCAATGGCGGGCCTGTACCTCTACGAGGACCGTCGGCTCAAGCGACACGACCCCGGCGTCCTCCGCCTCCGCCTGCCGTCCCTCGAGGCCCTCGACCGGCTCGCCGCACGGGCAACGCTCGCAGGCCTGATCCTCCTCTCGGCGGGCATCGTCGTCGGCCTCGGCTGGCTCGACGTCAACGGACTGGACGCTGCGATGACCGTCGCCGTGCTCATCTGGGTGCTCTACGCACTCGCCCTCGTCGTCCGCTGGGAGGCCGGAGTCCGGGGCCGGCGGTTCGCCCGTCTCCTGTTCGCGGGGGTCGCTCTCGTGGTCGTCGCTCTCCCACTGACCCACTTCGCGGCATGAGACTCGCGCTCGCCGGCGTCTCGCACCATCGCGCGCCGCTCGAGGTCCGCGAGCGCGTCGCGGTCGACCTCGCGGCGGCCGGCGAGCTGGCGCACGAGCTCGCGGCCTCCGACGGGCCGGCTCACGAGGCGGTCGTCCTCTCGACCTGCAATCGCACCGAGGTCTACGTCGCGGGGGAGGCAGACGGCATCGGCACCCATGCCGATCGTGCGCTGCTCGAGCTGGCGGGCTCCGGTGCGCCTGCGCTCGCACCGGCTGCATACCGGCTGGCGGACGAGTCCGCGGCACTCCACCTCTTCCGCGTCGCGGCGGGCCTCGACTCGATGGTCCCGGGTGAGGGCGAGATCCTCGGCCAGGTCAGAGACGCGTTCGGGCTCGCCGGGGCCGCTGCTCGGCCGCACATTTCGCATGGCCCTCCGCGCCGGCCGCCGCGCACGGGTGGAGACGGCGATCGGCGAGAGCCCGGCGTCGATCCCCGCGGCCGCCGCAGCGCTGGCGGAGCAGGTCTTCGAGGGGCTCGCAGGGCGCGGTGTCGTGCTCGTCGGCGCGGGCCGGACCAGCGAGCTGACGGCACGGAACCTGCATTCGCGCGGCGCGACGATCTCGGTCGTCGCAAACCGGACTCCGGAGCATGCAGCTCGCCTCGCCGGGTCCCTCGGCGCGCGCCCTGCCGCCATCGAGGACCTCGCGTTGGTTCTGGTCGAGGCAGACGTCGTCGTCTCTTCCACCAGCGCTCCGGGCTTCGTCCTCACGGCCGACTCGCTGGCGCCGGTTCTTCGCGCGCGGCGCGGACGACCGATCCTGATCGTCGACCTCGCCGTGCCGCGCGACGTCGAGCCGTCTCTCGGGACGATCGACGGGTGCTTCCTCTACGACGTCGATGCGCTCGAAGGCGTCGTCGCGGCGACGCTCGAGGGCCGCCGTTCGGAGTCCGTGCACGCGGAGCGCATCGTTTCCGAGGAGGCCGAGCGGTTTCGCGCCTGGCGGGCCTCGCTCGCGGTCGTGCCGGCGATCGCCTCGCTGCGGGCCCACGCGGAGAAGATCCGCACGGCCGAGCTGGCCCGGCTCGAGGGACGGCTGGCCGACGGCGATCGCGACCTGGTCGAGACGTTGACCGCGCAGATGGTCAACAAGCTGCTCCACCTGCCCACCGTGCGCCTCAAGGAGGCGGCGGTGACGGCTGACGGGCTGCTCTATGCTGACGTCGTGCGCCACCTGTTCGGGCTGGACGAGGAGGACGAGACGTGACCCGCTCGCTCGAGGCACGGCCCGGGCGGCCGCTCCCGCTCCTCGTCCCTACCGCGTTCGTCCGCATCCGGCCACCCGGCCGACGCCCCTGCGGCGCGCCGGCGACGCGAGCCCGAGGACGCTGCTGTGCTGCTCCGCGTCGGCTCCCGCGGCAGTAGGCTCGCGCTTACCCAGGCCGAGCGCGCAGCCGAGACGCTGCGTCGGCGTGGGGTCGAGATCGCGCTCGTGCCGATCACGACCGCGGGTGACCGGGACCGGACGAAGCCGTTCGGGGAGATCGGCAGCCGCGGGGTGTTCGTCAAGGAGCTGGAGGAGGCGCTCCTCGCCGGGCGCATCGACGTGGCGGTGCATTCGGCGAAGGACATGATTTCGACCGACGTGGACGGGTTGGCGGTTGGGGCGTATCCCGCGCGCGAGGACCCGCGCGACGCCCTCTGCGGCGCGACCGAGATCCGGCCGGGGATGCGGATCGGGACTGCGTCCGCGCGTCGCCGTGCGCAGCTCCTCGCGCT
>Ga0075422_10000120_pt1 | contig 18234 bp, 19 predicted proteins | sample SoiMethybrSBSTD1_FD_72776 | JGI IMG/M metagenome (GOLD analysis project Ga0075422, IMG submission 72776) | Bulk soil microbial communities from a Populus tree surrounding site in Tennessee, USA - Soil MetaG P. TD hybrid SBSTD1 | ecosystem: Environmental > Terrestrial > Soil > Tree plantation... | reverse complement strand
CAATAGCGGACATCAACCTTACCGGAAGCATCGGTCTCCCCATTTTTGGCTTCTGGTAATTGTGCGTCTAACCATTCGGCGGTTCGCCGGCCTTGATCCAGGCTTGGTACAGCGCCTTGGTCTCGTCGTCGGGCGGATAGGTACCCGAGATCGGCCTGCCCTGTCCGACACGAATAGCGACGAACTTCTCGAGCCGTTCCTGCTCGAATGAATCGCGTGCCACTTCGTCGGCCAGATGACGCGGCACGACGATGGCGCCGTCCTCATCCGCCACGATCACATCGCCGGGATAGACCGGCACGCCGCAGATGCCGACGGGCGCCTGCACCTCGACGGGATGGAGATGGTTCATGCTGGGCGGAGCCGCCGCAGCGGCGCAGAACACCGGAAAGTCGAACTTGCCGATCACCGGCGTGTCGCGCATGGCACCGTCGGACAGCACGCCCGCCACGCCGCGCACCTTGAGCCGCAACGCCAGGATGTCGCCCAAGGTACCGAGATTGCCGAAACTGCAGTTAATCAAGACGCAGAAGCCGCCTAACACGGGAAGCAAAAAGAAAGGCCCGGTATTTGCCGGGCCTTTTTTCCCAAAACGTGATGATCTGACCGGGAAACATTGTAATCGAAGTGGCTCGTACTCAACCTTTGAGCAATCCGGCCGCCTTCAACGCCCTGTTGATCACCGCGCCGATGTCAGGGAGAGGCGGCATCGGTTCTTGCTTGGATATTGGCTCTTCCTTGTCGAGTACTTCACCCTCCAGCACGGGGTCTGCCGCCGCGTAATGACGGGGCGCCGAAGAAATTGTCAGAATGTTTTTCTCTGGCGGAGCATTTCTCTTGGCTTGATCGCGAGCCGTCGCAATCCCGAAAAATTTTGCAATGTGATAGGATGAAGAAATCCCCACTGGCAGCAGAAACGGTCCGGGAGCACCGCAGGCACCCTCCGCTTCGCCGATTCCCAACGGCGTCCCATGCGCCATATTATTGATGGCATATGCCTCGATGAGCTCATCACCCGCTTCGTTGGTCCACAGCTCGCGGGGATACCCGTCAACCCGCGTTTTGACCGAGGGGGACAGCGGAAGACCATGCACCTCGGTCCACTGCTTGATGATTTCTAACGCGTTCGACGGAATTACTGTCTTGTCGTCATTCCCATGCCACACCGAGACGCGTGGCCACGGACCTCGATGGGACGACGCTTTGCGCACGAGATCACCCCATTCCTGTGGCGAACGGGAGGGACTTTGAAACATCATTTCGAATGCTTGCTGCACGGTTGCGGCGGCGCCATAGGGAAGGCCAGCAATGATCGCGCCTCCAGCAAATAGTTCGGGGTAGCAGGCAAGCATGACGGATGTCATCGCGCCTCCCGCCGATAGCCCAGTGATGAAAATCCGACGCCGATCGATGCCGTGATCGACAACGGATTTTTCGATCATCTGTCGAATCGAAAGCGGTTCTCCGTGATTGCGCCGCGTGTGCTGGGGCTGAAACCAATTAAAGCAACCGTTGGGATTGTTGGAGTGCTGCTGTTGCGGCAAAAGCAACGCGAAACCATAACGGTTCGCGAGGGTCGACCACCCGGCCCCCAGATCGTAGCCTGCGGCGGTTTGTGTGCACCCGTGCAACACGACGACAAGGGCGGGATTATGCGCAAGGGTCGGCGGCCGATAGTCGAACATTCGCAAATTACCTGGGTTCGATCCGAAATCGAAGACCTCCCGCAAATGTGTGCTGCCCTTTGCAGCACCTCTGGCGTGACCGCGATCCAGCACTCGCAGTAACTTCCGCCATCGATCCCGGCTGCTGCCGAGATTGAGTGCATGCCGCAGATTTATCATGATGGTTCATCCCTCGTTTGCTGCGTTGCACACAGTTAGTTGCTGCAATGCACAATACTAGAGGGTTACGTGAAATTTGCCGTCGCCTGGGGGCTTTCTTCAGTTCCCTGTAAAAAAAGGAGCAGCCCCAATCTCATCCAGCCTTCGCCAGCGGAGGCTGATCTGGTCTCAAGTTAAACCGCGATTGAAAAAGAATCTCGCATACGCGTTTGGCACCGGCAGACAAAGGGCCTTGTAAGAACTCAACACCCTCCGGCAGCTGCTGCGGATCGCCCTCGCGTGTCTGCCCTGGTCCGTTGAAAATGCAGACAAGTATGGACACGCCGGGTGTCTTTCGGCGCAAGCGACGCGACGCGTAGTGCAATTGTGCTGGCGTCGCGTGTTCCAAATAGCAGAGACAGATGAGCGCGACGTCTTTTAGTTCGCAATTGACCTGCAGCGACGCAAAAAATGGGCTCCTTTGCTCGTTTTCGCGGCAAAATTTGGACGGAGATGATTTCAAAAATCCCGGGTAAAACTCTTTGGCAGTGTTAAAAGGACGCGCCGAATAATTGGTGCTGTCGTCTGGGTGCGCGATCGTTTCAATGCTTTTTCATTCGCAATTTTATGTACTTGCCTTTCTACCCGTTGCAGCGGCGCTCTATTACGGCGTTGCCAACTCATCAACGGCTCGCCAGTGGCTACTCATTTGCGTGTCCCTGGTATTTTACGCTTGGTGGGACGTGCGTTTCGTTGTGCTTCCGGTTGCGCAAATCGCCGCGACTTGGTTCCTAGCCCGCCTTCACCAGCGAATAGAAAGCCGAATACCGCTAATCATTGGAGTTATACTCAACCTGCTCTCGCTTGCGACCTTCAAGTATCTCGACTTTGTGTTGGCGTCTATTGAATCGGTAAGCGGATTTACGCTGCCGCGCGCCCACATCATCCTGCCTATTGGCATAAGTTTCTTTTCATTCCAGCTAATTTCATATTTGGTCGATCGAATGCGGGGGCACGCCCCGATCTACCCGTTTCGCCCATTCGCACTCTTCGTGCTTCTTTATCCGCATCTCATCGCGGGGCCAATTGTGCGGCACAATGAGCTGATACCCCAATTTGACGCCGACCCGCGACGGGAGGGATTATGGAAACGCGTCGGGATCGGCCTTGTAATTTTCACGATAGGGTTCGCCAAGAAGGTTTTGCTTGCAGATAAACTTGCAAAGATCGCGGACCCGTTGTTTTCTCAAGCCGCAACACGCGTGCTCGACCTGGGTGAAGCTTGGACCGCCGTATTGGCTTTTTCGTTTCAGTTATTTCTTGATTTTTCCGCCTACACGGAAATGGCAATAGGATCAGCGCTAATTTTCGGATTGGTTTTGCCCGAAAACTTTCGTCGGCCGTATCTCTCCACCAACATTCGGGACTTTTGGCGACGCTGGCACATTTCACTATCCAACTTTCTGCGTGACTATCTCTACATCCCAATGGGCGGAAGTCAGAATGGGCTGGCACGCTATATTTTCGCCACGATGGCCACGATGGGCCTCTGCGGTTTGTGGCATGGGGCGGGATGGACCTTCGTAGTTTGGGGTTTGTGGCACGGACTTGGTCTCCTTGTGTGCCGTGGGTGGCAGCAGCTTAAACGGCCACTTCCCGCATTCGTCGGTTGGGCGCTCACTATGCTGTTCGTTCTCGTCGGCTGGGTTATCTTCCGCGCCGCGAATTTCAGTGAAGCGACGTCTATTCTAACGTCCCTAGTCGGAGGCGGCGGCATGAGTGGAGTGTTGCAGGGAGTTCCGCTCATCATCGCGGCCGCCCTCGCCGCCGCTTTCGTTCCATCCGCACATGAGGTTATGGATGAAATGAGGACGCCACGTCCAACATTCGCATTTGGTGCAGCAGCCCTTGCCGTTTACTGCATTCTTGAAGTGGGTGAAGGGCCGCCACTCAATTTCGTTTATTTTCAATTCTAGAAGGCAACAGAGTGGTCATCGATACAAAAATAGCGTCACCCTCGGTGCACACATCATCTGAATGGCGCCAGTTCGTGAAAGTGTTCATCGCTACGCTCGTTATAGCGCTGGCGACCACTTATTTACTCATCTTGGTATTGGACCCATATGACAGCGGTCGATTTGCAAACTATCCCGTGTATGGAGTCGTGGACGAAAATCCAAGGACCGCACATGTAAGCCGGGGTCGCGATCCACAATTTAACTCCGTGGTGATCGGGCACTCTCGCGGGCAACTGCTGGACCCTGAAAGATTATCGAAAGAGACAAGGCTTAGCTTCGTCCAGCTCACGGTTCCCGGAACCACGCCTCGTGAGCAGCTCACGCTATTACGTTGGTTTACCGAGCATCATTCTCAGATTGGAGCAGTCATATTGGTCGCGGACACAGCTTGGTGCACCCAAAATCCCGCGGTCCCATTGCTGAATCCGTTCCCATTTTGGCTCTACAGCGAGAATAATTTTGAGTACCTGATCAATGTACTGCGTACGCAAGCACTAGGGCGCGCCTGGCGGCGAACATTGCTTTGGCTTGGTTTGCGAAAAAGAAGCAGTCCAGACGGCTACTGGGACTATGAAGCCGGTCGAAATTGGGCTTTTCGGCCAAATATCCCGATCAACTTCGTCCCCGCATCACTACAAGCGACTGAGCCAAAACTTTCATTCCCCGCGATCGAGCTGCTGCACCATGCTCTCAGCAAGCTCGACAGAGACGTTCCACTTGTTATTGTGAGGCCGCCTGCCTTTTTCACTGAGTTGCCGGCAAGCGGCGACCCCAACGCAAACCTGATTTCACAGTGCAAGGGAGCGTTAGCAGAAGTCACCAGTCAGCGCCTTCGAGGGGCGTTCTTGGATTTTGAGGTCGATGGTGAAATTGCACGAAATCCAGAAAATTTCATGGATGGAGCGCACTATAGAGCACCTGTCGCACGCATGATCGAAGCACGCGTGGCTGCGGCGTTGTCGAAACGCCCGGTTCCCGAGGCGAAAGGTAACTGAGACGAGCGGCATTTGACGATCTCTTTGACCTTGTAGGGCCACCAATATGGATCTGTTAGAACCGTCGGTTGCGACTTCCTGGAAAAGATTTAGACGCTGGTACCTTCGTCCCTGGCGGACGGTCCGCTATGGAGAGATCAGTGTCTACTATAAGAAGCATCTCGACGGTGGAGGCTCGTCCTTTGGTCAAGGATATATTCCGTTCCTAAAGTCCCGAGGAATGCCGAAACAGCAAAAGGTATTTGAGTGGTGTTCCGGCCCCGCTTTCATCGGCTTCTCAATACTTGCCCATGAACTTTGCGAAACACTCTGTCTCGCCGACATTAATGAACAAGCGGTTGAGGCGTGTCGTAGAACAATCCGTGCAAACCGGCTCGAAGAACGCGTCAGCTTATATCATTCCGATAATTTGCAGAACATTCCGTCGTACGAATGTTGGGATCTCGTTGTGGGCAATCCGCCTTTCTATAATGAGACGCAACCTTGGTGCATTCGCTCACATGATAAGGACTGGCAGATTCATCGGCGATTCTTCGCCCGCGTCGGGCATTTTCTAAAACCTGGCGGCGTAATCCTGCTGCAAGAAGCGAACGACGCTTCAACTCCAGCCGATTTCCAGAAAATGATTGAAGATGCCGGGTTGTCTTTGGTGCTCGTTCACAATTTTAAGCCCGGCGAATGAGTCACTACTACATGGGAATGGTCCGTCGGACCGAAACTCCACCCAGTTGGTTAGTCAAAGGCGGCAATTGAATATTGCGCCGCTGCCCAAATCTGATTTTTCAGGGAAATTGTTCTTAGGCTTGCGCCAGCGCACCTAATGGAATTGCGCGCGCTTCGCGATCCGCATCCTGGAGTTCAAACATGGCCGCTCGATCTGCCATGCAGTCATAATCAGCGGCCACTCGCAAAAGCAGCGCTCGCGTTTTTTCACCGTGGAACAATGCAGCCATTGTCCTGCATTCCTCCGCACGGTCGCGAAAGACTCTGCTTTTCGGGACATTTACAGAACTGACCGCCATTGAGTAACTGACGCCTAATATGTCTTTTGACACATCAACGCGGTGGCCCCCTATCCGTTTCCGGCGAACGAAAACTTTTCGTCTCTTGTTCAGCTTGGCAGGCCGGATGTTTCCGAGCCTATTTGGTAAAAAACCCCCAGACAGATTTTAAAATAGAAAGTTCCGCATTGGAAAAGGTCTGAGTATACCAGCCGCCGAACACAATGCTGTCCAGCGACACAGCAACCGCCACAAAGCCAAAGACGTAGAGCATTGGCCGCATGCACGGAAGTATGGAATGCGATTGCTAATCTTTCGTTAGTGGTATCTGGCCCTGCGATGCCGTTTTTCTTACGAGAATAGCGACGCCGTGTGCCGCGGCGGCCCCCCGGCAACTCCGCAAGAACGAATGGGCCCGCTGCGCACCTTCGCAGCGAGCCCATTTCCGGGAAAGACCATACCGTGCGGCAGGCCTTGTTTACGAATTATTTCTTTCGCGACTTTTGGATATCCATTTCGTCCTTCGCCGCGCCTGCACCGGGTGCCGAGGACGAACCGCTATAGCCCGTTGTCTCCGCTTTCGCCTTGGCGCTCATCTTATGCTTTTTGTGGCTTCGCGTTTGAGCCGACGCGTGCCGCTTTGATTTCTTGACCTTTAAAGTCTGGCCGTCCTTCATGCCTGCGCCTGCGGCGGGCGTTGATGAACTACCATAGTTGCCGGTCTGTTGCGCGAACGCCGCCGGTGAAGCGACCATCAGCGCAGAAATCAAAAGTGCTGGGACTGCAAGTTTCATTTGAGAGCCTCCTTGGTTGCTCGCGATCTACAACCAAGGCACGGGGACAGGCGTTCCCATATTCAATGCAAAAACCAATTAATTATCGTCTGTTTCTGTCAATTTGTTCAGGTTGGTGTGCCTGATGTGGCGAGTCGAAGGCGATTAAATCGACGCTCCGATAAGGAGCGATGGTCAGGTGCGGAGTTTTTATTCAATCCATCCGGGCTTCCTGCAAACTTGCGATATCAGGTCGAGGTTTTGGCGTCGGAACGCTGACCCGCACCCTTTGCCGCCCGTCGTGAAGCATATCCAGTGCCTTCGCTGCCGCGTATGACAAATCTATCCGTCGCTCGAGATCCATCCTGGGCAAAAATGGCCCACGATCTTTCACAACGACGCTTACGCAATATCTCCGCAGACAGACGTGCAAAATAGTACCGAAAGGCAAGGTTCTGTGAGCTGCGATAAAATCCTCCTTGCGATATTGCTGACCGTTCGCCAGCAACTTCCCTCCCTCCATCGGTCCGGAGCCGCCAATCCAATACGTCGCGATCATAAATACGACTGTTGCAGTGCTCATGTGCTCTTCTTCGCGCGCTCGAAAGCAATCTCAAGCGATTCGGCAAGCAAGACAACTTTTGGGATGAGCGAGTCCCAGATTTCGCAAGCCGCTGCTGCAAGCGAGCAAGCCGAGACGATCTGATTTGCTCAGGCCGGTGGGAAAAGTAGTAGTCGCGTCATCCTCACCTTTGGGGGAAGAATGCGTACGTTAGGGCGCTGCACGCTGGTCCCGACCAACGAGGCCAGCCAAGCGCTCGGCGAAGCTGGCGCGCGGACTTTCGGATTCAAGTCGCGTATTCGGTACCGCTCTGACGGAAACGCCCGCCTGCCTCGATGGCAATATGATTGCCTCAAGGTGACTGGCCCACGCGTCCAGCGCGGCCCTTTTTTCATCGGCGTAGGTATTGCGGTCGCATGTACGAATTAGACGAGCAGGAAGATGGTTTACGACTGCTTCGGCAACATGCGGGGCCACTCCGAGTTTCCCTAACCCAATGCGGACTGTCCGGCGAATGTCGTGCAACGTCCAACCTTTGACTTTGCTCTCCTCATCCAATTCGGCCTTTGATTTGGACCAGCCGGAATATCCACCCCGTCCATTGCCGAAAACGAAATCGCGATCGCGACGCGGAATTGCCTCGATAATCCTAAGGGCACGCTCTGAAAGTGGCACCACGTGCTCCGTGTGATTTTTGGTCCGCGACGCAGTAAGCGTCATCGTCTTGGCCTCCGTGTCGATTTCGGGCCATTCGAGCGAGCCGATTTCGTCACGACGGCAACCGGTGAGCATCAGCAGCTGCACGATACGTCCATAGTCGTTTTCGGGTGCGGCAAGCCAAACGGCCGCGACTTCAGCATCGGACAGCGAACGCTCGCGGGGACCATTTTCCTGTTGCTTGCTGGTGCCGGCGACCGGGTTTTCGTCGCACAGCCCCTGGCTTATGGCCCAACGGAAAAACGCGGATAGCGATGCCCTGGCGCGATTGGCCGCCACGGGGCCGCTCCGCCTGGCAATGGCGTTGGTTTCGGCGGCAACATTGGTCCGACCCACGTTGCGAATGGTAAGGCCGTGTAGGGGCCTCCACTGGATTTCCAGATGGCGCTTCGTCTCTTCGTGGCTGCGGGGCTTCATGGCGGGCTGCCTGGCAGCCAGATAGTCGGCAATGGTTGCGCCAACGGTGTGCGAGGGTTGTTGACGGGGGGCAACCCTTTCGTTGGCCGGATCCTCGCGATTGAGGAGGGGTAAGGCGTATGTCATGGCAGCCTCTCTGGCTTCCGCTGCCGTGACCTTGCCGACCTTGCCGCAATTCAGGCGGCGATGTCTTGAGCCAATTTTGTACTGAAAAATATAGCTGCGGTGTTCCCTGCCGGTCTTTTGATCGGTACGGATGCGAAGCCCAAAACCCGGGAATTTGCCGTCGAATTTGATCTTATCCGGCCTCTGCTCTTCGGCAGGAAATTTGAAATTGCGAGCAGAGTCCTCGGTGATCGTCCAGACGGCCATATCGCCCCCTCGCCTGGGAAGAATCCGGGAAGATCGAGGTTGCCTTTATCCCGTCTTCCACTCCCCCTTCACCATTAACTGAGGGGTTCATGGCTTATTTATTGTGATTCGCAAATCTTTGTGCCTGCGTCTCCTCGTATCCACAGGGAGCATACGTCTAGAGAACTGGGGGTCGGCCAGTTCGACTCCACCGGTCCGAGAAAGTACGAAGCGAGACGGCGGCCGGCGCATGGGGCTGAAAGCACGCGCGCAACGACATGCGCGAGTTGACCCGCTACTCGGACCGCCCTTTCCACGCCCTGAGGCTATCGGAGATGACCTTCATCGCGGACATCGACGCCTGGCTCAAACCGGCGTAGCCGGCAATTTCCCGGCTCACCCGTTCGCCCTCATCGCGCAGCATCTCGCGCATGCGTTCCAACTCACGAATGACGCTGTCGATTTCATCCATGGAGGTACCCGCGATGCGCCTGATCAAGGCATCCAGGCTTCCGGCGGAACCCTCATTGGACTGACCGCGGTCGGCAGTCTGGCCCCGCAGGAATGCGACACGGGCGCCATTCGGCGGGTCTTCCGGCACGCGCCGGTCAGGTGGCGCATACGCGTCCGGGCCTGAAGCAAGCGGATTCGTAGTAGCCCACTCGGGTCGGATCACCGCCATTTTTCCCTCCTGACGTGCCGGTCTTCCCGCATAACTTGCCGACCGCAATTGCAGCGCGCAAATCCTTTTCAACCGGAATCAGCCCTTTGAAATCAATGTGCCAGCACAATTTTGTGCCGTGTTGCCCGCCGGTCATAGGCTCCATAATAAGCAGGTATTATCGTGATGGTTGAGCGGGTATCGAGCGGGCTGGGTCCTTCCCGCTTGTAGCGGTCCCGGCTGAACAGGCGCTCACGACACTGTGGCCGGGGCCGCTTTCCTCGCTATCAATCGAAAGACCTACCTCGTCCATAGAAATCCACAGACCTATACCTCGTCTATACATGCGTATAGGTGCCGGGTCGTTACCGGACGGCTACGGTCAAATCGCCCCAAAGGACAAGTACCCCGCTTGTCCCCTCACGTGGTGCACCGGCGGGCGCCAATCGCGACGTCGGTGCTCTACGTTGAGCATCAGCGAAGACAAGCGCCCCGACGAACTGCTCGCATCGCTTGGCGAAAATCCGACAATCAGAATTGGCAACCGGGCCTGCTTTCAACCCGTAAAAAAACGCGGGCGACAGGGGTATCCGTGTCACCCGCGGGGGAGGAAGTATTGGCGTTGTTGGGTATAGCTGCCTCCGCGGCGGCAAGCTTGGAGACAACTTCTATTTTTCCTTGAGGCAGGCCTGATTTTTTGTGAAGGCCCCAATTAATCAGGCGCGCGCAATGAAAGCCCGAGCCGCGCGCGCCGACGCAGCCAGGTGGTGGCGCGATATTTCGGATCGTGCGTGATCGCGTGCATTTCATCGAGCACGGAGAGCACGCGAGCTCCACCCAGACTGTCGCCAAGAGACAGGGGTCCTTTCGGATAGTTCAGGCCGAGCTCAACCGCGGTGTCGATGTCGGCAGGCGCCGCAATGCGCAATTCGGCAATCCGCGTGCCGATGTTGACGATCATGGCAAGGATGCGCTGCACGACAAACCCGGGACTATCATTGATCGCGGTCACGGGCGTATTGCCGGCTGAGAGAGCCGCAACGGCTGCACCCAGCGTTTCCGCACTTGTCAGCGGAGTTTTCATCACCGCGCGGCGGCCTTCGAAGCGGCCGAGCATGTCGACGGCAACCGTACGCGCCGGATCAAGTTTCAGACGGACGGCGGCGCCCGAGGCATCCTCGCCCAACGGCGTGACGAAACAGGGTCCACTCGCGGCCGGCTGGCCGCCGAGCTGGATCTTTACCCCCGCGGTCTTCAGCCATTCCGCGAGCTCGCGGCCACCATCCTCGTCGGCCACCCAGGCCGACGTCGGCACAGGCTGTGACGGCACCGAAATGGTCGGCGGCGTTGCCGCCGCCGGACCGGCATAATCGTAGAAACCCCGCCCGGTCTTGCGGCCCAACAAGCCTCCGGCCGCTCGGACGGCCAGTTGAGCCGAGGGTTGGTACATCGGCTCGCCAAAATATTGGTCGAAGATGCTCACCATAACGGCGTGGGCGACGTCGCCGCCGACAAGATCAAGCAATTCAAATGGGCCCATCCGGAAACCGGCAGCCTCCTTCATCAGGAGATCGACCTCCCGCGGGCTCGCGATCCCTTGCGATACGATCCGCAGGGCTTCGGGCCCGTAGGCACGGCCCGCGTGATTGACAACAAAGCCGGGCGTGTCGGCGGCAACGACCGGATGCTTGTTGATGCGCTTCACGAAGCTGGTGAGCACTTCGACCAGTGCAGGATCGCTTCGCAAGCCGGTGATCACCTCAACAAGACGCATCAGAGGCGGCGGATTGAAAAAATGCAACCCGCCGACGCGCTCCGGTCTTTCGCAAGCGGCGGCTACTTCCGTCACGGAAAGTGACGATGTGTTGGTGGCAAGCACAGCGCCAGGCGATAGACGGCTTTCAAGCGCGCGGAACAGCTCGCGCTTTGCATCGAGGTCCTCAACGATGGCTTCGATGACAATGTCTGCATTCTTTGCCTGGTCCAAAGAATGGACCGGTTTCATGTGATCGAGCACGTTGTGCTTTGCGTCGGATGACATTCGCCCTTTCGACACCAGGCCTGCGAGAGCCTTGTCGACCGTCGCAATCGCCTCCTCCACGGCTCCATTTCGCGAATCAAACAGCAAGGTGGTCAGGCCGGCTTGCGCGCAAACCTGCGCGATCCCGCGCCCCATGGTGCCTGCTCCACACACCGCAACAACGACGTCTGACTTGTAAAGATCGACTGCCACGCGTCACTGTCCTTCGAACTTCGGCTTTCGCTTTTCCAGGAAGGCGCGCATGCCTTCTTTCTGATCACGCGTGGCAAATTGCAGTTGAAAGGCTTTGCGCTCCAGCATCAGAGCAGTATCCAGGGATGCATTGAGGCCGGCGTTCACAATTTCCTTTATCTGCATGATCGAGATCGGCGGCATGGCGGCAATCTCGCGCGCAACCTCGAGTGCGCGTTGCAAAGCCTGCCCCGTCGGCGCGACCTCGCTGACTACGCCCATGCCGAGCGCCTCGGCGGCTCCGAACATTCTTCCCGTCATGATCAAAAGCATCGCGCGATGACGGCCGACCAGACGGGCAAGTTTTTGCGTGCCTCCTGCACCGGGAAGAATGCCCACCTTGACTTCAGGCAGACCCAGTTTTGCGCCCTCGCCCGCAATAATGATGTCGGCACATAACGCGAGCTCAAGCCCGCCGCCAAGTGCATAGCCCTCAACCGCCGCGATCAACGGTTTGGGACAGTCCATGATCGCACGCCAATATTTCTGTACATTGCGCGACATCACCTCGACCGGATCGGCTTCCGCCATCTCGCCAATATCGGCACCCGCGGCAAAAACAACATCCGATCCGGCTACGATAAGGCAGCGGACGGCTTTCTCCGCGCCGTATTGCGTGACTTTCTCGGCAAGCCCCGCGCGCACCTCTAGATTGAGCGCGTTGCGCACTTGCGGACGATTGAGCCGCAAAACGACGATATCGTCTGACGGGCGCTCAACGATGAGGGATTCCGACATGGGCATGGACATCGATCCAGAATGCTTACTTTGTCACGGAATACCGCTGCCTTGCGGGCTATTTGGAATTTAGCACAGCGAGTGCATCGATGACGCCGGCACCGACTTCATTGCGCTTGCCGGGAATGCGGTGGGCAGACCGGGTCAGATTGCCGCGCACCTGGGCAGGAGAAAGTTTCGGCTTAACAGCCAACAGCAGCGCCGCCACGCCGCTGGCATGGGCGGCAGCAATCGAGGTGCCGGAAGTGACCTGGTACGCGCCGTTCGGCGCCGCCGCCATGATCTCCACCCCTGGGGCCGCCACCGAAACCTGCGGTCCCCGATTGGCCTGCGGCATCAACCTGTCTTCCGCGTCGGTCGCGGTCACGCCTATGACCGCCGCATAGGCGGCAGGATACAGCGGTGGCGAATTGGGGCCGGCATTGCCCACCGCAGCAACCAGTACGATGCCCCGCGCATTGGCCGCGCGCAGCATCTCCTGCAGCATCGGGTCCGAAGGTCCAGCAAAGCTCATGTTGACGATGCGGGCGTTCCTGCTCGCTGCCCAATCAAGACTCTTGAGGATATTGAAGGTCGTGCTTTGCGCGCTTTCTCCGCTGCCCGAAAAAGCGCGAACCGCAAGGACCCTGACCTTCGGCGCAACGCCGACCAGTTTGCTGTTTGCAGCGATTGCCCCGGCAATTGCCGTGCCATGCGAGTGGACCGGTCCCGGCGTCCCGATTGCATCGAATTCGTCCACAATGACGCCGGCAAGATCCGGATGACCGCGATCGATCCTGGAGTCGATAACCGCAACCAACACGTCGTCGCCTTTGTTGATGCGGTGCGCTTCAAGCAGGTGCAACTTGCGCACCACGTACTGTGCAGCGGCGCCGTCCGGCACCGCGTCCGGTTTGATCGCAGGCTCGGTCTGCGCTCCAACATAGAGCTTGTTGGCCTGGCCGGCTGTGACGGCCGGGAAATTCCGCCGTATCAAGCGCAAAGTATCGGCAACCGAGCGGCCGCCATCGATGCGCCAGCGGCTGATGCTCCGCCCGGTCAAGCTGAAGCTTTGCGTTTCCAGTTGGGTCAGTTGCAACGAACGCGCGAGCGCATCGCGAATGCCAGGCGTCGCGCTGCTGGAAAATTCAAGCAACAGCTCATTGTTAACGAAACGCGTTTCTCCCGAGGGTGGGATATCGAAATTGCGTCCACGCGCAGCATTCGTCTTCTTTGGCTTGCGCGGCGGTGTCGGCTGCTGGGTACTTGTGGCTGTCACGGCAGGCGGAAACATCGCATCGGCCAAAAGCCAGCCTACCGGGCCCAATATGCAGCCCAAGGTGGTGTGGTGGGCCTCAGCGAGCGTCAGTTCTCGGCCGAGGATCACAGTTGCGATCATCGGAGAGACCGCCGCACACCCGATCGAGCCGATGACGAGCCAGCCGAGCGGCGTGATGTTATGAGTTACGACAACGGGCGGGACGCGAACGTTGGGTGGTGCGATCTGCTGGGCCGGCGCAGACGTGAGAGCGCCAGCCACAATCGCGATTGCAATCAAAGTGGCTTTCGCAAGCCCCCGCATTGCCCCAGCCTCCCCAGAATGGGCCCTGGCATTGTACACGGACATAGGTCGCGCACCACGCCCGCACGGTTCAAATGACTGGAAGTTGCTGAAAATCTAATGCGGCCGCGTCACCACCGCATCGATTAGCTTGCGGCATTCTGCCAGCTCATGCAGCGCCGCGTGCAACTTGCGGAGGTCCTCGCGACCGAGGCCACCGGCCGCCGCCGTGGCCGGCGCTCGACGCGGCGCGGCCGCAACGGATTCCGGTGCCGCATTAGGTGGATCGGACGCGGATACACTGTGGATAGCGCGATCGGTCGAGTCGACGCGGGGCACCGGCGCGCTCGCGAGAGGCGGTTCGACACGGCTTTCATCGTCTCGATCCCCGAGGTCCCGACCAATCAGTGAGGACAGGCGGCCACGCAAGCCACGTTCTTCGTCCGCTGGAACATCGTCCGCCATCACAGCCTCCTCTACAAACTCTTCCTCTTCGACTCGTCCATGTGGCGGCTGTGGCGCGCCTTCCTGCCAAACAACCTGAACGAACTTCGGACCTTGCTCGCGCAAGATGCGTTGCACGCCGCGAATGGTGTAACCTTCGCCATACAGAAGATGGCGAATGCCACGCAGCAATTCGATATCCTCGGGACGATAATAGCGGCGGCCGCCGCCGCGCTTCATCGGTTTGATCTCGTGAAAGCGGCTCTCCCAGAAGCGCAGAACGTGCTGCGGTAGGTCGAGTTCGTCCGCCACTTCACTAATGGTGCGAAATGCGTCCGGCGCCTTGTTGTCCAAAGCGGGCCACTCCTGTCGAGTTGATCCAAACGCGGTTACGCTGACGAAATCGGCTTACGCTTGTTGCTCACCGCTGCCGTTATTAATGCGTTGCTTGAGGATCGCCGACGGCTTGAACACCATGACGCGCCGCGGTGAGATTGGTACTTCCTTACCGGTCTTCGGGTTACGGCCGATTCGCTGACCCTTCTTGCGTACTACAAATGACCCGAACGACGAAAGTTTGACGGTTTCTCCGCGCTCAAGGCAGTCGGTGATCTCCTTGAGCACCAATTCTACCAGCGCTGCCGATTCCGTCCGTGACAGACCGACTTTTTGATACACCGCCTCGCACAAGTCGGCTCGCGTAACAGTTTTTCCGGTCATCGCCTGCCCTGCCCCCGGCGAAGGTATCCCGCTGAATTATCGACGATATTAGCAAGCCCAAAAGGGGTCAACGGGGCCACTCCAGATTGTGAAAAGATACCCCCCATCCATTGCGCGCGCGCAACACGCCGTCCGGAACCAGTTACCACCGCAGAAGGGCGGACCCCCAGGTAAAACCGCCGCCCATAGCCTCCAGAAGGATGAGATTTCCCCGCTTAATCCGCCGATCGGCCACGGCGTCTGCCAACGCTAGCGGGATTGAGGCCGCAGACGTATTGCCGTGGCGGTCCACGGTCACCACAACTTTTTCGGGAGCAATGCCGAGCTTGTGGGCGGACCCGTCGATGATGCGCTTGTTGGCCTGGTGCGGCACGAACCAGTCGATATCGGCAGCGGAATAGCCGGTTGCCTTGAAGGCATCCTCGATCACGTCGGTGATCATGGCTACCGCGTGCTTGAAGACCTCGCGTCCCTCCATTCGGAGACGGCCCACGGTTTGAGTGGAGGACGGACCACCGTCGACGTAGAGCTTTGCCTTATGCCGGCCATCCGAACGGAGGTGAGTGGTCAGGATCCCACGATCCTCCCGAGTGCCTGTCAGCGGCTGTGCCTCAAGGACCAGGGCGCCAGCGCCGTCCCCGAAAAGGACGCAGGTCGTGCGGTCATTCCAGTCGAGGATGCGGGAAAACGTCTCGGCTCCGATCACTAGCGCACGCTTGTACGCGCCACCCCGCAGCAGCGCATCCGTCACCTGCAGCGCGTAGACAAACCCGGAACATACCGCCTGCAAATCGAAGGCAGCGCCATGCGTAATGCCGAGCCCGCACTGCACCGAGACGGCCGTCGCAGGAAAAGTCTGATCGGGCGTCGAGGTCCCCAACACGATCAGGTCGATCGAACTTGCCTCGACATGCGCGTTGGCGAGCGCCGCCCGGGCCGCGTTCAGCGCAAGATCGGAAGTAAGCTCGCCTGGGGCAGCAATATGCCGCTCGCGAATGCCGGTTCGCTGCACGATCCACTCATCGGTGGTTTCGACCGAGCGAGCCAGCTCATCGTTGCTCACAATGCGCGACGGCAAATAGCTGCCACAGCCGAGCACGACCGAACGCAGCACTGTCACGAGCCTGCTCCAGTAGTCGCCAGAAGAGCGGTGTTACCCGCTTTCAAGTCGCGCGCCATCGACTGGCCAATTTTGGCGAGCAATTCATAACGCACCATGTCGTAACCCATGTCGATCGCCGCTGCGGTACCTTCCGCGTCGGCGCCGCCATGGCTTTTGATTACAACGCCATTAAGCCCGAGAAAAACACCGCCATTGGCCTTGCGCGGATCCATCTTCTCTCTCAGCGTGCTGAACGCCTGTCGCGCCAGCAAATAGCCAAGTCGCGCGGTCAACGTCCGTTTCATGGCCGAGCGCAAGTAAGAAGCAAGCTGATGCGCGGTGCCCTCCGCCGTCTTGAGCGCGATGTTGCCCGCGAACCCCTCTGTCACGACGACGTCGACCGAACCTTTGCCGATATCATCGCCCTCGACAAAGCCATGGTAGTCGAAATGCGGGAATTGCCCCTCGCGCAGGATGCGCCCGGCCTCCCGCACCTGCTCTAGCCCTTTGACTTCTTCAACGCCAATGTTGAGTAGCCCCACAGTCGGCCGTTCGATATCGAACAGCACGCGGGCCATGGCACTGCCCATGGCTGCGAGATTAACGAGATGCGCCTCGTCGGCGCCGATTGAAGCGCCGACGTCGAGCACCACGGATTCTCCTTTCAGCGTGGGCCACAACGCGGCAATTGCCGGACGCTCGATCCCTTCCATCATCTTGAGATTGAAGCGCGCCATCGCCATCAGCGCGCCGGTATTTCCAGCCGAGACTGCGACATCGGCCTCATGCTTCTTCACCGCGTCGATGGCCAACCACATTGACGACTTCCAGCGCCCGTAACGCAGCGCCTGACTCGGTTTGTCGTCCATGCGTATCGATACGTCTGTGTGGACGAGTTTCGATTTGGCTTTAAGACGCGGCAGGGCGTCGAGCACCGGCTGCACGACCGCGCTGTTGCCGAACAGCAAATACTCGATATCCGGATGGCGGCTGAGCGACAGATCAGCGCCCGGCAAAATCACCGTCGCGCCATGGTCGCCCCCCATGGCATCGAGCGCAATGCGAACCTTATCCGGCATGCATCGCTCTTGGCCGCGGTTGCGCTGGCATCGCGGTCATCCGAAATGGACGCACGGGCGCGACCATAACCGCTCGGCCGCGACAAACAAGCTGGTTTTCCGCTACCTGCATCGCCCGATGCCCGCTTTCCGGCTAACCGCCGCTCAAGCGCTTTTTCAGCGCTTCCAGGGCCGCGAACGGTTTTGCGCTGCCATCCTCTGACTTCTGGGGCGAGAATTCGGCTCCCGCTTTGCGCGGATAGGGATCGATGCCGAGAAGCAGAAATTCCGTGGCGATCGCCCCCAAATCCACTTTGCCCCCGGACAGTGGTTCTGGCGGCTCTTCTTTACTTGCTTCAGTCGTCTCGCTCTTGGGCTCCGCCACCAGAGACGGCGCGAATTTCAAATCCACGAATTCTTGCACTTCGCTCTCAATAGGCTCGAGTGTGACGACACAGGTCTGCCCGACCTGCGCATTGACCTGACCGCTGACGCGCACGCTCGCCCCTTGGCGCACCAGATCGAACACTCCCGACAGCCGCCTCAGCTCACGCAATCCCGCAAGCCCAGTAAGCTCGGCGCGGATGGCGTCGGATGCGTCAATCTCGACATGCAGGCCAGTGTCCGGGATATCGTCCACCGGCACCGGCACGCTCCACGAGGTTTGATTTTTCTGCATAGGCTTCAGTCTTCTGCCGAGCAACTTTAGCTTTCAACAGGAACATTAACGTCCTGGGTCCGGCATTCGTAGCTTACCCGCCAAAAGGTCGGCCGGTTGCTGGGCCCCAAGACCCCGTACAGCTTCCCGAATATAGGCTGCAAGGCGCACGGGCGCAGCCGGTTCAGGGGCCGCGCCGCCGTAGACATTCTTGGCCAAGGCCGCGACTAATGCCTCGTCCCCGTCCGATGCCAGCGCGCTGCGATAGGCCTGTGCCCGCCCATAGAAAGCTTCGCCAATGCGCTGCATTTCCTTTGGCACCGAGAGGTCGCCGACACCGATTTCGCGCAAATTATCGTCCATGTCCTCGCAAAATCGGTCGAA
>Ga0075422_10000105_pt1 | contig 19210 bp, 15 predicted proteins | sample SoiMethybrSBSTD1_FD_72776 | JGI IMG/M metagenome (GOLD analysis project Ga0075422, IMG submission 72776) | Bulk soil microbial communities from a Populus tree surrounding site in Tennessee, USA - Soil MetaG P. TD hybrid SBSTD1 | ecosystem: Environmental > Terrestrial > Soil > Tree plantation... | reverse complement strand
ACCAAATTCCAAACAAAGAAAAGCAGGTCTACGTAAAGTGCGGGCCCCCGGTGGGTGATTGGGCCACTTAGCCATTAGATCATTAGTTCATTGGCCCACACGTTCGGACGGGGGAAATGCAATGAGCTACCTCGCAATAATGCCGAACCCGTTTCTGGAAATACTTCCGAAGCGCGCCAAGCGGGCTCGCAAGCTACTGCGCAAAGCGAAGCGCAGACAAGCGAAGCGCTACAGCAAACGCAGGTAATGCAAGGGCTCGTCCGCGGGCTGGCGATAGGCTTGTGCGCGGCGGTTTCCAATGCCCGCGTTGCAATGGGCATGGTCGGCCGCGGATCATTGCCCTGGCAGCGGGTCATTCGCAGCGATTTGGTTCTGATGAATAAAGTGCCTCCAAAATTCTAGCGCGTCGTCAAAAACCTTCTCAGCCGGGATAACATTTTCTCCGTTCTTGAAGAAAACCTCAAAGACGGTTGGCGCGTGTACATCCTCAGGCTTTCTAACCGGTGCTATTGAAACGATGGTCGAAACATTGGGATCACGATATTCTTTGTAAACTGCCCAGTGCTTGGAAGCCGTTGCGGCTTGTTCGCATAAGTACAGCGCACGGCATTGACGCGCGACCGCCTGCATATTCTTGCGATCCTTGATATTGAGTTTGGATTTCTGATCTGCCGTTAGATCGGCACACACCCAATCGCACATATGCCACGCGGTAACGACGACATTGAAAGCATGATCGACGCGAGCAAATAGGTCCTTTGGGTTTTGCCTAAACCGCTTAATTTCCCGCTCTAGTTTGTTAAAAAGGTCGCGGCAATTTTCGAGTTTGAAAGTCTTTTCTCTGGAAAAAGTGCCATCGTCTAGTTACGTACTCGTGACCGCAAATCGTCCTTGAGCGCAACGGCAGCATCGGCAATCGAGGTTAGAGGATTGGCGCTGCAATAATTGTTCATCCAACCCATCACTCCATTAAAATCAGTTCCGGATAAGAAGTTAGGAACATCGGCTTGCATGTTCATGCCGGACAGGAAGCCCGCGACCCACTGAGCCGACAGCCCTTGATAAATGGATTTCGTCTGCTGAGACTGCGTCCAACTCCCACATGAGTTGATACCCTCTCCGAATATCATCTTCTTTGAGCCGGGCTCTTGTGCTGACACGGACGTACTTAATCACGACGAAGATTAGAAACACGCGCATCGAATACCATTCCTTAGTAGGCAGGCCAGTCCTGACCCCGAGCAGGTAAGATACAGTGCCTCCCACAGCCCTAGAAACGGCCGCTGGCGCTTTTGTTTGCCCGTACCTTATGCGTACCTTTGGCGATTCTTCCGCTTTCAGAATCGGCTCTAAGTGTTGGCGACCCCGGCTGGATTCGAACCAGCGACCCTCAGCTTAGAAGGCTGATGCTCTATCCGGCTGAGCTACGGGGTCGACGCAATGGGTTTAGCCGCCGCAACACATCGTGCAAAGATGCGGAGCAAGGATGTGCCCGCAAAATCTCTGGATGGCGGCATCGCCCATCTTAGGCCATTGTGGGGAAGGGAATAATTGCGTCCAGAATTCCGCTGAAAAATGAGGTGCTTAAGGGCATTTCCGTATCGCGACGACGGACCCCGAAGATATCAACTGAGCCATTTGATCTCGTATCAATTTCAGGAAATGCGCGGCATTCTCGCAGCGTCGCCCGGCCCCGGCCATGTACTCGACACCATCGGGACTTGAAATGCAGTTCGCGGCGATCCGCTGCCTCCGGAGGACTATCCCCATGCTTCGCTTTGTTCGCGCCGGCCTCGCCGCCGCCGCTCTCGGCCTTGCCATGAGCGCGGCGATCGCGGCCGACAAGCCATTCAAGCAAGTGGCGCTGGAGGAGGCCGCAATCAAGCTCGAGGCGCAGATCAAGAGCGATGCAGGCGTCGTAACAAGGGCCGCAGCGGCCTTACGCCGCGATGCCGACGCGGCCTTCCAGAAAAACGACTTCAGAACAGGCATGCTTGTTCTCGGCCAGGTTCTCACAGTGGCGCCGGATGACGCCGGCACGTGGCTCCGACTTTCCCGTACTATCCTGCAAATCAAGCCACGCGATGATCGCGAAAAGGCACTGCTTCTCGATCGCGCCTCGACCTCCGCTTACATCGCTTACCAGCGAGCCAGCGATCGCAATACGGAAGCCGATAGCCTGGCCGTCCTCAGCCGGATCCTCGTAGATCGACAGCAGTGGCGGGGAGCACTCGATGCCATGCGAGCCTCGCTGGAGTTGCGGGAGGTCGCTGAACTGCGCGGACAATACGAGAAGGTGCGGGCGGAACATGGCTTCCGGCTGCTCGACTTCACTATCGACTCCGACTCGATTTCGCCGCGTGCCTGTTTTCAGTTCTCCGAGGAGCTTCCAGGCCGCCGCACCGATTTCTCGCCTTTTGTCGCCGTCGCCGGCATGGATCGGCCCGCGATCTCGGCAAACGAAAAACAGCTTTGCGTGGAAGGTCTCAAGCACGGCGAACGCTACTCGGTAACGTTGCGCGCTGGGCTTCCATCGGTCGTCAAGGAGACGCTTGCGAAATCGGCTGAATTCACGATCTTCGTTCGTGACCGCAAGCCATTCGTCCGCTTTTCGGGCAAATCCTACGTGCTGCCCCGCACGGGCCAGAAAGGCATTCCCGTGCTCAGCGTGAATACCAAAGCGGTGACGCTGTCGATTTACCGAGTTGGCGATCGCAATCTTGTCGAAACCCTTCTTGGTTATGACTTCCAGCGCAATTTGAGCCGCTATCAGGCCGAGCGTTTGGCGAACGAGCGCGGCGTCAGGATCTGGACCGGCGAACTTGCCGTCGAACCCAAGCTCAACACCGAGGTGACGACCGCTTTTCCGCTTGACCAGGCGGTCAAGGATCTCGGCCCCGGCGTCTACGCCATAACAGCCGAGCCAAAGGATGTTGTCTCCAACGATTACGGACAGCAGGCAACCCAATGGTTCATTGTGTCCGACCTCGGTCTTGCAGCCTACACCACACACGATGGCATCGATGTCTTTATACACTCGCTTGCGACGGCGGATCCACGCGGCAGCGTCGAGGTACGGCTGATTGCGCGCAATAACGAAGTGCTCGCCCTTCGCCAGACGGATCGCAACGGCTTCATCCATTTCGAGGCTGGACTTGCGCGCGGGGAGGGCGGCGCCGCCCCGGCGGCAATCGTAGCGACCGAGAAGGGCGACTACGCTTTTCTGAGCCTGAAGTCGCCCGCGTTCGATCTTTCCGATCGTGGTGTGGCGGGAAGACCAGTGCCCGCCGGTCTCGATGCGTTCGTCTACACGGAACGCGGCGTCTATCGCACCGGTGAGACGGTAGCGATAACGGCATTGCTGCGCGATGCCCGCGGCTCCGCCGCACTGAATATTCCCTTGACATTGGTGATCTCGCGCCCCGATGGCGTCGAGTATCGACGCGGGCTGGTTGCCGACCAGGGCCTCGGCGGTCGCTCGCTAAGCGTGCCGATCGTTGCCTCGGCCTCCACCGGTACGTGGCGCGTCGCCGCCTATACCGATCCCAAGCGCCCACCGATCGGTGAAACGACGTTCATGGTCGAGGATTATGTGCCCGACCGGCTCGAATTCGAACTATCCTCGGCAACGAAACAAATTTCACGCACCACGCCCGCGCAGGTCAGCGCCGAGGGACGCTTTCTTTATGGCGCGCCGGCCTCGAATCTCGATCTATCAGGCGAAGTCACGATTCTTGCCGCCAGGGAGCTCGTGGGATTTCCCGGCTATTCCTTCGGATTGGCGGATGAAGACGTCGCAGCGGTGCGGCAGGAACTCGACGATTTGCCGAGCACGGATGGCTCCGGCAAGGCGATTTTTCTCGTCAAGCCTGACGTATCGAACACGACCACCCGCCCGGCCGAAGTGCAGATTACGGTGAGAATGTCGGAATCGGGAGGCCGCGCGGTTGAGCGCAAGCTGACGCTGCCCGTCGCTCCCGATACGGCCATGCTCGGAATAAAGCCGATGTTCTCCGGGCGCTCGCTTGCGGACGGCGCGAACGCTGACTTCGACGTGGTCATGGTTTCACCCGACGGTAAAACCGTTGCGCGAAACGGCCTGCGCTATGACCTGCTCAAGATTGAGAGCACCTATCAATGGTACCGGCAGAACGGCCAATGGGAGTATGAGCCGATCAAGCGCACGGAGCGCGTCGCGGGCGGCACGGTGGACGTTGCCTCCGACAGGCCTGCGCGTTTGTCGCTGCCCATCAAATGGGGCCGATACCGGCTGGAAGTTTCGACCGGCGAGGTCAACGGCCCGATCACCTCGTTCAGCTTCGACGCCGGGTTCTATGCCGAAGCAAGCGCGGATACACCGGACCTCCTGGAAGTGGCGCTCGACAAACCGGACTACAAATCGGGAGACACCTTGAACGTGGCGGTAACTGCCCGCACCGCCGGCCGCCTGACCATTAATGTATTCACCGATCGTCTCGTCGCCACGCAATCTCAGGACGTGAAAGCAGGCACCGCGCGCGTGAGCCTGACTGTCGGTCGTGACTGGGGCACGGGCGCTTACATGGTCGCAACATTGAGGCGCCCGCTCGATGCGCCTGCCCAACGGATGCCGGGGCGCGCCGTCGGAGTGCAATGGTTCTCGATCGATAAGGCGGCACGGACGGTCGCGCTTGACATGAAACTGCCGGCGACGATGCGGCCGAATGCGCCACTGACCGTCCCGATCAAGATCGTCGGCCTTTCTGCCGGAGAAGAGGCGCGCGTCGTTGTGGCCGCCGTCGATGTCGGTATTCTCAATCTCACCAACTACAAGCCGCCGGCGCCGGACGATTATTATCTCGGTCAACGCCGGCTCACGGCTGAGATTCGCGACCTCTATGGCCAGTTGATTGACGGCATGCAGGGGGCACGCGGGCAAATCCGTTCCGGTGGCGACGCAGCCGGCGCCGAATTGTCCGGTTCGCCGCCGACACAGGCGCCGCTTGCACTCTACTCCGGCATCGTCACGGTCGGCCGGGACGGCACCGCCCAGGTGGGGTTCGATATTCCCGCTTTTGCCGGCACTGTCCGGGTCATGGCGGTTGCATGGAGCAAAGACAAGGTCGGCAAAGCGTCCGGCGACGTGGTCGTGCGCGATCCGGTCGTGCTGACAACGACGCTGCCACGTTTCCTGCGCACCGGCGACAAGGGTGCCCTGCAAGTCGAGCTCGACAACGTGGAAGGCTCCGCCGGCGATTTCAACATCGCTGCCGTCGCCGAAGGCGCCGTCAAGCTCGAGGATGACAAGCCGCAACCGATCAAGCTTGCTGCGAAACAGCGTGGCCGAATGTCATTGCCCGCTGCCGCGGCGGGCACGGGACCCGGGATCGTGACCGTGAAAGTCACGGGCCCGGACAATTTCGCTCTTGAGCGAAAGTACGCACTCGATGTGCGGCCTGCGACGCAGATACTAACACGGCGCAGCGTCCGGACGCTGGCCAAGGGCGAGACGCTCACGCTCTCCAAAGATCTGTTCGCTGATTTCGTTTCGGAAACCGGACGGGCGGGGTTGTCGGTTGCGCTTACGACCTCGCTCGACGCGGCAACATTGCTCAATGCGCTCGACCGCTATCCTTTCGGATGCTCCGAACAGCTCGCCAGTCGCGCCATGGCGATGCTTTATGTCAACGAGCTCGCGGTCCAGGCGCGTCTGGCACCCGACGGCGAGATTGACCAGCGCATCAAGGACACCATTGCCCGATTGCTCGCCCGGCAAGACTCAAACGGCTCATTTGGGCTGTGGTCGATCGGCGGGGACGATCCATGGCTCGACGCCTATGTGACGGATTTCCTAACGCGCGCGCGCGAACAAGGCTTCGAGGTGCCGGCCACTGCTTATACGCTCGCCGTCGATCGCCTGCGCAATTATGTCGCCACTGCTCCAGACGCGGCCAAGAATGGCGGTCGCGAACTGGCGTACGCGCTCTATGTGCTGGCGCGCAACGGCGCAGCGCCCATTGGCGATCTGCGTTACCTTGCGGACGTCAAGCTGTCCGATGTCGCAACGCCAATCGCGAAAGCACAGGTTGCCGCAGCGCTCGCGATGGTGGGCGATAAGGGCCGTGCCGATAATGTCTATCTCGCAGCCTTGTCCGCTATTTCGCCGCAACCCAAACTTGATCTCGGCCGGGCCGATTTCGGCTCCGCCTTGCGCGATGCGGCAGCATTGGTGACGCTTGCCTCGGAAAGTCACGCATCGCCGAAGACAGTCGACGATGCGGTTCTGCGCATCGATGCCGCCCGCGCACTTAGCACTAATACGTCGACGCAGGAGGAGGCTTGGCTTGTGCTTGCCGCTCGCGCGCTTGCCAAGCAAACCAGTGCGATATCGCTCAAGGTCAACAATGAGGGCCGTGAGGGCGCGTACTATCGCAGCTTGGGCGCGGAAGAGCTGGCGGCGCCTCTTACGGTCTCGAACCGGGGCGAGGGCAGTTTGCAGGCGGTGATATCGGTAAGCGGCGCGCCGCTCACGCCCGAGCCCGCCGCCGCGCAAGGCTTCAAGATCGAGCGCAGCTATCACACGCTCGATGGGGAAAAAGCCGATCCGAGTAAGGCCAGGCAGAACCAGCGCTTTGTGGTTGTGCTGAAAGTGACCGAGCCGCAGCCCCAATTCGGACGTGTCATTGTCGCGGATTATCTTCCCGCCGGCTTTGAGATCGACAATCCGCGCTTGGTGTCGTCAGGCGAGACAGGCACGCTGACGTGGATCGCGGACGCCGTCGCCCCGGTCAGCACCGAATTCCGTGACGATCGCTTCACGGCAGCCTTCGACCGCAAGCAGGATTCGAATCCGGTGTTTAGCGTCGCCTATGTTGTGCGCGCAATTTCTCCGGGGCGATACGTTCTGCCGCAGGCGAAGGTCGAGGACATGTACCAGCCGGACAGGTTTGGACGCACCACAACCGGCGCAATCGAGATCTCGCCGAAATGAGAGGTTGGCAGAAGATTTTTTCGATAACTGGCTGTGCCGCCATCGCGGCAGTGCTGGCCTGTGCGGGATGGATCTATTCGCTGGGGCCGGTGCCGCTCGGCAAGGATCTCGAATATTCGCACGTTGTCCTCGATCGAGAGGGGCGGCTTTTGCGGGCCTATGCGACCAATGAAGGCCGCTGGCGGCTTCCGGTTGCCGAGGAGGAGGTCGATCCGCGTTTCCTGAAGCTACTCTTTGCATATGAAGACAAGCGTTTCCGCGAGCATCCCGGCGTCGATGCGCTCGCAATGGGACGTGCGGCGATCCAGTTCGCGTCCAGAGGCCATATCGTGTCCGGTGGATCGACGATCACCATGCAAGTGGCGCGCCTTCTTGAGCCACGCGAGCGCAGAAGCCTGGGCGCCAAGCTACGGCAGGTCGTGCGTGCACTCGAACTCGAGCGCGCGTTAGGCAAGCACGAGATACTGGGTCTCTACCTGACTCTTGCCCCCTACGGCGGGAACCTCGAAGGCCTTCGCGCGGCTTCGCTGGCCTATTTCGGCAAGGAGCCTCGCAAACTGTCGTTGGCCGAAGCCGCACTACTGGTCGCCCTGCCACAATCGCCGGAGTCGCGGCGACCGGACCGTTTCCCTGAAGCCGCGCGTGCCGCGCGCGACCGCGTGCTCGAGCGGGCCACGATGGCAGGGCTCATGCCGCGCGACGAAATTGCGCGCGCACAAACACAACCTGTGCCGCGGGAGCGCAAGCCTTTGCCACTTCTGGCTCCTCACGCTGCGGATCAGGTCGTCTGGGCGGAGCCTGACCGGCGCGAGCATCGTCTGACCATCGACGTTTTCCTGCAAAAGAGCTTGCAGGCGCTGGCATACGAGCGAGCACAGGCGCTCGGGCCCGATATTTCAATTGCGATCCTCGCAGTCGACAATGCAAGCGGCGAGGTGAGGGCCCGTGTTGCGTCGGCGGACTATTTCAATGCGCGCCGAGCCGGTCAGGTGGATATGACGCAGGCGTTGCGGTCCCCCGGATCGACCTTGAAGCCGTTTATTTATGGCCTTGGTTTCGAGGATGGAGTCATCCATCCGGAAACGCTGATCGATGACAGACCTGTCCGGTACGGAAGCTATACGCCAGAAAACTTCGACATGACGTTCCAGGGTACGGTCACCGTCCGCCACGCACTACAACTGTCGCTCAATGTTCCTGCCATTGCCGTTCTCGGCAAGGTAGGGGTCGCCCGGCTGAGTACGCGGCTGTCGGAAACGGGGGCTGCGCTGATCTTGCCGAGAGGCGAGGCTCCCGGTCTGGCCATGGGCCTTGGCGGTGTCGGCGTCAGGCTCTCCGACCTCGTCATGCTCTATTCCGGCCTGGCGCGGCTCGGCATGGCGTTTCCATTGACCGAGCGCCAAGCGGCTGTCGAACGACAGTCGCGACGCCTGCTTGATCAGGTTGCCGCCTGGTATGTCGGCAACATTCTCGAAGGCACACCGCCGCCCGATAATGCACCGCGCGGCCGCATCGCATTCAAGACTGGGACATCGTACGGCTATCGCGATGCTTGGGCGATCGGCTTCGACGGCCGCATGACTATTGGCGTTTGGGTTGGACGCGCTGATGGAGCGCCGGTGCCTGGTCTGGTCGGCCGCGCCTCCGCCGCGCCAGTCCTGTTCGAGGCTTTTGCCCGTTGCGGCCTCGCCACCATGCCACTCCCGGGCGCGCCGAAGGGTTCGATTCTCGCCGGCGGCAATAAGCTGCCGCCACCGCTGCAGCGGTTTAACGTCAACCCGCCAGGGGATCCGATCGAGCCGCCGCGCATCATGTTCCCGCCCGACGGCGCGCGGATGGAGATCGCCAGACATGGCCAGCCTGATCCGGTCGCACTCAAAGTCAGCGGCGGCCGCGGCCCGCTGACAGTGCTAGTCAATGGCGTGCCAATGGCCGTACCGAATGGTCGCGGCACATTATTTTTTCAACCCGATGGCCCCGGATATGTCCGGCTGACGGTGATGGACGCTCGAGGCGCTGCTGACAGCGTTACCGTCCGTCTGCAATAGCGGCGAATGACATGGCGGATTCTTGGGCCTATTGTCCCGACCAATTTCTTAACCAAGGCTTGAGAGCGTGAGCACAGCCACTGGCGAAGCGCGTCCTTCAGTCGATCCGCAGCGCGGACTCTCGGCGGCGCTTGATTTTGCCGTGGCCTCGCATTGGCGAGCCATCGCGCTCCTTGTGGCATTTTCGCTGCTCGCGTTTCTACCGGGATTTTTCCAGATTCCTCCAGTCGATCGCGACGAGGCGCGCTTTGCGCAAGCCACAAAGCAGATGCTGGAAACGAATGACTATGTCGACATTCGGTTTCAGACCGAGGTCCGATACAAGAAACCGGTGGGAATCCACTGGCTGCAAGCGGCTGCGGTGAAGGCGAGCGAGACGCTTGGTGTGCCGCAGGCGCGCAACAGCATCTGGGTCTATCGATTGCCCTCGCTTGCCGGCGCGACGTTTGCCGTTCTTCTGACCTATTGGGCGGCGCTTGCCTTTGTTCCCCGGCGCGCCGCGCTTCTTGCCGCCTTGATGATGGCGAGCTCGGTCCTGCTCGGCGTGGAAGCCCGGCTCGCCAAGACGGATGCCATGCTGTTGTTGGCCTCGGTCGCGGCGATGGGGGCGTTGGCGCGCATTTATCTCGCGAGCCAGGCCGAAGCAGACGTCAAAATCGGATGGCAGCAGCCGGCGATCTTGTGGACCGCGATTGCCGCGGGCGTGCTGCTCAAAGGCCCTTTGATACTGATGTTCGTCGGTCTTACAGCCGCGGTATTGTGCGCTGTCGACCGCTCGCTGCAATGGCTGTGGTCGCTGCGCCCGGTCCCCGGTCTTCTCTGGCTTGTCCTTCTGGCCTCTCCGTGGTTCATCGCAATTGCTGCAAAGTCTGGCAGCAATTTCTTCGTGCAGGCCGTTGGCCACGATATGCTCGACAAGGTGACGAGCGGCCAGGAGGCTCACGGCGCGCCGCCCGGTTACTATCTGCTGTTGTTCTGGGTGACCTTTTGGCCAGGCGCCGTGTTGGCAGTGTTGGCGGGATCGGTTGTCTGGAAGTCGCGTCAAGAGCCCGGCGTCCGTTTCCTGCTTGCCTGGCTGCTGCCATCGTGGCTCGTGTTCGAAGCGGTCATGACCAAGCTGCCACACTACGTCCTGCCGCTTTATCCCGCCATTGCCATCCTGATTGCCGGGATTGTTGAGCCTCACGGCGTCTCCAAGCAGCGCTGGATGGCGCGCGGCACTATTGGTTGGGTTCTTTTTCCGACCGCTATCGCGTTTGGCGTCCTGATCCTTTTCATTATGGTCGGCCGCGAGCTGGGTCTGGCCACGTGGCCGTTTTCGGCCGCTGCCGTGATCTTCGGCTTGTTTGCCTGGTGGCTTTATGAAGCGGATGGCGCTGAACGCTCGCTGCTGCGCGCCATGATGGCGTCAATATTTATCGCGATCACTGTCTACGCCATCACATTTCCGCAGTTGCCCTCGTTGTTCCCCAGCGCGCTCATCGCCGAGGAGATCCGCGCCGCGGATTGCGAGCGGCCTCGTGTCGCCTCGACATCTGGCTATCAGGAACCGAGCCTTGTATTTCTTCTCGGAACGGAAACCAGATTCACGGACGGGGCTGGCGCAGCGGATTTCCTGCGCTCAAAACCATGCCACTTCGCTTTGATCGACCCTCGCAGCGAGCGCAATTTCGTCCAAAGCGCGGAATCGATGGGACTGCGCTACTCGCTTGTGCGACGCGTGCAGGGGTACAATATCAGCGCCGCAAAACCCATATCGTTGTCTATCTTCCGGTCGCAGGCGAACCAATGAGCTCGATAAACGGATTAAATCGTCGGGAAGGTACGGCGATATCGGCATTGCGTCGGTGCGTGCCCAATCTCACGATGGCGATAAGCCTTTTGGCCCGGCCGCCGCGGGTGGGACAGCGACAAATCCCGTGGTTTAGCAGCCGCGCGCTTGCCGTCATGGGCGGGATTGCGGTGGTTGTTCTTGTGTCGATGTTCACGCTCGATGCAGCCGTTATCCGGGGTGTCGCCCACGTGCCTCGCTGGGTCATTTCTGTCTTTCATGAGATCACGGAATTCGGAAAATCGGGTTGGTTTCTTTGGCCGCTTGGCGTCCTGTTCCTGGTACTTGCTGCCTTGCCACCGGTGCTGACACCATTTTCGCAACGCGTGCTTGCGGTCATCATGGTGCGCGTCGGGTTTTTGTTTGCGGCCATCGCGGTGCCAAGCCTGTTTGCCACCATCGTCAAAAGGATAATCGGACGTGCGCGGCCGTACGTCGGCGGGACTCTTGATCCGCTTCTGTTCAGCCCGTTCGCGTGGGTGCCTGCCTATGCGGGAATGCCGTCCGGGCATGCCACGACCGCGTTCGCCGTACTGGTCGCATTCGGATCTCTGTGGCCACGCGCCCGCACAATTTTATTAGTCTATGCCGTGTTGATCTGCATCAGCCGCCCGATGGTGATTGCACATTATCCGAGCGACGTGCTCGCGGGCGCGGTGGTCGGGATTGCCGGAGCTATGATGGTTCGGCGCTATTTTGCCGATCGTGGCCTTGGTTTTTCGATTAATCCGGACGGCAGGATCCTTCAATTCCCTGGACCATCGCTGAGGCGCATCAAAGCGGTTGCCCGCGGCCTTCTGGCCCCATAAGACATCGCGATGACTACGACCAATCCGACGGTTTCCGTCGTGGTGCCCGTTCGCAATGAGGCCGGCAACATCGCTCCACTGGTTGCCGAGATTGCCGATGCATTGAACGGGCAATGGCTGTTTGAAGTCGTCTACGTCGACGATGGGTCAAAGGACGGAACCGGTGCCGAACTGGACCGATTGATGAAAGGGTGTCCCTGGTTGCGGCGCATCCACCATAAGCAATCCTGCGGCCAATCGGCCGCGGTCCGCACCGGCGTGACTGCAGCGCGCGCGCCTATTGTCGTAACGCTTGACGGCGACGGCCAAAACGATCCCGCCTTTGTCCCTGCGCTTGTCCGCGCACTGGAACAAGGCGCGCCACATGTCGGCCTGGTCGCGGGACAACGCGTCGGCCGCAAGGCGAGCGGATTCAAGAAATTCCAATCGCGTATCGCCAACTTGGTGCGCGGCGCCGTGCTGCGCGACGGTACGCGGGATACCGGCTGCGGATTGAAGGCCTTCCGCCGCGACATCTTCCTTACGCTGCCCTATTTCGACGGTCTGCACCGGTTTCTTCCGGCGCTCATCCGCCGAGAGGGCTATGCTATTGGGTATGTCGACGTCGTCGATCGCCCGCGCGCCCACGGCGTTTCAAACTATGGAATGTGGGACCGCTTGTGGGTTGGCATTCTGGATCTTGCCGGCGTGTGGTGGCTGATCCGGCGCAAGAAACGAATTCCCGAAATCGAGGATTAGCACACGACTGTCGAAAACGTGCTTGACCGGAATTGGCAACGGAAGCCGGTTTGGTCTCGCGTCACTGAAGGAAATGACAAATGCTGGTCGATATAGCAAACGCCGTGGGCGGCTACTTGCACGATGTATTCATTGGCAGTGTGGATTGGGGAATTCTGGTCGGCTACATGGCCCAGGCGATGTTCGCGATGCGTTTTGTGGTGCAGTGGATCGCATCCGAGCGGGCCGGCAAAAGCGTCGTCCCGACCGCCTTCTGGGTTTTTTCGATCGGCGGCGGATTGATGTTGCTCGGCTACGCGCTGTACCGGAAAGACCCCGTCTTTATTGTGGGGCAAGCGTTTGGTGTGTTTGTGTATTTGCGCAATCTTCAATTCGTGATGCGCAGCGGAAGCACCACGGCGGCGGCATAAACTTGGTCCGGCTGCGAACTACAAGGCTCGGCCTGCCACGGAGGCCATGGCCGCGAATCCGCGCGTAAGGTCGGCAAGTAAATCCTCGGGATCTTCCAGACCGATGTGGAGGCGGATCGTCGGTCCGCCCGGAGTCCATTTGGTAGCGGTCCGGTATTCGGTGCAGTCGAACAATATCGCCAGGCTCTCGAAGCCGCCCCATGAAAAGCCAAGACCAAACAGGGTTAGCGCGTTCAAGAACGCGTGTACCGACTGCTCGCTCGTCGGTTTGAAAACGACGCTGAACAGACCGCTCGCACCGGTGAAATCTCTTTTCCAGATGGCGTGACCAGGGTCGCTTTCGAGCGCCGGGTGTAGCACACGCAAAATCTCCGGCCGTTGCGCAAGCCACCGTGCCACCTGCAGACCTGACTGATAGTGCCGGGCGAGCCGAACGCTGAGCGTGCGCAAGCCGCGCAGTGCGAGATACATGTCGTCGGGACCGACACAAAGTCCCATCGAGTAAACAGTGTCTTTCAGGGTCGGAAACGTCGCGGCATTTGCGGACACACAGCCGAACATGAGGTCGGAATGTCCGCCGATATATTTTGTCCCAGCTTGGATCTCGAGGTCCACGCCTTTTTCGAGAGCGGGGAAATAAAGCGGCGTGGCCCAGGTATTGTCCATCAACACAAGGGCGCCCTTTTCGTGCGCGACCTCGGCGATTGCGGGAATATCCTGCATTTCGAAGCTTTGCGAGCCGGGGGCTTCGACGAAAGCGACCCGCGTATTCGGCTTGAACAGGCTGGCGATCTCTGCGCCAATTAAAGGATCGTAATAAGTCGTATCAACGCCTAGCCGCTTGAACACGCCGTTGCAGAAGGTTCGAGTGGGGCGATAGACGCTGTCGGGGACAAGTACGTGATCGCCGGCGCGAGTGGTCGCGAGCAGCGCGGCCGATATTGCCGCCAGCCCGGACGGGAGCAACGCCACGCCCGCGCAAGCCTCGCCGCTGATTTCGCGCAATGCATTTTCCAGCGCTTCGGATGTGGGCGTCCCGCGGCGTCCGTAATTGTAGCGGGCGCGATGGGCGACCTGATCTTCCGCCGTGGGATATAGCAATGTCGAGGCGTGATAGACCGGCGGATTGACAAAACCAAAGTAACTTTCGGGGTCGCGGCCGGACGTAACGAGCCGGGTGTCAGGTTTGATGGGGGCCTTGATCTTCTTCGTCATGCGGACGGAATACCATTTTTCGGCGATGAGATGCGCGCGAATGCGCAACGCCGACATATACGTCGTCACAAGACGTAAGCGTCAACCCCTTGACCCGGCAATCTGATCGTTCTGAGATGCCGAAAGAAGGGGGCTATCGGGGGCAAGAGGGGCCCGAAACCGATAGTTTCAGCCGCATCGCCCTAAGCGCCTGATATCACGGGCACTGCGTTTTACAGTTTTCCAATGTTTTACAGTTGTGTTCGCTTAGTGTTCACACCCGGTGAATGAACCTCTCGGGGTGGGCGGCGTCGTCTTCCGACTTGCGACGCCATTCTAACTCTTTCTCCCAAGCCGCATCATCGACCGGCGTTGCTGCTTTTTCACGCTGCGCCTTTTCCAAATCCGCGTCTCGTTTCTTCCATTGCCGCACGTAGAAAGGCGCAAACATCTCTCTCAGTGCTTCATCGACATTACCTTGCACCGGAAGCCATCCGTCGCGCATCTCTTTTAACATCCTATTGATTGCTTTGCGCCTAAACTGACACTCACGGTAGTCCGTATCCTCCAAGAAATGAGACCTCGGCTGTTTGGACGCCGGGTTTCTCATTTGCCGCCCAAGATCACGCCAAAGATTTTCCAGCGCGGATATAGCTTCGCGGATTTCGGCTTCGCTGGCGTGCGCTTTCAGTGTGTGGTCGAGGCCCGGCGCTTGATCGGCATAGAGGGTCGTTCTATTGCGCGCCCATTCTTCGCGTGTTGGCCAATTGCGTTTTTCGGTCATGCCTTTGCCCTTTCCAATTTCTTCTTCGCCATGCGTTCCTCGATCTGGATCAGGGCCGCCTTGCCGCTCGCCCGCTTGTCCTCGAAGCGGGTGTAACGCACCACCATGGGCAGCGACATGCCGACGATATCGGCAATGGTGCTATCCGATAGCCCGAACCGTTTGAGCCGGCTCACGGCAGTAGCACGCAAACCGTGCAGCGTGCAGCCGGCAAGCTCAGGTATCTTTGCGCGCTGTTCCTGAAAGTTGTCGGTGAACACTTTGCGTGTGAACGGCTTGCCTTGTGCGTTGAGGATGAACGGACCGGGGCGCTTCGGCCACGTCGCCATCTCCGCCGCCAGTTCCGGCATGATCGGGCACCATGGTCGCACGCCGGTCTTGACCTGTCCGCGCCAGCCGAGATCAAAGCCGCCGTCATCGATCATGGTCGGGCCAAGCCGCACCATGTCGCTGCCACGTTGGCCGGTGTAGTAGAGCAAAAGGAAACCCTTGCGGACTTCGCCAGTCAGTTTTTCAAGCGCCGCCCCGATCTGCTCGTCGGTCCACGGCTTGTGGCCGCCGCCGGTCTCGTAAAGCCCGATGCCCTTTGTCAGCGGCACCTCGATATGATTGTTCAGCAGTGCCCACGCCGAGAGGGCGCGCATCGCGCCGAGAAAATTGTTAGCGACACCCGGCCTGTCGGCGAGGTTCTTCATCACTTCGAGAACGTGCGACGGACGCAAACCTTTGGCACCCAGTTCGCCCCATGCATCGCGCGCGATCTTGAGATGGCGCGTATAGATCTGCTGCGTGCCGGGCGAGAGTTTCTTTCGCAGCTTCGGCCAATCGACGATGTAAGCGTCGATCACCGCGTTGACGGTGTCGGTCCGCACTGCGCCGATGATGCCCTGCGCCTGTCTCAAGGCAACCCAAAATTCCGGCGTATGCGGATTGTCTGGCAACTTGGTCCGTGGTCCGGCAATGGGCGTGCCGCGTCCGCGCTGATAGTAGAGATACCATTTGCCCCGCGCTTGGATCGCATGCACGCCGCGTGGCAAGTTCGAGAACGGACTATTTTTCTTTCGTGATCGCATTTTTCGCTCCGACGATATAGGGGTCGAGATCGCTCACCTCGTTTTTGCCTCGCAATGACTTGATCGCGAGATCAATTTCCTGCCAAGACCACCGCACGCAACCGCTTGATAGGTGATATGGCTTCGGCAGCACTTCACGTCGCACCAGTTCATCGACCGTGCTCTCGGCAACGTCGAGTTGCTCGGCCAATTTTTTCTTCGACACATAAGCTGGCACATCAGTTGTCACTCATGCTCACCGTTCCTTGCGCGCAGGTCCGCCTCGGGTCGCGCTGTTCATTGTTGTCTGGTCATTGTCGTTTCTTACGCTTCGTTGCTTTCTTCAGCGCCCGTTCGGCACGCGCTAACTTCATTTCAAGATCGGCCAGCCGTGCGGCAGTCTTGATGCGTTGCCTGCGCTGTCGCTCCGCGTTGCTCATCGCTGTCTTGCCGAGCGGCGGGCGTCCTCGCCTTGCCATTGGGGCTGCCTCCGATTTCGTTACGGCTAATGTAACCACGGGGCTAAAGCCGGTCAATTATGTTACGGCACTAAATTGGAGTGGCAAGGATCGGCGATGGATAATCGAGCGCGTGGCAACGTGCACCACGCGCTTCGCTTTCTACCTTGGGTTTCTCGCTGATATTGGCAGAACCGACATATAGCGTTCTACCTGCTTCAGTGCCACTCCCGATTGGTTTTTTAGGGGAGATTCCAAGCGCTTCCGTTACAAATGAAAAAGCCCGCGATTGCGCGGGCTCGAAATTCCTGCTGCGTTAGAGGCGCGGCAAGAGATGCCGGAACTAAGCAACAAAGCGCAAAAAGCGCAAGCCTTCCGAGCCGAAGCGACCGCGCTGATCGGTTTACTCGCCGAGCGTTTTCCCAACTGCTTTACACTGCATGAGGCGAAACGCAGTCCGTTAAAAATCAATATTGCCGCAGACATTCTGGCCGCGCTTGCTGGCGCGATTTCACGGCGAAAACTCGGCTACGCTCTGAGCTACTACACCCACAGCAATGGTTACCTCGCCCACATGCGTGCTGGCGCGGCACGCATCGATCTCGACGGCAACACGGCTGGCGAAGTGTCGCCCGAACATGCGGGCCACGCGGCGGAACGACTCACAGCACGAACACGGAACCCGGCACCACGTGATTTGGCGAAGGCAAAACCGCCAGCGTCAAAGCGGATCACGCTCGCCGATCTGCGCGAGGCTGCGAAGCGGCGCGATGCGCGGCCATGACCGACGTCACCGACATCGACACCGGAACGCGCCCATTCCGCATCTCGTTATTCAAAGACTTGAGCGGGCAAACGGTCGAACAACGCGAAATTGAAATTTGGGATTTGTGCAACGAGGCGCTAATCAATACAGCCGACCGCAAAGATGATCTTCCGCTGTTTTCGCTGACAGTGTTCGGCGACCAGCGCAGCAACAAGAGTTGCCTGCGCCATGATGCCAATGCGCTTGGGATTAGCGGCGTCGTTGGCGATTATGACGGCGAGCAGATGTCACCGAAGGAAGCATTGGAGCGACTGCGTAAGGCGCGTATCAGTGCATTGGTCTACACCTCGCCAAGCCATCGTGAGGACCGTCCGCGCTGGCGTGTCGTTGCGCCAACAGCGCGCGACTTGAACATAAACCAACACGCCAAGCTGGCGGCGCGCATAAACGGCGTTCTTGGCGGCGTGCTCGCCCCTGAAAGCTTCAACGTGTCGCAAAGTTATTTCATCGGAAAACTCAACGGCAATCCTGCGCACTTCGCCCAATATACGACTGGCGACTTCGTTGACGTGCGCGACGATCTCGATGCGATAGCGATTTACAAGAAGCCGTCAAAAACAAAGCTGGACAACCTTAGCTTGACTGACGTTGTCGGCGTGCAGGCGGAAAAGCCGATCACGTCGCTTGCCGATGCGCGCTTGCAGAATTTGTCCGACGATGCGTGGTACATGGTCGAGAGAGACGAACCGCCAGCGGATCGCCCGAACCTCAAGGGCGGCCGTGCTCATTGCCGGGTCATAAGCGAGCTTGTCAAACTCGGATTCAACAACGCACAGATAAAAGCAGTGTACCGCTTAGGCAAGATCGCCGACGGGCCGGCGTACAAATCGACACGCGGTTTCAACGGGTATGTCGAACGTGTGATCGCATTTTGCCGGGCGACTGAGGCTAGGCCCGAAACCGAAGCCAACGCCAAAGCCGAACAGCAGTTGCCTTTCATCAACATTGCCAAGTGGCAAGATCAGCCGGTGCCGGAGCGACCATGGACCGTGAAGGATCGGATTCCGGCAGGCAATGTGACGTTGCTGAGCGGAAAAGGTGGCACCGGCAAGACGATCCTGTCCATGCAACTGTCCGTCGCTCACGTTTTGGCTAAGGACTGGCTGGGCAGCTTGCCTGATCCCGGTCCGGTCATGGGTGTTTACTGTGAAGACGATGAAGATGAAATTTGGCGGCGGCTCGACCTGATCTTGAAACACTATGGCGCCTGCTATACCGATGTTGCGCCGCACCTGCACATCTTGCCGCTGGTCGCCGCCGACGAAACGTTGATGGCGGTGCCGGATAAAACCGGCCTGATCAGGATGACGAGATTATTTGATCGGATTTGTGAGGCGGCTCTCGATTTCAAGCCTAAGCTGATTGTGCTCGACAATGCCGCCGACGTTTATGCTGGCAATGAAAATGATCGCACTCAAGTGCGGCAGTTCATCGGATACTTGCGCAAGCGTCTCGCGATCCCGACCGGCGCGGCTGTATTGCTGACCCAGCATCCGTCATTGACCGGCATGAAAAGCGGAAGCGGTTTGTCGGGATCGACAGCATGGGAAAACAGTGTCCGCTCTCGCATATACTTCAAACCTTTTTCAAACAAGGATGACGACGAAGAAGAAGACACGCAGTCCGAAACCGATCTGCGTGTGCTGGAAGTGATGAAGTTGAACTACGGCAAACAGGGTGAGACCATCAAATTAAAATGGCAAAACGGTCTCTATCTGCCGTTCAGCGGTCCGAGCAGTTTTGAAAAGGCGGCGAGCGAACAAGACGCCGACTATGTGTTCTTGTCTTTGCTCGACAACTACTCGCTGCAAGGGACCAACGTTAGCCCAACGCGGTTTGCCAAGAGTTATGCGCCGACTGTCTTCGCCAAAGAAAAAAAGGCGAAGGCGGCGCGGCTGAGCAAGCATGATCTTGAGAGCGCGATGGATCGACTATTCCAGAGCGGAAAGATCGACAAGGAACCCTACGGTCCGCCGTGCCGGAATACCTTTAAACTGGTGCGAAAATGACCTGTCGATCCTACTGTCGATCCCCCCGTCGATCCCCTGTCGATCCTGTCGATCCCCCTGTGTGTGTCACCCCCCTTATAC
>Ga0075422_10000100_pt1 | contig 19430 bp, 24 predicted proteins | sample SoiMethybrSBSTD1_FD_72776 | JGI IMG/M metagenome (GOLD analysis project Ga0075422, IMG submission 72776) | Bulk soil microbial communities from a Populus tree surrounding site in Tennessee, USA - Soil MetaG P. TD hybrid SBSTD1 | ecosystem: Environmental > Terrestrial > Soil > Tree plantation... | reverse complement strand
AACGGCCATGGCCGTCACCACGATCCAAACCAACAACAAGCTTATTCGTTTCACCCAGGAGATAAACCGCGAGTGGGTGAGAGAAAACATGTTCTCGCCTTACCAGGGCGAGGCCGTCAACAGCATCATCCGCGTCAAGAACGAACTCAAGGCGGGTGGCGAGCAGATGAATATCCCGATCGTTGCCCGGCTGACCGGCGGCGGCGTCGCATCGGGCACCTTGGTCGGCAACGAAGAGCAGGTCGACAACTACGGCATGCGGGTGTGGCTCGACTGGGCCAGGCACGCGGTGGTCACAAACAAGGCTGAGGCGCAGAAGGACAGCGCCGATATCTTCGGCGAGGCCAAGCCACTGCTGTCGGACTGGATGAGCGAACTGCGGCGTGACGAAACCATCGCCGCCATGATGGCCCTGCCGTCCGAGAGCCAGCCGGCGGCCGGCACGCGCGTCAACGGCATCCAGTACGACCTGGCGACCGCGGCGCAGCGCAATACCTGGCAGAGCGATAATTCCGATCGGATACTGTATGGCGCCTCGACGGCCAATGCCGTCAGCAATGTTCACGCCACGGCGCTGGCCCTCGTCGATACGACCAACGACAAGCTCACGGCGGCCAACCTGGCCTTGCTCAAAAGGGTCGCGATGGGAGCCAACCCGAATATCCGGCCATTCAAAACGCGCGACGGATACGAGTACTACGTCGCGTTCGCCGGGTTGAACACGTTCCGCGATCTCAAGGCGTCGCTGGAAAGTATCAACACCAATGCGCGCGCTCGCGAGGGCGATGCGATGAACAGAAACCCGCTGTTCCAGGACGGCGATCAACTGTACGACGGCATCATCGTGCGCCAGGTGCCGGAGATCAGCCGGTTCGTCACCAACGTGTGGACCAACCTGCTGACGGCGGGCGGCAGCTCAAGCCGCGTCGAGCCGGTGTTCCTGTGCGGTCAGCAAGCCGTCGTCATGGCGGTCGGCCAGATGGCCAAGCCGACGTTTAGAAAGGAAACAGACTACGATTTCGTGACAGGTACTGGTATAGAGGCCGCGTATGGCATTTCCAAAATTTTCAAAAAGCACGGTCCCACCAACAAACTCGTACAATTCGGGATGGCAACCGGATTTTTCTCCTCGGCCTCGGACTAAGGTCCTGAAACTATACTGGAGACATCTACGTGCCTCCAGTTCTGCCTGTTCAGTATACGGTAAATCAATACGTCACTGACGCCATACATTCTCGCAATCTCCTTCTTCCTGTGTGTCTTGGCGAGGGAGAAAATGACGGGAATGTCCGCCTCGGTCAGCTTTGCACTGCCGTTGATCGAACCCCGGTTTCCATAGTTGGCCGGGCATCGTTTCAAGACGTGAAACGAATGCAAGATGTTCTGTGACGGCGTGCAGACTTCCAAGTTGTCGAGGCGGTTGTCGGTCTTAATGCCGTTTTTGTGGTTGGTCTGGAGCCCTGGAGGAATGGGGCCATGGAATGCTTCGAAAACAAGGCGATGGATCGAATGGCGTTTAACGGCGCCGTCTTTGTACAGCGGGACGCTCGGATATGGGCCGTTCAGGTTGTGCTTGAGCAGCCGTGGCTTCTTGCGGAGGTGTCCGCCGAAGGAAGCCAAGCTCATGACGGCTCCCTGATCCGACACGTTGTAGAGCCCCTCGTAATCAAGAACAGGCTTCCACGCTTCCTCTGTCATGGAGATCCCCAAGGTTGGCGGTTTCCAGCAATTCAAGGAGACTAACACAATGGTAACCTCTCTCAACACCAGCGTGCCGGCGCGCGACTTCAACTATAATGCTACCAATACCATCCGCAAACGGATCACGTTTGCCAACCAGACGGCGACCGTGGTCGGCAAGATCCCGGCCGGCTCCAGCGTGGTTGGCGGCGGCGTCCACGTCGTGACGGCGTTCGATGCCACGGCCACCCTCAATGTCGGCTACATCGGGGCAACCACGGTTGCCGCCGCCTACGGAAGCGCGCTGGCCTTGACGGCGATCGGCTATATCGCCCTCGATGAACTGGCGGCGGTGACCAACATCCAGGGTACGGTGGAACACACCATAACCTGCATCGTTACCACGGCAGCCACGGTGGGGGCGGCGGACCTGATCATCCAGTTCGTTCCGCCTAACCCGCCGCTGTAAGGAGGAAACCATGACTACAACTATAACTTGGAATGGAGAGGATGAATTCCACCCTGGCGGCAACGGTCCCCGCTTCATGAAGTGGAAGGGTGTCGCCTTCGAGCTCGGCAAGGGCGTCGAGACCGACGACCCGTACATGATCGGCAAGGCGAAGAACAACCGGTTCTTCACCGTCTCCGGCGAGGAGCCGGCGCCTGAGGCCAAACGCGGCCCCGGCCGGCCGCGCAAGGACGAGGACTGAACGAGCGGGGGCTTCGGCCCCCGTTTTTATTTCCCGACAAATAGCGACAAATACCGACATGCCCGACATCACCAAGACACGCGCCCAACTGGTCGAGCGGGTAGCGGACAATCTCAACCTGCTGCAGGCCGGACAGACGATCGAGACAGATGTCTACGCCAAGATCGACAGTCACCTTGACGAGGCAGTGTCGGCGATGGCCGCGCTCGGCATCGTCTACATCGCCGACCTCGAGGAGATCGAAACAGCCGTTTTCAGTGACAGCGCCAAGGTGATCGCATTTCGCATCGCCTCGTCGGGTTACGGCATCCCACCGAGGGAGCAGGACGCGCAACTGTCGGAATTGCGGTTGCGGCAGATGACGTCCGGCAAGCCGACGTTCGAAACCATGCGGGCGGAATATTTCTGATGGCTGCCCAAATCACGTTTCCCACGAGTTCGGCGCCCGGCGTCAACCCGCACGAGGGCTCCGGCCGGCTGGTCAACGTGTACGCCGAGAAGTCGCCGCCGGCCGCGCGGTTCCCCGTCACCTGGCGGCGCACCCCCGGCGTGGCACTGGAAACGACCGTCTCTTTCGTGACGAATTGCCGGATGATCTTCGATACGACCAGTCCGGGATCAGGGGATCTGGAAGCCAGTGCTTTTCTGGTATTCAATAACGAAGTCTATTCGGCCGAGAGATCTGCGGATGGAATTTGGGTCACCAATGACATCGGAGCCATTTCGGGATCGCGTCCGCTTACGATGGCGAGGAACAACAAGACGCCTCCACCGGATGTCGTTGCGGTGGCGCCAGAGGGTGGCGCATACTCGTTGAACACACCGGGCATGGCTTATCCTGACACTGATCTGCCGGCGGGAAATGTGAATAGCGTTTCGGTGCTCGACGGATATTTCCTGTTCACGCAGCGCAACGGCATCATCTGGGCATCCCAACTCAACAGCACCAATGTGGCGACTGATTCCAATGTTGCGACGCAGGGGCGCCCGGACGGACTGCTGCGCGGCGTGGCCTACCGTAAGGAATTCTTTGCCTTTGGCGAGCATTCGATCGAGGTCTGGCGCGATATCGGCACCTCGCCGTTTCCATTAGAGTTTGTTACCATGATCCCGCGCGGCATCTGCGGCACGCACGCAGTGGCCGGCTGGGAAGAAGGATGGTCGAACGAACTGATCTGGGCAGCCGACGACAACCGCGTCTACAAACTAGATGGCTACACGCCGGTTCCGGTTTCGCAAGATGCCGTGTCGCGCGCCATCGCGACCTGCGCTAACAAGCTACTACTCGATGCAATCGTCTACATGTCCGGTCAGCACGCCATGTGGCAACTGACCAGTCCCGGCGAATGGACCTGGTGCTACAATCAAACTACTGGCGAATGGCACGAACTGCAGAGCACTGGCCGCCTCGACCGGCGCATTCGTGCCTCCTGCCACCTCGGCGGCGAATGGATTGTTGGCGATGTAACGACCGGCAACATCGGAAGAATATCTCCGACCACTTATCAGGAATTTGGTGCAACGCTGCCGTGGCTGATCGAGAGCGCGCCCGTGCATGAATTCCCCGGCCGCATCATGGCGCCGCGGCTCGACTTTGATTTCAGCAAGAACAGCACGGCGTCCACGGTCGATATCACTTGGTCGAATGACGGTGGGCACACGTATGTGGCCAACCCGCTGACCCGCAGCTTGACGAAAGATATCGTGTTCATCACCAACACCGGCATCGCGACGTCCAAGGGCAAACGGTTCCGGCTGGCCGGCTCGAGCAATGCGCCAATGGCGTTCATGGGCGCCGGGGCGGCAACAGTAACGCGGGCAGCCTGAGATGGCGCTGACCCAGATCCCGCAGATCCTGCACCCGTCCGTCGCCTCGGCGAAGACCAACGGCGGGCAGAAATACACGATCGACGATGAACTGTGGCGCTGGCTCAACCAGCTCCGGCGGGGCTTGGAGGAAACTACCGAGGTTGTTCGTGACATTATCAATGTAAAAGATCCGCGTTTCGGCGCCGCCGGCAATGGCGCCACGCTCGACGACGACGCCATCCAGGCGGCGATCGAATTCGGCAACGCGCAGGGCGGCGGCGTGCTGTACTTTCCGCCCGGCGTCTACCAGATCAGCCGGCCGATCGTGTTCGACGATAACGGCTTCGGGTTCTGCCAGGTGCGGGTGTGGGGCGCCGGCATGTACACGTCCGGCATCCGTTGCAACGCCAACCCGGCCAATGGCCCGGTGTTCAGCGGCACGGCTGCGATTCATATCCACGGTTCGATCTCGTTCTCCGACTTCTTCATCAACGGCAACCAGAAGGCGCCGATCGGCATCGTCTACGATCCGCCCATCGGTATTGATGGGACCGTATTCTCTGCGCCGAGCTTGTTTCAGCGGATACAATTTGCCCTGTGTGCGACGTCCGGCTTCCTGAGCGGCAGCCAAAACGGTTTTGGCGGCCAGCATACATTGCGGGATTGCTTCTTCAATACCTGCGGCGGGTATGCAATCGATTGGAATAACGGCGGCCAAGGAAATATGCTCGAAGATACCATCGTGCTCGGCGGCACGCTCGGCGGCCTGCACATGTCGAGCGTGCTCGGCTCGGCCGGGGCAAATCATAACGAGGGGCAGTGCGTTCGCGGATGCGCCTTCTTGACCGCCAACAATCAACCGCCACTGGCGATTCCATGTCCGGGTGTCGTCATCGACAATGGCTTGTTCAACGTGTTTTCCGACAACGTGATCGAGGGGCCGGGACCGAGCTCCTGCCGGAGCGTATGGAAGCGAGACCTCGGTAGCAACCACGTAGGGCCATTGCATTTTACCAACAACTGGTTTGGCTCCGGGTGCGACTTCAGAGGATCGTGCAGCGAGATCGGGTTGCTGGACAACTCGTTTCCCGGCGGCGCGCCGCTGCGGTTCATCTGCAATAATCCTGGTCCTTCAGTCAACCACACGATTATCGGCAATAAGTTCACAGGCGACGGACAGCTTCTGGGCACTACGTATCGAGTGACATTGACCAACCAGAGAAACGTGATCGTTTCGCACAATACACTCAGTGGAGAAAACCGCGGTTTTCATGAAACCAGTACAGACCAGCCGAGCTTTGGCTCGAACCAGCAGATCTGGGTTTTCTTCAATTTTTTCTCACAGGCGCAAAGCTCGTTTAATCTTGCCGGAGGAACCGGAGTTACATTCGGGTTGAATTCACCATGAGCAAAGATCACATTGCCATCCTGCGCAAGCGCGGCGAGGAACAGTTCGCCGCCGGCAACAAGGAATTTGCTGCGGATCTGTTCGAGGCAGCGGATGCGTATTGCGATCTGATCGTCGAGCTCGGCCCGCAGCGCGCCGTGCGATCGATGTCACGGGTCGGCGAGCAGATGCGCCAGGATCAAGCGGCGCTGCTCAAGAGCATCAAGAAATAGGAGGCGACGTTGGCTTTGTTCAGCGCACTCACGGGCGGTCCCGCACACACGGCGGCAAACGCGCAGCGCGACCTGTACGGGAACGTGCTTGGCATGGGTCTGCCGGTCATCGGGGCGGGGCAGACAGCCTCGCTCGGCTATCTGGGAGAGGGGCGGGAGGGTGCGCTCGGCCAGATCGGGGCCGGCGTCGACATCGGCCGCGGCGACATCGTCGGCGGCATCGGCCAAGGGCGTTACGATATCGCCCAAGGCGCCGGCTTCGGCCAGGGTTACCTCGACCAGGGCGTGGGCGCCGGCCGTGAGGCACTGGCGGGCGCCAGCAATGCCTATGCGCCACTGGAGGCGCTCGCCGGACGGTACCGTACCGGCGCCGACATGTACAGCAATGCGCTCGGCCTCGGTGGGGCAGGCGGGGTGGCGGCAGCGCAGGATGCCTTCCATACCGGACCCGGCTACAATTTCGCGGTCGACCAGGGCCTCGAGGCGATCAACCGGCGGCGCAATGCCAGCGGCCAGCTGGTCGGCGGTAACGCCGATCGCGACGCCATGACCTACGGCCAGGGGCTCGCCAACCAGGAATACAACAACTGGCTGAGCAGGCTGCAGGGGTTCCAGCCGCTCGAACTCGCCGCGACCAGCGGCGCCGCCACCGGGCGCGCCGGCATCGGCCGCGACCTGGCAAACCTGGAGGCGGGCTACGGGCGCACCTCGGCCGACCTCGCGCGCGGCACCGGCCTGTCGCTGGCGGAACTGGCGCAGCGCGGCGGGCAGTCGCTGTCCGATCTGGCCATGCGCGGCGGGCTCGCCGGGGCGGGGGTTGAGACGGGCTACGGCACGGGCGCCTCCAACGTCATCCAGCAGGCCGACGCCAACCGGCTCGGGCTGCTGAACAGCGTCACGCGGCCCTATGCCGACACCTACGGCCAGGAGGCGGCAGCCGAAATGCAGGCGAGCGGCAATGCGCTCAACCTCGGCATGAACGTTCTGCGCACCATCGGCGGAAGCATGTGGGGTGGCGGGCCGATGGGCGGCGGAGGAGGAGGTGGCGGCGGCTCGCTTGGCAGTCTGTTTCGATCACCAATAAGTGGTTCGTCTGGCAGCATGTGGCCGTGAGGGGCGATCGATGGCGGATTATTCAGGGTATGGTATTCCAAGGTTGGATTTCAGCGCGCTCGGCAACCTGCCCGAGGACATGCGGCGGGCGCAATTATTCCAGCAGCAGCAGCAGTCGCTGGCGGCACGGCAGAAGACCTTGGCCGAGATCGCGGCCGGCGGCGAGGCCTTCGACTATGGGGCCGGAGCGAAGAGACTGCTCGGCGCGGGCGACTTCGAGGGCGGCCTGACGCTGCTCAAACTGGCCGACGAAAAGTTCAAGCGCGATCTGGAGGAGCGCAAGGTCAAGGTGCTGGAGGCAGCCGGCACGCGGAAGGAGGCGCCGGTCCTGCACGAGATTTTCGATCCCGCAACCGGCCTGCCGCAGAAGGCACTGATCGATCCGGTCACGGGTGCCATCCAGCCGATCGGCGGGACCAAGAAAGAGGTCGAGAAGCCGCGCCAGATGGGCTACGGCGACATTTCGAAAATGACCGAGGAGGGCGGCAAGCTGACCGAGGTGGCCGGGTTTGCCAATACGTTCCAAGATCGGTTCGCCGGCTACAAGAACCCCACTGTGGGCAGTGCAGTCATGACCGCCGGCCGATTGCTGCCGCAGGATCTGGTCGGCAAGGACGTGGCGGAAGGGGCGGCGTGGTGGCAGGATTACAACAAGTATCGCGGCGTCGTGCGCAATGAATTGTATGGGGCAGCTTTGTCGAAGGGCGAGCGGCAGGATTTCGAGGCCGCCGACATCACGCCCGGCATGACTCCGGAGCAGATCAAGAAGAACCTCGCCAAGCAGGAGGAGATCGTCAAGCGGGGCGTCACCCGCAAGGCGGGCGCCCTGGTCAACGAAGGCTTCAACCCGGAGACGATCGCGCGCGCCTACGGCGTCAAGCTGGAAGATCTTGGCGTACAGCCGAAAACGACGCCGCCGCGCGGGGGCGCCTCGGCACCGCGGACGACAGGGACAGGATCGGCGGCAGGGCGGCCGGCGCCCAACGAAGGGGCGGTCAAGTATCTTGAGCAGAACCCGCACACGCGGGATCAATTTGACGCCATGTACGGCGCCGGCATGTCGGATGTGGTTCTCGGTCAGCGGTAATGGCCAACATCTACGAGCAATTTTTGGACGAGGGCGACGCGCCTCGCTCCACCATGTCCCCGCGTGATCGCGAACTCGCCATCCGCACGGTGCTCGGCGAGGCGGCCGATCAGCCCGACGAGGGGCAGGCTGCGGTCGCGGCCGTGATCCGCAACCGGATGCAAGCCGGACGCTACGGCGGCGAGAATATCCCCGGCGTGGTCCTGGCGCGGCACCAGTTCGAGCCGTGGTCGACCCAGGCCGGCCGCAACCGCATGTACGGCTACGCGCCCGACAGCGAGCCCTACCAGCGCGCAGCGGCGGCCGTGGATCGCGTGTTCGGCGAGGGCTATGACCCTACCGGGGGAAGCACGCACTTCTTCTCCCCGACCGCCCAGGCGGCACTGGGACGGCAACCGCCGCGGTGGGCGCAAGGCCAGCCGCTGACGATCGGCGGCCATGCCTTCTACGCGCCGGAGGGGCGGGTGGGCGCGGCACCGGGTGCGCAGCCGGTCGCCTACGCACCGGAAACCGTCCAGGCCGGGCCGTTCTCCTCGGCGGCATCTGCGGAACGGCCGGTTCCGCAAACTCCGCAAACTCCGCAGATGGCGCAGGCTGGCGGCAACGTCTACGAACAGTTCGTCACGCCAACCCCGACTTTGCCTGCGGCGGGGGAAAACCCGTATGGGCAGTTTGCGCCGAGCGGTACCGAGCGGATCGATCCGGCCGCGCCGCGCTCGCCACTGCGTATCGAGGTCACACCCGAACAGCCCAAGCCCGCCGAGGGCGCCGGCTCCTCGCAGGGCGATGTCGGCCGGTTCACGGCACTGCTGCGCGGCGCCTCGTCCGGGGCGACATTCAATTTCGCCGACGAGCTCGCCGGTATCCTCAACAGCCCGGACTACATGGCCGGCCGCCAGGGCGAGATGGCGGGGCCGTTGCAGGCGATCGGCGGTCTGGCAAAGCTCGGCTACGAAACCCTGACCGGCTCGCCCGGTGAGGCGACGAAGGCCTACGAGCAGGCGCGCGATGCCGCCCGGCAGGAGCTCAAGACCGCCAAGGAGCAATATCCCGGCACGACGCTCGCCGGCGAGCTCGCCGGGGCGGTCGCGGTGCCGCTGCCCGGCGTGGCGGCGCTGCGCGGCGCCGGCATGGCCACACGGGCGGCAGGAAGCGCAGGGATCGGCGCTGGTGCGGGTGCACTGGCGGGGGCAGGGGAAGGCGAGACTGGCGCGGAACGCCTCTCCAAGGCCGCTACAGGGGCCGCGGTGGGGGGCGTGGTCGGTGGGGTTGCCTCGCCAGTCCTCGATGTGGCTACCAGGGCCGGTGGCAGGGCGCTCACAGAGGCCGGCCGATACCTGTTTCCCAATACAGATGCACGAGCCCTCAAGATCCTGCAGGGCGCGCAGGAGTCGGCCGAGAAGATCGATCCATCAGCCGCCACCCGCCTGACCGGCCAGCAGGTCGCCAGAACGCCCTCGGCGGCTGTCGTCGACATGCTCGGCGAGCCTGGACGAGCCGTTGCACGCTGGGTCGCCAATGCCTCGCCGGAAGCGCGCAACACGCTCAACCGGATGATCGATCCGCGGTTTGAAGGTCAGGCGGCGCGAGTCGTTGGATGGTTGAACAACGCCTTTCATTTTCCCAGTGCGACCGCCCAGCGCGAGGCTCTCGAGGCGGCCAAGAAGACGGTGAACAGCGCCAACTACGAACGCGCCATGCGTGAGGGGGCGGATGGTTTGTGGTCTCCTAAACTGGAGCAATTGGCCGGTTCTCCCGCTGTCACCGCCGCCATGCAGCGCGCCAGCACGGCGTGGAAAGACGAGATGATCGCCGCCGGCCAAGGCGCGATGAACCCGCGCATCACGTTTACTCCGGACGGGCGGATGCAGATCGCGCGCGGACCAGGTGGCGTGCCAGTCTATCCCGATTTGCAATACTGGGATCTGGTTCGCCGGGAATTGAGCGATGCCATGCAGGCTGCAGGCGAGTATACGGCCGACGGCCGACGGCTCGGCGTGTTCGCCAGGCAGATGAATGCCGAGCTCGATCGTCTCGTTCCATCCTATGCGCAGGCACGGGCGGGGCATGCTCACTTTGCCGGCGCCAAGGATGCGCTCGAGGCGGGGGAAAATTTCGTCCTGATGAAAGGGCAGAACGAGGAAGCCCGCCGCGCACTGGCGCGGATGTCGCCCACCGAGCGGCAATTGTTTCAGGACGGGTTCGTCTCGAAATATGTCGAGATGCTCAAGGAGCCGGGCGACCGCCGCAACATCCTCAACAAGATCGCCGAAAGCCCAGGGGCTCGGGAACGGCTCGAAATGGTGCTGGGACGGCAGAAATCCAATGAGCTGGAAGCCATGCTGCGGGTCGAGGGCATCATGGACCTGACGCGGTCGCAGACCCAGGGCAACTCGACCACGACACGGCAACTGATCGAGGCTGGTCTGGTGGCCACACAGGGTGGGGTCGGTGCGTACTATCAGGGGCTGGCCGATCCCGGCAACCTGGCGACAACCCTGATTGGCAGCGCCCTCGTCAAGCGCGGGCGCACGACGGATCAGCGCGTGGCGCAGAGGGTTGCCGAGATGCTCGTCTCGCGTGACCCGGCGGTGATGCAGAAGGGGCTCAAGGTCATCGCACGCAACCAGGGTTTCATGGACGCGCTGCGTGGCCTCGACAAGCAGATCGCCCGCATCAGTGGTCAGCAAGGCTCAGCCGTTCCTGGCGTGCAGTCGCTCGGCGTAGGCCGAGCAGAAGACCGCCAGCAACAGCAATAGCGCGTTTGCCGGCCACACCGTGACCAGCACCACAGTTATCACGTAAATCCCTAGCAGTGGACCTGACATGACATCGATGACATCGGGCTGGTTCGTCGGCGTAGAGGCGCCGGCGAGCAACCGCGCCTCGTTTCATCGCACCTGGGCCGTCATCAGCGCCGAGGATGATACACCGTTTGACCTGACCGGGGCGAATATTGTGTTCGAGATCTGCGATCCGGAAACCGGGCGCAGCATGCTCTTGGCCACCACGGCAAACGGCAAGGTATTCGTGCCCGAACTCGGTCGTATGTCAGTGTTTTTCACGGTCGACGAGATGCGCGGCCTGTGCCCGCAGACCTATGAAATCGCTTGCACCATAGCGAGCGCGGGCGAAACGCAGCCATTCATAAAGGGCTCGCTGCCAGTCTATCATTGAGGCGTATCATGACCGTACCTACCCTCAAGATGCGGGCGATCCCGCAGTATCCCGTCCGCGTCGTCGGGATCGGCGGCATCACCACGAGCTATGCCAACGGCGTCCTGACGATCTCGTCGGGCACCACGGCATCGGTGCCGGACAACTCGATCACCAACGCGCTGCTGCGCGATAGCATCGCCAACAGCGTCATCGGCCGCGCCGCCAACAGCACGGGCGATCCGGGCGATATCCAAGCCGCGAACGATCATCAGGTGCTGCGCCGCTCCGGCACGGTGCTCGGCTTTGGCGCCATCGACATCAGCCAGTCGGCCGCCGTCACCGGCACGCTGCCCGCCACCAGCGGCGGCACCGGGACAGCGACGCTCGGCGGGACGACACAGTTGCTTTACACCAGCGCGACCAACACGCTGGCGGCATTTCCGACCACGGCGGACGCCTTTCTGACCTCGACCGCGGGCAGCGTACCGCAATGGTCGACGACGCTGCCGGCGGCGATCGCCTCAGGCATCACCCAGGTCGGCACGATCACCTTGGGCACCTGGAACGGCTCCGTCATCACGCCTGCGTTCGGCGGCACCGGGCTGTCGAGCTATGCGGCCGGCGACATTATCGCGGCGACTGGTGCCACCACCCTGGCGCGGGTGCCGTCGACCACGGGCGTGCTGCAGGCGTCGGCCTCGGGCGGCACGCCGTTCTACGGCGGTACGCCATCGCTCGGCACCGTGCTGGTGGGCAATGGCGTGGCGTGGACGCATCTTGCTGCCGGCACGGCGGGCCAGGTGCTCACGTCGGCCGGTTCCAGTGCCGTGGTTGCGTGGGACGACCTCGGCGCCGAGGCGCTGTCCGGCCTGCCCTACATCTGGCTGACGACCAGCGCGGTTGCCGACCCTGGCCTGGGCAAGGTCAACACTAATAACGCCTCTCCCGGATCTGCCTTTACCCTGTCCATCTCGCAGACCGACACTCTGGGGCGCGCCGTTACTGGGCTCATTCGCTCGGCGTGCCAGTCGCTCAGCGGTGTGCGCGGGCAGTTATGGTTTTTTGATCTCGCCGCGCCACAGAACTGGCTTGCCTTTGACGTGATCGAGCGGCCCGGTACTGGCGCGGCGATGTTTGATCACAGTGGCTGGAGCGAGATCCAGATAACGCTTCGCGAACAAGGCGGCACGCTGGCAAATAACACCGAGGTCGTGCTGCAGATCATGCGGACAGGCGACGCGGGGTCGGCGGGAGCCCCCGGCACTGCGGGTGCTACCGGCCCCATTGGGCCGAGCGCATCCCTGGAATATACGTTTGACACCGGCACCTCGGGCGATCCTGGCAGCGGAGAATTCTTGTTCAATGCCGCACTCGGACCCGGTGTTCTCTCGATCAACATCAGCGAGACGGCGGCCGGCGGCGGCAATGTCGCGGCCTGGCTCGACGAGTTTGACAGCTCAACGACCGTGGGCGACAAGGGTTCGCTGACGATCATTCAAAAAAGCGACGTTAGCAAGTTTGCCGTCTTTAAGGTCAACAGCACCCTTACCGATGCTGGCACGTATCAGACCGTCCCCGTCACATTTCAGGCGGGTGCTGGACCGCTTACGGGACTGTGTACGATCCGCTTCGACCGGACGGGCAACGCGGGAACCTCGGGCGCCGGCACGGGCGACGTGATCGGTCCGGCGACGGCGACGGTGCTCAGCGACTTTGTCCTGTGGGACAGCACTGATGGCACCGTCGTCAAGGACGGCGGCACGTTCACCGCGGCCACCATTCCGTTCGTACCAGCCGGTACGATCGCGGCCACGAATGTTCAGGCGGCGATCGTCGAGGTCAATAACGAAAAGCAGCCGCTCGACGCGACGCTGACGGGTATCGCCGGGGTTACGACCTCGGCCGACCAGGTCATCTATGCCACAGGTGCCGATGCGTTTGCGGTCACCGGCTTCACCTCGACCGGTCGCGCGATAGCCGGCGCCGTAGATGCTGCCGCAGCACGCTCCACGCTCGGCCTGGCGGCGATCGCGAGCACCGGCTCGGCGGCCGACCTGAGCGCCGGCACGGTGCCGGCGGCACGCATGCCGGCACACACCGGCGATGTCACCTCAACGGTCGGCACCGTGGCGCTGACCATCCCCAACGATACCGTGACGTATGCCAAGATGCAGAACGTCTCGGCCACGTCGCGTTTCCTGGGGCGTATTACAGCGAGCGCGGGCGATGTCGAGGAACTGACAGCAGCGAATGCAAGGACCATCCTGGCGCTCACGTCGACCGATGTGGGGCTTGGTAACGTCGTCAACGTCGACACGACCAACGCCGCCAACATCACCTCCGGCATTCTCCCGGATGCGCGGCGCGATGTTGGGATCAATGCCGTCACGGCGACGGCGTATACGTTTATCCTCACCGATCGGCACAAACTCGTGACGTTCAATGCAGGCGCCTCCGCGGTCATCGTCGATGTGCCGCTCAATTCCAGCGTGGCATTTCCGGTCGGGACGAAGATCGATGTGGCCCGACTCGGAGCCGGAACAGTTCGTATTCGGCCGGTCGGCGGCGGCGTGACGCTGAATTCCGCGTCCGGCAACCAGTTCCTCGCGGCGCAGTATGCCGGCGCCTCGCTTATCCAGACCAGCCTCAACAATTGGCTCCTGGTCGGCAACCTGAGCGCCACATGAACTTCGGCTTTCCCATTGGGTTCGTCACGCCTGCCGGCGGTGTCGCAACTGTGCTGCCGACGTTCGTCAACGTCGGCACTGGCGCGAGTGCCACCAGTGGCAATGTCACGCCGGGACTGCCGAGCGGCTCGGTGGCAGGCGATTTCCTCGTGGCGCTGGTCTGGGGGTTCAAAGGGGGAACCTTCACCAATACGACGAGCCCCACGAACTGGGTGCGGCAGTCGGTGCTGCGGATTGACGAGGCTTCCTTCGGCTGGAACCTCGAAGTTCATACTTCCATCACTGCGACGGTGAACCCGACATTCGCCACAAGTGTCTGGGGAACTGCCTCGCCGAAGGCGATAGTCTTCGGCTTCCGGGGGGTCTCGGCCCACGAGTTGTTGACGCATGCGGAGGTCACGGCGTCTGGCTTCGATGTCGCATATGCGAGCATCACGACGGGCGGTCCGAACCGGCTCGTGGCAAATTGGTTTCTGCCGCATGTCTCGCCCCCGACCACGGTCGCGGACACTGGTTGGACGAAGCAAGCCGATGTCACATTCGGTGGCAGTTCCATCGCACTGGCGACCACGCCGATGGTGGCTCTCGGCACGACGCCGGCGGGCAACCATTCCTGGGTCGACGACGAGTCGGGGACGCCGAACTCCATCCACCGGGTGTCGCTGGCGATGATCCCGACCGGGGGCTGAGCGTGAAACTGCGCGGCAAATGCTCTTGGTTCGGAGGTCCATCAGATACCGGCGTCAGCCCCAGCGAAAACCTTGCCTTCATCTACTCGATTGACATGGCGCCTGAGCTATTCTTGCCCGAGCAACCGCCGGGTACGACCGGCCTTGCGCGGCGGCTCGATCCGGAGACATTCTTCATTGCCGTGAGATGGAACTACGATGAGACGAGCAAAGAAGACTTGCTCGACATCCGCTGCCTCGTGCGCTCGCCGAAGACTGGCAAGGAATACGTCGCCCGACCTGCGGATTGGGGGCCTCACATCGATACCGGCCGCGTCGCCGACATCAGCAAGGGGCTGATGGATGCCCTCGGCATCCAGACCGACGACGAGGTCGAGGTCACCTATCCATACGGTGAACAAGAGGCGGTGAAGCCCATGTACAAGAGTGTCTGCATCAGCTCGGGCCACGGGCTTTACGTGCGGGGCGCCTCGGGCGTCAATTCCGGCGGGTTCGACGAGGTCGACGAGGCGCGCCGGCTCGTGGAGCGTGTAGCGGACGAACTGGATGCGCGCGGCGTCTCCGTGAGCGTCTTTCACGACAACACGTCCAAGACGCAGAGTGAAAACCTCAACACGATCGTCAATTGGCATAATGCGCAGGGAGCGCACGATCTTAATGTGAGCGCACATTTCAACGCTTTCGACGGTAAGGCGCATGGCACTGAGGTGCTCTACCTCACGCAGCCGGAACTCGCATCCGAGATGTCGGCGGCCATCGCCACGGCGGGCGGGTTTACGAACAGGGGGGGCAAGAAACGGACCGATCTGGCCTTCCTCAACAAGACCAAAGCGCCGGCGATACTGCTCGAAACATGCTTCTGTGACTCGGCCGCCGATGCGGAACTGTACGAGATTGGCTTCAGCCGCATCTGCGATGCCATCGCCGACGTGCTCGGTGGCAAGGAGGCTACGCCGCCGATCGAGCCGCCGAAGCCTGAGCCGGCCGAGGCTCGTGTCGACATCGGCGTGACGGGCAACGTGGCCATCTACGTCAACGGCAAACTGATTCAATGACTGCTGTCGAGGAGGGCGCCCCGCTCGTCCGGCTCCTGGTCGGCGTGACGACGGTGCTCTGCACGCTGATGGTGGTGTGGCTGAGCGAACTGCTGGAGGCTCGCTCGCAAGTGGCGGAACACTGTGTGGACGGCGAAGAACGAGAACGGATACGTGAACTTTCCTTGGAAGGGATAGACTTGGCGCTGAAAAATCATGTGGCTAAATTATTCGATATTTGGATGAAGGATGACCGAGAGCAGCCGCGGCGGGCTGTTACCGGCATGCAGGCCGGCATCAGCGCACACCTGCGTGCCCGCGCCAATGCACTAAAATGGGATCCCCCCCGCTGTTCATAAGGGGCTGGCACAGTCGGCGGCCCCGCGCCGTGGTTCGTCACCGCCGTGCCTCGGTATGGTCTTACTCCTCATTGTACTCGATAGAGAAATTACACCACTCCCCCGGAGGCAAAAAGACTTGGCCATCGTCTCTTATTTCCAGATTGACCAATTCGCCAGCTGTGTGATTATTGACCTTAACGGCAACAGCCGTAGCCCGTACAATCGTTCTCCCTGGGTAAGAGACATGATGCAGGTTGGTGTAGTAGAATGGTTTGCTCATCGCCGTCACGCCTTACGCCATTTACGCCAGCCGAAGAAGCCACCGCCGAGAGCCAGGACCAGCCCCGGCAAGCCTGCGCCTGCGATAGGACCGGGGACGACTGCGGGTGTCAGGAAGAACGAATCCGGCCCATCGGTCTGGTTGCTGATGCGAGCGAAGAAGATGAGCTGATCGCCCGCCTGGATGTCCGTTCCGATGTTGATGTCGAAGCCGGTCAATGTGTAGTCGGGGAAGCCGGTTCCATTGTTGAGGCTCGGAATCGGCGTGCCACCCGGTCCAGGCGAGAACGCGGCGAGGACCGTGTGCTGCGTAAGATTCAGGAGATAGAACGACTCGAGAACCTGAGTTCCGTTGGCGCCGCCGGCGTCGTTCACGTCGACGCCGATGGAGAACTGCAGATTGGTAGCGCCGCTGGCGAGCAAGTAGGCTCGCAGAAACGAGCCGTCATATCCGATGCCCACGGTATCGACGCCGGGATTGGCACCTCCCGACACGTTGGTCGAGAAGAACGCCGCATTGGCGAGGTTGCCCGAGTTGTGGTAGTCGGTGTACCCGAACGTCGCACTCTGCTGCGGCTGATTATCGCCGCAGATCACGCATTGCACATTCAGCGGCTGGTTGCCGCCCGGCACCACATTTTGCAGCGTTAGAAGAGTGCCGGTGGCGGTCCAGTTCTGGCCGCCGAGAACGACATCGGCTCTGCTCGGCTGGCTGAGCACGAGTGCTGTTGCGACAGCACTCGCGGCGAGAAGGAACTTCAGCATTAGGATTCTCCCTGTTCCTGTTGGATGAAGATCACGCACGGCTACACGTAATAACGACGGCGGCGGCGGCTCTGCAGGTGCCGCAGGTAGTATCCGAGCGGAGCGCCGGCGAGAGCGCCGGCGATGAAACAGACCAGCTGGACCGTCATCATTTTTTCACCCATATCTCCCGGTAAATTGTGATCCGGTGGACGCCATAGCGTTCCGACAGTTCCCGGATGCTGTAGGCGTCGCGCTCGGCCGTCTGTGTGTTCATCGCGGCACCTAATTGTGTAGCACGGTGCGAGTCGGGCGGGCACTCGCTCTGAGCCGTTTAATGCAGCGATCGGCAAATTCATCTTCCGACATATCGCGACGAGCACTTTTCCCAGGGTGCTCGCGCTCCCACTCGCGCCATACCGCCTCGATGTCGTCAGGCGTGAATGTCAGCGTCACGTCACCAAATACGAAGGCCATCTTCTTCATCGTAGCACTACCCTGCCTGTTATTTTCTTTTTCAGTTTGTCATTGCGCCCGCCGGGGAGCGGGTTGCGCGACCGCTTGGCGCCGAGATGCCGCATCTCAATGCGCTTGGCCTTGGCAATGGTCGGATGATCGTAGATCCGGGTCTTGAGCGACCAGCAACTTTTACAAAACACAAGCGCGTTTTCTAGCGTTGCTGCGCCACCCAGTTCGCAGGGCACGCGATGCTCGAAGTAAATATCGCCAGGAGACAGTCTGCGGCTACAATTCTCGCATAGGCCACAACTGCGCTCCCAGGCGGCAACGCGAACTTTTCCTGGGAATTCGACGCGTCTCATGCTGTCCGCACCTTTTGCAGGTCGTCCACGCTCACGCCGATCATGTTGGCAAGGTAATCGAGCGTCTTGGTTTTTGAGTCCTGAAATTCTCGCTTCTTCATCGCGCGGTACGACTGCGAGCGCGCGGTGAGGCGCGTGACCACCAAGCCGTCGATCACGGTTTCCGAGTATTCGTGCGTGAACGTCGCGAGGTAGCGACACCAGCGCTCGGCTTCTGCCCGGGACGTGCAGATGAAATGCTGCGGCGGATTGTGGTATCCGGTATGGATGAGGGCGTGCGCCCGGAGTTCGTCCGGGTTCAACCAGCGGCCCGTATAGGCTTCAGGCAGGTTTTTGAAAATCTCGTCGATGTTGACGAAGTAGTGGTCATGGCTGACCTTTGAGCGCTGCTCATGCGGCACCATCTGGTAGACTTCGCCGACGACGTAATGTTTTTCGGCATAGCGCGGGTACAGTGGCTTGAATTGCTCGCCATCCCAGCGCATCGCCATAGGTGGAGGTGCACTCATGCGGGAACCTGAATGTACGACCATGTGCGGCCGGACGCGATAGCGTTGATGGCCGCTACGCTTATGTTGAAGCGTGCCGCCATGCGAGCGCGGATCATATCAGCCTGCCATTGCCAGGGGCTCGGCGAGCGCGCGCAGCCGGGCGAGCTTCTCGTCCAACTCGCCGAGGAAGTCGCGGACCATTTCCTCTAGCTCCTCGATCCGCTCGTCGTTGCGGTCGACGCGCTGCACGAACAACCGCATATGCTCAGGCATGCGTGGATCATAACTGACGAAGTCACACCATTGCCGGCCGGAGCATGCCATCTGCCACTGCATCTGCGTGTGATAGCGCAAGTCGATGGCTTGCCCGAGCAACGTCTCAATATGCTTTGCGCTCTGTGGACACTTGATCTCGAGGAGTCCATCGTCGCTGATTAGTCCGTCTGGCGAGGCGTGCGTGTTGGGGATCGATGGATGTCGGACCAGTCCGATTTCCTCCACCGTCACGTTGCGCCAGAATTCATAAGCCGTGCGCGCCTCCGGCTCGGTGTCGATGCCGTTCTGCATGGCGGCGTTGACGTAGGTATCTTGCGGAACGCCAGTCAGCCGTTCGACGATTTTGCGGGCCATTACATTGGCGCGCGAGGCGCCCCACCCGGTTTTCGTGCGCGCGATAGCCTCATACACCTCGGACGCGCCGAGGCTGCCGAGACGCGCGGCAAACCATTCCGGCGAGCGTTGAACGAGTTCGATCATGTTTTTGCCATTGCCTTCTTCTTGTTCTGCAGCGCGGTCTTGGCGCGGTCGAACGTGATCGCTGGCAGATCCTCGATCAGGTCTATTTTGTAATACTGACAGAAGGCCTTCACATTAGCTCCACCGCGCAGGCCGGCCTCGACCGCGATGTCCTGCAGGAGCACCCGCAATTCGTCGGCCTGCGCTTCACTGATAGAGCCGCTCTCTGTCTGCGTGTTCCTGTGGCTGGCGGCGTTGCCGTCGTCGTCATCGCCTTCGGCGATGTTGAAGATCATCTTGAGCAGCCCGCGGCGGCCGTAGGTGACGGCGGACATGGTGGCGTGGGTCTTTGTCATCACATCATTGCCGCGCGCACCCTTGCCATCGGCCGGCATGTCGAGGTGATAGGTGCGGTTGTGGCCGCCGGCGGC
>Ga0075422_10000090_pt1 | contig 19812 bp, 17 predicted proteins | sample SoiMethybrSBSTD1_FD_72776 | JGI IMG/M metagenome (GOLD analysis project Ga0075422, IMG submission 72776) | Bulk soil microbial communities from a Populus tree surrounding site in Tennessee, USA - Soil MetaG P. TD hybrid SBSTD1 | ecosystem: Environmental > Terrestrial > Soil > Tree plantation... | reverse complement strand
CTTTGCAACCGGTCCTGCGCCGCAACGAGTCGCTCCATCACCTTGAGATCGCGATCGCGCAGCTGCAGGCATGCATCCGCCCAGACTTGCACAACTCGATCAAGTTCCTCGAGCGTGACAGGATTGACCTCTCGGCCGATCTGGTAGATCGAGCGGCTGCCGGTGTGTCGCCGCTTGTTGCGCTGGATGAATTCACGTGCCTCGACGATGCCCTGCCCCGGTTCCGCAAGAACGTGGATCAGGCCAGCGTCTTTCATTTCTTCGGCGGTATAGATGCGGCCGCTCAGCATCATCTCTTCGGCGAAGGCGGCACCGACCCGCCGCGCCACCAGACTGTAGGCGCCCATGCCAGGGAACAGGCCGAAGATGTTTTCCGGGAAGCCGAACTTCACACCGCGTTCGGCAATGATCACGTTGAATGAGAGCAGCGACTCGAAGCCGCCGCCCAGTGCATCGCCCTGCGCGAGACCAATCGTCAGCATCGGCAGACCAAGGCACTGTATGTTCCGATGCAGGATGCGCACGCAGGATTCCCCATACGCAATGAGAGCCTGACGGTCACCGGCGCGGATCTTGGCCGCGAACAGATCGAGATCGCCGCCAAGGTTGAATACGCCCGGCGTGCGCGAGCCGAGCAGCAGATATCGCAGGTCGCCAGGACGGTGCTCGAACGCCGCCAGAATGCCGCGTTGCCACGCGTGGAAATCGTCCAGCAGATCGAGGTTATAGCTTGGCCGTCCGCGTGGCCGCATAAAGCTCCAGAGCGTGCCGGTCGGGTCGTCCCAGGAAACCTCCAACTGCTCGAGTTCGAACAGTCGCCGGGCATCGGCGGTTTTTTTCAGATCGATAAGGTGCGGATTGAAGGGAAGTTTCGCTTGCGCGGGCGCAAAGGAAGGAGACTCGAGCCGCACTGCCGTGCGGGCATCCGACACGCGATACATAGAAATTTCCGCCCACCAGTTATCGCTTTTTTTACCCTAACAAAGAGTTACGAAAAAACAATCGGGCAATCGTACGTGCGGCGTCTGCCAAATCGTCCTTCCGGTTCACGTCGACGGTTTTGCTCGGAATTCAAAAGACAAAACGTTGCGGATGTCGCGTTAACCACGATTTGAAGAAACTCCGAGCGGCAGCGACAGCGCTTCCGGCTTTCAAAGCCGCGGCGCGCGTCACGACAAGGCCAGCGGACTCCTGCATCCGGAAATCCAGATCATTTTACTGAAATTGTCGTTGGGCTGATTTCCCTTCGTTCATCTTGGTTGCCGATAGACGAAGCAATTTGCAGCGCATTGAACAATCGCGGGTACCATCTCGAACGTCGAGTAAGCCGCGTAGGTCGCATGTTAATCAGGAAATTGCTCCAGACCCGCAAGACGGATGCGGAGCTGCCGAAAGAGGTACGCGCCGCCCTGATCGAGTCGCTGTTTGCGCCGATCGCGTCGCTGATCGTTGGTGCCGCCGCGTGCTCCATTGTTGGGGCGACGGTTGCCCTGCGAGTCGGCGACGCTTGGATCATGGCGAATTCAATCGCGATTCTTGCGGTCGGCATGCTGCGTGTTGTGTCGGCGGTGCTTTATAAGCGATCCAAGGAAGCGGACAGGCTCGTTGCGACAAAAGTTTGGGAGCGCGTTTACGAATACGGCGCCTGGGGATTTTCGGCACTGCTCGGCCTGTTGTGCTGGCTGACAATCACTCATACCGTGGATGCATCGCTCCAGATGGCGGTAACCACGACGTCAGCCGGATATGCGGCCGCAATTTCCGGGCGCAATGCCGGCCGGCCCTTCATCGCCGTTGGCCAACTTGCACTTTGCACGCTGCCAATGTCGATCGCGCTGCTGGCTTATCCCGATTGGGCCCACAAGGCGTTGGGTTTTGTCGTGCTGATGTTCATTTACGGGATGATCGACATCACGTTGAGCATTCGCGACATCATCATCCAGGCGCTGACGATGACGCGCAAGGAAGCGGCGCTCGCCGCCCGCTTCGAGCAACAGGCCAATCGCTTCGATATTGCGCTCAACAACATGTCGCACGGCCTCTGCATGCTTGACGAACAGAACCGCCTGCAGGTGTGGAACGACAGGTTCCTCGAAATGCTGCATCTCAAAACCGCGCCGGTCCGCGTTGACATGCCAGCGGCGCAGCTGATCCGCCACAGTATCCGTGCCGGCAATCACAAGACACGTAGCGTGAAGAAGGTCTTCAACGACCTCGCGCGCGGCCTTCGGAAAAACCGCTTCGACCAGGTTCAGACTTCGCCTGACGGCGATCGCACCATTGCCGTGTCGCGCCGGATGGTGGCCGGCGGCGGATCGGTCGTCATTCTCGAGGACGTGACCGAAAGCAAGCGCGCGCAGGAGCGCATCACTCATCTCGCCAAGTACGACGAGCTTACGGGTCTCACGAACCGCAACCAGTTCCGCGAGCGTATCAACGGCATGCTCGCGGCGATGCATAAAGGGCGGAACCACATCGCGATTCACCTGATCGACCTTGATCGATTCAAGTCGATCAATGACACGCTCGGCCATCCAATTGGCGACAAGCTCCTGAAAGAGGTCGCCTCGCGGCTCAAGACCATCATTCGGCCGGGAGACATGATCACGCGCTTCGGCGGCGACGAGTTTGTCGTGCTACAGGTCGGCACGGAACGTTACCAGGACGCCAAATGGCTTGCTCAACGGCTGGCGCGGACTCTCAAGGATCCTTTCGATATCGATGGCCATCGCATCGACATCGGCGCCTCGATCGGCATTGCCATGGCTCCTATGGATGGCGTCGATGCCGATCAGCTTCTGAAGAAGGCTGACATGGCGCTATACGCCGCCAAAAACGGCGGCGGGGGCGATCACCGGTTCTTCGCCCTCGAAATGGAGGAGGCCGCACAGGAGCGCCGCGCGCTCGAACTCGACTTGCGCGAAGCGCTCGCTTCCGAGCAATTCCATCTGCATTTCCAGCCGCTCGTCGATTTGCGCACCGGCCGCGTGACGACCTGCGAAGCATTGCTGCGCTGGAATCACCCCAGCCGCGGAATGGTGCCTCCATCCGTCTTCATTCCGATCGCGGAGGAAACCGGGCTCATTATCGCTCTCGGTGAATGGGCATTGTTGCGCGCCTGCTTCGAAGCCGCAAAATGGCCGAAAAGCGTCAAGGTCGCCGTCAATCTCTCGCCGGTGCAATTCCGCGACCGCGGTCTTGCCTTGCAGGTCGTATCGGCTCTCGCCAAGTCTGGGCTTCCGGCACAACGCCTGGAGCTCGAAGTTACCGAACGCCTGCTGCTTGAAGACAACGACGGGACGCTGGCAGCGATGGAGCAGCTCAAGAATCTCGGCGTCGGCATTTCGCTCGACGATTTCGGCACTGGGTATTCTTCACTCAATTACCTGCGCAAGTTTCCCTTCCAGAAGATCAAGATCGACCAGTCATTTATTGCCGGCCTCGGGGAAGAACGTGATGCCCAGGCAATCATCGGCGCGGTTGCCGGTCTCGGCGCGCGACTCGACAAAGTTGTGGTCGCGGAAGGTATCGAGACAGAAGAGCAGATGAAGCAGGTCAGGACGCACGGCTGCCATGAGGGACAGGGTCACCTGTTCGGCGAGCCAATGACCGCGGAGGCCATCCGGACGCAGCTGGAGACCTCGACGACGGTGGCCCAGCTGGTGGCTTGATCCCGGGCTACCTTCGGTCGGGTCTGTAGATCTCATTTATGAAGGCACTGCGCGGCCTAGACATTCCCGTGGCGAGCACGGCAACGAGACGCTCGCCCTGAACAACATTGCCTGCATCCCGGCGAGCCATTATTCCTGATGACCATGGCTAGTTTCGATGCGGGCGGGATCGCCACGAGCGGCGGCGTGCGATTCCTCGGGCAGCGCCGATCCTATTGGCGATTGCTTATTCGGGGCGCCGCGCTTTTGACGGTCACGCTCGGCATATACCGATTCTGGCTGGTGACCGATATCCGCCGATTTCTCTGGTCGAACACCGAAATCGCCGGCGAGGCCCTAGAATATACCGGTACGGCGCTGGAGCTTTTGCTCGGCTTTCTCATCGCAATCGCCTTGCTTATTCCGGTCTACACCGCGTTCTTCTTGGCGGCACTCGATCTGGGGGTCCTCGGACAATTATCCGGGCTGATCGCCTTTGCAGCGCTCGCCGTGCTCGGGCAATACGCCATCTATCGCGCTCGACGCTATCGCCTCACACGAACGGTTTATCGCGGCCTGCGCTTTCATCAGAAAGGCTCGGCCTGGGCCTACGCTTTCCGCGCAATAGCGTGGTGGATCGTGACTGTACTGAGTTTCGGTCTCGCTTATCCGTTCCAGCTGGCGAGCCTCGAACGCTACAAGATGAAAAATACCTTCTACGGCGATCTTGCCGGCCGCTTCGAGGCGTCTGGCTTCGTGTTGCTTCTGCGCGGGTTGCCGATGTGGGTGTTGTTTTTTGCGCCGCTCGCGCTAGCCGTCAGGGTTTTGGTTGGCCTGGACTGGCAAGCACTGCTTGATGCGCTCGCGCAGGGCGGCGATGACGTCATGGGCAAGATTGAAGGCGGCAATCCGGGCCTGGGCAGCGCCATTGTCTTCGCCATGCTGATGGGAGGGATCAGCATCACGCTCGGTGCCCTGCTCTATCCCGCTTTCCAGACGTTGATTCTGCGCTGGTGGTCGTCAGGTCTCCGTTTCGGCGACCTGGAAATGCGCTCGCGCTTGCTCTTGCGCCATGTCTATGGTGCCTACGCCCGGTTTATCGGTTATGCGGGCCTGTTCGGCCTTGCGATAGCAATTGCCGGGACGGTGGCTCTGTTGTTGACGGATGCCCTCGCGGGGTCGGACGCCTCGGGTCAGATCGCGACAACGCTTGTCCTGCTGATCGGCTATGTGATCACCGTGCTCGGTATCTCAACCATCTATCGCGCTACGGTGCTCTTTTCGCTTTGGCAGCTGGGCATGGAATCGCTGCAATTGTCGGGCCTCTCGGCGCTGGAAAAGGTCAAAGCCAGCGGCCGGCCCAGCTCGGCCTTCGGCGAGGGTCTAGCCGATGCCCTGAACGTGGGCAGCTATTGAGTCAGGACAGGCCGAAGGACGGCAATCAATGAATTCCGGCACCGGAACCTACTTCGATGGCGTTACGAGCGCTCGCCACGAGGCCGTCGTGGAGCTCACGCCGGCGGCTCTGAAGATTTCCGGCCCCGACGGACATCTGTGGGGCGAATGGCCTTACAACGAGATTGAGGAACTCGCCGCGCCCGATAGCATGCTCCGCCTGGGCCGTCTGGGCAGCCCGACATTGGAACGTCTGGAAATTCGAGATCCCGCCTTCGCCAAGGAAATCGATGCGCTCGCGATTCATGTGGACCGCACCGGCTTGCTGCAACGCCGGCAGCGGATGCGCGTCATCGGCTGGACGTTCGCGGCAACTGCGTCGCTTGTGCTCGTTGCCTGGTTTGGCTTGCCCGCGATTGCTGCACGTCTGGCGCCAATACTGCCCGCAACAGTCGAGCGCAGGCTCGGGGATGTGGTGGACCTCCAGCTACGCGGCATGTTCGACACCGGCAAGGACGGTGCCCCGTTCGAGTGCGGCACAGCCGGGGCGGAAACGGCGGGACGCGCGGCACTCGACAAATTGATGCACCGGCTCGAAGCCGCGGCGACACTGCCGATCCCGCTGCGCACCAGCGTTGCGCGGCGGGACGAGGCCAATGCGATAGCGCTGCCAGGCGGGCGCATCTATGTCTTTCGCGGGCTCATCGACAAGGCTGACAACGCCGATCAAATTGCCGGTGCGATTGCGCACGAAATTGGTCATGTCGCAAATCGGGACGGCACTAAGGCTATGCTGGAAGGTGCAGGCCTGTCGTTTCTGTTTGGCATGCTGCTCGGCGATTTCGTCGGCGGTGGCGCTGTTGTGTTGGCGGCAAAGAACGTGCTGCAATCGTCCTATTCCCGCGAGGCTGAGGCGGCGGCGGACACCTATGGCACCGAACTCATGAACAGGGCTGGCGGCGACGGTCGGGCGCTCGGGGTTATTCTGGAAAAGACAGGGGGCGCTACCGAGCCGGGCATGACGATCCTGATGGACCATCCTGAAACCAAGGCGCGCATTGCATCCATCAACCGACTGGCCGCGGCGCGGCCATCGGTGCCCTTCCTGGAAGCGAGCGAATGGGCGGCGCTCAAGCAAATCTGCGCTGGATCATGAATATGGGGCGTCGCTCGCTTCACGATCTACCGATGTCGAAGGTGGCGATCTGGTCAGCCCGGATCGGCTGGTTCGCTCTCGCGGTCGCCGTGCTTTCGATCATCATCGTGCGTTCCGGCTTGCTGGAGATCGTTCCGGCGCTTGCAACCTTTGCTGCGGCTTTGGCTTTCGCCGGTCTCGCCATATTGCTCGCCTTTGCAGGCTTCGTTGTTATCTGGCGACAGGGACTTGGCGGGCTCGGCCGCGCCCTGCTCGGCCTGTTCCTTGGACTCTTGCTGCTTGCCTACCCCACCTACCTCGGCATCCGCGCAACCAGGCTGCCAGAGATTGCGGATGTCACCACTGACGCGAGCAACCCTCCACGCTTCGACGTTCTTGCGCGCCTGCGGCCTCGCGGACGCAGTGACTATCCAGGGGCTTCGGCAGCTGCGCTCCAGCGTGCCGCCTACCCCGATGTTGTGCCACTTGAACTAGATGTCCCGACCAAGGCTGCTTACGACGCCGCACTCGCGCTCGTAACCAAGCGCAAATGGAATGTCGTCGATTCTCGATCACCGACACTGACGCGCCGCGACGGCGTCATTGAAGCAGTCGCGCGCACGCCTATCATGGGATTTCGTGACGACGTCGTGATCAGAGTAAGCCCGCTCGGCCAGGGCACGCGTATCGACATGAGATCGGCTTCGCGCTTCGGCAGCCACGATCTCGGGGCCAATGCCTCGCGCGTCCGAAGTCTGCTTGAAGACCTCGATGATGTCATCAGTTCGACGCCTGAACCGCGTTCGTTGCCCGAGAAGAAAGCGCTGCCCGCGAAGAAAGGCCAACCCGATAAGCGTCAGCCGGCCAAGCGGTAAACGCTGTCGATCGCCGGCTGACCATCGGTTTCGACGAGGCCGCGCGCCACCAGATCTTCGAGATGCGCAAGAACCGAAAGAGCGGCCGCGCCGGTCAGGCGCGGATCAATGCCGATGTAGATTGCGCGCACGATGGTTGGAATGTCGGTCGCACCCTTCGACAGGCGATGCAGGATCGAATCCTCACGCGCCTTGCGGTGCAGGATGTAATAGTTGACGAACCGCGGCGCGTCCGAAATGGCCGGCCCATGGCCGGGAAAATAAATGGCTTCCGTACGCCGCGCGAGCTTGGCCAACGAATCCATGTAGTCGCTCATCGCTCCATCAGGCGGAGCTACAATTGAAGTCGCCCAGGCCATGACGTGATCGCCTGCGAACAGCGTATTTTTCCCTTTAAGGGCATATGCCATGTGGTTGGCGGTATGACCGGGCGTCGCGACCGCCTCGATTTCCCATGCAGCGCCCGTCACAACAGCACCATCCTTCAACGCGACGTCCGGCTGAAAGTCGCGGTCGGCGCTGGCATCGAGCGGGTTAAGCTCGCCAATATGGAGAGGGCGAGCGGCCCGGTGAGGGCCCTCGGCATACACAGTTGCACCGGTCGCCTTTTTGATCGCCGGCACTGCCGGTGAATGGTCGCGATGAGTGTGGGTGACGAAGATATGCGTCACCGTCTCGTTGCGCACGGCATCGAGCAGCGCGCCGATATGCGCAGGATCGTCCGGACCCGGATCAACGATCGCCACTTTGCCGCGGCCGACGATGTAGCTGATTGTGCCTTTGAACGTGAACGGTCCCGGATTGTTGGCCATGATCCGGCGCACGCCCGGCACTGGCTCGTCCGCCAAATCGGGCGCGAGCTCGAGACGCTTGTCGAAAGGAATGTCATCGTTCATGACGTTCGCATCCATCGCCGCCGGGATTTCCTCGCCGTTTACGCCTCCGTTGCCCGACTATCTAAAGACGTGGACGCCCGGCACAAGGCCGGGCATGGCGCCGTGTGTAGTTCAGCGTCGGCAAAATTTCAATGAATCTCGGGTTCAGGAATCGAGCCCGGCGCTGCAAGAAAATCAAAATCGCATCCTTCATCGGCCTGGCCGATGTGCTGCGAGTACAGCGCGCCGTAACCGCGCGGGTATCGCGGCGCGGGCTGCTTCCAGGCGGCGCGGCGACGGGCAATTTCCTCTTCGGCCACGTGAAGATGGATTCGACGCGCGGGGACGTCCACCTCGATCTCGTCGCCGGTCCTGACGAAGGCAAGCGGCCCGCCGACGAAGCTTTCCGGCGCAACATGAAGAATGCAGGCTCCATAGCTGGTGCCGCTCATGCGCGCGTCCGAAATGCGCAGCATGTCATGAACGCCCTGCTTCAGCAGCTTTTTCGGGATCGGCAGCATGCCCCATTCCGGCATGCCTGGGCCGCCCTTGGGGCCGCCGTTCTTAAGCACGAGAATATGGTCGGGTGTGACGTCAAGATCATCGCGCTCGACCTCGCGCGCCATATGATTGTAGTCGTCGAAGGCGATGACTTTGCCGCGGTGGCGCAGCAATCGCTTGTCGGCCGCCGAGGGCTTCATCACGCAACCGCGCGGAGCCAGGTTTCCGGTGAGCACGGCAGTTGCGCCTTCGCGCGACACCGGATCTGAGAGCGGATGGATGACTTCAGGCTTGTAGACTTCCGCGCCGGCGATGTTTTCGCCGATGCTTTTTCCGGTAACGGTAAGGCATGATAGGTTGAGGGCGCTGCTGAGCTCCGCCATCAGCGCCCGCGAACCCCCCGCATAAAAGAAATCTTCCATCAGGAATTGGCCGGAAGGCCGCACGTTGGCGAGCACGGGAATTTCCCGGGAAATTTCATCGAAACGATTCATGTCGAGCTTGATCCCGGCGCGGCGCGCCATCGCCACGAGATGGATGATGGCGTTGGTCGACCCACCCATGGCCATGTGCATCCGAATGGCATTATCGAAAGCCGCCGACGTCAGTAACCTTTGCGGTATCAGATCATCCCACACCATGTCGACGATCCGGCGGCCGGCGGCTGCGCACATGCGTGGATGGGCCGCGTCGGCCGCGGGAATCGAAGATGCACCCGGCAATGCCATGCCCAGGGCTTCCGTGATCGCCATCATGGTCGCAGCCGTGCCCATCACCATGCAGGTGCCGAAACTCCGGGCGATGCCGCCTTCGAGCTCAGCCCACTCCTCATCGCTGATGCGCCCTGCCCGCTTTTCATCCCAGTATTTCCAGGCGTCCGAGCCGGAGCCAAGCTGCTGGCCGCGCCAGTTGCCACGCAGCTGCGGCCCGGCGGGCACATAGATTGCCGGCAAACCCATGCTGATAGCGCCCATAACGAGAGCGGGCGTGGTCTTATCGCAACCGCCCATCAGGACGGCACCGTCGATCGGATGGCTGCGCAGAAGTTCCTCGGTCTCCATCGCCAGAAGATTGCGATAGAGCATCGTTGACGGCTTCACGAAGGGCTCGGCCAGCGACATCGCCGGCAATTCGACCGGAAACCCGCCAGCTTGCATCACGCCACGTTTGACGTCTTCGGCGCGATCGCGAAGGTGCGTATGGCAGAAATTGATGTCGCTCCAGGTATTGATGATGCCGATCACCGGCTTGCCGCTGAAGTCGGCCTCGTCGTAGCCGCCCTGGCGCAGCCGCGCGCGGTGACCGAATGCGCGCAGGTCGCTGACGCCGAGCCAGCGATGGCTGCGCAGCTCTTCGGGACGCTTACGTTTGCTCATTCGTGTCGACGATGAAATCCGCTAGTTGATCGACAGGTCGGCCGCGCGCACCACCTTTTCCCATTTGGCGGTTTCGTCCGCGACAACCTTGCCGAAATCGGCGGGCGATCCGGGAATTGGCGTGCCGCCGAGCTCCTTCAGCTTGGCCAAAATGCCTGGATCCTTCAGCGCCAGGTTGATCTCCTTATTGAGGAGATCGACGATTTCCTTCGGCGTGCCTTTCGGAACGCCAAAGCCGAAGAACGCGCTCGCCTCGAAACCGGGCACGGTTTCCGCAACGGTCGGGACATCGGGCAGCTCTTCCGAGCGTTTAGCCGTTGTGACCGCCAGCGCCCGCAACTTGCCTGCCTTGATGTGGTTGATCGACGACGGCAGGTTGTCGAATGTCACCTGCACCTGCCCGCCGAGCAAATCGGTGAGCATGGGCGCCGATCCCTTATAGGGTACGTGCGTCATATTCGTGCCGGTCATCATCTTAAAGAGCTCACCGGAGAGATGAATCGACGTGCCGTTTCCGGACGAGGCTATGTTTACCTTGTCCGGATTGGCCTTCACGTAGGCGATGAATTCGGCCACCGTGTTGGCCGGTACTGACGGGTGCACTTCCATCACGTTCGGCACGCGAATGAAGCCGGCGACCGGATCGATGTCGCGCAGAAAGTTGAAGTTGAGATTCTTGTAGAGTGAAGCGTTGATCGCGTTAGCCGGGTTGACGAGGATTATGGTATAGCCATCTGGCGTCGATTTGACGACGGCTTCGGTCGCGAGATTGTTGCCCGCGCCAGGGCGATTCTCGACGATGAATTGCTGGCCAAGCCGCTTGCCGAGCCAGTCGCCGAATATCCGCGCAAGGATGTCAGTCGAACCGCCGGCCGGATAGCCGACGATGATGTGCGGCTGCCGAGCCGGGTAGTCGGCGGCGCCTGCTTGATCGGGCAGCATAAGCGTAAGGCAAGCCGCCCCAAGGGCGGCTCGTGAAACGAATGCCGAAATCCGATGCATGACTGTGATCCTCCCGTCTGGCCGGCTTTTTTGCCGTTCGACTGTTTTCCGTCGCCGACGTTACGCGGCGCGGGAGGGATCGTGCAAGAGAGGTCGATTGGTCGCCCAACGGCATTTTTCCGCTACCAGGGCCACCCAAATGTCCGATTTGACGCAGCAACCAGCACCCCGAGCGCGACCGTCCAGCGACCAAATCTGAACGATCTCTTAACGATGGTCGCCCTAGGTTCCCGATGGTGTCCGGAGTCATTATTATGTCCGCGCGCGTGTCGTCCCGCCGACGTTGGTTCTTGCGCGATATTCCGCGAACCTACGTTCTGTTCGTCTGGCTGGCCTTTGGCCTCGCCATATTTCTGTACGCCTATGACTGGCGTCCGAGCGGCTGGTCGGTGCTTCGACAGCAGGAGGCGGCGGCAAAGCCGCAGCGGAGGGACGCCGAATATTACACCGGCGCTATCGTCATCGTGCCGGCGCGCGGCGATTACTGCTGGCAGCGAATGATCGACAACCGCACCGGAAAAATGTGGGACAAGGGCTACGTCAATTGTTACGAAGCGGTCTCCCCGATGGAGAAAGATCAGCGCGTGGGCATGAGTTCGGCGCGGATCAACGCGATCGGCCGGGCTTTCAATCACATCAACGATAACTAGACGCGCATGGACTTGTGCACTCAGCACTCCGATACCTCAGGCCTACTTGAGTAAGCCGACACGTTCGTATAGGCGTCGCGCCGTTTCCGATAAGCGCACCTTACGCAAAGACAATTGAGCGTAGGCGCTGCGCGACGATACTCCTGCCAAGTCTACCGTGATGGGCCAAGGTCCATCTCGACTCGCGTCCTTTGCGGACGAGAATCTCATTCAGTCACGAATGCGGGAGTACAAGGCATGGCCACTAATATCGTATCAGTCATCATGAAATTTCTGACGCCCGACATGATCGGGCGCATCGCAAGCGCGCTCGGCCTTGATCGTAACGATGCATCCTCCGCTGTCGAAGCAGGCGTGCCGGCGTTGCTGGCTGCCTTCGCCGGTGTGGCCGCCAGACCAGGCGGTCCGCAAAAACTTGCCGATGCTGCGAAGCAGGAGATCAATACGCTCGACAAATTGCCCGGGATGGTTGGCGCCGCGGGACAAACAGTTGCCGAGCGCGGAACAAAGATGCTCTCGTCGCTCCTTGGCAGCCGGGACCAGACCGCACTTGAAAGCGTGATCGGGAAATATTCCGGAATAGGATCGGGAGCGAGCAGCTCATTGCTCGGTGCATTGGCCCCGGTTGTCATGGGCGCGATCGCTCAGCAGCAAGGCAGCCGCGGACTCGATGCAAGCGGCATTGCGAATCTTCTCGAAAGCCAGAAAGATAACATCGTCGATTCCATTCCGTCCGGCTTCGGTCGATTGCTTGGCGGTACAGGCCTCGTCGATTCGCTGGGAGATTCGGCAAAGAAGGCGATCATGGCAGGCAGCGAAACCACACGGGCTGCCGCCGCCTCGGTCGCGCGGACCATCGATGATACGAGACGCTCTGCCGTCGCTCAGGCTCCATCCTCGAGCAACTGGCTTCTCTGGATCATCCCAGCGCTGGCGATTGCGGCGTTGCTCATCTATCTGCTCGGCCGGCCGACGGAACAGGTCGTTCAACAGGGCGTCAACGCAGTGCAAAGCCTGACTGTCGGTGGAATCGATCTCGGCAAGCAGGCCACCGACAGCATCAGCAGCCTGCGCACGGCGCTCAGCGGGATTACCGATACCGCTTCGGCGCAGGCGGCGCTGCCAAAACTGCAGGCGGCCACGGCTCAGATCGACAAGGTCAGCGGGATGGTTGGTCAATTGTCGGACACGCAGCGCAGGACGCTCGCCGGATTGGTCACTCCGGTCATGCCGGCGCTCAACCAGCTGCTCGACAAGGTGCTGGCGATTCCCGGCGTGGCCGAGATCATCAAGCCCACGATTGACTCGCTGAGAACGAAGCTCGCGACATTGACCGCCTGAAGCCTGCGATCAAAGGCATCGACCGTCGGCCTGAGCCGACGGTCGATGCAGTACGCCGACCACCTTCAACTCGGCCGGAGCAATGCCATGCAAGTTCACAAGAATCATCGAGGACATCAGAGCGAACCGCACGCCGGTTCACATGCCTGGCGAGGATCGGGCTCCGACTTTGTCCTTGTCGAGGAACGCCAGCCGCCACCGCGCATCGAAATGGCGCGAGAGCGCATGCTCATGTGTCGCCTCTATATTGGCTTGATCCGGACCCTGAACGAAGACTACGGCGCCGCATTTGGTTCCCCGAGCGACAGCGCAACAGCCCGGACCATCGGCATTTATGTTTTTCTTCGAACGATGATGTGCTCGCCGGTAAGCGCGAGCAAGATCGCAAGCTCGCTGAAATTGCCCCGCGTGACCGTGGTCAGACGGCTGCAAGAAATGGTGAAGCACGGCTTTATCGAAAGAGTCGGCAATGCTTACCGAGTTACCGACAAAGTGAATCTTCCTAATCTGAATATCAGGCTGCGGCGACGAATAGATATGATCGTGGAAACTGGAAAGAAATTGTCGGAATTGGAACAGCAACGAGCCGCGTGATTTCAACCGCTATCGCAGATTTCAACGGTATTAGCCGTTTGTATAGGCCAGCCATCCCTTTCGATTGAGGGCGCGTACGCAAGTACAATAGAGCGTCGGTGGAGGCGCATTGATACTTACTCCGTCAATCGCAAATTGCCATGGACGGAAAACGCAGATGCGAATACCGGTATTGCGCTATTTTCTTGTTGTCGGTTCGGTACTCTTCGGATTGCTGATGCTGGTGAACAGCAGGACCGAATCCAGTGGCCCGGCTGTGAAGACAGCGCAAACGGTCGGCCTCCCGCCGCCAGTCAAGGTGCGACCCGAGCCGCCGTCGCAGGTGACCGCCGTCAATTTCGCCGCCGAGCAAGAGCTTCCACAGGCAAAACCGGTTGAGACCGCAAACGCGCCGAAGGCCGTCGAAAAGAAACGCAAGGAAAAAACAGCCAGCAAACATCGACCAACATGGCATCGGTACGTTCAATATCCATTCGGCACATTCAACATTCGCTAGAAGTCGGACTCGTCGCCAGCGTGACGCGACGCAGCTTGAAGCGAATACTTTAGCGGCGGGAAGCAATGGCGTGAGCGCGCTGCGGTGAAAGGCGGTACGCCATGCGCGCGTGCCCTGCGCAATAGGACCACCCCTCCGCAGCGATGTTGTTGCAGAAGGTCAAGTCGGGCGCATCCACGACGCTGATGGGCCAGCGACACTTGCGCGGCGCGAGATTGAGCAGCGAACACGGCTCGGCGCTCACCACATGATCCGCAATGAGCTCGGAGGCGAATACTGCTTTGAGCGCCAGCCTTTGCGTCAGCACCTGCGGTCGCGCCTGGTGCCGTCGCACGGTGGCCGCGCGCGGTCCCGCCCCGCCCCTGCCGCGCGAGAGGCCGAGCCGGTTTAGCTTGCCTATAACGGCGTTGCGGGTCACTCCGATCTCGGCGGCGATTTGTGCGCAGGACAGCCCGGCATTGGCGTAGCTCCTGAGAAGAGCCACCCGTTCCGCGTTCCAGGTCATATTGAAATTTTTGCTGGGGACTTCGATGTCGGTCATGTTGGCCTCGTGACCGGTTGCTGCGGCCAGCTGGGCCGCCGGACAGGACGAGGTCGCACGAACGCGCACGACGCGTTGAACCGGGATGCCGGGCCACCGCTGACCGCGAAAATCGGTGCCGTTCGGCACGCATTGCCGTGGACACCGAGCCGCATCCCGCGATCGGACTGCAAGCCCGCCATTCTGATTTCGATCCCAGGGTCCGCGCTTTCGGCCGAACGACGACCGGTCTGCAGTCAGACGCCCCGCTTCAGGGGTGCCCTGCCGACCGGCTTTCTGCCGGCCCGAAAGCGCGGGTCCCGCTTTGGTGTCGAAGCGAAAACCCTCGCCGAATCAAGCGTTCCACGATTCGATTCGCACGGCAAGGGTTATAATGCCATAATAACGCCGTTGTAATTGTGAGGTGTAGTCCATGGCGCGACCCGAAAACCGCTCGGAAGCGCGGGCGCTTAGTCTGACGCTCCCAACCGAAACATTTAATTACCTGGTGCTTCTTGCGACTCTCGGAAAGCTTGGGCGCACCGAAAACGAAGTCGCGACCCACATCCTCGTCCGCGAGGCCTATGCAATGTACGAGCGCGGCTTTCATGAGCAACGTATTCCGGCTGCCGACGTGGAGTAGCCGCGATCGCACGACGGACCTTCGGCAAAGAGTCTTTTCGCTGACCCAACAGAAGGCTTCGACAATTATCTCTTCGATTGAAGGTAATCGAGTGCCTGCATTTGAGACAAAGAATTCCGTTTCAGCCGAGGCAAGCGGAACGATATGTCAAAAAACACATTGTAGCGGTGGGGACCGGTGGAGTTTGTGGTCGGGGATGACCCAACGAGAAGAGTATCTGTTGAGGGCGGCCGAGCTCAGCGCAAGGGCTCAGGCAGAGGGGGATAGCGCGCGAAAAGTTGAATTCGAAAACATGGCTCGCGCCTATCTGCGTCTCGCTGAACAAGCGGAGCGAAATAGCCTCACGGATATCGTCTACGAGACTCCGCCAAAGAAAGATCGCGATCAGGCATAGCTGCTACCCCACACGAGCATATCACAATTCACATTCCTCACGGTTGCCGCAGAATCCGCCCGCAACCGCTCACATAGATTTCCGGAAAATTTGATCAACCGCGTGCATTAGCAAATAGGCGAATTTGCGGAACGATTGATTGCCGCATCTGTTGGGGCGACGTCTGTCGTCGATGCAACCATAACTAAAAAGGGCGATGCACGGCGGACAGGAAAACGCGACGGGCGGGCTCCCAGCACCATCAAAAAAGGAAGACCCATGAGAAAGACTCTCATCACTGCGGCTGCTCTGACTGTCATCGCAATGCCGGCCTTCGCGCAATCCTTCGATCCCGATGTCGGCACGGGGAATATTCTCCCGTTCGTCAACAATCAGGGTGGTGCAGGCGCATACGCCCAGGCGCCCAACTACGAGGCCCGCTATAGCCGCGGGCAAACCGTCCGGCATGCACAAAGCGGTCGCCGGATGCATCAGCCGACGCACAGATCAGGCAGTCCGAAAGTCATCCATAGCGAGGATGGCAACGAGTAGCCCGGGCGGCAAAGAAGGCCTCGAACAGAATCGGGGCCTTCTTCCTTTCACGCCACTTCCCGATCCAAAGCGCTGCGGGGGAGCCATGGGTCACGCCCATATTCAACGGCCTTCCCGACCTCCTTGCGCTCGCACCGGACATCTGCGCAAAAGCGGGAATGGTCGCCGAGACTGAAGATCATCCCTCCGAAACCGTGCCGGCTGCGATGTGGACTGGTTTCGCCATGATGTGCGTCGGCATGTTCATGGCGATTTTGGACGTGCAGGTGGTCGCAACGTCGCTGGCTACCATCCAGCAGGCACTGGATATCGCTCAGGATCAGATGAGCTGGATCCAGACCGCATATCTGATCGCAGAAATCATCTCGATTCCGCTCACCGGATTCCTGACCCGCTTGCTGACGATGCGGTGGCTTTTTGTTGTTGCCGTCTCGGTTTTCACGCTTGCGTCGATCGCCTGCGCCGCAAGTACGAGCTTTTCGTCTCTCATTACCTTTCGCGTATTGCAGGGGTTTTCCGGCGGCACGCTGATTCCGCTCGTTTTCTCGGCCGTTTTCCTGCTTTTCCCGGTCCGGCTTCAGACACTCGCGACCATGATCGCCGGCGTGCTGGCGGTTCTCGCGCCGACCGTCGGGCCAGTCGTCGGAGGCTGGATCACCGAGACGTTTTCATGGCACTGGCTTTTCCTGATCAATGTTTTGCCCGGTGCGGTTGCTGCCCTGGCCGCGTCGGTGACGCTGCCGAACGGACAGGCATCGTTTGATGAGGCGCGCCATCTGGACGTGATCTCATTGGCACTTGTGGCTGTCGCCCTCGCCGCTCTGGAAATCGCAATCAAGGAGGCGCCGAAGCAAGGATGGACTTCGCCGGTGTCTGCCAGTTTTCTCTGCTTGTGCCTGATCACCGCGGCAGCATTTACGGCGCGGACCGTGCGCTCGGCGAGGCCGTTGGTGAACCTGCGCACCTTTCGCGATCGGAATTTCGCAATCGGCTGCCTGCTCAGCTTCGTACTGGGGATGGGACTGTTTGGATCGATCTATCTGATGCCCGTCTTTCTGGCCTACGTGAGATCTCACAACGCACTCGAAATCGGCAAAATAATGCTGGTGACGGGCGTGGCACAGCTTCTCGTTGCCCCGCTTGCGGCTTTTCTGGTGCGACGCATCGACGAACGACTTTTGACGGCATTTGGTTTTTTGCTGTTTGGAATAGGACTGGCGATGGGCTCCGTTCAAACCAAGGCCACGGATTTTGACGAAATGTTCTGGCCGCAGTTGGTCCGCGGCTCCGCCATCATGTTTTGCATTCTGCCCCCTACGCAGCTTGCCCTCGGACATTTGGCAAAGACCGCCATCGACGATGCCAGCGGATTGTTCAACCTTATGCGCAATTTAGGCGGCGCCATCGGAATTGCGGCGATCGACACCGTCATCTACACGCGCGCGCCCGAACATGCGCAAGCCATCGTGAGCCGCCTCATCGCCGGCGATATGGATACCGTGCGGTCGCTCGATATTCCGCCGAACGTTCTGGCCTCAGCGATGCTCGACCCCGGCAAGCAGGCCATGTTGGCCCCGTACATTGAAAAGGTCGCGTTTGTCGATGCCATCAACGAAGCCTGGGCTCTCGTTGCCGTGCTGACAATTGCAGCCCTTGTTTCTCTGCCGCTGGCCAGGCGTGCGCCAAAGGCCGGGACCGTCCACCCGTAGAGCTCAGCCATTTCTTTCTCTGGTCCGGACAGCGCCGCCTGGCTTCATGCAGCAACTCGCGCATTTTCGGAAAATACAGCTCGTCGAAAGCCTGACTGGTGTCCTCGCAAATAAACCGAAGGTGATACTGAAATTCATCGTTAAAGCTTTTTCGCCATTCGGCCGTATCGTAGACAGTCAAGATCTCATCGTACGCGAACAGCATCTGTCCGACGAAATTCTTGTAGCGAATATATTCGATCGGATCAGATTTGATCTTCTCCAGGGTTGGTTGCGAAAGCTCGGGGTACTTCAGCGTCGCTTCGCTGTAAGACATGTACACCTGCCGGGCGCTCGCCTCTTTTGCGTTGCTACGGATCAGGTAGAGCTGAACAATCACTCCAACCACCGCGCAGAGTGCGGCAATGGCGGAAACCATCTGCGCGACATTTCCCCATCGTTGGTGCCACGTTGGCGAGTCTTTGTTCATGTTCATGCGGAGGTTCAGGACGCTCATCAAACGCTTGAACTGGCTCGCGAAGCCATCAGCCGAGTGTGCGTTTCCGTCGTTCAACCATTGAAATCTTTGAGATTTTCGAGCGTGGGTTTCGATTTGTGTACTCGCCTTGTGTGCCTGCATCAAGGCGCCGGTCTGTGCGTCTGGACGGTTCAAGTTCTTGGGATGTGCCCGGATTTCAAGTTTGCTGGAATTGAAACTTTTGCTGACGAGGCAGCCTATAAGCGGCATCGTTGCCGGCACTACCTGTCGGCCGTTCCTCATGTCGTCGAACTAGTTGCACCGCCTTTCAGCGCGCGGGTTTGTCATCAATGGCTTTCGCTACGACGGTGTCGCGCCTGTTTGTCTGCGCTGGGTCCCCGGCCAACCTGTTCGGCCTATCTCGGGCAGCTGGTTCGGCGATTGCGACAGCGCCACGTTTTACAATGTGTCCACGCGCACCACGTGCCAGACATTGTGTCGAGGACGCGGGTGGTTGTGAAAGTGCGTTAGCAGAGAGCTCCCGCGTCACGCGGCGCACGCTTGCGGCGGCTCGCCTTGATGTTCTTGCGAAGCTTCAGGAAGTTCACTAAGCGCTTGAACCGCTTCGTGAAAGCGGATGGTCGGAATGGCAGGATTTGAACCTGCGACTCCCGCCGCGATTGCGGCTAAAATGCCGCATGGTCCACGCGATCCAGTTCGCGCTTTTCATCGCGTTCATGTTGGCAAGCGGCGCGGCCAATGCTGCCGACGAGAGTGCTGCATGGAACGCGTTGCGCGCCGACGGCAATGTTGCGTTGATCCGCCACGCCTCGGCGCCTGGCCCGGCCGGCGATCCGGCTGACTACAGGCTCGATGATTGCGCGACCCAGCGCAACTTGAGCGAACAAGGCCGCACGGAGGCGCGCACTCTCGGCGAACGCTTTCGCACGCAGCGGGTAAAAGTCGGCAAGATTGTCAGCTCTGAGTGGTGTCGGTGCCGGCAGACCGCTGAATTAATGAATATAGGTCCGGTCGAAGTTGCACCCACATTCAACAATGCCTTCGTATTGAACGTCATGCGCGACGCGCTGACCGCTGGCGCGCGCTCGACAATCGGCGCGTGGCGTGGGCCGGGCACGATGGTGGTGGTCACCCACGGCCAAAACATTATGGCAATGCTCGGCATCCACCCGCGGGAAGGAGAAGTCATTGTGGTGGCGCCGGATCCAGCCAGCGAGAATAAAATGAGACTCATCGGCCGGATTGGGTCGTCCTAAGTGCCGTCTGTCTGGCCAACATATCGGGTGCCTAAGGAAAACGCTCGGTAGTGTCTATGGGGTCGGTTTGAAGGCGACATCGTCAGCGTCCGCGACTGGAGTTTCGTTGCGTCTTCGGCTCGAGTCTGTGTGTATCGAAATAACATCCGAGGGTCGCGGTGCGCGGCCGATAAGAGCGGCCTGCTGATCGCCTCGTGGCACAGTTCGTGAAACCTCAGGTCGACCGGCCCCGCCCGCTTCAGCCCTTTCCAACCCGCCTTCGCTGCATTCTCCCGTGATCGGCAGCAGGATGCGTTCGCATCCTGGATCTCCACCATCAGTTAAGGTTCGAAAAATCGGGCGCGCGGCTCACGGCGCGCTCCACTGATCCTCGTGCCTCGCGCGATAGATG
>Ga0075422_10000077_pt1 | contig 20809 bp, 14 predicted proteins | sample SoiMethybrSBSTD1_FD_72776 | JGI IMG/M metagenome (GOLD analysis project Ga0075422, IMG submission 72776) | Bulk soil microbial communities from a Populus tree surrounding site in Tennessee, USA - Soil MetaG P. TD hybrid SBSTD1 | ecosystem: Environmental > Terrestrial > Soil > Tree plantation... | reverse complement strand
GCGGCGGAGGCCGCCGTGGCCGAAAGTACAAAATTTCGGCGTGAGATATTTGCATTGCACTCCCCTTATACCTAAGGGCCAAAGGGCCCACGTACTGAGGCCGACAGGCCCAAGCGATAAACACCTACCCGGCTAGGTTACTTCCCTAAACTGGAAGGAATTTGGTTACGTCCCTGAGCTGGCCTGAATAGGTGCCGTACCTATTCTTATGATCTCGCGGTTATACCAGGCGACAAAGTCTGGCCGTAGGGCCTGATCGAGACCCCTCTTGATATTTTCCATTCTACTTCTTGCAATTACTGCGCCTTGCTCAGGGTCCTCGCCGCAGGCTGGCGTGGCCGCCCAGCTTGCAGCATTGCGTAGCGCTCTTTGTCCTTCGGGAGACTCTCGCAGACCATCTTTTGCTTCCGCGCCGCGGGCATTTCGATAGGACTCGAGGAAGCTAAGAAGGTCGCGATCCATCAAGTCGAAGCGAAACCCTTCAAGCGCGTTGGCGAGGTCTATATTTGCATCCCTGTCGTTCTCCGTATCACCATCGCGGCGATAGTTGTTGTACAGCCCTCTTGTGACCCGGGCCACGTCGGCGTCATTCGGGTGAAATTTTTTGAGGTCAAAATTGGGATCGGCGGGATTGACGCCAAACGCACTAATCACTGCGTTGCGCGCCGCGGTTTTAAGTTTTTCTCCATCGATCACTCTTGATGGATACATAAAGATTGCACCCAACGTCGCCGAGTAGTGTGCGGCGAGTTGTGCCTTTGCATCCTTCGGATCCGCCCGAACCGGAGATAGGCTCGCCACGCCCGGACCGGAGGTGTCTGCGATCCCGCCCGAAGCGGTTGATGCGGCTGGAGGCGGCGGCGGTGTCGTTTGCGCAGTTACAGTACCGTTGTTCGCCACTGGGCCGGCACCCATTGGGATTCTTCTCCAATTCGGGGTCTTCGGTCCCCGTATAGCGAAATCGCAAATTTGCGCTGTGCCAATTGTTACAGCGAGCAACAAAACAGATCCAAATTCATTGCCGATAGGCCAAGGTTAACCCAGGTATTCTGAGCACCCGACCCGCAATGATCCACGACGGCTAAGCGGCCAATCTCAGCTCGTCCGTTCTAAGGAGTATCAGACCGCGGCGGTTATTCGGCCGCAACTGCGGGGGGAGCTTCCTTCACTTCCTCGAGCTGTGGCTCAAGCCGACGCTTGAGCAGCCGGTCAAAGCGATCGAGGTAAAGATAGATCACCGGCGTAATGTAGAGCGTCAGCAGCTGTGACAGCACCAGGCCGCCGACAACCGCGACGCCCAGCGGTTGCCGCAGTTCGGCGCCCGCGCCGGTGCCGAGTGCGATCGGCAGCGTGCCGAAGATCGCGGCAAAGGTTGTCATCATGATCGGGCGGAAGCGAAGGACGGCTGCCTCGCGGATCGCTGCCTCAGCCGACAGGCCGACGCGCCGCCGCTCGATGGCAAAGTCGATCATCATGATCGCGTTCTTTTTGACGATGCCGACCAGCATCACGATGCCGATCATGGCGATCACCGAGAGGTCCATTTTGAACAGCATCAGCGTCAGGATCGCGCCAATGCCCGCGGATGGTAGCCCGGAAATGATCGTGATCGGGTGGATAAAGCTTTCATACAAGATGCCGAGCACGACGTAGGCGGCGAATATGGCGGCGAGGATCAAGATCCCCTGCCCGCGTAAGGAGTCCTGGAACACCTGCGCGGTGCCCTGGAAGCCGGTCGTAATCGTCGCCGGCAGCCGCTCTTCCCGTTCGAGATTCTGAATGGCAGTGACGGCCTGGCCAAGCGAGACGCCGGGCGCAAGATTGAAAGCAATCGTCACGGCCGGCTGCTGTCCCTGGTGATTGACAGTCAGCGGACCGACGGTGCGCTCGAAACGAGTGACAGCGGAGAGCGGGACGGTCGTGCCGTTCGACGTCTTCAGATACACGCGAGCCAGATCATCCGGACCGATCTGGAAATCGGGTTGGGTCTCCAGAATGACCTGGTAATAGTTCACCGGGCTGTAGATCGTGGCGACCTGCCGCACGCCGAACGCGTTGAAGAGCTCCTGTCGAACCTGATCGACGGTGACGCCGTAGACCGCCGCTTTTTCACGGTCGACCTCGATGGTTACCTGGGGGTTCGTCACATAGAGGTCGGTGGTGACGTCGAGGAGGCCGGGAATCCGTGAGACTTTCTCGCGCAGTTCGGGCGCGATACGATAGAGCGTGGCCGTGTCATTGGATTGCAGCGTGTATTGATACTGACTCTTTGCCAGCTTGCCGCCAAGATTGATGTTCTGGATCGGTTGGAAATAAATGGCGAGCCCAGGCACGACATTGGCATTCTGGCGCAGCCGCGCCAGGATGGTCTGCAGATTGTCGCGCTCCTTGCGCGGCTTGAGCGCCACCAGCATGCGCCCGCTGTTGCCGACTGAATTGGGACCGCCTGTGCCGACGGTGGAGTTCACGTAGGCTACAGCCGGATCGGCGCGCACGACATCGGCAACCTTGCGCTGAAGCTCCGAAATCGCCGGGAACGAAATGTCGGTCGCGCCTTCCGTGATGCCGATGACGTAACCGGTATCTTCCTGCGGGAAGAATCCTTTGGGCACGACTACATAAAGTACAATCGTCGCGAAGAAAGTGCCAATCGTGATCAGGAGCATGACTGATTTGAACGCGAGCACACGGTCGAGGGTCCACTGATAGGTGCTCAGCATGCCCTCAAAAAACCGCTCGAACATGCGCAGCAGGAAGAATTGTTTTCCGCCCTCAGGGCGATGAGTGCGGAGCACGCGCGCGCACAGCATCGGAGTTAGCGTCAGCGATACGAAGCCGGAGATCACGATCGCGACCGCGATCGACACCGCAAACTCGCGGAACACGCGGCCGACCATGCCGCCCATCAGCAAAACCGGGATGAACACCGCGATCAGCGAGAAGGTGATCGATATGATGGTAAAGCCGATTTCGCGGGAGCCCTTCAGCGCGGCCTCGAACGGACGCATGCCGCCTTCGATGTGACGCACGATGTTCTCCAGCATCACGATGGCGTCGTCGACCACAAAGCCGACCGACAGCGTCAGCGCGAGCAGCGTCATGTTGTTGATGGAGAAGCCAAAGGCGTACATCGCAGCGAAGGTGCCGACCAGCGATACGGGCACCGCGAGCGCCGGAATGATCGTGGCCGACACTTTGCGCAGGAACAGGAAGATCACCATGATGACCAGCGCAATGGCGATTGCCAACGTCTCTTGCACATCGATCACCGCCGCGCGAATTGACAGCGAGCGATCGAACAAGGGCTCCATTTGAATCGAAGGCGGCACTTGCGCCCGCATCGTCGGGAGGCTTTGGCGCACGAGATCGACGACCTGGACAGTGTTGGCGTCCGGCTGACGCTGAATAGCCAGCACAATCGCGCGCTCGCCGTTGTACCAGGTGGCGATCTTGTCGTTCTCGACGCTGTCGATCACGCGGGCAATCTGATTGAGCTTGATCGGGGCGCCGTTGCGGTAAGCGACGACGACATCGCGATAGTCTGCAGCGTGCGGCATCGCGCCGGTAGCTGCAAGGATGACGCTTTGCTTTGGTCCGGTCAGAACGCCGACCGGCGTGCTCGAATTGGCCTTGGCCACGACACTGCGCACATCTTCGAGCGAAATGTTGCGGGCAGCTGCCTCAGTCGGATTGACCTGGACGCGAACGGCGAATTTCTGCGCGCCATAAACCAGAACCTGGGCAACGCCAGGCAATTGCGAAATCTGCGGCGCCAGAACCGTCTCTGCGTAATCGTCGACGGTCGACAGCGGCACGGTGTCGGACCGCAGGCTGATATAGAGCACTGGGAAGTCGCCCGGATTTACCTTGCGAAACGATGGTGGTGTCGTCATCTCGATCGGCAGCAGACGCGCCGAGGTAGCGAGCGCGGTCTGAACGTCGAGCGCAGCGCCGTCGATATTGCGGCCGAGATCGAACTGGATGGTGATCTGCGCAAGGCCCAGCGAGGAGGTCGAATTCATCGAGGAGATGCCGGAGATCGTCGAGAGCTGACGTTCGATCGGCGATGCGACCGACGACGCCATCGTTTCCGGGCTGGCGCCTGGAAATTGCGCCGTGATCTGGATGGTCGGGAAGTCGACCGCGGGCAACGCCGCCACTGGCAGCAACCGGTAGGCAAAGATGCCGAATACGATCAACGACGCCGTCACCAGCGTCGTCAGCACCGGGCGGCGAATGCACGTCTCCGAGATATTCATGGCTCAGTTGCCCGCGACTTTGGGCGGACGTGGATTGACGCGCGTGCCGTTCGACAACAGCAGCTGTCCTTCGGTGACGACCGTTTCCCCGCCGTTGAGGCCGGATGTGATCACGCTTTCGTTGCCCACCTGGCGTTCTACTTTCACCGGCTGGACCTGGGCGGCGCCGTCCTTCACGACAAAAACGAAGGTGCCGGTCTGGCTGATCTGAACGGCATTGGACGGGACGACGACGCCCTCTTCACTTCGCAAAGTCATCTCGGTCGTGACCAGCGTGCCCGGCCAGAGCAGTTCGTTCTGGTTCGGCATGGTGGCACGCACCATGGCCATCCCGGTCGCAGGATCGACGGTATTCTCGATCATCGTGACCTGCCCGTTGGCCCGACTCTGCTCGCCTGGCACGGTTGCTTCCACCGTTGCCGTTTCGGCGGCGATGGCCTTGCGGATATCCGGAAGGTTTTTTTGCGGCACCGAAAAGCTGACATAGACTGGCATCGTCTGATTGATTGTCGCCATCGGAGTCGTATCGGCCTGGCGCACAAAATTTCCGATCTTGACGTTCGCCATGCTGATGCGCCCGGAAATCGGCGCGCGGATCGAGCAGAAATCGAGCTGAACCTTCAGATTTTCGAGTTGCGCGCGGTTTGATTCAGCAGTGGCGCGCGATACGTTGACGGCAGTTTGCGCGTTATTCAGTGTGACGATCGGCGTAGCGTTTCTCGCCACGAGATCGGTGTAGCGTTCGACATCGCGCTGGGACTGCTCGAGCGTGGATTGCGCACCATCGATCACCGCCTGCACGCGCTTCATGTCAGCCTGGATCTGCCGGCAATCGAGCGTGAACAACAGGTCGCCTTTTTGCACGGTGGCGCCGTCGCGGAAGTGAACGCCGGTGATCGTGGTGTCGACCTGCGTCTTGATGGCGACGCTGGCCATGGGAGTCACATTGCCGAGGGCGGTGAGCCGCACGGGCATCGATTTGCGTTCGGCGGTAGCTGTTTCCACCGGGACCACGCGCGTCTGTCCCTGCGAACGGGCCGCAACCCCATCCGTGGTCCAGATACCGCGCGCAAACACGGCTATGCCGATCAGGGCGAGGGCCGCCCCCCCAATGAGCCAGATTCGCTTGGTCATCGGCCGTTTTCGGTCCGGACTCATGTGCGCCTGCCCGGACGCTCCCTAATTCGCGGAATGGCTTGTTACTCCAACCAATTTTGCCCCCGCGTTGCCGGTTGTCCTAGCATATAAACGTTTACCAGTGCATATACCTGCGCTTGCAGATAAACACGGTGAATACAGCCTTATTCGCCCTGCCCGGACGCCCCGAAAACCATGCGAATTGCCACCTGGAACGTCAATTCCATCCGCCAGCGCATGGATAACCTGCAGACCTGGCTCAAGGAGCGGCAGCCCGACATTGTCTGCCTGCAGGAGATCAAATGCACCGATGACGCCTTTCCGCGGGAGCCATTCGAGGCGCTCGGCTACAACGTGGCCGTGCATGGGCAGAAGACTTTCAACGGTGTCGCGCTCCTGTCCAAGTTTCCATTTGACGAGGTGGCGCCCGGACTGATCGGCGATGAGGCGGACGTGCAGGCCCGCTTTCTGGAAGCAATTGTTTCAACCAAGAGCGGCGTGCTGCGCGTGGTCAGTCTCTATCTGCCCAATGGCAACCCGCCGCAAAGCGACAAATACGCGTACAAGCTCAATTGGATGGCGCGGCTCATTAATTTCTCGCATGAGCGACTTAAACTGGAAGAGCCGATGCTGTTGGCGGGCGATTACAACGTGATCCCGACCGCCGCTGACGTTCGCCGCCCGGAGGCGTGGAAAAACGACGCACTCTTTCTACCCCAGACACGGGAGAAATTCCGCGCTCTCGTTAATCTCGGCCTGACCGATGCAATACGCGCAGTAAGCGACGCGTTCGACCTATATACGTTCTGGGATTATCAGGCCGGTGCCTGGGACAAGGATGACGGGATTCGCATCGATCATCTGCTGCTCTCGCCGCAAGCCGCCGACCGCCTGGTCGCCGCCGGGATCGACCGCCACGCGCGCGGCTGGGACAAACCGTCCGACCACGTGCCCGTTTACGTGGATCTGGATATTGCGGGGCGGTGACTTGCTTTCGTCATGCCCGGCCCTGTGCCGGGCATCCACGTCTTGACTGCCGGGCAGGTCTGAAAACGTGGATGGCCGGGACAAGCCCGGCCATGACAGAAAACGGTTTTGCTTTCTGAACTACTCCCGCCGCATCTCGAGCCAATTGCGCAGATACACGGCTGCTAGAGCCCGCTCCTCTTCGCTCGCCTGCCTCATCGCGCTGTCATAGAGCTTGGTGATCCAGGCTTGGTCAGTGCGCGCATTGTCCTTGGCGAGCGCGAGCCACATCAGTCCGCGCCCGGCCTGGCGCGGGACGTGATCGCCCTCGAACAGCATGGCGCCGAGCATCGCCTGCGCCTCGCACTGGCCCTTCTGCGCGGAAAGCCCGAACCATCGGGCCGCCTGGCGCGGATCGCGCGGCGCACCGGTGCCGCTGAGATAGAGCCGCGCGAGATAGTATTGCGCGTCGGGATCGCGGAAGTAGGACGCCGCATAGGCGAACATCTCGCGTGCCCGTTGCGGGTCGCGCTTGATGTCGGTCTTTGGAATGCCGTCCAGGTAATAGTGCCCAAGCGCGACAAACGCATTGGCGACAAAGCGCGCCTGCGGCGTGTCCGGATTGTCGTCGGCGTGGCTGTCGGCGATGCGGCGGAAATATTCGAAAGCTTTGAGGTCGTTCTGGGTAACGCCGTCGCCTTCCGCATACATACGGCCAAGCTTCCACTGCGCGATGGCGTGACCTTTTTCGGCGGCATATTCGAGCGAGTTCACGGCCTTGACGGTTTCGCCTGCCTTGAGCCAGTTCGCGCCGGAGCGAAACGCCTCCATCGGCGTCATCGGCGGCGGACCCACGCTGGCGTCGGTCTTGCTGCCGTCGAGCGCGTGCGCGGGCGCGGTGGCCAACAGGCCGCCGATCAGCAATGCACGCAACAGGCTCTCAACTGTCCGCATAGCACTCTTTCTCCGCCGCGCCGCCGGGGTGCGTCACTGCGCCGTAGACGGCGGGACCAACCTGTTGCGCGTATTTCCACAAGTAACCGGATCCGTATTCGCTCTCGCGCGCCTTCCATTGGCTCTTGCGCTTGGCCAGTTCATCCGCGGAAAGCCTGACGTCGAGCGTGCCTTTCACCGCATCGATCTCGATGATGTCGCCGTCGCGAATGAGCCCGATCGGGCCGCCGATCGCAGCCTCCGGACCGACGTGGCCGACGCAGAACCCGCGGGTTGCGCCGGAGAAGCGTCCGTCGGTGATCAGCGCGACTTTCTCGCCGGCCCCCTGGCCATAAAGTGCGGCGGTGGTAGAAAGCATTTCGCGCATGCCGGGACCGCCGCGCGGCCCCTCGTAGCGGATCACCAGCACATCGCCGTCCTTGTATTTGCGGTTCTTGACCGCGTCGAAGCAGGCTTCCTCGCCATCGAAGCAGCGCGCCGGGCCGCTGAATTTGAGCGTTTTCATGCCGGCGATTTTCACGATCGCGCCCTCAGGCGCGAGGTTGCCCTTGAGCCCGACCACGCCGCCCGTGGGCAGCAACGGCTTGTCCGCAGGATGCACGACATCCTGATCGGGATTCCATTTCACGTTTTTCAGATTTTCGGCGATCGTGCGTCCGGTTACCGTCAGGCAGTCGCCGTGCAGATAACCGTGATCGAGGAGCGTTTTCATCAAAAGCGGCACGCCGCCAGCCTCGAACATATCCTTGGCGACATAACGGCCACCCGGTTTCAAATCTGCGACATAAGGAGTCTTTTTGAAGATTTCGGCGACGTCAAAAAGGGTAAATTCGATGCCGCATTCATTCGCGATCGCCGGCAGATGCAGCGCAGCATTGGTCGATCCGCCTGTAGCGGCAACGACGGCTGCGGCGTTTTCCAGCGCTTTTTGCGTAACGATATCGCGCGGGCGGATCTTCTTGACGATCAGGTCCATGATCATCTCGCCCGCCAGCATGCAGAACTTGTCGCGAATTTCGTAAGGCGCCGGCGCGCCCGCCGAATAGGGCAGCGCGAGGCCGATAGCTTCCGATACCGTCGCCATCGTGTTGGCGGTGAACTGCGCACCGCAGGCGCCGGCCGAAGGGCATGCATTCTGTTCGAGAATGTCGAGATCCTCGTCGGACATCTGCCCGACCGAATGTTTGCCGACGGCCTCGTACACATCCTGGATGGTGACCGGTTTGCCCTTGAAGGTACCGGGCAGGATCGAGCCGCCATAGATATAGATCGCCGGCACGTTGAGACGGCACATCGCCATCATCATGCCGGGTTGCGACTTGTCGCAGCCGGCAATTCCGATCAGCGCGTCATAGGCATGGCCGCGCACTGTCAGCTCAACGCTGTCGGCAATCACCTCGCGTGACGGCAGCGAGGCCTTCATACCGGCATGACCCATGGCAATGCCGTCGGTCACGGTGATCGTGCAGAACTCGCGCGGGGTGGCGCCAACCGCGGACACACCCTTCTTCACGACCTGCGCCTGGCGCATCAGGGCGATATTGCAGGGCGCTGCCTCGTTCCAGCAGGTCGCCACCCCTACAAACGGCTGATGGATCTGTTCCGACGTGAGCCCCATCGCGTAATAGAAAGAGCGATGCGGCGCCCGGTCCGGCCCCTCGGTGGCGTGCCGACTGGGAAGTTTCGACTTCAGACTGCTTTTGGCGTCCATCGTTTCCTTGTCGCCCAGCCCCGGTGGATCGTTGCCGGGTCGACCCAGCCGGCACCAAAAAGGCTACCCGGCTTGGCGGCATCGATGTGGTTGAATGGTATGGCCGAATCACGGCGTCATCAGGGGCGACTCGATCGTATGCTTAAATGTTCTCGCACTGTTGCACACCCGACACAGGTGTTGCCCCGGCGTCATCAATCAGAACGAGGCTTTTTGACTGACCCTTTGGGCCGAGTTGCATCGCAGTGTCGCAAGCGTTTCCGCGCTTGGGATAACTGGGGATGGTTTGCCGCCTGAGGAAGCGTCGTCGCTGGGTCCGTTTGCGCCCAAAATCGCCGCCGCGAACCCAAGCGGCTTCGCTTTGGCGAAGCAGGGAGCGGGTATCCAGACCTTCGATGGGACGGTCCCGCTTCCGCGGCGGCGAACGGTTGGATAAACCGAGCGGAGCCCAGCCATGCGCCGTCGCCTTCGCCGCTCGTTTTTTGATCGTTCGGTGCATGTGGTTGCGCCCGAGCTGATCGGCGCCACGCTGCTTATCGACGGCGCTGGTGGCGTAATTGTCGAAGTCGAGGCCTACCACCACACCGACCCGGCCGCGCATTCCTATAAGGGCCGCACCGAGCGCAATGCGGTGATGTTTGGCCCAGCCGGCTATGCCTACGTCTACCGCTCTTACGGAATTCACTGGTGCCTCAACTTCGTCTGCGAGGAAGACGGTAGCGCCAGCGCCGTGCTCATCCGCGCAGTCGAGCCGACGGAAGGGATCGCCGTGATGCGCCGCCGCCGCGGCCTGCGCGAGGAGCGCGACTTGTGTTCCGGCCCGGGCAAACTCTGCGAGGCGCTCGGTGTTACGAGACGGCACAATGGCCTGCCGCTCGATCGCGCGCCATTCGAACTGTGTGCGCGCGCCGAACCACCAGGTGTGGTGACCGGCGTGCGTATCGGCATCACCAAGGCCGCCGAGAAGCCGTGGCGCTACGGGCTGAAGGGATCGAAGTTTTTGAGCAAACCGTTTCGGTGATAACTTTGCTTGGCAATTTCACGTCATGCCCGGCACTCGGGTCCGGCCTTCGGCCGGCCCGAGCACAAGCCTTGTGCCGGGCATCCACGTCTTTGGTAACTTCAGGGCAACAAGGCGTGGATGGCCGGGACAAGCCCGCCATGACGACTAGGCGGCTACGCTTACACTAATACGAAATCACGAACTCGCAGCCGGCCGCGGTTGGAAACTGCCGCACGATCTTTGCGCCCGGCAACTCGAATTCGAGCGTTACGGCCGCATCATGGCAACAGAGGAAGGCGCGCTTGCCGTCGGCGGCAAACCCGAAGCCCATGGGGGCTTTCGGGGTGGAAAAGCCGCCGAGTTGCTTCAAGGTCGCTGCATCGTACACCGCTGCGAAGTCATCGACGTGCGAAGACGCGCAGACATATCGCCCGTCGGGCGAGACGCGCACCCGGCGCAGCTGTTTGGCCTCGCCCGGCGCCCCTTCGATCGCGATTGTCTTGCGCAGGGCATGCGTCCTGGCATCGAATACATGCACAACGCCCTTCCAGTGTGCACAGACGAACAACGTTTCTCCGTCCGGAGATGTTGCAATGCCCTCGGCGCCATGCGGTATAGCGATGGTGCCGACGACCTGGCGCGAGGCGATGTCGACCACCCCCACCGCTTCCTTTGTCTTGAACGAGGCGAACAATTTTTCAGTCGGATGGCTGACCGCGATCCAATGCGGTGACCCGCCGATTCCGATGCGCTCAACCTGGCTGGTCTCCGGATCAACCGCGAGCACCGCATTGCCGAGCTCGGCTGTCGACCACAGCGAGCCGTGTGCGTCCATCATGACGCTATGCGGTGCGATATTTGCGCCGACATCGATGGTGCGCTCGACCGATTTCGATGCGAGATCAATCACCGCGATGCGGCGGTCGGGATCCTTGTTTTTCCCGAAGATGCCGCCGCCGTACACGGAGGCGTAGACCTTGCTGCCATCCGGCGAGCGGATCAGCTCATGTGTCGAGGCCGGCATATCGAGATCAGCAAGATGCGCAAGCGTGCCGGCGTCGAACCACTGAATCTTGTTGGCGCTCTTTGCGGTGAGGACGAGGGTGTTGCCACCGGGCCGGTTGTTGGGGTCCATGGTCATGAACCCGACCGCTCGGGAAACCCTTCGAGCCCCACTTTTGGCGGGCGTCTTAGGGTGACGGCCTTATCAGGCATTTTTCAAGCGCTCCAGCGCTTCGGCGATCTTGGCCTTGCGCGCGACCGCCTCCTCTCGCTTTTCCTTTTCTTCCTCGACCACTTCTTCCGGGGCACGCGTCACGAAGTTCGGATTGTTCAGCTTGGCGTCGATGCGGGCAATGTCTGCGTCCGCCTTCTCCATCTCCTTCGTCAGGCGCGCACGCTCGGCGGCAACATCGATCACACCCTTGAGCGGCAGCGCTGCCGTCTCCCCGCGCACGATGAGCTGCACCGAGCCCTGCGGCGCAGTTGCCGCAGAGGAGATTTCCGACACCCGCGCGAGACGCTTGATGAATTCGGCCCACCGCTCGGCGCGCACCTTGCTTTCAGCCGACCCCCCCGCAAGGACCAGCGGGATTGCCGCGGTGATGTTCATCTCGGCCCGCACCGAGCGGATGGCGGTGACGAGATCGATCACCCAGCCGATTTCGGCTTCGGCCCTGTCGTCCGTGAGGCCGGTACGTCCCGGCCATTTATCGAGGGTCACCAACGTCTCGTGCCTTCCGGTCACGGCCCAAAGTTCTTCCGTAATGAACGGCATGAACGGGTGAAGCAGTTTAAGGATCTCGTCGCGCGCCCAGGCGACCATTGCCCTCGTTTCATCCCTGGCCGCGGCATCCGGCCCGGTGAGAAGCGGCTTCGCCAGCTCCAGATACCAGTCGCAATAAATATTCCAGACGAAACGATAGATGGCGGCCGCCGCGTCGTTGAACCGACAGGCTTCGATCGCTTCGGTAATGTCAGCGGCAGCCTTTGCCGTTTCATGCGCAATCCACCGGTTGAGCGTTTCCTTGGCCGATTTCGGATCGAATGCACTGACGGTCGCGCACTTATTCATCTCGGCAAAGCGCGCAGCGTTCCACAGCTTGGTCGCGAAGTTGCGGTAGCCCTCGACACGCTGGGTCGAGAGCTTGATGTCGCGGCCCTGCGCCGCCATCGCCGCGAGCGTAAATCTCAACGCGTCTGCGCCGTATTCATCGATCAGCGCCAGCGGATCGATGACATTGCCTTTGGACTTCGACATCTTCGCGCCGGAGGCGTCGCGGACCAGCGCGTGGATGTAGACGTCGTGAAATGGAATCTCCTTCATGAAATGGAGACCCATCATCATCATGCGCGCTACCCAGAAGAAGATGATGTCGAAACCAGTGACGAGCGTAGAGGTCGGGTAGTAGCGCTTGAGTTCGGGAGTTTCGTCCGGCCAGCCTAGCGTCGAAAACGGCCACAGTGCGGACGAGAACCAAGTGTCGAGGACGTCCTCGTCCCGCTTGAGCGCCGTCTTCTTCCCGTAGTGCTTGTCGGCCTCGGCCTGCGCTTCGGCCTCGGTCGTTGCCACAAACACCTTCCCATCGGGGCTATACCATGCCGGAATTTGGTGACCCCACCAGAGCTGGCGTGAAATGCACCAGGGCTGGATGTTCTCCATCCAGTCGAAATAGGTTTTCTCCCAGTTCTTTGGAACGAATTTCGTCTTGCCCGCGCGCACGGCGGCGATCGCCGGCTTCGCCAGTTCTTTCGCATTCACATACCACTGGTCCGTCAAGAACGGCTCGATCACGACATTCGAGCGGTCGCCGTGGGGGACCGCGTGCGACTGCGGTTCGGTCTTTTCGACAAGACCTTTTTCTTCCAGTCGCGTCAGAATTGCCTTGCGCGCAGCAAAACGGTCCATGCCGTGCATGGCCAACGTGCCGTCGAGGTCTGCGGAGGTGGGGACGCCTGCGACAAAGTCCGCGTTATCTTTCAGTTGAAGCTTGGCTTCGGCGCTGAAGATATTGATCTGGGGCAGGTTATGGCGTGTGCCGACCTCGAAATCGCCGAAGTCGTGCGCCGGTGTGATCTTCACGGCACCCGAACCCTTCTCCGGATCGGAAATCTCGTCGCCGACAATCGGAATCTTGCGCCCAACCAACGGCAGGATTGCGTTGGTCCCGATCAGCGCCTTGTAGCGATCGTCCTCCGGGTTCACCGCAACGGCGGTGTCGCCCAACATCGTTTCCGGCCGCGTCGTGGCGACAACGATGTAGGTCGACGGATCCTCCGCCTTGAACGTTTTGCCTTCTAGTGGATAGCGCAAGTACCAGAGGTGGCCCTTGGTCTCGACCTGGATCACCTCGAGATCAGAAATGGCGGTCAGCAGCTTCGGGTCCCAGTTGACCAGTCGCTTGTCCTTGTAAATGAGGCCCGCGCGATAAAGCTCCACAAAAACTTTAAGAACGGCGCGCGACAACCCTTCGTCCATGGTGAAGCGCTCGCGCGACCAGTCGCAGGAGGCGCCGAGCCGTTTCAATTGGTTGACAATTGTGCCGCCGCTCTCTGCCTTCCACTCCCAGACGCGCTTGAGGAAGGCTTCGCGCCCCATTTCGCGCCGACCTTTTTCCTGGCGCTCCATCAGCTGCCGCTCGACCACCATCTGCGTCGCGATGCCGGCATGATCGGTACCCGGCTGCCAGAGCACATCCTTTCCGCGCATGCGCTCGAAGCGGCAGAGAATGTCCTGCAGCGTGTTGTTGAGCGCGTGGCCCATGTGCAATGAACCGGTGACATTCGGCGGCGGAATGACAATCGAATAAGGCTCGGCCTGCGCGCGCTCCGCCCGGCCGGCGCGGAAGGCGCCCGCCCCTTCCCAAACCTGGTAGATGCGGCCCTCGACCTCAGAGGGCTGGTAAGTCTTGTCGATCATCGGAGTTGCTGGGTTACTCGACGCGGCCGACCTCGAACATTTTCCGTTCATTCCCGCGCATGCAGGAATCCAGCACTTTCGCTGTCAGGGTGCCCTGGGTCCCCGCCTTCGCGGGGGCGAACGGTTAAGCTAAGTAGTCGGGCGGTAGAAAGCCTGCCGGGCCCTCCGGAGTCAACTTTGTCTCCCAAACTGCCAGTTTCGCGCGGCAGCGCGACCAGCGCCATTACGCTGCTTGCGCTTGCCTCTTTCGCCAGCCAGTCGATGGTGCGGGTCTCGGATTCGCTCCTTCCGCAGATCGCCGCCGATATGGGCGTCAGCGTCGGTGCCGCCTCGATCGTGGTCACCGCCTATGCCCTTGCCCACGGCTCGGTGCAGCTCATCATCGGCCCCGTCGGGGACCGCTTCGGCAAATACGCCTGCGTCACGGCCGCCGCGGCGATGTCGACCGTGCTGGTGCTCCTGTGCGGGCTTGCGGGATCGCTGCCAGCGTTGGTCGCAGCACGCCTTGCATGCGGTCTATCCGCCGGCTGGATCATTCCGCTGGCGATGGCTTTCCTTGGCGATGTCATTCCATACGAGCGCCGCCAGCAGGTGCTTGGCACTTTCCTGTCCGGCCAAATCCTCGGCCAGTTGTTCGGCCAGGCCGCCGGCGGTGTCCTTGGCGATTTCTTTGGCTGGCGGCAGGTGTTCTTTTTTCTCGCCGCGCTGTTTGCAATCGCGACCATTGCTCTGCTGATCGAATTCTTGCGCAACCCGATCACGCATGCTGGCCATGCCAGCGCCACGCGCTCGCGCGGGTTTGTCACCGACTACGCAACCGTGCTCCGCACGCCATGGGCGCGCTCCGTGATAGCCATGGGATTCATCGAAAGCCTGTTCATGTTCGGCGCCTTCGCCTATGTCGGCGCCGACCTTCATCTGCGCTTTGGGGTCAGTTTTGCCGTTGTCGGGTTATTTGTCGGCGCTTTCGCAATCGGTGGCCTCATCTATAGTCTCTCGGTGCGCGGGCTCGTGAACCGGCTCGGACAAATCGGACTCGTCACCGGCGGCGGCGCGCTGCTGGCACTTGCGTACGTGACGATCGCCTTCGCCCCGCGCGCCTACATCACGCCGCTGGCTATCACCGCCATCGGCTTCGGCTTTTACATGCTGCACAACACATTGCAGACGAATGCCACGCAAATGACGCCCGAAGCACGCGGCACCGCGGTCGCGATTTTTTCGTCCGCGCTCTATCTCGGGCAAACGCTAGGGGTCGCGATCAACGGCGTGATTTTCGACCGCTTCACTGCCGTGCCTGTGTTCCTGATTGCGGCCGCAGGACTACTTGCACTCGCTTTGTGGTTCGCGCGCGCGCTGAAGAGACGCGCCAGCACGGGAAGGTAGAGTTTGTTTGCAAGCTCAAAGATATTCCGTTCATCCCCGCGCAAGCGGGAAGTCAGCCATCGCAAGCCTGTCGAATATCAGCCTGGGTCCCTGCTTCCACGGGGACGAACGGTCTTGAACGGCTCGTTACTACCGTCCGCGCGAGACGCGCTCGATCTCGGCGCGCACGATGCGTTCGACCAGGCCAGGCAGATTGTCGTCGAGCCACGACTTGAGCATCGGCCGCAGCATTTCCTTGACCAGATCTTCGAGCGTGCGCGCATTCTGTCCGATGATGGTGTGAGCGAGTGTATTGAAGGCGCTGTCAACAGCGGCGATCGTTTCGTTCGAGATCAACCCGCGATCGAGAGGCGGCGCAGGCTTGTTGCTGAACACGACGTCGGATGACCCGTCGATCGTGCGGAAGTTCGGTGGCGGCGCCGGGGCTGCCATCGCCTCGGTCAGATCAAGCACCTCAGCCCCAGGCAGTTTCGCCGCGGCCTTCGATGCTTCGAGCTCGGCCAGCATCGCATCGATATCTTCCTGACTATTGGATGCGGGCACGCTTGGCGCCGCGGGCTTGGGCGCGGGCGGCGGGGATGCAGCCTTTGATGGCACAGGCGGCGGGCGGCTGGGCGGAGGAGCGACAGCGGACAACGGCTTCGGCGGCGCTGTACTTTCAGGCGGCTTGGCAGGCTTGCTCGCTTCATCGTCCGCGATGATACGCCGAATGGAGGCGAGGATTTCCTCCATCGAGGGCTCTTGCGCCTTCGCCGTTTGCGTCATTCGCTCAACAATCCCGACACACTGCCTGCGCTTCGCGCAGTGCCGACTCAGCCGGCGCGAATCGCTGTCGTATACCGTTTATACGCCAGAGGAGTACCGCTTTGGCAGATGGAAAACCCTGTCCGCGCAATCAACTGTGGACATGCGAACTGAAGTGGCGCCGTGGTGCGTCGCCGCTAGCGTCCGTCGGGGGTGCGCACGCCGGCCCAGACATCGCGCACCTGCTGGTAGTGCACGTTGGCGTCGTAGACCGGGACCCGCAGGCCGAGCACCTGCGGCGACAGCCGCCCCACCGCCGAGAGCAGCGTGTAGGAGGCCACCACGCGATCGCGCTGCGCGCTCACCAGCGCCACCCGCGCGTTCACCAACTCCTGCTGCGCGTTGAGCACGTCGAGCGTGGTGCGCTGGCCGACCCGCGCCTCCTCGCGCACCCCGTTGAGCGCGATCTCCGCCGCCTGCACCTGCGCCTGCGTCGCCTCGATGTTGGCTTTCGCCGCCTCGAGCTGGCCCCAGGCCTGCACGATCGACTGCCGCACCTGGTCGCGCGCGGTATCGAGATCAAGCCGCCGCTGCCCCAGCGTCTCCTTCGCCTGCCGGATCAGCGAATATTCCGCCCCGCCCTGATAGATCGGCACCGTCAGCTGCGCGATCGCCGAGGCGTTGAACGTGCGCAGCTGCAGCAGGCTCGACTCGTAGCTCTGCTGCACGTTGCCCTGCAACGCCAGCGTCGGATAAAGCGCCCCCTCCGCAACCTTCACCTGCAACAGCGCCGCATCGACGCTGTATTGCGCGCTCGTCACCGCCGGATGCGTCGCGGTGCCCACGCCGATCGAGGCCCCCTGCGTCGACGGCGAGAAGCGGTCGACCGGAGAACCCGGCGCCAGCCGCCCCGGTTCAATCCCGATCACCTGCCGGTAGGTCGCAACCGAGGCCTTGTAGGTCGCCTCCGCGCTCAGAACCTGCGAGCGCCCGGCGGCAAGACGCGATTCCGACTGCGCAACGTCGGTGCGCGTCACCTCGCCGACATTGAAGCGGTCGCGCGTCTGCCGCAACTGCTCCTGCAAAACCTCGACGTTGCGCCGCTGCAGATCCAAAATCGCGCTGTCACGCAAAAGGTTCATGTAGGCGGTCACCGCGTTAAGCAGCGTTATCTGCTCGGTCACCCGCAAGGTCTCGCGCGCCGCCTGCACCTGGCTCTCCGCCTGCCGGGTGCGGTTCGGGGTCTGAAAGCCGTTGAACAGCGTCTGCGTCCCCGTCACCCCGAGATTGCTCGGCGTCATGTTGCCGGACAATTGCGTATAGGTCGCGCGCGAAGTCGACGAGCGCGTCAGCGAGTCAGTGTACTGCGGGCCGACCGAGCCGTTGAACGTCACCCGCGGCCGATAGCCGGACAGCGCCTGCGGCACCCCTTCATCGGTCGCGCGCACCGAGGCGCGCTGCGCATTCAGCGTCGGATTGTTCTGGTAAGCGAGAACCAGCGACCCTTCGAGCGTGTCCGAGAGCGCGGCCGGCGTCCATAGAAATGACGCAACGCCCGCGATTGCCCAAATACGCTTCGTCTCCCCCAACATCCGGGACTGTACCCCGCCAGCGCCGGCACAATAGCCAGAATATTGCGGAAAAGCCACTCTTCCGCAGACCAATCGCACGCCAATACGCGAAACTCCCTAACGCTGGGTCAATGCTAAAGTCGTCCGCGCCCCAGTTCACGTTGTCGACGATGGTGCCGTTCACAAACCCCACGCCACCGTCGGCTTCGTCATTGCCGCCCGATCGTGAGCGTGCCGAAGAGTCCGTGGATCACCGTCCCATTCGCCGATGTCGTTCCGGAGGGCACCGCCAGGCTCGGCGAAATTCGATTGCTGACCTTGTAGCGGGGGCAGGCTGATGGGTATCGCACCTCCACTGCCCGGCGATTGATTATTGTTCAGATCAGGCAGCAGCTGGAATTCGGGCGGCAGCCCGCCCGATCCGCCATTTCCGATATTTGCCGGTCCAGTCTGTCCAAGCGAAAAAATATGCCGGCGTCTTTCTGCAACTCGAAATTCCGCAGCATGTCCGAAAGACTGAGCTGGACGTAGCTAACGGCGGTTGTAGTTCCGGACTTGCGAAGAACAATTTTTGGTCGGCCTTATCGAGTTGAATGTGCCGTTCAGGTTCTGTCGCCGTCCCCGGAATCGCGCAGTGAACATGGCCATAGGTCGATGAGCGATTGGGCTCAATATGGCTATGCCGATTTCTGGGCCTCTCCGCTTCATACGCTGGGCAGCGGAGCAGGCGATTGCGAAGACTATGCCATCGTAAAATACGCCGCATTGCGCGAACTGGGAGTCCTTCCGAACGATCTCCGCCTTGTTATCATGCAAAATGAAAAGCGTGAGATAGGTCACGCTGTCGTGGCCGTTCGGTACGAGCAGCGCTGGCTGATCCTAGACAATCGAACCATGTCGATTCTGGATGCCGACGACGTGCGCGACTATCGCCCCTTGTTCGCATTGGACCAACAGGGGACCCGCGCCGTTGCGACGGCAGCGGTTGAGCATGTCACAAATCGATAATCTGGCCTTCCCGCGCCACAATCGTTCCCGCCCGTCCATCGGTCGCGTCGGCCGCGAGCCTGTCCATGAAATCGTCGTCATGCGACGGATCGTGGTGAAACAGGCAAAGGTGTTTGACTTCGGCTTCGTTCGCCATGCGAACGCCCCGCGTCCATGTCGAATGACCCCACCCCGCCTTGGATTTTATCTCGTCGTCGGTGAACGTTGAGTCATAAATTGCCAGGTCAGCACGGCGGGCAAGCGAGATCATCTCTGTATCGCGCTTTCCAGGGAATCCCTCCGTGTCGCAGAGCAGAGCCAGTACTCGGTTGCCGTATTCGAGGCGGTAACCGTTCGTGTTGTCAGGATGATCGAGCAGGGCAGTGCGCAATGTAATATCCTCATTGGGATGCAACACGTCCCCTGATTTGAAATCCCTGAATTCTATTTTGGCCTGAAAGACATCCATCGGCACCGGAAACCACGGTGAGCTCATGAGCGTTCGCATGACACGCTCGATGCTGTTCGCCGGCCCGAGATTTCCAGCCCAGACCCGCACCCGGTAATCCTTGCGGAAAAACGGCGCGAAGAACGGCAAGCCCGAAACGTGATCGAGATGACAATGCGTGATGAAGATATCGACATCACGTATTCGGTTATTTTTGAGAAGTTCGATGCCGAGGGAGCGCAACCCGGTCCCCGCATCGAAAATAAGGACGTGCTCGCCGCAACGCACCTCAATGCATGGAGTATTGCCGCCATAGCGAATCGTTGACGGGCCAGGACACGGAACGCTTCCTCGGACCCCCCAGAACCGAACCCGCATAAACGATTTCAACATTCCCTGAGCCATAAGAGATGCCTCGCAAGTTTTATGGCGAATAGATGACAATGTCGAGCGGTGACGAACGGAGCGGGATTCGCAAAAAAAGTTCTCTGCCTCGTTTTTGTCCGGTGCGAATAGGCTAAATCTACGAGGGAACAAACGATTTGATTTCTGACCGCCGATCGAACGCGATCGGCAGAATGCGAAAATGCAATGGCATTTCAAAAATTTGAAATCGACAGTGGCGCCGCTAAAAGCGACAGAAAGCAAGTTTCAGGCGACAAAAAACCTCAGGTACACGATAACCAATCCGACTTTGTACAGGCGGCGCTACACGGGAATGTACTGCCGTTAACTTTTTACCCGAGGTCGCGTGCGCTCGCGCGCGACCACGACCTGGTCCGCAGCCGCGACGCCAGTGATCCAGCCGCCGTGCGCGGTTGAAAAATCATGAGGCGAGCAGGCCTCTCCGGCAAAAAATAGGCGATCATCGACCGGCGCAGCCAACTTCTTGCGGCAATCCGTCATGCCAGCGCGGGCATAAGAATATGAGCCGCGCGAAAACGGGTCCGCGCCCCAGCGATGTACGCGAATTGGCCTCACCCTTTTGGCGAAAGCGTTGCCAAGGGCGCCGGCAAGTTCGGACACCGCGAAATCGAAAAAGGCGTCCTCCCCGGCCGCTTCGAGTTCGGCAGCCAGGCTGCCGCCAAAAAATGCTTCGATCTGCGGGCGGCCGAATGGTCGAAGATGATAAGCGGCTGTGGCGGTACGGTCGGTGGCGCCGAACAGCCGGCTGTCCTTCTCGAACTCATCAGCGCCTTCAATCGACATGAACAATTTGTCGGTGAGGCCAAGAGGCAGGCCTTCGGCCGCCCGGGTCTTCTCCGGCAATCTCGGCGTGAACAATTCTTCCATATGGGCGATAATTGCGCTCGGCAGCGTCACGATGACGCGGTCAGCAATGATGCGACCCTGTGTTGTCTCGATCTTCAGACGTTTCCCGCTGTGATCGATCGAGAGCACGACGCAACCGAGCGCTGCGGGCAGGCTCGCTCCGCAAGCGGCAATGGTTGCGCCGTAACCTTCAACGATGCGCCAGTTGGTGCCGGTATCGTCGAAGTCGTCAAAATCGCGCGCCGAAACATATTCGAGTTCGGCGCCGCTGATGTATGTGCCGACTGCGTTGATCAAGGGATTCCAGCGACCACCTGGCTCAAACATCGCCGCCGCAGGCACATCGGGCTGTTTCTGCGCCCGCTCGCTCACCCGCGCGTAAAACTTCTCCTGCGCTTCAAGAAATTCCCGCTGTCCGCCCTCCGGGAAGCCATACGCAAGCGATCGACGTC
>Ga0075422_10000058_pt1 | contig 23208 bp, 22 predicted proteins | sample SoiMethybrSBSTD1_FD_72776 | JGI IMG/M metagenome (GOLD analysis project Ga0075422, IMG submission 72776) | Bulk soil microbial communities from a Populus tree surrounding site in Tennessee, USA - Soil MetaG P. TD hybrid SBSTD1 | ecosystem: Environmental > Terrestrial > Soil > Tree plantation... | reverse complement strand
GTCGTCGCCGCCGACCGGCCGGGGTTGCTCTCGATGATCGGGGGGGCGCTCTCGCTCGCGGGGCTGTCCATCCTGACCGCCCAGGTGTTCACGACGGACGACGGCGTCGCGGTCGACCTGTTCGAGATCGAGGGGGCGTTCGAGCCCGAGGTCGGCGAGGAACGCTGGCGGGAGTTCCGGACGATGCTGCGCAAGGCGATCGAGGGCCGGCTCTCGCTCGATCACCGGGTCCGCGAGAAGCGTCGGCACTACCCGGCTCCGCAGGCCGACGTCCAGGTGCGAGTCGAGATCGACAACGAGGCCTCGGACTTCTTCACCGTCATCGAGGTCGGCGCGCTCGATCGCCTCGGGCTGCTCTTCGACATCACCCGCACCCTCGCCGAGCTGCAGCTCGACGTGCATCTGGCGAAGGTGGCGACGTTCGGCGGCCGCGTGGTCGACGCGTTCTACGTCCGCGACGACCTCGGGCGCAGGGTCGACGATCTCGAGCGGGTCCGCGAGCTGGAGGACGCCCTCCGCGGCCGGCTCGCACCGTGACCTCGGAGCGGCCGCGAACGCGTTCGGCTAGACCATCGCCCGGAGTCGGTCGGCCATCTGCGTGCTGTGGCCCTCGTCCTCGTGCTTGAAGTAGCAGTAGACGTCCCGGCCGGCCTCGAGCGACGGACGGATCCGGTCTACCCAGCCGCGCAGCTCCTCGTCGGAGTACTCGGTCTTGCGCAGACGCAGGAACCCGAACGGCTCCCAGGAAAGATCGTCGGGTCCGGGGTCGTTCTCGTCGGTCTCCGCGACGCACCAGGCGACGCCCTGCTCCAGCAGCAGGTCGCGCGCCTCGATCCACGACGGGTGGCGGAACTCCATCGCGGCTCGGGGCGCCGGCGGCAGGTAGCCGACGAACGCCTCGATCAGCCCGCGGTCGTACTTCAGGGTGGGCGGGCACTGGTACAGGACGGTCCCGAGTCGCTCCCCGAGCAACCGCCCGAGGTCCAGGAAGTCGCGCACGTCCTGGTCCGCGTCCGCCAGGCGCTTCCAGTGCGTGATTCGCTGGTTCGCCTTCAGCGTGAACCGGAACGTCTCGGGGGTCTCGGCCTTCCACGTCGTCATGGACTTCTCGGTCGGGAAGCGCCGGAACGTGTAGTTGATCTCGACCGAAGGGAACCGGCTCGCGTAGTACGAGAGCATCTCGCGGTTCTTCAGCCCCTCCGGGTAGAACACGCCGTGCTTCCACTCGTCGTAGGCGAACCCCGACGTCCCGAGGTAGAGGCTCCCGTCCATCTGATATGGATTCTGGCATGGCCACGCCGGAGAGCCGAGGGCGCATCGCGGTTCCGTCCGGGGGGGAGGTGGGGTCGGTCTGGATCCGTCCGCGGGACGCCGCGGCCACGCTCGTGGTCGCGCACGGGGCCGGGGCCGGCATGGACCACCCCTTCCTCGCCGGCTTCTGCCGGTCGATGGGGGAGGCGCGGGTGGCGACGATGCGCTTCAACTTCCCCTTCATCGAGCGAGGCCGCCGGTCGCCCGATCCCGAACGCGTGCTGCGCGAGACCTGGCTGGCGGCGTTCGAGGCGGCGTCCGAACGCGAGAGCGGCCGGGGCGTCCTCGCGGGGGGCAAATCGCTCGGCGGCCGCATCGCCTCGATGTGTGCGGCCGACGGGATGCCGGCCGCGGGGTTGGTCTTCCTCGGCTACCCGCTGCACGCGCCCGGCAAGACCGAGAAGCTGCGCGCGGAGCACCTCGAGCGGATCCTGGTCCCGATGCTGTTCCTGCAGGGTACGAGGGATCCGTTCGCGAACCCGGACCTCCTGAAGGAGGTGCTGGCCAAGCTCGGCGATCGGGCCGTGCTCGAGCCGGTGGAGGGCGGCGACCACTCGTTTCGGGTCCGGGGCGTCAAGGCCGACGATCGCGAGATCGGCGCGGCGCTGGCAGGGGCCGCGGCGTCCTTCGTCCGGCGGGTCGCCGGGGAGCGCTGATGCCACGCCGAAACCGCCGGGCTCCGGACGAGGGGCCGCAGACCGCACGCATGCCGCAGTCGGCGGCGCCTGCCTGGGCGAGCGTTCCGGGCCTCGAGGTGCGGCGGCTGACGAGCGACAAGCCGTATCGCTGCCCCGGATGCGACCTCGAGATCCGGCCGGGCGCGTGGCACTTCGTCGTCGTCCCCGCCGTCCCCGAGGAACGGCGTCATTGGCACGAGCGCTGCTGGCAGGTGGAACTCAATCGGACGCGAGGTCGCCGCCCAGGCGGCTGAACGGACTTCGGCCCCGGCTATCATCGGCCCCGTGCCGCCACCACCCGTGCGGGCGTCGATGCATCACGAGCCACCGGTCTGGGTGGGCAGGGTCCGCGGTCGCGAGATCAGGCGGCGCACGCGGGACGGCTGCCTGAACGGCCTGCGGCGCCTCGCGGGCCCCGACGCGTTGCTGTGGGTGGAGGTTACCCCCGACGTCGTGGGTGTGACCGAGGCCGCGACGATCCTGGGGTGGGACCGCCGGCGCGTGGCGACGTACGTGAGCCGGGGAGCCTTCCCCGAACCGATCGCCGCCCTCGCGTCCGGTCGTGTCTGGCGGCGCGAGGACGTGGAGGCCTTCGGTCGCGACCGTCTTCGGCGCAAGCGCCGCAGGATCGCCCGGTGACCGAACGGATCCTGTACCTGGTCCGCCACGGCGAATCCGACTTCGACTCCACACGAACGACGCCGACCGCTCGTGGCGAGCAATGGGACCCACCGCTGAGCGAGCGCGGGCGGGAGCAGGCGGCGCTGCTTGCCGGCCGGCTCCGCGGCATGCCCGAGCCCGCGGTCGTCGCCTCCTCGCCCCTGCTTCGGGCGCGCGAGACCGCGTCGACGTACGCCGAAACCGCCGGGATTGAAGTGCAGGTGGAGGAGGACCTCGCCGAGGCCCACCTCGGCGAGTGGGAGGGCAAGTCGTTCGAGGAGATCCTCTCCGCGGACGAGCAGATGCTGCACCGGGTCCGCAACCAGGAACCGATCTGGCGTCACGCCCCGTTCGTCGAGGAGCTCGGGCCGTTCCGGGCGCGCGTTCACGCCGTCGTGGAACGGCTGCTGGTGGCCCACTCCCACGGCAACGTCCTCGTGTTCTGCCACGGCGGGGTGATCAACGCCTACGTCGCGGCGCTACTCGGCGTGGAGCACGAGATGTTCTTCGTGCCCGAGAACACGTCGCTCAACTCCATCGTCGTCGAGGGTGACCGGCGCCGGGTCAGGTTCCTCAACGACGCGCTCCACCTGACCGATCCCCACCTGTTCGCGGACGCCTGAGGCTTTCGAGCCTAGACTCCGCGTCGGTCGCAGCTAGTGCTCACCGCCGAACAGGAGGCCGACATGCCCGTTCAGTTCCTTTCGCCCGAGTGGACCAAGGAGCTCGAGAAGCGCCTGAACGCGAGCGACGCCTTCCGGGCCGCGGCGGCCGCCGCGAACGTCACGATCCAGAACGTGATCGACACCCCAGAGGGCGCCAAGCGTTACTGGATGCGGTTCGAGGGGGGCTCGGTCGAGCTCGAGGCCGGTGATGCCGACAAGGCCGACGCCACGATCGAACAGGACTACGACACGGCGGTCGCACTCGCCAGGAGCGAGCTCAACCCCGTCTCGGCCTTCATGACCGGGAAGATCCGCATCAACGGCAGCATGATGCTCTTGATGCAGCTCCAGGGGGCTCTGTCCGAGCTCGCCAAGGAGATGCAGGAGATCGACGTCGACTACTGACGAGCGAGACCGCTCCGCCCCCGCCGAGGTCCATCGGCCATCCGATCGCACGCCCCCGGACGTACCTGGGTTGGGTGCGCAGATCTCGTTTGACGGGCTCGACCCGGCGAGCGGAGAATCTACGGCCGTGCCCCGGGTTCGGGGCGCCCATCGGATGGGAGGGGGAAGCATGCGCTCTTGGCGAGCGAAGATGCTGGTCCTCATCGGCGTACTGTCCGTCGTCGCTGCGGCGTGCGGCGGCGATGACAACGGCGGTGAGACCGGCGGGGCTGGCGGCACCGCGACGGGAGGTACCGCCGGCGCCGAATGCAACGCGGATATCCAGGTCGGGATGGCGTTCGACATCGGCGGCCTCGGCGACAAGTCGTTCAACGACGCCGCGAACGCCGGTCTGCAGCAGGCGATCGCCGACGGCCTCGTGTGTGAGGACAACGTCGTCACCAACGAGGCGAACTCCACGGGCTCCGACCGCGACCAGAACCTGCAGGCTCTTGCTGACGCCGGGTTCAACCTGGTGGTTGGGGTCGGCTTCGCCTTCTCTCCGGGGGTCAACACGATCGCCCCGGACTACCCGGACCAGAGCTTCATGATCGTGGACGGCTACGCAACGTGCGGAACGGCGTGCGGCCTGACCAACGACGCCGACGCGATCCCCAACGTCGCCGACTACACCTTCAAGGAGCAGGAGGGTTCGTTCTTGGTGGGCGCCGCGGCGGTGCTCAAGTGCCAGTGCAAGACGATCGGGTTCCTCGGCGGACAGACCGGACCGCTCATCGAGAAGTTCCAGGCCGGCTACGAAGCCGGGGCGCATCAGATCGACCCGGACGTCAACGTGCTGGTCGAGTACATCGGCGACGACACGACGGCGTTCAACGACCCGGTCAAGGGCGAGCAGCTGTCGACCAAGATGTACGACGACGGAGCCGAGATCATCTACCACGCCTCCGGCGCGTCCGGGGCGGGACTCTTCAACGCCGCGGTCGAGGCGCAGAAGCTGGCGATCGGCGTCGACTCCGACCAATACCTGACGGCGAGTCCCGAACAGCAGCCGCTGATCCTGACCTCGATGCTGAAGCGCGTCGACGTGGCGGTCTACAACGCGATCGAGGCCGTGGGCAACGGATCGTTCGGGGGGAGCCAGGTCTTCGGCATGGCGGAGGACGGGGTCGACTACGCGACCTCGAACCCGGAGCAGCTCACGTCCGACATCACCGAGCAGCTGGACAAGTTCAAGCAGCAGATCATCGACGGAACGATCGTCGTGCCGGACACCCCGGGCGGCTAGCCGGGAGGACGGCGGGATCGTGACGAACGTTGAAGGGGCGGGGGGCAACGGCTCCCCGCCCCTCGTCGTGCTCGAGCGCATCACCAAACGCTTCCCCGGTGTGCTGGCCAACGACGAGGTGGATCTCGAGCTGCGGAGGGGCGAGGTCCATGCCCTGATCGGCGAGAACGGGGCCGGCAAGTCGACCCTGATGCGAGTGCTCTACGGGATGTATCCCGCGGACGGAGGTCGCATCGTCGTGCGCGGCCAGGAGGCGAAGATCGGTTCGCCGCGCGACGCCATCGCCCTCGGGATCGGCATGGTCCACCAGCACTTCGTGCTCGTCGATCCGTTCACGGTCACCGAAAACATCATCCTCGGCGAGGAGGGGGGAGCTGTCCTGGACGTGGACGCGGCGAGGCAGCGCGTCGCCGAGCTCGCCGAGTCCTACGCGTTCCGCGTGGATCCGCGCGCCGTCGTCGAGGATCTGTCGGTCGGCGAGGAACAGCGAGTCGAGATCCTGAAGGCCCTGTACCGCGGCGTCGAGATCCTGATCCTGGACGAGCCGACCGCGGTACTCACGCCGAACGAGACGAAGGACCTGTTCGGCAACCTTCGCAAGCTCCGGGAGGCGGGCCGGACGATCGTCTTCATCAGCCACAAGCTCGACGAGGTGATGGAGATCGCCGACCGGATCACGGTGCTCCGACGCGGCCGGGTCGTCGGCGAGACGCGTCCGGCGGAGACCTCGAAGGCCGAGCTCGCCGAGATGATGGTCGGCCGGCCGGTCCTGTTCCGGCTCGAGAAGCCGAGGATCGAGATCGGCGACCCCGTCCTTCGTGTGGAAGGGCTGACCGGCGAGGGCAAGCTGAACGGCATCGACCTCGAGGTCCGGGCTGGCGAGATCCTCGGCGTGGCCGGCGTCGAGGGCAACGGCCAGCGCGAGCTCGCCGAGTCGTTGATCGGGCTTCGCACACCGGCGTCCGGCACGATCGAGCTCGAGGGCACCTCGATCGCGGGTCGGAGCGTGTTCGACATCCGCAACGTCGGCGTGGGGTACATCCCCGAGGACCGCCACGAGCAGGGGCTCGTCCTCAACATGACCCTGTGGGAGAACGCGATCCTGGGCCGCCAGGACGACGAGGAGTTCTCGGGCACCCTCGGCGTGCTGTTCATCAAGAAGATCAAGGAGCTCGCCGCACGGTTGGTGAAGCTGTTCGACATCCGGGCGCGGAGCGTCGACGTGACGGCTTCGACGCTTTCGGGCGGGAACCAGCAGAAGCTGATCCTGGCGCGCGAGCTCGAGACCGACCCCAGACTGTTGATCGCGGCCCAGCCGACCCGGGGCCTCGACGTCGGGGCGATCGAGTTCGTGTGGAAGCAGATCCTCGAGCAGAAGGCGGCGGGGCGCGCCGTCCTGTTGATCTCGGCTGAGCTCGACGAGATCTACGCGCTCTCGGACCGGATCGTGACCCTGTACGAGGGGAAGATCACGGGGGAGTTTCCTCCCGACGCCCCCCCCGAGGCCATCGGCGTCGGGATGCTCGGTGGCGCGAAGGAAGCGGTGGCGTAGGTGGCCACCGAAGGGCCGGCCGCGCCGGTGGCTGTCGCGAAGCAACGCTCGAGCTGGGCGGAGACCCTCGTCGGGCAGCTCTTGGCGCTGCTGGCGTCGCTCGGGATCGCGCTGCTCGCCGGCTCCGTCCTGATCGTCGCGTACGGAGAGAGCCCGGCCACCGTGTACTCGTCGATCCTCGACGCCTCGATGGGATCTGCGGACGGGATCGGTTACGTCCTGGCGATCGCGACCCCGCTGATCTTCTCCGCGCTGGCGGTCGCCGTCTGCTTCAAGGGCGGTCTGTTCAACATCGGGGTCGAGGGTCAGTACCTCGTCGCCATGGTCACGGCCGCCTGGGCCGAGATCGAGTTGGGCTTCCTGCCCGGCCCGATCCTGGTGGTCGTCGTCCTGCTGGCCGCGATGCTCGGAGGCATGATCTGGGCCGCAGTCCCGGGCATCCTGAAGGTGAAGACGGGCGCCCACGAGGTCGTGACGACGATCATGATGAACCAGATCGCCATCAGCCTCGTGGCGTGGGCCCTCAACTTCCCGTTGAAGTTCTCGAACGCGCCTCCGGGTCAGAACGTCGACCTGCGCACCGATCAGTTCCCCGAGGGGGGGCTCGTCGGCGACATCGGGCAGTACTTCGGCGTCACGCCCGGGGCCCACCTGTCGTGGCTGCTCTTCCTGGCGATCGCGGCGGCGGTCATCGTCTGGTTCATGATGCGCAGGACGCGGCTCGGCTATGAATCGCGCGCGGTCGGCTCGTCGCCGGGCTCCGCGAAGGCCGGCGGGGTCGCGATCGGCTCGACACAGCTCCGGCTGTTCCTGATCTCGGGGGCGCTCGCCGGGCTGGTGGGGATGCAGCAGATCCTGGCCGACCGCGGGTACCTGCCGCAGAACTACGTGGTCTTCCTCGGCTTCACCGGGATCGCGGTCGCGTTCCTCGGTCAGAACAACCCGATCGGCATCATCTTCGCCGCGATCCTGTGGGGTGTGCTGTCTCGGGGCGAGGTGGCACTGCAGATCGAGAGCGAGGTGCCGCGCGAGTTCATCATCATCCTCCAGGGCATCCTCATCCTGTCCGTCGTGATCACGTACCAGATCGCCAAGCGACGGCTCGCCGCCCGACAGTTGCAACGCGCCGGCGCGGCCGGCGAGCTCGACGACTCCGCCGGGCCGGACGAGAGCGGCGGCCCACGCGGGCCCGAGATCGGGGGCCGGGAGGCGTTCGAGGCGGTCGAGGGGAGTGGCACCTGATGCCGTTCACCGATATCGCCGTCGCTCTGCAGATCTCGTTCACATACTTCACGATCATCTACCTGACCGGTCTCGGAGGCCTGTTCAGCGAACGCTCCGGCATCGTGAACATCGGTCTCGAGGGACTCATGATCATCGGGACGGTCACCGGCGCCTTCGGCGCCCGCTTCTTCACCGATACGCTCGAACTCGGGCTGCCGTGGGGTCCCATCCTCGGCCTGCTGTTCGGAGCGCTCTGCGGGGCCATCTTCGCCGGTGTCCACGCGGTCGCGACGATCTCGTTCCGCGTCGACCACATCGTCTCGGGCGTGGTCATCAACCTGGTCGCGATCGGGCTCGCGCGCTTCCTCTCGTCCGCGTTCTTCAACGGGCAGTCGACACAGTCCGACCCGGGCGGCCCCCACCTCGCGCGGCTGGACATCCCGCTGCTGTCCTCGTTACCTGGCGGCCTGGATCGAGCGTTCCAATCGCTGTCCCCGATGGTCCTGGTGGCGGCGTTCATGGTCGTGCCGGTCTGGTACGCGTTGAACCGGCTGCGGTGGGGACTGCGACTTCGCTCGTGCGGCGAGAACCCCGAGGCGACGAGGTCGCTCGGCGTGAGCGTGCCCCTCTACCGGTATCAGGGCGTGCTGCTCTCGGGCGCGTTCGCCGGCCTGTCGGGAGCCTTCCTCGCCTCGGAGGTGATCGGGAACTGGCGTGAGGGACAGACGCTCGGATTGGGGTTCATCGCCCTCGCCGCGCTGATCCTGTCGAACTGGAACCCGATCCGGTTGATGTTCTTCGCGTGGCTCTTCGGGTTCGCTACCGCGATCCCGCTCCGGCTGAACGACGCGCCGGTCATCTCGGCGCTCCCACCCCAGTTCATCCGGATGATCCCGTACATCGTCACGATCGTGGCGATCGCCGGGTTCGTCGGGCGCGTGCGGCCACCGGCCGCGGCCGGCAAGGCGTACGAGGGCGGAGGCGGCACCTAGGCCGGCACGGAATCGAGCGTCACTCGGTCCCGAACAACCGGTCCCCGAAGTCGCCGAGCCCCGGCACGATGTAGCCGCGCTCGTTCAGCTGCCGGTCGATCGCCGCGGTGAAGATCGGGACGTCCGGGTGGTCGGCCTCCATCCGCCGGATCCCCTCGGGGGCGGCGACGACGCAGACGAAGCGGATCGACGTGGGCCCGCCCTCCTTTATGGCGGACGTCGCCGCCGAACCCGAACCGCCCGTGGCGAGCATCGGGTCGAGCACCAGGACGTGCCGGCGCTGCACCGGGGGCAGCTTGCGGTAGTACGACTGCGGCTCGAGCGAGGCCTCGTCGCGTTCCAGACCGATGTAGCCGACGGCGACCTCCGGGAACAGTTCGGTCACCGCCTCCAGCATGCCGAGCCCCGCGCGGAGGATCGGCACCGCGACGAGGTCGCCGAGCACACGTCCGGTCGTCTCCTCGAGCGGGGTCCGCACGACGACCTCCGTCGTCGGCAGATCGCGGATCGCCTCGAGCGCGAGGGTCAGGGCCAGGCGCTTGGCCAGCGTTCGAAACACCGGCGGCGCCGTCTCCTGCGACCGCAGCTGCGCCAGGAGATGGCCTGCGAGCGCGTGATCCACCACGGTCACGGACACGCGCGCATCCTACCGGGGGCGGGCGAGACCCCGCGCACGGAGGACCTCGCGGGCCGATCGACCGGTTGCCAGACCGGGGCGAGGCTGCCACGATGACGCCCTCATGCGGACGACCTTCGGTTCCTGGCTCTACGGCGGGCGGTGCCCGGCCTAGTCGCCTGAACCGAAGGGAACAGGGACCCCGGGCCGGGAGCCCGGGGTTTCGTCGTTGCCGAGGCCGTAGGAGCGCACGCGCCGAGGGGACGACGAGGAGTTGGAGGAGACGCGATGGTCGTGGTCATGAAGCGCGAGGCCACCGAGGCCGACATCGAGCAGGTCTCCGAACGCGTCCGCGCCGCCGGAGGCGAGGCGTTCGTCTCGCGCGGCGCGGTCCACACGATCGTCGGCCTCGTCGGCGACACCGAGCGGTTCCAGGCGATCCCCTGGAGGCAGCTCCCGGGCGTCGACCACGTGATCCAGATCGGCAAGCCGTACAAGATGGTCGCGGCCGATCTGCATCCCACCCCGACGACCGTGAACGTCGGCTCGACGCCGGTCGGTCGTGGCACCTTCACCCTGATCGCCGGGCCGTGCGCGGTCGAGAGCGAGGAGCAGGCGATGCTCGCGACCAAGGCGGCGAGGGCCGCCGGCGCGACGATCCTGCGCGGCGACGTCTACAAGCCGCGGACGTCGCCCTATTCGTTCCAGGGGCTCGGCGAACGTGGCCTCGAGGTCCTGGAGGAGTGCCGGCGTCAAACCGGGCTGCCGATCATCGTGGAGGTCGTCGACGTCTCGCAGGTGGAGCACGTCGCCGCCGTCGCCGACTGCATCCGAGTGGGTACGCGGAACGCCCAGAACTTCGAGCTCCTGAAGGAGGTCGGGCTGTCCCGCAGGCCCGTGATGCTGAAGCGAGGCCTCGCGATGACGATCGAGGAATGGCTCCAGGCCGCGGAGTACGTCGCGCAACGCGGGAACTCCGAGATCATCCTGTGCGAGCGCGGGATCCGGACGTTCGAACCGGCCACACGGAACACCCTCGACCTCGCGGGGATGGCGGTCGCGCAGAGCGAGTCCCACCTGCCCGTGATCGTCGACCCGTCCCACGCGGTCGGCAAGCGGCATCTGGTCGCGCCGATGTCGCGCGCCGCGCTCGCGGCGGGGGCGGACGCCGTGATGATCGACGTGCACCCCGATCCCGAGAGCGCCCTGTGCGACGGCCCGCAGGCTCTCACGCCCGACGAGATGCTCGATCTCGGTCGTGACCTCGAGCGGCTCGCCGCGGCGCTCGGCCGGCCATTCAACCACGCCGATTAGCGGCGCTCGTTCCCCTCACTCGTAAGGGTCGTCGGGCGTCGCGATCTCCATGACGCTCGTCGCCACGAGCTCGGGGATGTCGCCGTCCACCGACCCGGACCTCCCGGTCACGCGCACCCACTGGTCGGCCGGCGGCACGTCGCCGAACACTCCCGTGACGCGGACAACCACCGGCGTGGCATCGGCCGCGCAACACGCGATCTGGTATCTGGCGAGCTCGAACCCGCCCGCACTGGGCGCTGCCACGAACCCCGTGAGGCTCACTGTCGCGTTGGCGAAGCTTGCACCGGCGTGTTCGAACGCGCGCTGGCCGAACTCGAGCAGCGTCATGGGGAAGGGCCCGGCGCCGCGCAGGGGTTCGAACACGGCGGGGCCCGCGCGGACGTCGACCGTCGCGCCGCGTTCGATGCCGAAACTTCCCAGGGTGGGGGGAGCGACCAGCAGGAGGGCGGCGATCGGGGCCAGGAGCAGCCATGCCACCCCACCGGCGCCGTGATCGTGGGCGGGACCAGCGTCCGGTCGGTCGCGCCTGATGACCCGCACCAGCGTCAGCACGCCGAGCAGGACCAGCGCGCACCCGGCGACCGCGAGCCACGGGCCCATCCCGACGCGGACGTAGCGACGGTAGGTACCGGTGACCGTCAGACGCAGCAGCACCGTCCCGATGAGCAGGGTGATGGTCCCGCCGGCGGCCGTCAAAGCAACCACCATCCGATCAACGCGCTCGACGCCATCGCGACGAGCAGGGTGAGCGGGGCGAACCTCGCGGCGAAGCTTCGCCCGAACGTGCCCGCCTGCAGCGCGATGAGCTTCACGTCCACCATCGGCCCCACGACCATGAAGACCAGTCGAGCCGTGATCGGGACCGCCGTGAAGCTCGCGGCGACGAAGGCGTCGGCCTCCGAGCAGATCGCCATGATCACCGCGAGTCCGGCCATCGCCACGAACGCCAGGGCGCTCGAGCCCCCCAGGCTGTCGAGCGCAGACCGGGGCACGACCGTCTGGAGGGTCGCGGCGGTCGCCGCCCCGATGATGAGGAAGCCGCCCGCGTTGAGCAGGTCGTGCTGGGCGGTCGCGATCATCACGCTCAGCCGGGATCCCTCGTCGGCCTTCCTCCTTCGAGTGATCCTGAGCAACTCGTCCCGTCCGGTCCGCGCCCACACCAGCCCGACGACCACCGCCGCGAGCAGGCTCGCGAGGAACCGCGCGGCGACGACCTCGGGCCTGCCGGGGAACGCCACGGCGGTCGCGACCAGGACGATGGGGTTGATCGCGGGTGCGGACAGCAGGAACGCCAGCGCAGCGGCCGGGAGCATCCCCCGGTCCACAAGACGACCCGCGATCGGGACCGAACCGCATTCGCAGCCGGGCAGGGCGACGCCTGCGGCGGCGGCCGTGGGGACGGCGAACACGGGGCGGGACGGAAGCGCCCTTGCCAGGAGATCGTCCGGCACGAACGCCGCGACGGCGGCGCTGATCGTGACCCCCAGAACCAGGAACGGCATCGCTTGAACGACGATCGCGACGAAGACCGTGGCCCAATGTGCGATCGCGGGCTGGTCCAGGAGGTCCTCGAGGAGTGGACGGAACGCAGCGGCTGCGACCACGACGAGGGCGACGAGCGCGAGACCCACGTCTCGAGCGCGGGGACTCGGGCGTTCGTGCTCCTCTCGCTCGCCGGGGCGTCCCCCGCCTGCGGCAGCGTCGTCGGCGACCGCGCGGGCCATGGCCGGCGAGCATACAACCGGTTCCGGGCGAGTTGCGCCGTCGTTCACGGTCACGATATGTAGAGGACATCCCATTGGGCGACGATGGGTCGGCTTGCTGCACGAGCGAGGGAGGATGGGATGAGGCGGACGTGGTTCCGAGGCTGGGTAACCCACGTGGCGCTCGCCACGGTCGCGGTCGCGGTCGTGATCGCGGCCCCGCTCGCATCGACGAGTTCGACGGCCAACGACCGCGTGATCATCTCTGGAGCTCGCACGATCTCCGACCAGGTCCAGGTCAACTTCGCGAAGGCCGACAATCACCCGACCACCGACGTCCACCTGCTCGCCTTCAACGACCTCCACGGCACGCTCGAGGCGGCGGGGAACAACATCTACGGCTCGTTCGCCGGGGGTGCGGCGTACCTGGCGAAGGTGGTCGAGGATCGCCAGACCCAGTACGGGGAACTCCAGGCGACGGTCTTCGCCGGCGACAACATCGGCGCGAGCCCGCTCGCGAACGGCCTGTTCCACGAGGAGCCCATTACCATCGCCTCCAACCTCATGCACGTCGACTTCGCGTCGGTCGGCAACCACGAGTTCGACAAGGGCAGCGCCGAACTCCTGCGGATCCAGAACGGCGGATGTCATCCGGACGGGTGCACGGGTGCCCCGTACGCGCTCGCGGACGGCGGAACCACGAACACCTACCCGGGCGCGGACTTCCAGTACCTGTCCGCCAACGTGGTGGTCGACGCCACCGGCGAAACGCTGTTCCCCGCGTTCGGCGTCAAGAACTTCGTCTCCGAGAGCAAGGGCAAGGTCTTCGAGATCGGATTCATCGGTGAGGTGCTTGAGTCCACGCCGACGATCGTTACACCGACCGGCGTCGCGGGTCTGACGTTCCGCGATGAGGCCGATGCCGCGAACGACGCCGTCGCCGAGCTTCGGGACCAAGGGGTCCAGACCTCCGTGCTCGTGATCCACGAGGGAGGCTTCCAGTCCAGCCCGGCGGCTCTGAACGGTTGCGCCGGTAACCTGGCGGGTAGCGCGATCGCCGACATCGCGAGCCGCCTCGACCCAACCATCAAGGTGATCATCTCGGCCCACACCCACGCCGAATACCGCTGCACGATCACCACCGGCGGCGTGACGCGGCTCATCACGAGCGCCTCGTCGTTCGGCCGGATCCTCTCGGATATCACGTTGACGGTCGACGACAAGAGCGGAAAGCTCGTCTCTGCGAGCGCCGACAACGTCATCGTCGCGAACGCCCTCAACAATCCCGGGCCCGGCGTCACCCGCATCCCGGACAGGTCGAAGGAAGACCCGCAGGTCCAGGCGGTCGTGAATCAATACGTCACGGCGTCGGCGCCGCTCGCGAACGTCGTGATCGGGAGGATCCGGGGCGACCTCACCCGGACCGGAACGGCTCAGGGCGAGTCGGCGCTCGGCGACGTGATCGCCGACGCCCAGCTCGCGGCGACCGCGCCGGTGAACCTCGGGGACGCGGACTTCGCATTGATGAACCCGGGAGGCATCCGCGCCGACTTGAGGCAGGGCGACATCTCCTCCGGAGGCGAAGCGTTCGGCGAGGTCACGTACGGCGAGGCGTTCACGGTCCAGCCGTTCGGCAACAGCCTCGTCACGAAGACGATGACCGGGGACATGATCCGACGGGTCCTCCAGCAGCAGTTCCAAGGGTGTGGGGGTACGGCGCCCGCGGCCGGCCGCATCCTGCAGATCTCGAGCACCTTCAGCTACGAGTCGGCTCCCTCGGCTGTGGCGTGCGCCGACAAGATCGGGAGGATGTGGGTGAACGGCGTGCTGGTCCAGCCCACCGACTCGTTCCGCGTAACGATGAACAACTTCCTCGCGACCGGAGGAGACGGCTTCACCGTCTTCAACGAGGGGACCAACGCGCTCGGTGGCGCGCAGGACATCGACGCGCTCGTCGCCTACTTCGGCGCGAACGAGCCGGGCGGCATCGCCGTGCCGCCGCTGACCCGGATCGTTCCGAAGCCGTAGGGTTCCCGGAAGGAGCCCCGCGTCCGGGCCGAACGAGCGCCGGCCGTCAGCCGGGCAGCACCGGGGTGAGCTCGGCGATGTCGCACGAGCCGCGCCAGCGCGTCAGCCATTCGCTCGGCGCGCCCGCGCGGCTCTTGCGCTTGTCGACGAGGAGCTTTGCCGCGTCTTCCCACTCGGGGCCCTGCAGCAGGCGCGAGGCTGCGTGGAACTCGTCCGCCGCGGTGTCGCGGCCCTTGCGGCGCGTCACGACGACCAGCTCCGACGCGCCGGGGATGCCCGGCACGCTTTGATCCTCGGGCCCTGGTTCGCGCTTGGATAGCACGAAGATCTTGCCGTTGCGGTAGGCGAACCAGGATGGGATCAGCCTGCGCCGGCCGTTCGCCTCGACGCCGACCCAGATCACGTCCGACCGCTTGAGTCCGTCCTCGATCGCCTTGGGGAGCTTCGCAGACGCGAGCTGGACCAGGACCGGGACCTCGATCTCGCCGACGATCTCCTCGTCGATGACGAACGACACGACGTAGCTCCCGGTCTCGTCGAAGGAGGCGTCCGTGACCGTGTCCGTCTCGACCGTGAGATCCATCGAGCCGGTCATGCGGCGGACCGCGGGACCCCAGCGATGCACCAGGCGCCCGGATGGTCCGTAGAAGTGGATCTCCTCGGTCACCATGCCCGTCCCGACCTTCCACGCTCGGGTGACGACGAAGGGGAGGGCGGTGCCGGGCGAGCCGAGCAGGTAGACGCCCGCGGGACCCTGGTCGCCGTAGGTGTCCCAGACCCGCTGGTCCACCACGTTGGCGGAGACGAGCTCGCCGACGGTCATCGCCGCGAGAGGATACCCGACGCCTGCCGGCTCACGTGTCGCGCACCTCCCGTGGGCTCTCGTCTTCGTCCACGACGCCGGATCAGGCGCTGCGCGCGAGCCAGAGGCGAGGCTCTTCGAGCTCGGGCATCGACGGGAGCGCCTCGGCGGAGTCCCACATCCGGGCGAGGGTCGCCTCGTCGGTGAGCTCCACGACCGTGTCGCAGAAGGCTCGGCCCAGGCGGTATTGCTCGCGCTTGACCTCGATGCCGAGCAATCGCTCGAAGACGGGATCGACGTGCTCCGTCTCGCGGTACCGCCGCATCGCCTCGTCGATCCGAGCATAGGACGGCAGCATCTGCTCGCCGATCGCGTGCATCACGTGATCGCCGTAGCCCTCGGATGCGGTCATGAACGCCTGGATCCGGCGGAGCTTGAGCCGCTGCTCGTCGTCCATCACGGCGCCGAACAATGAGTCCTGCCCGGCCAGCATCTCCTGCATGCCCTCCGGGTTCGAAGGATCGAGTGACGCGAGCCGTTGCTGCAGTTCCTCGACGTCGAGCGTGAGCGTGGACGTGAAGTCGTCGATCAGCTCCCGGAACCTCGCGAGGGCCCACGGCCGCGCGAATTCGAAACGGTGCGTCACCTCGTGGATCGCGATCCAGGTTCTGAAGTCGATCGGGTCCAGGCTCCACTCCTCCTCGAAGCGGGCGATGTTCGGGACGACGAACAGCAGCGCGCCGGCGCCGTCGGGTCTGGGCACCGCGATGTCGTACTGCCCCAAGACCTGCTGGGCGAGCGTCCCGAGCACGGTCCCCACCTGTGCCCCCAGGAGCAGAGGCGACACCTGTCCGAGCATCTGCGCGACGCCGGCCTGCGCCTGCTCCGGCACCGCATCGCGCTGCGACGCCGCGATCGCGTCGCCGATCTTCGCGGCGGCCGGTTCGAGCAACGCCCGCAGTCCCTCGATGTTCGCCTGCACCCACTGCCCGCGCCGAACGGCCTCGACCCTCGGGATGTCGGAGGGGGCCTCGAGGCCGGTGAACCCGGCCACCTGGAGCTCGGCGACCCGGACGGCCTCGTCGAACCCGCGACGATCCTCCTCGCTCGGGGCGGGGTCCTCGGTGCCCCAGGACGCCGACGCGATCCCCACCTGCCTCGCGAGCTCCCAGTTCACCGGTCCGCTCGACGACATCAGGACCCGCTGGATCTCCCGGAACAGCGGAACGTCGTTCCAGACGTCGCCGGGGGGGACGCCGAACGGCTGCTCTTCGGGGGTTGGGCTCATGCGGCCATCCTACGGCCGCGCCCGAGTTACGCCGGGCTGGGTCCATGCCCGCCTCGAACGCCCGGACCGCTCGCTACGATGGGTGCGTGCGACCCGACCTGCTCGTGCGCGTCACGGCGGATCCGATCGGCGCCGGCGAGGCGGTCGAGTTCGTGAGCGACCCGGCGGCGGGCGGCACCTGTGTCTTCCTGGGCACCGTGCGCGACCACTCGGACGCCGGGGCCGTGACGGGACTCACCTACGAGGCCTGGGGGGAGCAGGCCGAGCGCCGGCTGGAGGAGCTCGCCGAGGAGATGTTCGCGCGCTGGCCGCTGCGAAAGGTGGCGTTCCTCCATCGGGTCGGCGAGCTCGCCCCCGGCGAGGTCTCGGTCGTGGTGGCTTGCTCGTCGCCCCACCGCGCCGAGGCGTTCGAGGCGTGTCGCCACGGGATCGAGCAGCTGAAGCGGGACGTTCCGATCTGGAAGAAGGAGCACCTCACGACCGGCGTCTCCAGCTGGGTGATGGGGTCGTGAGGCACCGGACCTCCGACCGCTGATGGGGCGCGACCTCGCGATCGACCTCGGGACCGCAAACACCCTCGTCTACCGCCAGGGCGAGGGGATCGTCTTCAACGAGCCGACCGTCGTCGCGATGAACGCATCGAACGGCAAGGTCGAGGCCATGGGCGACGAGGCCTGGCAGATGATCGGTGGGCGTTCGGGCAACGTCGTCGCCCTGCGCCCGCTGCGTCACGGCGTGATGACCGAGTTCGACATCACCCAGCGGATGATCGAGGTGGTCCTGCGCCGGGTCGGGGTCTCCCGCTTCCCGAGACCCCGCGTGGTGTCCTGCGTGGCGAGCCAGTCCTCCGAGGTCGAACGCCGGGCCGTTCGTGAAGCGGTGAAGTTCGCCGGGGGGCGCGACGTCGTGCTGGTCGAGGAGCCGCTCGCGGCCGCGGTCGGCGCGCGTCTCCCGATCCACGAGCCGATCGGGAACCTGATCGTGGACATCGGCGGCGGCACGACCGAGATGGCGGTCGCCTCGATGGGCGGGGTCGTCTCCGGCGGCTCGACGCGGCTGGGCGGATTCGACCTCGATACCGCGATCCAGGACCACCTGCGTCGCGAGTACGACGTCGCGATCGGGGAGAAGTCGGCCGAGGAGATCAAGATCGCGATCGGCTCGGCGTTCCCGGCCCCGCAGGGACGCGCCGCGATCGTGACGGGTCGGGCGCTCGCGACCGGCGCCCCCACCGAGATCCGCGTCACCGAGGACGAGATCCGTCAGGCGATGTCCGAGCCCGTCCACCAGATCGTGGAGGCCGCGAGGCGGACGATCGCCGAGGCGCCCCCCGAGCTCACCCACGACGTCCTCGAAGCCGGCATGTTCCTCACCGGGGGCGGCGGTCTCCTGCGAGGGCTGGACCTGCTCCTGTCGCAGGAGTGCGAGGTACCGGTGCACCTCACCGAACGCCCGCTCGAGACCGTGGTCCTCGGCCTGGGCGCGATGCTCGAACACCTCGACGACTACCGGACGTCGTTCCAGCTCGTCCGAAAGCGCTGACCCGCAAGGGCTCCGGACGGCCGCTCAGTCCAGGAAGGCCTCGATCGTCTTGTTGATCACGTGCCCGAGCTCGTAGAGCGCAAACGCGAGCGCCGCGGCGCCGATCCCGAGCAGGAGGATCACGCCGACCACTCCCTGCAGCCGTTCGCGGAGCTCCGGGCCCCGCGTCGAGACCTGGAGGTAGGCGTACCCGGGCGCCGGGGCCTCAGGTTCGAACGGCTCGTGGGCCCCGTCCGACTCCGAATCCCCGAACCCGGTCGCGGGCGGCTTCACCTGAGTACGGACGGTCCCCAGGTAGACGGCGCAGCCCACGACCACCGACAACACGACCACGATCACGAACGGCATCGCGAGGAGCGTACCCCTCTGCTCCCTCCCCCGCGCGATCTCCCCGTACCATCGCTCCATGCTGCGCCGCAAGCGCGTCGTCCTCTACGTGGCCATCGGCGTGATCGCGGGGCTTGCGGTCACCGTCTATCTCCCGTGGTACGCGGTCGGCCCGGGCCCGGCCCGCGCGGTTCAGCCGCTGATCCGGTTCGAGGATCGGACACGCTACGAATCCCAGGGCAGCTTCGTGATGACCTCGGTGCGCTACACGCGGCTGACCGGTTTGGACATGCTCCTGGCCTGGCTCGACCCCGATCGCGCCGTGGTTGCCCGCTCCGTGTTGTATCCGGACGGGGAGAACGTCCAGGTCGAACGCGAGCGCTCGATCTCGCAGATGGACTCGAGCAAGCTCGACGCGTCGGCGGTGGTCCTGCGGGCCCTCCAGGGCTACCCGAAGGACCACGGCGACGGCGTGCTGGTCGAGAGCGTCGTCTCGGGCTGCGCGGCGGACGGCGAGCTCTTCCCGGGTGACCGGGTCCTGTCGATCGATGGGGAGCCGGTCGACAGCTACCGCGACGCGAGCCGGGCGATCGAGTCCGCCCCTTCGGGCTCTACGCTCACCTTCGACCTGTCGGTCGACGGCGATCCCGAGACCGTCGACCTGGTGCGCGAGCCCTGCGGGGACAGCGAGGATCCCCTGGTCGGGGTCAGGATGATCAACAGCTTCCCGTTCGACGTGAGCATCGCGAGCGGGGAGATCGGCGGGCCCTCCGCCGGGCTGATGTGGGCGCTCGGCCTGTACGACCTGCTGACCCCTGGAGACCTTACGGACGGCCGGACGATCGCCGGGACCGGGCAGATCGCCCTCGACGGCACCGTGTTCCCGATCGACGGCATCGAGGAGAAGCTTTCGGCCGCCGCCGACGCCGGGGCCTCGGTCTTCCTGGTCCCCCAGGGCAATATGAATGCGGCACGAGCCTCGGGGGGCCACGGACTCGAGCTCGTTCCGGTCGCCAGCTTCGAGGGCGCGCTCGCGTATCTCCACGGTCGCTAGCGGGCACCTTGTCCGACAGGCCCGGTGATAGGCTTGCGCGGCTCTCGCATCGATCGCGAAGGACGGACACCAGGGACCTATGGTCGTACGCGTTCCGACCGCAACACCCGCGCCGGGACGGCGTCGGCTCATCATCATCGTCGTCGCGGTTGTGGCCGCCTTCCTCGTCCTGTTCACCGCGCTCTCGGGATTCTTCGTCGATGTCCTGTGGTTCCGCGAGGTTCGCCTCTCCGACGTGTTCTGGACGGTCCTGCGGACCAGGGTCCTGCTCGGACTCGCGTTCGGGCTCACGTTCTTCGTGCTGCTGTATTCGAACCTGTGGATCGTGCGCCGCATCACGCCGCGGTTCCACGCCCTGACCCCCGAGCAGGAGATCATCGAGCGCTACCGGATGCAGTTCGAGCCGTACATCCGCTGGCTCCTGCCGCTGTTCGCGCTCGTGATCGCGTTCTTCGTCGCGCTGGGGGTCACGAGCCAGTGGCAGACGTACCTGCTGTGGCGCAACGGGTCCGGATTGTCGTTCGGACACCCGGAGCCGCTGTTCGATCGCGACCCCGCCTTCTACGTGTTCAGCCTGCCGTGGCTGAAGTTCATGCAGGGCTGGCTGTTCTCGGCGCTGGTCGGGGTCACGTTCCTGACCGCGCTCGCCCACTACCTGTGGGGCGGGATCCGTCCACAGGCGCCGGGGCTCGTCGACAAGGTCACGCCGCAGGTCAAGGCGCACATGTCGGTGCTGCTCGGCCTGATCATGCTCACGAAGGCGTGGGGGTACTACCTGGGGCAGTTCGACCTGCTCACCTCGACCCGAGGGGTCGTGGTCGGCGCCTCGTACACCGATGTGAACGCGCAGCTGCCCGCGCTCCGGATCCTGGTGGTGATCGCGATCGCCTGCGCGATCCTGTTCCTGGTCAACATCCGGCTCCGCGGATGGGCACTGCCGGTTATCGCGGTCGGGCTCCTCGCCCTGGTGTCGATCATCGCCGGGGCGGCGTATCCCGCGTTCGTGCAACGCTTCCGGGTCGCGCCGCAGGAGTTCCAGCGCGAACAGCCCTACATCGTGGACAACATCGACGCGACGCGACGAGCGTTCTCGCTCGACGGGATCCAGAGCAGCTCGCGCCCGATCGGGGAGTCGGTCTCGACCGAGGAGGTGCGCGCGAACGAGGCGACGATCTCGAACATCCGCCTGTGGCGCCCCGACGTCCTGCGCGACAACTACATCTCGCTGCAGCGCTTCCGCTCGTACTACGAGTTCAACGACGTCGACGTCGACCGGTACATCGTGGACGGGCAGCGGCGCGTCCTGATGATCTCGACGCGGGAGGTGAGCCAGGCGGGGATCCCGGAGGGCGGCAAGACCTGGCAGAACGTCCACCTGCAGTACACGCACGGATTCGGGGCGGTCGCGTCCCAGGTGAACACCGCGACGACCGAGGGCCAGCCCGTCTTCACGCTGCGCGACATCCCGCCGATCGGCGATCCGCCGATGGAGGGCAACGGACAGCGCGTCTACTACGGCGAGGGCGCGCCCGGTGACGCCGCGTTCGTCGTGGTCGACACGGGCACCGAGGAGCTCGACTTCCAGGGCACGGCCACCGACGACCAGGCGCAGGCCACGTTCACCTACGACGGCGACGGCGGCATCCCGGTCGGCGGCCTGTTCCAGCGCGCGCTGTTCGCGTGGCGCTACCGCGACGTCAATCTGCTGATCTCGGACCTGATCACCGACAACAGCCGGATCATGATCTACCGGGACATCACGGCACGGGTCCCGAAGGCCGCCCCGTTCCTGCGGTTCGATGCCGATCCCTACTCCGCCGTCGTGGACGGTCGGCTCGTCTGGATCTGGGACGCGTACACGACGACGAACCAGTACCCGTATTCCGACTTCGTCGACCTGGCGGAGGTCGCGTCGCCCTCGGCACAGGAGCAGGCCCCGTCGCTCGGCGGCGACGTGAACTACCTCCGCAACTCCGTGAAGGTCGTCGTCGACGCGTTCGACGGCTCGATGCGCTACTACGTGGCCGACCCGTCGGACCCGATCATCCAGGCGTGGAGCCGTGCATTCCCCACGATGTTCACGAAGCTCGACGAGGCGCCACCGGAGTTACTCGCGCACTTCCGGTACCCGGAGAACCTGTTCCAGATCCAGGCCTTCGAGTACACGAACTACCACGTCACGGACCCGAACGTGTTCTACGGCAAGCAGGACTTCTGGGCCCTGCCGATCGACCCGACCGTGTCCACCGAGGGCAACCGCGTCCTGATGCGCCCGTACTACGTCCTGATGCGGTTGCCGGGCGAGGTCGACGAGACGTTCGTGCTCATCCTGCCGTTCACGCCGTTGGATCGGCAGAACATGGTGGCGTGGCTCGCCGCCAAGTCCGACCCCGGCCCGGACTATGGCGACATCGTGAGCTTCGAGTTCCCCTCGGGGGTCAACGTCGACGGGCCGACGCAGGTCTTCTCGCGGATCAACCAGGATGCGCGCTTCTCCTCGGAGCGAACCCTGCTCGGCCAGGGCGGTTCGAGCATCGTGTTCGGTGACTTCCTCGTGATCCCGCTCCAGGACTCGCTGCTGTACGTCCAGCCCGTGTACGTCCAGTCCAACCAGGAGAACGCGATCCCCGAACTCAAGCGCGTCGTGGTGGTCAACGGCTCGGCGATCGGGATCGGCTCGTCGCTCCGTGCGGCGCTGACGGACTCGCTCGGCGAGGTCGTGCCGCCCCAGGGCGGAGGACAGCCGCCGCAGGGTTCGGTCCAGGAGCAGATCCAGGCCTTCCTCGACCAGGCGACCCAGCACTTCGCGGCGGCGGACACGGCCTTGCGCGCGGGAGACCTCGCCACGTATCAACGCGAGATCGACGCCGCCAAGGCGGCCACCGAGGAGGCCCAACGGCTGATCGCCGGCCTCCTGGGCGCCCGGCCGACGGGCTCGCCCTCGCCGTCGGTCTCGGCGTCGCCGTCCGTCTCGGCGTCTCCCTCGCCCAGCCCCTCCGGCTGACCCGAACGGCTCATCTCGGAGAACCGGGAACCACCCGGTCGCGCGCGGCCGTCGAACCGCGATACGTCGACCGGAAGGAGCACCTCGGATGCGACCCCTCCGTCTGCCGCTCGCGATCGTCCTCGGTCTGTTCGCGTTGCTCGTTGCCGCGCCCGCGTGGGCGTGCGGTGGGCTCGTGAACACGAACGGAAGCGTCACGCTCGTCCGCACCACGACGCTCGCCGCCTACCACCGGGGGATCGAGCACTACGTCACGTCGTTCGAGTTCGCCGGGGGCACGGGAGAGTTCGGGTCGATCATCCCGCTCCCGGGCGTTCCGACCGAGGTGATCCGCGGCGGCGACTGGACGCTCCAACGCCTCGTGCAGGAGACGCAACCGCAGCCCGAGGCGTTCGCGCTCGCTGCGACCGCAGGCGCGGCGGAGGATCGCGCTCAGGTGATCCTGAAGACCGAGATCGACGCGCTCGACATCGTCGTGCTTGAGGGCGGGGGGACGGCGGTCGGGAAATGGGCGAGCGAACACGGCTTCTTCCTCCCCCCGGACGCCCCCGAGGTCCTCGACTTCTACGCGGAGCGCAGCCCGATCTTCATGACGGTGCGGTTCGACGCGAGCCGCGCCGCCGAGCAGGGTCTCGGCGCCGGCGACGGCACCCCCGTCCACGTCGTGATCCCGACCACGAACCCCTGGGTCCCGCTGCGGATCCTGGGTCTCGGCGCCGGACCCGAGGCGCCGGTCGAGGCCGACGTCTACCTGCT
>Ga0075422_10000056_pt1 | contig 23538 bp, 25 predicted proteins | sample SoiMethybrSBSTD1_FD_72776 | JGI IMG/M metagenome (GOLD analysis project Ga0075422, IMG submission 72776) | Bulk soil microbial communities from a Populus tree surrounding site in Tennessee, USA - Soil MetaG P. TD hybrid SBSTD1 | ecosystem: Environmental > Terrestrial > Soil > Tree plantation... | reverse complement strand
CGCCGGCCGGCGGTGTACGGCAGCAGGCGCGAGAGGCCGTTCCGGGGTCGACGATCGCTCATGCCGCGAGCGCCTCCTCGCCGAAGAGCTGCGTGAACCGGCCGCCGGCGGCGAGGAGGTCCTCCGGCACGCCCTCCTCGACGATTCGCCCGCCGTGGATCACGACTGCGCGGTCGGCGACGAGCACCGTCGAGAGCCGCTGTCCCGAGATGAGCACGGTCTTGCCGCGGACGGCCGCGCGCAGGCTCTCGACGAGATGGCGCTCGGTCTCGGTGTCGACCGCGGACATCGGGTCGTCGAGGACGAGCACGCGCGTGTCCGCGATCAGCGCGCGCGCGAGCGCGACGCGCTGGCGCTGGCCGCCGGAGAGGTTGACGCCCCGCTCGCCGATCAGCGTGTCGTAGCCGTTCGGCAGCTCGTCGACGAACGTTGCCACTCCCGCGACCTCGCAGGCGTCGAGGACGTCGCCCCAGTCCGCATCCGGCCGGCCCGCGAGCAGGTTGTCACGCAGGCGCACCGAGAACAGAACGGGCTTCTGCGTGACGACCGCGACCGAGCGGCGGAGTTCGGCGAGCGCGACGTCGCGCGCGTCGACGCCGCCGAGGAGCACGCGGCCGGCGGTCGGGTCGTAGAAGCGGGGGAGCAGGTTGAGCAGCGAGGTCTTGCCCGTGCCCGTCGCCCCGCAGACCGCCACGATCTCGCCCGGCGCCGCATCGAGGTCGATCCCCGAGAGCACCTCGCTCCCGGTCGCATAGCCGAAGCGCACGCCCTCGAGGCGCACCGGGAGAGGGCCGTCCGGCAGCGGGACCGGGTCGGCGCGCTCGTGCATGGCCTCGATCCCGTCGAGCCAGGCGAAGCTGCGCGACGCCGCGGCCGTCGCCCGCTGGCCGAGGTTGATGATCCAGCCGAGCGCCTCGAGGGGCCAGACGAGCTGCAGGAGGAGCGTCACGAAGAGCGTGAACTGGCCGATCGTCAGGTCGCCGTCGATTGCCTGGCGCCCGCCGACGTAGAGCACCGCGGCGATCCCGAGCGTCGGCAGGAAGATGAGGCCCGGGAGGAACCGCGCCTCCACGGAGGCCTGGCGCATCGTCTCGCGGCGCACGGCCTCGGCCCGGCCGTGGAAGCGGTCGCGCACGTCGTCCTCGCGGCCGAAGGCCTGCACCATCTCGATCCCGACGACGGCCTCGTCCGAGGCCTCCGTCAGGTGGCCCTTCCGCCGCTGCACCTCGCGCGAGATGGGAAACACGCGGTGCGCGAACAGGTACGTGAGGATCGCGATCGGAGGCATAGCGAGCGCGGCCGTCAGCGCCAGCACCGGGTTGACGACGGAGAGGACGATCGCCGCGCCGACGAGCATCATCACGCTCTGCATCGCCTGGACGACGCCCCAGCCGACGAAGTAGCGGACGGGGTAGATGTCGTTCGTCGCGCGCGAGATCACCTCGCCTGTCGCGTGGCGGTCGTAGAACGCGCGTGGATACCGCAGGTACGCGTCGTAGAGCATCGAGCGGAGCCGCGCCTCGACCGCGATCCCGACGCGCGCGGTCGCGTACCGGCGGGTGAAGTTGACCCCGAACCGGATCGCGGCGATCACGACGATCGCGGCGAGGTACGGCACGAGCAGCGAGTGGTCGGGCCCGTCGATCGCATTGTCGATCGTCCGCTGCACGAGGACCGGGATCACGAGGGTGAGGCCGGTGAACGCGAGTGCGCAGACAACGCCGACCGAGACCAGGCGCCTCTGCTCCCACCACAGCGGGACGAGTCGGCGGGCGGTCTGCCACAACGGAAGATCGGGCGGGTCGACGGTGCTCACGCGATCGCTTGCTCCTCGAAGGGTCCTCACGCACGGATTCGAGGCGGCCCGGAGCCGCCCCGTGAAGGTGCCCGACGCGAGACAGCCTGCCGCCGGACACCCAGACCCTATCGGCGTTCGCGACCGCTCCGCAGTGCGGCTATCCCTACTCGCCGTCGGCGCCGAGCGAGACCGTCTCGCCCGGTTGCAGGAGGCGCACCTCGACGTCGGGCGCCCTCTCCGCCGCCGCGCGGACGAAGCGCTCGGCCGGCTCGCGCAGGTAGCGCGGCGCCTCGAGGAGGCCGAGATGGAACGGGTGGTACGTGCCCCAGTGGATGGGGACGGCGATCCGAGGACGGAGCAGGGTCAACGCCTCCGCGGCGCGCTCGGGGTCCATGTGCTTGCCGCGCCCCAGGCTCGGCCCCCAGCCCCAGATGGGGACGAGGGCGAGGTCGAGCTCGCCGAGGTCGGCCATGCCCGCGAAGAGGTCGGTGTCGCCTGCGAAGTAGACGCGGCTCGATCCCTCGACGAGGTACCCGAGCGCTGCGCCGGAGGCGAACGGCCCCCTCTTGCCGCCGTGCTCTGCGACGGTGGCCGTCACCGAGACGGCGCCGATCGCGAGCGTCTCGCCGACCTCGAGCTCCACGACGTGCGCGAAGCTGCGCCTGCGAACGAGCGGCGCGAGACCGTGCGGGACCACGATCGGCGTGACGCGCCCGAGCTTCTCGAGCGAGGGGATGTCGAGGTGGTCGTAGTGCGCGTGTGAGATCAGGATCGTGTCGATCCCGCGGAGGGCTGCCGCGTCGACCCGGCCACGGCGGCGGAGGTGACCCATGCGCCGGCGCAGGACCGGATCCGTCAGCAGGCGCACTCCGTCGAGCGCGATGTGCACCGTCGCATGCCCGACGTACGTGACTCGGAGGGCCATGCGGGTAGACAACCACGCCGCGGAGCTCGCGGCGCGGCCGGCGAGGGCTCAGCCGCGGCCCCCGCTCCCGCCGAGGCTCGACTCGATCCGCTCGAGGCGCTCGGCGAGCTCGTCGAGCCGCTGCCCGACGGCCTCCTCGTGTCGCGTGGTGCGGGTGAACCGCTCTGCGATCGCGCCGGTGAGCAGGCCCACGACGACCAGGCCGAGGACCATCAGGGCCGACGCGATGAAGCGGCCGGCGGTGTTGGACGGGACGATGTCGCCGTACCCGACGGTCGCGGCGGTGACGAGCGCGAACCACACGCCGTCGCCGACGCTGAGGTGCTGCGTCGTCTCGACGGCGCTGAACAGCCACCCGAGCCCGAACATGCCGAGGATGCTCACCGCGACGACGAAGCGGATGCCACGTCCGGAGAAGACCTGGCGGCCGACCTCCTCCGTGAACTCCTTCCGCAACCGCACCGCCCGGACCACGCGCGAGGTGAGCAGCGCCTGGACGATCGGGTCGGCGGCGGGGCTCGCGAGCGCGACCAGTGCGAGCCAGAGGATCGCCCGCGTCCGGTTCTGGCGCAAGCGGAGCATCACGGTCACCTCGGCGACGACGATCGCCGCGATCGCAAGCCACAGGACGAGGAACGCGACCCTGCCGATGTCGTGCCAGACGCCCTCGCCCCATAGCTCCAGCGCCACCGTCACGGGAACGAGCCCGGCCAGGCGGGACACGTGGGCGTCGACCCGGATGAATGCGCGTGCGTGGTCGGACATGGCTACGGCCGGCCCGTCCGGCCGGCGGTGACGGATACCGCGGCACGGAGCCGACTCCTCCACGGCCCGGAACCCACGATGTCACCGCAGACTCACATTGGCACTTGACAGACATCAAATTGATGTCATACTGGTGCCTATGGAGATCCACGTCGACGCGATCCGGCGAGACCTCGTGGCGACGGCGAGCGCACTCGGCGACGAGTCCCTCGCCGATGCTCTGCGACGTCTCGTCGACGCCTCCGAGCCCGCGCTCCGCCTGCGTCTCCAGGACGTGCTCTCGGAGGCGGCCGTCTCGCTGAACGGCCAGCTCGTCTCGGGTCATGTCGAGGTGCGGCTGGCCGGGCGCGACCCGGAGCTCGTGTACGTCGACGAGCCCGTCGCGCCCGAGGAGCCGCCGGCACCCGGCGACGACCTCAGCGCGCGGATCACCCTGCGGCTGCCGGAGGCCCTCAAGGGGAGCCTCGAGGCCGCCGCCGCCCGCGAGGGCGTCTCTGCCAACGCCTGGATCGTGCGAGCGCTCGCGCGAGCTCTCGAGCCGCGTGGCGTCCGCCGGTCCTCGAACCGCCTCCAGGGCTTCGCCCGGAGCTAGACGGAAGGAGACCACAGATGTTCTCGTTCGTGCTCTTCGACCCCCGTGACCCCGACGAGGCCGAGCGGCGCCGCCCGCCGAGGCTCGCCGACGTCCGCGGCGACATCCGCCCCGTCCTGCCGCCTCGCATCCGCCGTGGCTGAGGCGCTGAGCCACACCTTCGACGCTCCCGGCCGCGCGCTCGTCCGCGTCGAGATCCCCGGCGGCGCGCTGGCCGTCGAGATCTGGTCGGAGCCGCGGGTCGAGGTCGAGGTGGCCCCGGCACGCGGCGACGACCGCTCGACGGCCGCTGCGGCCGAGACGCGCGTCTCCGCGACGACGCGCGGCGACCGGCAGGAGATCTCGGTGCGTGCGCCGAAGCGCGAGAGCGGCCTCCTCGGGATCCCCTGGGGTCGCGGGCCCGAGCTCTCCGTCACCGTCCACTGTCCCGAGGGAACCGACGTCGCGCTCGAGACGCAGAGCGCCGATCTCGAAGCGCGCGGTCGGCTCGGCGCCGTCGCCGTCCACTCCGCCTCGGGTGATGGATCGCTCGACGACGCAACCTCGCTGAGCTACTCGACGGCGAGCGGCGACCTCACCGCGGGCGCGGTGGCGGAGTCGCTTGCGTTCAAGTCCGCTTCCGGCGACGTCGATGTCCGCTCGGTGGGCGGCACCGCGGCGGTCAACACCGTCTCGGGCGACGTGCGGATCGGCGCGACCTTCGGGTCGGCGGCTGTGCGCACCGTCTCAGGCGACATCGAGCTCGAGGCAGCCGGGGCCGGCGTGACCGTCGGCTCGGTGTCCGGCGACGTCGAGGTCGCGGCTGTGCCGGGGCTCGTCCTCTGGATCGACGCGCAGTCGGTGAGCGGCACCATGACGTCCGAGCTGGATGTCGGCGACGAGCCTTCCGAGGCCGACGAGACGCCCGTCGAGCTGCGCATCCGCACGGTCTCCGGCGACGTCCGGGTCGCCCGCAGCGCCGCGGCCACACGCTGAGCTCGCGCGGCGGCGCCCGCCGACGCGGGTCCTAGACTCGCAACGTGGCGACGCCCGAGCCGCAGTCGAAGCGGGTCGAGATCACGATCTCGACCCGAACGCTTGTGACCGTCCTCGGGACGATCGCGGTCGCCTGGGCGTTCATCGAGGCCCGCCAGGCGGTGCTCTGGGTGTTCGTGGCGCTGTTTCTCGCGATCGTGCTCTCGACGCCGGTCACCTGGCTCCAGGAGCACGGCATGAAGAGGAGTACCGCAGCGCTCCTGGTGATGCTCGTGATGTTCCTCGTCTTCGGCCTCCTCGCCTACCTGCTCGTCTCCCCGTTCGTGGGTGCCGTGCGCGACCTGATCGAGGACCTGCCGAACATCGTCGAGCGGATCCGCGAGTCCGAGCTCTTCCGGCAGATCGACGCGCGGACCGACATCGGAGACGAGCTGCAGACGCGCGCCGAGTCGCTCGCGGCCGACCTGCCCTCCAAGCTCGGCGACGCATTCGAGTTCGGCGGCAAGGTCTTCGGCTTCGGGCTCGGGGCGCTCACGATCGGCTTCATGACGCTCTTCCTCGTGATCGACCTGCCGAACCTCTCGCGGTCGCTGCACAGCGTCCTGTACCCGAACGAGTCCCAGCGGATCGGGAACCTCGAGGAGCGGATCACCCGGACGATCGGCCGGTACGCGCTGGGCGCGATCGCGATCGCGACGATCGCGGGCACCGTTCAGGGCACGGCGGCGTGGCTGATCGGCGTCCCCTTCGCGCTCGCGCTCGGGATCGTGGCCGGCCTGCTCGGCCTGATCCCGCAGGTGGGGGCCACGCTCGCGGCCGTCGTGCTCTCGCTCGTCGCGCTCACGCAGGGAGTGCCGCAGGCCCTCATCATGCTGACGGTCTGCATCGCGTACCAGCAGCTCGAGAACTACGTCCTGCAGCCGACGATCCAGGGGCGGGCGGCCGACATCTCGGGGTTCTTCGTGATCGCGAGCGTGGTCGTCGGGGCGGCGCTCCTCGGCGTCGTCGGCGCGCTGATCGCGGTGCCGCTGACCGCCTCGGCGCAGATCGTCGTCCGCGAGCTGACCGCCGAGCGCCGTCGCCGGGTCGAGCTCGCGCACGCGGGGACGGCGGGCGAGGGACCGCCGTCGGGCACGTCCTAGCGACAGGCTCCGCAGGCGCCGCGCAGCACGACCTCGTGCTGCATTGCATAGCCCAGACGACCCGCCACCCGCTCGAGCGCCTGCTCCAGCCGCTCGTCGGTGAACGGCTCGACGCGGCCGCAGTCGTCGCAGACGAGATGGTGGTGATGGTGCTCGTCCTTGCCGCCGAACTGCTCGAACCGTGCGATCCCGTCGCCGACGTCGACCCGCTGGACGAGGCGGAGCTCGGCGAGCGTGTCGAGCGTCCGGTAGACACTGGCGACGCCGACCGCCCCGCCCGACGAGACGATCCCTTCGTGGATCTCCTGCGCCGAGCGGCAGCAGTCCTGTCGTTCGAGGAACTCGACCACCGCGCGACGCGCGCCACCGCGGCGCAGGCCCGCGTCCTGGAGGGCGGCGAGGACGTGTTCGGACCAGCTCATCGAGTAGATGATACCGATTCTCATCGTCTGCTAGCCTCCGCCGGGCATGCATTCGAGAATCGTTCTCTTGTGCGCCGTCGCCGTGGCAACGTTCCTGCTCGCCGGCTGCGGAGGCTCGGAGACGTCGGCCGGCGGCGAGGTCGTCGCGGCGTTCTACCCGCTGGCGTTCGCGGCCGAGCAGGTCGCCGCCCCGGGTGTCGACGTCGTCGACCTGACGCGCGCCGGCGAGGAGCCGCACGACCTCGAGCTGAGCCCGCGCGACGTCACCCGGATCAAGGGCGCGAAGCTCGTCGTGTACGCGGGCCACGGCTTCCAGCCGGCGGTCGAGGACGCAGTGCACGGCCGGAGCGGCCCGTCCATCGACGTGCTCGACCACGTCCGTGTTCGTGGGACGGGCGACGACGTCGACCCGCACATCTGGCTCGACCCCGTTCGCTACGCGCAGGTGACACGCGCGATCGCCTCTGCTCTGGGCGAGCCCGCGCGGGCGGCGCCGTTCGTGCGCCGGCTCTCTGCGCTCGACCGCGAGCTTGCGCGCGGGCTGCGCACCTGTCAGCGGCGGAGGATCGTGACGAGCCACGCCGCCTTCGGCTATCTCGCGGCGCGGTACGGGCTTCGGCAGGTCGCGCTCGTCGGGCTCGCGCCCGAGGCGGAGCCGTCGCCTGCGACCGTCGCCAGGCTCGCCGACACCGTCCGCGCGACCGGCGCGTCGACCGTCTTCACGGAGCCGCTCGTTGCTCCCGAGCTCGCCGAGACGGTGGCGCGCGAGGCGGGCGCAGTCACCGCGACGCTCGACCCGCTCGAAGCGCTCACACCCACAGAGGAGGGCTCGGGCGCGGACTACTTCGACGTCATGCGAAAGAACCTCGCCGCCCTCAGGCAGGCGCTCGGATGCCGATAGACCCGACCGTGCCGGCGCTCGAGCTCGACGACGTGTCGTTCGCGTACCGTGGCGGGCCGCCGGCGCTCGAGAACGTGTCGCTCTCGGTGGAGCAGGGCGCGTTCCTCGGGATCGCCGGGCCCAACGGCGGTGGCAAGACGACGCTCCTCCGCTTGGCGCTCGGCCTCGAGCGGCCGACCGGAGGCTCAGTTCGCGTGTTCGGCCGGCCGCCGGGTACGCGCGGGGGCCCGCGTGTCGCGTACGTCGCGCAGCGCGCGCAGCTCGCGAGCGGGACGCCTGTGACCGTGCGCGAGACGGTCGAGACCGGTCGGCTAGCCGTCCGCGGCGCCGTCGGCCCGCTCCGCGCGGACGATCGACGGGCGGTGGCCCGGGCGATCGACCGTGTCGGGCTCGCCGACCGGGCCGGCGCGCGGCTGCGGATCCTCTCCGGTGGGATGCAGCAGCGCGCGTTCATCGCGCGGGCGCTCGCGGCCGAGCCGGCGCTCCTCGCGCTCGACGAGCCGACCACCGGCGTCGACGCGACGTCGCAGGAGTCACTCGCCCAGCTGCTCGCCGAGCTCCGCAAGGAGCTCGGGGTCACGATCCTCTACGTCTCGCACGAGTTCGGCGCGGTCGAGCACGTCGTCACACGGCTCGTCCTCGTCCGCGGCCGGGTCGTCTTCGACGGCGATCCGGCCGCCCTGCCCGCGTTGTGGCACGACCCGTCGCACGCCCACTGATGCTGCAGCTCGAGTTCATGCGCCTCGCACTCGCCGTGGGCGTCGTCGTCGGGATCCTCGCGCCCGCCGTCGGCTTCTTCCTCGTCGAGCGGCGGCAGGCGCTCGTGGGCGACGGGCTCGGCCACGTGGCGTTCGCGGGCGTCGCGGCGGGCTACCTGCTCGGCATCGAGCCGGTGCTCACGGCCCTGGTGTTCGCGGTGGTCGGCGGCCTCGCGATCGAGTGGCTGCGCGTACGTGGCGGAGCGGCGGGCGACCAGGCGCTGGCGCTCGTCTTCTACACGGGGATCGCGCTTGGCGTGGTGCTGGTCTCGAGCGCCGGCCGGCTCGATGTGAACCTCTTCCAGTTCCTCTTCGGCTCGATCCTCACCGTCACCTGGGACGACCTGTGGCTCGTGGTCGCCCTCGGGCTCGGCTCCCTCGCCGCGATCGCCGTGCTCTACCGCGGGCTCGTCGGCGCGGTGCTCGACGAGGAAGGGAGCCGCGTCGCCGGGGTGCGGGTGAACCTCCTCAACACGACCGTCGCCGTGCTCGCCGCGCTGACGATCGGAATCGCGATGCGCGTCGTCGGGATCCTGCTGATCGCGGCGCTGATGGCGCTGCCCGTCCTCGCGGCACAGCGCGTCGCGTGGAGCCTGCGTTCGACGCTCGGCCTCGCGATGGCGATCGGCCTCGTCTCCGTGGTTGCCGGTCTCGTCGTCTCGTACTACTGCGACCTCGCGCCCGGCGGGACGATCGTCCTGTTCGCCGCGGGCGCGTTCGTCGTCGCCGCACTGCTCGAAGCGGTCCCGCGCTCGTAGGTGCGGCGGGGCGCGGACGCGCCCCGCCGCATCAAGGCGCTAGCTAAGGCTGTTCGCCTTGAGGAACGCCGCCGCCACGTCCTCCGGGTCCTTCTTGTTGATCCCCACCGCGCGGTTCATCGCCGCGATGGCCTTCACGGTCAGGAGATTTGTGACCTTGTTGATCGTCGAGGTGAACTTCGCGCCGTACTCGGAGACGAGCTTCTTGCTGACGACGGGCGCGACGTGCTGGAACCCGAACATGTTCTGCGGGTCGCGTAGCTGGACGTACTTGCCCGAGAGGAGCTGCGGGTCCGTGGTGAAGACGTCCGCCGCGAGCACCTTCTTCTGGTCGAGCAGCTGGTAGGCGGAGATCCCCGCCAGCGGGACGAAGTCGAACCCCTTGACGCCGTACCGCGCCCCGATCTCGTCACGCCAGCGCGTCTCCCACTCGGGGAACGCGGCGATGTCGAGGTCGGGGACCTTGCTCAGGTCCCGGAGTGTCTTCAGGCCGTACTTGTTGGCCGTCGCGCGCGTCACCGCGATCACGTCGACGTCCTGGAACGGCGTCTGCGCGAGCAGCGTCTGGCCGCGCTTGCCGTAGAGCTTCTTCGCGAGCGCGTACGTCGCCCCCGCCGACTTCGGTAGCGCCTTCTTCTTGAACGTGACCGAGAGCATGATCCCGGTGTACTCGGGGTACATCGTGATCTTCCCGCTCTTGAGCGAGGTGTCGATCAGCTCGGTCGAGGCGATGTTCTCCTTGTACTGGACGTTGAACCCCTGGGCCTCGAGCGCCTGCTTGTAGAGCTGGCCGAGGACGTACTGCTCGGGGAAGTTCTTCGTCCCGACGATGATCGGGGTCGCCTTCTTCCCCGACTGCCCGCCGACCGCGGCCGGCGCCGCGGCGACCAAGCCGAGGATGAGCGCGACCCCGAACGCGACGGAGAAAGCGGCCTTGGCGGCACGCCTGTTGTGCTTGCGAATCACGTGGTGCCCCCTTCCGGGTAGAGGTGATCTCCGGGGCGGATCTCGAATGACCCTAGAGCAACGGTGCCGTCTACCCGGGCTGTTCGTCAACTTTTGACATTGGGCGCGAGCGCCTCGAGACGCCGGTGGTGACGTCCGCCTCGAAGGCGCGCGACTCGACGCGCAGCCCGGCCGGGGTCAGCGCTCGCTGGAGAAGGCCGACGGCGCCGTCGGCGGCGAGCGCGAGCACCGAGACGCAGATCGCGGCGCCGACCACGCCCTCGAGCCCGTAGCCCGCCTGGTTGACGATGATGTCCCCGAGGCCTCCGCCCCCGGCGACCGCGGCGATCGTCGCGGTCGCGACGACGAAGACCGTCGCCGTTCGGATGCCCGCGAAGATCAGGGGCAGCGCGAGGGGCAGCTCGATCCGGGTGATGACCTGGCGATCGGTCATCCCCATCCCGCGCGCGGCCTCGACGGCGTCCGCCTGCACGCTGTCGACGGCGACGTACGCGTTCGTGAGGATCGGCGGGATCGCGAGGACGACGAGCGCGAGCGCGACGCTCCAGAACCCGACGCCGAGGAAGACGAAGCCGACCGCGATCACCGCGAGGCTCGGCAGCGCCCGGCCGAGATTCGCGACGTTCACCGCGAGGAACGAGCCACGGTGCCGGTGTCCCAACCAGAGCCCGAGCGGCAGCGCGATCACGAGTGCGATCGCCATCGCGGCACCGGAGAGGAGTAGGTGCTCCCAGGTCTTCTGGAGGATCAGGCGCCGCTCGTCGACGACGAACTCGAGCGCGTCGCCGAAGACGGTGAGGCTCGCGGTCATGCCGCCCTCCGTGAGCGGTTCCACGGTGTCAGGGCGCGCTCGGCGACGACGAGCAGCGCATCGGCGACGAGCGCGAGCCCGACCGCGAGCGCGCCTGCGACGAGGATCTCGGTCTTGAAGGCCTCGCGCAGCGCGATGAAGATCGGGTAGCCGAGCCCCTGCGGGATCACGAGCGCGGCGACGGTCGCCAGGGCGATCGTCGAGACGACCGCGACCCGGAGCCCGGCCATCGTCGCCGGCACGGCGAGCGGCAGCTCGATGCGCCACAGGGTCTGCCGCCGTGTGAGCCCCATCCCGCGCGCCGCCTCGAGCACGTCGGGCGGGACGCTGCGCAGGCCCTCGAGGATGTTCCGGTAGAGGATCAGGAGCGTGTACCCGACGAGGGCGACCTCGACCGTGGCGGTGGTCAGACCGGTGATCGGCACGAGGAGCTGGAAGAGCGCGAGGCTCGGGATCGTGTAGACGATCGCCGCGAACACGACGAGCGGCTTCTCGAAGAGGCGAAGGCGGTGGGTGAGGAGCGCCGCCCCGAAGGAGATGACGAAGCCGATCGCGACGGCCATGATCGTCAGCTTCACGTGCTCGAGGAGCGCCGGCTGGAGCGTGCCGGACCAGTTGTCACGCACCCAGTCCGGGCAGAAGAGGCGGTTCTCGACGACGCAGTCGCTGCCCTCGCCGAAGTCGGGGATCACCGGTCCCTGCCCGGCGACAGGGCCGCCGAGCGGGATCATGCGGCGACGTCCGTCAGCGATTCCATCGTCACCACGCCGCGCGGCTGCCCCGCGCCGTCGAGGACGACGAGCGAGCGGGTCCCCGCGGTGATCATCTGCGAGAGCGCATCGCGGAGCGTCGTCGAACCGTCAGCAGTCGGCCCCGCGGCGCCGTCGAGCGGGGCGAGGTCGAGCTCGTCGAGCCGGCGGAGCGCGAGCAGCTTGAGCCCCCGGTCGGAGCCGAGAAACCGGGAGACGAACTCGTCGGCCGGGCGGGCGAGCAGCGCCTCGGGCGTGTCGTACTGCGCGAGGACGCCACCCTCGCGCAGGATCGCGATGCGATCGCCCAAGAGGATCGCCTCGTCGATGTCGTGCGTGACGAACACGATCGTCTTGCGCAGCTCGTGCTGGATCCGCAGAAGCTCGTGCTGGAGGCGGGCGCGCGTGATCGGGTCGAGCGCGCCGAACGGCTCATCCATCAGCATCACCGGGGGGTCGGCCGCGAGCGCGCGCGCGAGGCCGACGCGCTGGCGCTCACCGCCGGAGAGCTGCGCCGGATAGCGCGCGCGGTAGTCGACCGCCGGCAGCTCGACGAGGTCGAGCAGCTCGTCGACGCGCTGCGTCGTCTGCTCCTTCGACCAGCCCAGGAGGCGAGGCACCGTCGCGACGTTGTCGGCGACCGACATGTGCGGGAAGAGGCCGACCTGCTGGATGACGTAGCCGATCCCGCGGCGGAGCCTCGTCACGTCGAGCGAGCGCACGCTGGTCCCGCCGATCCGGATGTCGCCCTCGCTGATGTCGATCAGCCGGTTGACCATCTTCATCGCCGTCGTCTTCCCCGCCCCGGAGGGCCCCACGAGACAGCAGATCTCCCCCGCCGGCACGGTGAGCGTCAGCTCGCGCACGGCCGGCTCGGCGCGGCCGGGATAGCGCTTTGTCGCACGATCGAACGCGATCTCGGCGGCGACGCCGCTCACGCGGGACAGCCTACAAGCCGGTCCACGGCGCTCGAAGGTGTAGACATGGGCCGTGCCGTCGTCTGTCTCGACGATCCGAGCGGCCGTCCTCCACGAGCCGGGGGACGTGCGTGTCGAGGATGTCCTGCTCGATCCTCCGGGCCCGGGAGAGGTGCTCGTCCGCGTCGCCGCGGCGGGTGTCTGCCACTCCGACGTCCACCTGGCGAACGGCTCGCTCGGGGAGGGTCGCTGGCCGATGGTGCTCGGTCACGAGGGCGCCGGCGTCGTCGAGGAGGTCGGCGAGAGCGTGACCCATGTCACGCCCGGCGACCGCGTCGTGCTCTGCTGGGTGCCTTCCTGCCGCGAGTGCGAGGCCTGCCTGGCGGGCCGGCCGACGCTGTGCACCGTGGCCGCCGCGCACAGTTTCACGGGAACGATGCCCGACGGCACGACACGGCTCCGCCTTCCCGACGGGACCGCGCTCCAGCACGGGCTGATGACCGCCTGCTTCGCCGACCGCGTCGTCGTCCCGGCCGCAGGGGCGATCCCGCTCCCGGGCGGGTTGCCGCTCTGGCAGGCCGCGCTGCTCGGCTGCGGCGTGATGACGGGCTTCGGCGCGGTGCGCAACGTGGCGCGGGTCGGGGCGGGGGAGAGCGTCGTCGTGATCGGGCTCGGCGGGGTCGGTCTCCAGGTGCTCGCCGCGGCGAAGCTCGCGGGCGCCTCGCCGATCGTCGCGGTCGACCGTGACGCGGCCAAGCTGGAGCGCGCGCTCGAGCGCGGCGCCGACGCGGCGGTCGACACGTCGGCGGACGAGCGCGTCGTCCGCACGCTGCGCACGTTGACGGGCGGCGGCGCAGACCACGCGTTCGAGGTCGTCGGGCTCCCCGAGACCATGCTGCTCGCCTGGAAGGCGCTGCGGCCGGGAGGGACCGCGGTCGTGATCGGCATCGCGGCGAAGGGCGCGGAGCTGGCGCTGCCCGCGCTCGAGCTCTCGACCGACAAAGGGATCCGTGGGTCGTTCTACGGGTCGGGCGACCCGGCCGCCGACCTGCCCGAGCTCGCGCGCCTCGCGGCGGGCGGGCAGCTCGACCTCGCAGGCGTCGTCACGCAGGTGGACACGCTCGACGGCGTCGTCGACGCGCTCGAGCGACTCCGCCGCGGCGAGGGCGTCCGCACCGTCCTGGTGCTCGACCCCGAGGCCGCCGGCGTCGAGGCCCAGGGCTAGATAAGCCCTGCCCGCGTCGCCGACGCGGCGGCGGCCGCGCGCGACGACTGCCCGAGCTTGCGCAGCAGGTTGGCGACGTGACGATGGACGGTGTGCTCGCTGAGCACGAGCGACGAGGCGATCTCGCGGTTCGTCAGGCCGGCCGCGACGAGTCGCAAGACCTCGGTCTCGCGCGAGCTGAGGGGCGAGTCGCCGTTCACCTCGGTCGCGGCGCTGTCCCCCAGGAACCCGACGAGCGCGCGGCGGAGTGCCCGCTGGTCGTCGAGCCACGGCAGGTGCGCGTCGCCGTCGAGCGCGACGAACCTCGCATTGGGGAGAAGCCGCGCGACCTCGCGGCCGTGGGAGATCGGGACGGTCCGGTCCCCGCGGCGGTGGAGCACGAGCGTCGGGGTCTCGACGGACGGGAGGTATCCGCGTGCGTCCGCCGTCAGGTCGAGCTCGAGGAACGCCCCCGCCACCTCCGCCGACGCGGAGTGGCGCTGGTACCGGCTCATCGCCTCGATCGCGCTGCCGTCCGCCTTGGGCAGGATCAGGCCGGCGAGCATCTGGGCCGCGAGCGGCCAGTTCGTCCGCACGAAGTCGACGATGGAGCGGCGCGTCGCCTCGGGCACGTCCGACCGCGAGGCGTAGCTCCCGAAGAAGACGAGCTTCTCGACGCGCCCGGGCGCGACGCCCGCGAATCGGGCGGTTGCGACGCCGGCGCAGGAGCACGCGAAGAGCGAGACGCGGTCCCGGCTGCACGCGTCGACCACGGTGGCGAGCGCGCGCATCTCCGACTCGACGGTCGGTGTGCCCACCCCGTCCCTGTCCGAGAGGCCCGCGCCGAGCCGGTCGTAGCGCACGACCCGATGCGTGTGGGCCAGCTCCTCGAAGAACGCGCGGGCGTGCGGGTCCTCCCACTCCTCCTCGAGGTGCGTCACCCAGCGCCCGCCGAAGAGCAGCGTCGGGCCCTCACCGACGGTCGCGTATGCGATCCGGCGGCCGTCGAGCTCGCAGAAGCGAATCTCCTGCTCCACTGACCCGTAGTCTGGATGGCCGTATCGGGCCATGTCAAGAAGATGGCCCGCACGCGCGACGCGCAGACCTGGCCCGCACCTGCACCATGGGCGAATGCAGGCTCGCCATGTCCGAGGGCTGACGATCCGCCCGCTCCGCAACGGCGACACCGAGACGATCGCGGCCGTGTTCGCGCGGCTCGGCTCGGCGTCGCGGCAGCGCCGGTTCTGCGGCGCAAAGCCGCGGCTCTCCGACGACGACCTGGCGCTGCTCGCCCGCGTCGACGAGACCCACCACGTGCTGGTCGCGTACGTGCCCGGCGATCCGGCCCCGGCCGGGATCGCCCGCCTGGTCCGCATCGGCGGAACCGGGGAGATCGCGTTCGAGGTCGCGGACACGCTCCAGGGACGTGGGATCGGCTCGCTGCTCGCGCGCGAGCTCGCCGCCGACGCACGGGCAGCCGGCATCACGCAGCTCGTCGCGACGGTCTGCGGCGACAACCGGCCCGTCGTCTCGCTCCTCGGGCGTCTGGCGCAGTCGGTCGACGTCCGCTGGAACGGCGGCGAGCGCGAGTTCGTCCTCGACCTCGTCGGGCCGGCGCCGTCGGCCCCGTAACGCGCCTCGCGCTGCGCGTACGATCCAGGCGACGCAGACGGCGCTCGTGCGCCGACACCGACGGACGGAGGCACGCCATGACCACAGTCTCGGAAGGCCCGCGGACCGTCGAGGACGCCGTCTCGGGGCTCGACATCCGAGCGCAGGCGTTCATCGACGGAAGCTACGTCGACTCGCTCTCCGGAGAGACGTTCGACTGCGTGAGCCCGATCGGGGGCGAGGTGGTCGCGAAGGTCGCGGCTTGTGACACGGAGGACGTCGATCGCGCCGTCGCCGGAGCGCGAGCCGCGTTCGAGTCGGGGGTCTGGTCGAGACTCGCGCCGAAGAAGCGCAAGAAGGCGCTGCAGCATCTCGCGACGCTGATGTCCGAGCACGCCGACGAGCTGTCCCTGCTCGAGACCGTCGACATGGGCAAGCCGATCCGCGATGCGCGCAACGTGGACGTGCCTCTCGCGACCGAGTGCATCGGCTGGTACGGCGAGGCGATCGACAAGGTGTACGACGAGATCGCCCCGACCGGCCCCGAGGCGCACGTCTCCATCGTGCGCGAGCCGCTCGGCGTCGTCGCGGCCGTCGTCCCGTGGAACTTCCCGCTGATGATGGCCTCGTGGAAGATCGGCCCTGCGCTCGCGACCGGGAACAGCGTCGTGCTCAAGCCAGCCGAGCAGTCGCCGCTGAGCGCCCTGCGCCTGGCCGAGCTCGCCTCCGAGGCGGGCATCCCCGACGGCGTGCTCCAAGTCGTGCCGGGCTTCGGCGAGACCGCCGGGCAGGCGCTCGGCCGCCACCCCGACGTCGACATGGTCGCGTTCACCGGCTCGACCGAGGTCGGCAAGCTCTTCCTCCGCTACTCCGGCGAGTCGAACATGAAGCGCGTCGCGCTCGAGTGCGGCGGCAAGTCACCGCACATCGTGACGAAGGAGTGCGGCGACCTCGACGCCGCCGCCACGGCCGTCGCCTGGGGCGTCTTTTACAACCAGGGCGAGGTCTGCAACGCGGGCTCGCGCCTGCTCGTGCACGAGGCGGTCAAGGACGAGCTCCTCGAGAAGGTCGTCGCGGTGGCGGGTCGGATCCAGCCCGGTGACCCGCTCGACCCCAAGACGAGGATGGGCGCGATCGTCGACGAGACGCAGCTCGGCCGCGTGCTCGGCTACATCGAGTCGGGCAAGAGCGAGGGCGCGGGGCTGCACCTCGGCGGCGCCCGCGTCCGTGAGGACACCGGCGGCTACTACGTCGAGCCGACGATCTTCGACGCCGTCTCGAACGACATGACGATCGCGCGCGAGGAGATCTTCGGCCCGGTGCTCTCAGCGCTGTCGTTCTCCGAGCTCGACGAGGCGATCGCGGTGGCGAACGACACGATCTACGGCCTCTCCGCGGGGATCTGGACGGACGACGTCAACGTCGCGCATCGCGCCGCGCGCGCGATCAAGGCGGGGATCGTCTGGGTCAACACCTTCGACGCCGGCGACATCTCCAGCCCGTTCGGCGGCTTCAAGCAGTCGGGCTTCGGCCGCGACAAGTCGATCCACGCCCTGGAGAAGTTCACGGATCTGAAGGCGATCTGGATTGCCTTGAGGGACTAGTCCCTCAAGGCGGCTACGCGACGAGCTGGATGGCGTCCGCCCCCGGCTCGTGGCAGTCGCGGCAGCGCGCCTCGTAGGTGTCCAGAGCCCCGACGACGATCGTCTCGCCCCCGTACGGGGCCGGACGCCCGTCGAGCAGCCGCTGCGTGGTCGTCGCCGGTCCGCCGCAGCGGTGGCAGACGGCCTGGAGCTTGTCGACGAACTCGGCGCGCGTGAGCAGGTCGGGCATCGGGCCGAACGGCTCCCGGCGGAAGTCCTGGTCGAGCCCCGCGACGATCACGCGCGCGCCCCCGTCGGCGAGCGCGAGCGCCGAGTCGACGACGGCGGGCTCGAAGAACTGCACCTCGTCGATCCCGACGACCTCCGAGGAGCGGGCGCGGGCCACGAGCTCGGCACAGCCGTCGACCGGGACGGCCGACATCCGGACCCCCGCATGGCTGACGACGTCAGCCGCGTCGTAGCGGTCGTCGATCCGCGGCTTGAAGAGGATCACGCGCTGGCCCGCGATCTCGGCGCGGCGAAGCCGGCGGATCATCTCCTCGCTCTTGCCGGAGAACATCGGCCCGCAGACGACTTCGAGCCAGCCTCCTCGCTGCGGCGCCACGCGGATCACGGCGCTCGATCCTAGAGCCGCGAGCGGACGTGCCCGACGCGTCACTCCTCGCCCGCACGCCAGAGGGCGGGCACGATGCGGTCGGCGACGACCTCGGCGCGCTCGACGAGGCGCGCCACGGCCTCCAGCGACGGTGCCGCGAAGATCGAGAGGAGCGAGTCGTCGCCGGGCAGCGCCGCGGCACCGAGGAAGCGGACGTCGCCGCCGCGGCTGTCGTTTGCCGCGCGCAGACGGCGCGTGAACGCCTCGACCTGACCTGCGTCGAGCCCCGGGGAGTAGTGCTCGGCGACGAAGATGTGGGTCGCGCGGCGGCCGCTACGCCTGTCCTCCGCTTCGCCCGACGTGCGCTCCCTGCTCGGGCCGACGAGCGCCCGGGCGAGGGCGAGAGCGGCGAGAGGGTGCTGGCTCACGTCGCCACCCGGTTGGCTCCGCCGCGTGATTCCCCGGGAAGCGGGAACCAGCGCGCCCGCTCTAAGCTCGGGTCGAGCGGCGGGTCGTCCGGCGGCGCGGGCCCGGCGGTCTCGAGCTCGCGCAGGATGCGGCGCGCCTCCTCGAGCTGGTCCGCGAGCACGCTCTCGGGGGCCGTCCTCGTCGCCCCGGGAAGGAGCGCGCCTGCGCGGAACGAGAGGTCTCGCAGCGTCAGGGAGGCGGCCGACCGGCCGTTCCGGTGGCTCCAGACCCCGCTGGCCGGGTCGAAGCGATACAGCGGCAGCAGGCGCCAGCACTCGGCTGCGAGGAGATGGACGGCGTCGACGACGTACCGGAACGCCGCCTCGCTCATGAAGTAGTCGAAGGAGACGCGCACGAGCGAGAGCTTCGCGCCGACGTGGCCGCGCGCCGTCTCCTCGTCCATCGCGCTCGACCACGCCTCGTCGATCGGATAGATCCGGTGGACGTACGGGCCCGCGCAGAAGCACCCGCTGCGCGCCTGGATCCCGAACAGGTCGCTGAGGACGCTCACGACGAAGCTCGAGTGCAGGATGCCGCGGGGGTGCCGCAGCCCGAACGAGACGATCGGGAGCCGCTCGCTCGTGGGGTCGCCGAGGATCTCGATGTGCGGGTCCGCGCCCCAGGACAGCAACGCGCGAGTGACGAGGCTCTGTTCGCGACGCCGGATCTCGTCCGCCCCCACGGCCTCCTTCAGCGCGAACACGAGCCCGGCGCGGATCGACTCGACGATCGCGGGCGTACCGCCCTCCTCCCTGATCGTCGGGTCCGGGTGGTACCGGTGTCCCGACGGGCTGACGAACAGGATCGTGCCTCCCCCCGGAACCGACGGCGTCGGCCGCTCGAGCTGCGCGCGTTTCGCTACGAGCACGCCCGGAGTGCCCGGGCCGCCGGCGAGCTTGTGCGGCGACAGGAACACCGCGTCCTTGTACGCAAGGTGCCCCTCCGGGATGGACGGCGCCGGGTTCATGTCGATTGGCAGGTGCGGACCGGCGGCAGCGTAGTCCCACCATGCGAGCGCGCCCCGACGGTGCAGCGCGATCGACACGGCGTCGACGTCGGAGACGATCCCGGTCACGTTCGACGCGGCCGAGAACGAGCCGATCACGAGGGGCCGCTGCGCGTATCGCTCGAGCTCCTCCTCGAGATGAGCAAGATCGATGCGTCCGTCCCCGTCGGCGCGGATCGTCGTCACGTCCGCGAGCGACTCGCGCCAGGGGAGCTCGTTCGAGTGGTGCTCGTACGGGCCGACGAGCACGACCGGGCGCTCGTCGGGGTCGAGCGGCGCGAAGCGCCGATGCGCACCGTCCGTGCCGAGCCCGACGATGCGGGCGAGCTTGTCGATCGAGCCCGTCGAGCCCGAGCCGCAGAACAGCACGACATCCTCGTCCGAGCCGCCGACCGCCGCATGGATCAGGCTGCGGGCCTCCTCGCGGAGGCGCGTCGTCTGCTGTCCCGTCGCCGAGGCCTCGGTGTGCGTGTTCCCGTAGAGCGGCAGCACCCGATCGCGGATGAAGCTCTCGATGAAGGACAGGGCGCGCCCCGACGCCGTCGAGTCCACGTAGACCATGCGCCGGCTGCCGAACGGCCCCTCGATGAGGACGTCGTCGCCGATCACCGAGGTGCGGATCCTCTCGATCAGCCGCTGCCGCTCGGTCCGGACGAGCACCCCGTCGCCGAGCGGCGGACTCGTAGCGGCTGCAGCGTCCCTCATGCCCTCGAGACTAGGACCGAGGACGCTGCGAGCGCTACCGGGAAACCCCTACGGGTCGCCCTCGAAGACCCTATGGCTGCTCGTCGAGCACGAGGGCGCTGTCGGCGACGAGGCGCGCCAGCTCGGTCCGCGAGCGGATGTCGAGCTTGCGGTAGATGCGCGTGAGGTGCGCCTCGACCGTCGCGACGCTCATGAAGAGCGCCTGCCCGATCTCGCGGTTCTTCATTCCCTTCGCGACAAGAGCCGCAACTCGTGTCTCGGCGGCCGTCAGCCGGCCGGCGGCGCGCCCGGGCTGGAGGCGCTCCAGCAGCTCGAGCGCACGCGCTTCCCACAATGTGGCGCCCATCGCCGAGAAGCGCGCGTGTGCGGCAGCGGCCACCTCGGCCGCGAGAGACCGGCGACCGGCCCGCAGGAGCGCCTGGGCGCGAAGGAGCAGCGCCCTGGCCGTGTCGGGGCCGTGCTCGAGCGACTGGAAACACGCCGCCGCTCCGTCGAGGACGTCTGCAGCTCGCTCCGCGTCGCCGCGAGCGAGCAGCAGGGCGCCGCGCGCGCGCTCCACGGCGGCGTGGGACCAGGGCCCGGCGGCGGCGGCCTCGCTCTCGAGCCGCTCGTGCAACGCCTCGGCGGCCGACAGCTCCTCCGAGCGCGCGAGCGCCTCGATCGCGTCCGGCAGCACCCGGAACGCTCCGGGATTGGCGAAGCCCATCCGCTCGAGGAGGTCGGCTGCGCGAGCGAGCTCGTCGCACGCGGATTCCAGGTCGTCGAGGGAGAGGGCGAGGAGGCCGAGGACGCTCGCGGCGCGGACGAGCAGCGGCTTGACACCGTGGGTCGACGCCTCCTCGCACAGGCGCTGCGCCGTCGCGCGAGCCTCCTGCTCGCGGCCGAGCCACGCCTCGGCTCTCGCGAGCGGGTAGAGAAGCTCTCGCTCCGCGTACGTGTTCTCGGCATCGAGCGCCGCCTCGAGACCGCGCGCGGCGAGGGTGTGCGCCAGCTCGAGGTTGCCGCTCGCATTCTCGACGAGCGCGGAGATGTAGAAGTGCTGCGGCTGCTTCATCTCGTTGCCGGCGCGGGCGGCCTCTGCCTGGACGGCGTCGAGCAGTGCACGGGCGGCGGGCAGGTCGCCCGCCCAGAGTCGGTGCATCGCGAGCAGCGAGCGGGGGCGGATCGAGAGCGGCTGGACACCGAGCTCGGCCTCGAGCCGGACCGCCCGGTCCATCAGGTCGGGGCGCGGCTTCCCGCCGAGCGCTTCGAGGTGCCCGAGGTAGGCCGCGGCATGCAGCTCGAGGGTCGGGTCGCCGCAATCCTCGGCGAGCGCGAGCGAGCTCCGCGCGGCGTCGATCGCTCCGGGGAGGTCTCCTGCCCGCAGCCGGCGGAGCTGCGCGAGCCGGTGGAAGACGCGGCCACGCAGGCGCTCGTCGGTCCCGGCCTCGTCGAGCGCGCCGAGGAGGAGCGCCTCCGCGGTGTCACGATCGTCGTCCTCGAGCTCGGCACGTTGCACGAGGGCCTCGACGCGCTCCGGCCCGGGAGCGAGCGAGCGCACGAGGCGGTCGGCACGGGAGAGCGCCTCTCGGACCTCGCCCGCGGCCGCGAGGTACTCGATCTCCGCCAGGGCGCGACGCCGCACGCTCGCTTCGTCGGCGACGGGCGTGAGGCGCCGGCCGTGCCCGGCGAACTCCGACGCGAGATCGTTGGCTCCCCGCCCGGCGGCGCGGGTCGCGGCGCGCTCGAGCAGCGAGGCGATGCTCTCGTCCGGATCGTCGGTCGAGAGGGCGAGATGGCGGGCGCGGACGTCCGGTTCCGTCGCCTGCGCCGCGAGCCGGGCGTGGAGCGAGCGTCGAGCCAGCGGGCTCAGGCTCGTGTACACCACCGAGCCGAGCAGCGGGTGTGCGAAGCGGACGGACAGGTCCTCGTCGAGCGCGAGAACCTGCTCGGCGATCGCGGCCTCGAGGATCGCGTCGACGTCCGACTCGGGCAGCAGGTTGCGGAGCGACTGCACGGAGGTCGCGCCGAGCGCGGAGACGGCCTCGAGGACGGGCTCGAGGCGGGCAGGCAGCGCATCCAGGCGATGCTCGAGCGCTGTCCTCAGCGAGCCCGGCAGGGCGATGTCGGTCGAGCGGCGCCCATCGGGCATGGCTCGTGCCAGCTCGAGTGCGTAGAGGGGATTCCCACCGGAGAGCGAGTGGATCTGTGCCAGGGCCGGTCGCGAGATCGCCGCGACGGTGCCCGACAGGAGGCGCCGGAGCGCACCGAGGCTCAGCGGGCCGAGCTCGACCGTTTCGCTGCGGCCGGGTGGCAGCGTCTCCCGGATCCCGAGTGGGTCCGGCTGTGCCGACCGCGCTGTGCCGAGGACTCCCAGGGGCTCGCGATCCGCCCGGCGGAGCGCATAGCGCAGCGCCCGTGCCGAGACCGAGTCGAGCCACTGGAGGTCGTCGATCGCGACGACCGTCGGCCCGCTCGCGGCGAGCCGCCGGAGCGCCTCGAGCACGGTCCGCCCGCACTCGAGCGGGTCCTCCTCGGCTCGGAGCCGGTCGAGATCGACGGCCGACTCCTCGAGGAGGTCGACGAGCCCGCACCCGGAGAGCGGCATCTCCTCCTCCGACGGGCGCGTGATCAGGAGCTGGCAGCCGGCCTCGCGACAGCGTGCGATCGCATGTCGCCAGAAGGCGGTCTTGCCGATCCCGGGCTCTCCGAAGACGACGAGCCCGTGCGTGCCCGTCCGGACGTCCCCGACGAACCGCTCGACGTAGTCGAGCTCATTCTGGCGTCCGATCAGTTCCGACGTGGTGTCGGCGGCTGGGGCGGCGGCGTCGCCCACCCATGGGATTATGACGGCCGAGCCGGGTTTCTCCAGGTCTCTTGCGGTGTCGGCGCAAAACACCTTGCTACACTGCGGCTCGGCTCGGCGGCGTAGCTCAGTTGGTTAGAGCAGCGGAATCATAATCCGCGTGTCGTAGGTTCGAGTCCTACCGCCGCTACCTTTCGCCGTCCCTTTCCGTCCCGACCAGAACGAGAGAACATGGCCACCGGAGTCCGAGTCGCGATCACGCTCGCCTGCACCGACTGCAAGCGGCGGAACTATCAGTCGCAGAAGTCGAAGCGAAACACCCCTGACCGCGTCGAGCTGCGGAAGTACTGCCGCTGGTGCGGCAGCCACACGCTCCATCGCGAGACGCGGTAGCCGGTAAGGACCCGTGGCGCGCGAGACGAGACGACAGCGGCGCGACGCGCGCCGTGCGGCCGGCGAAGAGACGCCCGCGCGGTCGACGCCGAGGCCCGTGCCGGCGGCGGACCCGGCGGTCGTCGTCGAGCATCCGCGGCGGGGCGGCTTCATCCGCGAGTCGGTCGCCGAGCTCAAGAAGGTCGACTGGCCGAACCGCGCGCAGGTGATCCAGGGCACGATCGTCGTGATCGTCGCGTGCGTGATCGTCGGCGCGTTCCTCTGGGGCGCCGACCAGATCCTCCGTCCGTTCGTCCGTGACGTGCTGCTGGGGCAGTGATCAGGAGAGAGAGCGAATGTTCCACTGGTACGTGATCAACACCTACTCCGGGCACGAGAACAAGGTGAAGGCCAATCTCGAGCACCGGATCGTCTCGATGAACCAGCAGCCGCGGTTCCGCCGTGTCGTCGTCCCGACCGAGCAGGTGATCGAGACGAAGGACGGGCAGAAGGTGCAGATCGAGAAGCGCGTGCTGCCCGGCTACGTCCTGGTCAACATGGACCTGAACGACGACGCCTGGACGGTCGTCAAGGGGACGCCGGGCGTCACCGCATTCGTCGGCGCCGGCGCGAAGCCCTCGCCGCTCTCTCAGGCGGAGGTCGACCGGATCCTCCACGCGGGTGGGGGCCCGGGTGGCGCGGCCGCGCC
>Ga0075422_10000050_pt1 | contig 24219 bp, 19 predicted proteins | sample SoiMethybrSBSTD1_FD_72776 | JGI IMG/M metagenome (GOLD analysis project Ga0075422, IMG submission 72776) | Bulk soil microbial communities from a Populus tree surrounding site in Tennessee, USA - Soil MetaG P. TD hybrid SBSTD1 | ecosystem: Environmental > Terrestrial > Soil > Tree plantation... | reverse complement strand
AGGTGGTGCTCGGTGCGTCCGGGTCCTCGACCGGAGGGGTCTCCGGCGAGGCGGGCGGTGTCGTCGTCGCGGGAGGAGTCGCGGGCGGCGTCGGCGCGATCGTGTCCGACCGGTCGGCCCCCCGCACACCGGCGGTGGCGCCCGCCAGCTGGTCGCGAATCCCCGTCAGGCTGTCGCCTGCGGCTCGCATGTTCAGCCAGGCGCCGACGACCATCACGATCGCGAAGATCAGGCCGAGCCACGACCAGAACGTCCGTCCGACGAAGTCTCCACCCGGCTTGTCGAGCCAGCGGATCAGGGCGAAGATCAGCACGAGGACCGAGAGCGCCGCCGTGATCATCGACGGCGTCACGCCGATCTCGAACTCGATGTTCGCAAGCCGGATCGCCTGCCAGACGAGCAGCACGATCGCGAGGAGCCCGGCGATCCAGCCCACGCCGTGCCACATCGTGATCCCGGTGTCGGCGCCGATCGCTTCGAGCTCGTCCTTCCCCGGACCGGTGTAGTGGAACCAGCTGAAAAACGAGACGATCAGAAAGGCGATGGTCGCCCCGAGGACGATCTTCGCGCCGTGGCTGAGCTCATTCATCCTGTCCATTTTGCGCCCATTTCCTTTCCGAATCCGGAGGATTTCCTCGCAATCGACCGCAGGATATGACACTGATACGCCTATTGCGGCGCGACTCCTCTCCCCGCAGGCGAACTTCGGTCGCCTGACACGACGTTGCGCCGTTGAGAAGGGGGCCCTCGTGGCCCCCTTCTCGACCTGAGAAAGAAAAGCGGCCGGGGCCACCGCACCTCAGGGGAGGGGGACGCGGCGGCACTCCGGCCGGAGTTCGAGACACGGCTTGCGCGTGCCTCACGGCCCACGAGAAAGGACGAGCCGCACAGAGGGAGTACGTGCTCCGCCGGGCAGTTCCTCCGCCGAACGGTTTCTGTTCGCAGCCTGTAAGAAAAGCGACGACTTCGGTAAACACCTTGTGAGGTTTTTCCGCCTCGCATTTCGCCCTGGATCGGGGCGCGATATAGAGCAGGCACTGTTGCAGACCGAGATGGGAGGACCTCCCCGATGAGACCCAAGAGACCTGGCTCGGGCGGACGCGTCTCCGTCGCCGCGAGCCTCGTGCTCGTCGCGGGCGCCGCGCTCGTCGCCGTGATCGCGAGCGGCGCGGCGACGGCGCAGTCGCTGGCGCAGCCCGTCAACACCTCCGAGCCGACCATCTCCGGCACCGCGGCCGTGGGTCAGACGCTCACCGGGACGGCGGGCACCTGGAGCAACAGCCCGACCTCGTTCGGCTACCAGTGGGTGCGCTGCGGTGCAGACGGGGGCCTCCCCGACGGCTCGAACTGCGCGACCATCCCCGGCGCATCCACCACGAAGTACATCGTCTCCTCGGCTGACGTCGGGTCGCGGCTTCGCGTCCGCGTGACCGGTGCGAACACGGACGGCCAGGACACGGCGGCGTCGAACGCCACCGCGCTCGTGTCCGCAGCCCCGGTCAACACCTCCGACCCCGCCGTCTCGGGCTCGGCCGTGCAGGGTCAGACCCTCACGACGACCAACGGCGGCTGGTCGAGCACCACCACGATCACCTCCTTCACGTACCAGTGGGTCCGCTGCGGCACGGACGGCGGAAACTCGACCGGCTCGAACTGTCCGGCGATCTCCGGCGCGACGAGCTCGTCCTACACCCTCACCTCGGCCGACGTCGGTCGCCGCCTGCGGGCGCGGGTCACCGCGCGAAACAGCTCGGGCAACGCGACCGCTGCCTCGAACCCGACGGCGACGGTCCAGGCCTCCGCGACCGGCACCGGACCGGCGAGGAACACCGCGGAGCCGTCGATCACGGGCACGATCCAGCAGGGCCAGACGCTAACCGCGACCGCGGGCACGTGGGCCGGCGCGAGCCCGATCACGTTCAGCTACCAGTGGGTCCGCTGCGGCGCCGACGGCGGCAGGCCCGACGCCTCCAACTGCGCGACGATCGCGGGTGCGACAACCACGAGGTACACCCTCGCCTCCGCCGACGTCGGCCAGCGCCTCCGGGTCAAGGTCACGGGCAGGAACAGCCAGGGGTCGGCCACGGCGGCCTCCAACCCGAGCGGGACGATCCTGGGCACCGGCCCGGCGCTCCCGCCCGGCGCGATCAAGCTCCCGAACGGGAAGTACTCGATCCCGGTGACGAGCGTGTCGCTGCCCGCGCGGCTCGTGATCGACGGGATCCGCTTCTCGCCGAACCCGGTGCGGTCTCGGCGCACGACGATCGAGCTTCGCGTGCACGTCTCCGACACACACAGCTTCTCGGTCCGCGACGTCCTCGTCTTCGCGCGCTCGACCCCGCTCGTCACCACGGCCGGCGGCGAGCAGCGCACCGGCCAGGACGGCTGGGCGACGATCCGGCTGTCTCCGCGGGCGAACTTCCCGATCCGCCGGGGCTACAGCGTCCAGTTCTTCGTCCGCGCGCGGAAGGACGGAGACAACATCCTCGCCGGCGTCTCGACGAGACGCCTCGTCCAGGTGAGGACGGCCCGGTAGGGGGCGGCGTGGGGTCGCGCGGCCGGGGGGCCGCGCGACCCACGGACCGGCCGTCCACGGCGCTCGGGTAGCGTCCCGGCGATGAGCGAGGAGGAGAAGGAAGCGAAGAACGCCAAGGCGGCGGCCGGCGACCACGAGCCGCCTGCGGGAGCGGAGACCAGTGCGACCTGGGGCGGAGGCGCGACACCCCTCGCGTACACGGTCCGCGCAGGCTGGGTCGTCCTGCGGAAGAAGGACAAGCCCGCGGCGGAGATCTTCTCCGTCTCCTACGTGGCCGACGCCCCGAGCGCCGACAGGGAGCGGCCCGTCACGTTCGTCTTCAACGGCGGCCCCGGCGCGTCGTCGGCCTACCTCCATCTCGGGGCGATCGGGCCCAAGCGCGTTGACTTTCCCGCGGACGGCTCGCTGCCCGGGATGCCGCCGAGGCTCGTGGAGAACGAGTCGTCGTGGCTCGCGTTCAGCGACCTCGTGTTCGTCGACCCCGTCGGCACGGGCTTCAGCCGGGTGATCGAGCGCAAGGGCCAGAACGAGAAGAAGACCGACGCCGAGAAGGACGACGCGGTCGATCCGAAGGAGTACTTCGGACAGAAGCGGGACCTCGAGTCGCTCTGCGAGTTCATGGGCCGCTGGCTGTCGGCCAACGGCCGCTGGGGCTCACCGGTGTTCATCGCCGGGGAGAGCTACGGGGGCTACCGGGTCGGACGGCTCGTGCGCGTGCTGCAGGAGACGACAGGCGTCGGCCTGAACGGCGCGATCCTCATCTCTCCCGCGCTCGAGCTCGGCACGCTGAACCCCACCGACTACGACGTCCTCGGCTGGATCGACACCACGCCGACGATGGCGCTCGCGGCCGCACATCACGGGCGCTCGCGCGCCTTCACGCCGGAGACCCCGCAGGAGGACGTCCTGCGCGAGGCGGAGGCGTTCGCCACCGGCGAGCTCGCCTCGTTCCTCGTGCGCGGAGCCGCGCTCGACGCGTCCGAGCGAGAGCGCATCCTCACTCGACTGTCGGAGCTGATCGGCCTGCCGACCGACCTCGTCGTGCGCGCCGAGGGCCGGATTCCGATCACGACGTTCGCGCGGGAGCTCCTCCGCGACGAGCGCAAGGTGCTCGGCCTGTACGACAGCACGCTGACCGCGATCGACCCGTTCCCCGACCGCGAGAGCTTCGCCGGCCCCGACCCGACGCTCGCCGGGATCAGCCCCGCGTACACGATGGCCGTGAACCGGGTGCTGCGGGCCGAGGTGGGCGTCGACACCGACCGCGAGTACACGCTCCTGAGCTACGAGGTGAACGAGGCGTGGAAGGACGACGCCGCGCAGCACGCGTTTCTGCCCCTGGTCGGCGCAACCGACGACTTCCGCTACGGGATGGCGCTCAACCCCCACATGAAGGCGTTCGTGACGCACGGCCGGTTCGACCTCGTGACGCCGTACTACGCGACCGACCGGCTGCGGAACCTCATGCGCCTCGACCCGCAGATGGCGGATCGCCTGACCGTGCGGCACTTCGGCGGCGGGCACATGTTTTACGCGTGGGAGGCGAGCCGCCGGTCCTTCGGCGACGCGATCGCCGCGTTCGTCTCCGACGCCCTGGGCTGAGAGCCGCGCACGCAGCAGCGCTGCCTGGACAACTCTCGCCGCGGGGTCTATGTTCGTCAGGCGCCCGTTAGTCCGAACAGCGGACAGCGGGCGCCGACTCCGGTGTCGACGAAGCCCACCCACTCGATCGAGGACATCGACCGGCGGTACGTCTTCCACCCATTCACGGACCCGCGCCGACACGAGCAGGACGGCGGCCTGATGATCGTGCGGGGCTCGGGCTCGACCCTCTGGGACTCCCGGGGACAGGCCTACCTCGACGCGATGGCCGGCCTGTGGTGCGTCAACGTCGGCTACGGGAGAGCGGAGATGGCCGAGGCGATCGCGCGCCAGATCGAGCGACTGTCCTACTACCACGGCTTCTCCTCGATGGCGACCGAGGCGCCGGCGCTGCTGGCGGAGCGCGTCCTCTCGTCGACGCCGGTGCCCATGGCGAAGACGTTCTTCGGGTCGAGCGGCTCCGACGCGAACGACACGCAGGCCAAGCTCGTCTGGTTCTACAACAACGCGCTCGGGCGGCCCGAGAAGAAGAAGATCGTCTCGCGGGAGCGCGGCTACCACGGTGTGACCGTGCTCTCCGCCGGGCTGACGGGCCTCAGCAACCTCCACGACGGGTTCGACCTGCCGCTGCCGATGATCCGCCACGCGCGGGCGCCACACCGGCTCTGGGAGGCGGCGGAGGGCATGTCCGACGACGAGTTCGTGGGCTTCCTCGCGGACGACCTCGAGCAGCTCATCCTGCGCGAAGGGCCCGAGACCGTCGCGGCCTTCATCGCCGAGCCCCTCCAGGCGGCCGGGGGCGTGCTCGTGCCGCCGCCGGGCTACTTCCCGGCGATCCAGGAGGTGCTCCGCCGCCACGACGTGCTCCTGATCGCCGACGAGGTCGTCTGCGGCTTCGGGCGCCTCGGGTGCTGGTTCGGCAGCGAGCTCTTCGGAATGGAGCCGGACCTGATCACCGTTGCGAAAGGGCTCACCTCCGCGTACGTCCCGCTCTCCGCCTGCCTCGTCTCCGAGCGCGTGTGGAGCGTCGTCGCGGACGCGTCGAAAGGCGTCTTCGGACACGGCTACACGTACACGGCCCACCCCGTCGCGGCGGCCGCCGCAATGGAGAACCTCGACATCATCGAACGCGACGGGCTCGTCGCCCAGGCCGCCGCCCGCGGGGCACGGCTGAACGAGCGGCTCCACGATGCGTTCGACGACCATCCGCTCGTCGGCGAGGTCCGCGGGATCGGGCTGATCGGCGCGGTCGAGTTCGTCGCCTCCCGCTCCCCCACTCGCCCGTTCGACCGGTCGCTGCGGGTCGGGGCGCGCGTCGCGCGACGCTGCCTCGAACGAGGCGTGATCACCCGTGCGCTGCCCGACGCCGACACGATCGCGTTCTCGCCGCCGTTCGTCGTCACGGAGGACGAGCTCGACGAGATGGTCTCGACGGCGCGCGCGGCGACCGACGACGTGGCGGCAGAGCTGCGTGCAGGGTGAGAACATCGTGTCGTGCCGGCGCTCGGGCTGATCGTGAATCCGATCGCGGGCATCGGCGGCCCTCTCGCCCTCAAGGGAAGCGACGACCGGGCCGCGATCGATCGGGCCGTGCGGGACGGGGCGCAACCCGTCGCGTCCGCGCGGGCAGGGAGGGCCCTCGACGTGATCCGGACACAGGGCCAGGGGGTCACGGTCCTCGCCGCACGCGGGGAGATGGGCGCCGAGCTCGCGGAGGAGACGGGGCTCGCCGTCACCGTGCTCGACCACGTCCCCGGAGCGCCGACGACTGCCGACGACACGCGGGCCGCCGCGCGGGAGCTGGTGGAGCGGGAGGTCGACCTGCTCGTCTTCGCCGGCGGCGACGGCACCGCGCGGGACGTCGTCTCGGTCGTGGGCACGACGCTGCCGGTGCTCGGCGTCCCCTCCGGCGTGAAGATGCGCTCGGCCGTCTTCGGCACGACTCCCGAGGCGGCCGGCGAGGCGGCCGCGCGGTACCTGACGAGCCCCGACGCGTTCGCACTCGTGGAGCGGGAGGTGCTCGATGCGGCGGATGGGCTCGAGAGCGAGCTCTTCGCGCTCGCCCGCACGCCGCACGTCGGCGGAAGGCTCCAGCGGGGGAAGTCGACGGCGCCTGCGGCGGACGAGGCGGCGCTCACGGCCCTCTGCGAGCGGATCGCGCGGGAGATGGCGACCGGCCGGCTGTACCTCGTCGGGCCGGGCACGACGACCGCACGGATCCTCACCGCGCTCGGGCTCGCCGGCACCCCGCTCGGAGTCGACGCGGTGCTCGACAGCCGGCTCCTCGCGGCCGACGTCGACGAGGGAGAGATGCTCCGCCTGCTCGACGCGCACCCCGAGGCGACGCTCGTCCTCGGCGTGATCGGCGGCCAGGGCTTCCTGCTCGGGCGCGGCAACCAGCAGATCTCGGCGCGCGTGCTCGAGCGCGTCGGCGTCGACAACCTGGTGATCGTGGCCGGCGCGGACAAGGTCGCTGCACTCGATCCGCCCGTCCTCCACGTCGACCTGGGCGACCGGGCGAGCGACAATCTCCTCGAGGGCTACCGGCAGGTCCGGGTCGGGCCCGGCAGGACCATGGTGCTGAAGGTCTCGGGCGGATGACGAACCGCGAACGAAGGGAGGAACCGCGTTGGCGACACGGATGATCCCGGGTGAGGCCCACCCGTACATGGCGATCTCGCCCCCCGGGGTCGTCGACGAGATGCTCGACGCGATCGGCGTCGACGAGATCGACGAGCTCTTCGAGCAGATCCCCGAGAGCCATCGGCTCTCCCGGCCGATCGAGCTGCCGCCCGCGATCCGGGCGGAGGCGCAGCTGCGACGGCATCTGAGCGAGATCCTCTCGCGGAACGCCACCTGCGCCGAGAACCTCAGCTTCCTCGGCGCCGGCTGCTGGCAGCACTACGTGCCCGCGGTCTGCGACGAGATCATCTCGCGCAGCGAGTTCCTCACGCCCGTGTGGGGCACGCCCGCCTCCGACTTCGGCCGCAACCAGGCGTGGTTCGAGTACGCGAGCCAGCTCGGCGAGCTCGTCGACATGGACTTCGTCGGTTTGCCCGTCTACACCTGGGGCTGCGCGGCGGGGAACGCGGCGCGGATGGCGGCGCGGCTGACCGGCCGCGACCAGCTGCTCGTCCCCGCGTCGATCGACCCGGAGCGGCTCGCGGTGATCCGCAACTACTGCGCGCCGCCCGAGGTGCGCGACCACGTCGCGGTGGAGACCGTCGCCTACGACCCCGAGACGGGGCGGCTCGACCTCGACGACCTGCGGGAGAAGCTCTCGGACCGCACCGCGGCCGTCTACGTCGAGAACCCGTCGTTCCTCGGCGTCGTCGAGTCGGACGCAGCGGAGATCGCGGCGCTCGCGCGCGCCGCCGGAGCCGAGACGATCGCCGGTGTCGACCCGATCAGCCTCGGCGTGCTCGCGCCGCCGGGCGCCTGGGGCGCCGACATCGTCGTCGGGACGACGCAGCCGCTCGGCGTGCACATGCACTGCGGGGGCGGCGCCGGAGGGTTCATCGCCACGCGCGACGAGGAGCGGTACGCGCGGGAGTACCCGACGCTGCAGGTCTCGCTCTGCGACACGATCGAGCCGGGCGAGCGCACCTTCGGCGTGATCCTCTTCGAGCAGACGTCGTACGGCTCGCGGGAGGAGGGCAAGGACTGGACCGGGAACTCGGTCTACCTCTGGGCGATCGCGAACGCCGTCTACATGGCGTTGATGGGCCCGCAGGGCTTTCGCGACATCGGCCGCGCGATCCTCCAGCGCAGCCACTACGCGGCGCGACGGATCGGCGAGGTCGCCGGGGTCCGCGTGCGCTTCGACGGCGGGTTCTTCAAGGAGCTCGTCGTCGACTTCGGCGAGACCGGGCGCAGCGTGGCAGAAATCGACGCGGCACTCCGCGAGCGCGGCATCTTCGGGGGCAAGGACCTCTCGAGGAGCCATCCGGAGCTCGGGCAGAGCGCGCTCTACTGCGTGACGGAGGTGCACAGCCAGGCCGACGTCGACCGGCTCGCCACGGCGCTCGAGGAGGTGACCCGGTGACCGCCCTCCGCCGCTACCACGCGGCCGTCTGGGACGAGCCACTCGTGATGGAGCTCGGCCGGCCCGGCTCGCGGGGCGTCGAGGTGCCGCCGGTCGAGCCCGAGCTCGAGGCGGAGATCGGGGACGCAGACGCGCTCGTCGCGCCGTCGATGCGCCGTGAGGAGCCGCCCGAGCTCCCCGAGCTCTCCGAGCCGGAGGTGCTTCGGCACTACCTGCACCTCTCCCAGGAGACCCTCGGGATGATGGGGGTCAGCCTCTTCGGGACCTGCACGATGAAGTACAACCCGCGCGTCAGCGAGGCGGTCACGAAGCAGTTCGTCTCGGAGCTCCACCCGCACCAGAGCGAGGAGACGCTCCAGGGAATCCTCGAGATCGCCTCCAGGCTGGAGCAGGCGCTCTGCGAGCTCTCCGGGATGGACCGCTTCGTCTTCCAGCCCGGCGGCGGAGCGGACGCCGCCTACCTCCACGCCTGCATCACCCGCGCCTACCACGGCGCACGGGGCGAGCTCGCGCAGCGCAGGGAGGTGATCACCTCGATCCAGGCGCACCCGTGCAACGCCGCGACGGCCGCGGCGGCGGGCTTCGACGTCGTCACGCTGCCGCTCGAGGAGAACGGCTACCCGTCGCTCGCAGCACTCGAGGCGGCCGTCTCGGAGCGGACCGCGTCGCTCGTGATCAACAACCCCGACGACATGGGGATCTACAACCCCGACATCGCCCGCTGGGTCGACCTCGTCCATGAGGCGGGCGGCCTCTGCTTCTACGACCACGCGAACTTCAACGGCGTGATGGGGAAGATCCGCGCCGCCGAGCTCGGGTTCGACGCGTGCATGTTCATGCTCCACAAGACGTTCGGCGCGCCGAAGGCCGGCGGCGGCCCCGCGGTCGGGGCGTACGGCTGCAACGAGCTCCTCGCGCCCTACCTCCCGGGGCCGATCGTCTCGTTCGACGGCGACCGCTACCGGCTGATGGAGGCCGAGCCGCCCAGCGTCGGCCGCGTGCGGGAGTTCCTCGGCAACGTGCCCGAGCTCGTCAAGGCATACGCCTGGGTGCGGGCGATGGGCGGCGAGGGCATCGATCGCGCCTCGGATCTATCGGTGCTCGCGAACAACTACATGGAGCAGAAGCTCCTCGAGCTCCGCGGGGTCTCGAAGTCACATCCCCACCTCGCGCAGCACCGGCTCGAGATGACGCGGTACAGCCTCGAGCGGCTCACCCAGGACACGGGCGTCACCGCCGTCGACGTCCAGAACCGGATGGTCGACTTCGGCGTCGACGCGTTCTGGCTGAGCCACGAGCCGTGGCTCGTCCCCGAGCCGTTCACGCCCGAGGCCGGCGAGATGTGGTCGAAGGACGACATCGACTACTGGATCGCCGTCCTCGCGCAGGTCGTCGAGGAGGCGTACACCGAGCCGGAGACCGTCAAGCGCGCGCCGCACCGCCAGGTCGTGCACCAGCTCGATCCGACAGGGCTCGACGACCCGGACCGATGGGCGACCACCTGGCGCGCCTACCGGCGCAAGAAAGCGGCCGCTGAGTCAGAGCCTCGGACGCCGGCGTAAGCCGGCAGTCCGCTTCAGGGATGTGCCCGCGCCCGGCGAAGCCGGGCCCGGGAGTTTGCGGCGTCCGTTCCGCGTGAGCGGAACGGACGCTCGCAGGCGAAGGGCGAGCGCTCATGCGCTCGCCTTCACGTCCCGCTCGACCGCGGCGGCGAGCTCGAGCAGGCGCGGCAGGAGCTCGCGCCGGATGCGGTCGATCGACCACCGGCTCGTGTGGACGGCCACGTTGACGGAGGCGATCACGCGGTCCTGGTCGTCGCGGATCGGAACCGCGAGCGCCCGCAGGCCGTCCTCGAGCTCCTGGTCGACGAGCGCGTATCCCTGCTCGCCGACCCGGGCGAGCTCGGCCCGGAACGCCGTGCGCTTCGTGATCGTTCGCTCCGTGTAGCGGCGCAGCTCGAACGACCGCGCGTGGCCGGTGAGCCACTCCTCGCCCTGTCCCGCGAGCAGCACGCGGCCGAGCGCCGTCGCAAAGGCCGGGTCGCGTGCGCCGAGCTCGACCGAGACCGACAGGATCCTCCTCGCCGACACGTGCGCGACGTAGACGATCTCGAATCCGTCGAGGACGGCGACCGTCGACGACTCGCCGACGTCCTTTACGAACTCGCGCATGTGCGGGAGCGCGAGGTCGGGCAGCGTCAGCCGCGAGAGGTAAGGCCGGCCGAGGTCGAGCACCCTCGGGCGCAGGCGGAACCGGCGCCCGTCGACGGCCATGTAGCCCAGCTCCACGAGCGTGAGGAGGAAGCGACGTGCGGCCGCGCGTGGGACTTCCGCCGTCCTCGCCACCTCGCTCAGGGTCATCGAGGTCGCGGCGCCGTCGAAGGCGCGAATCACGGACAGCCCCCGCTCGAGCGACTGCACGAAGTCCGCGTCGCGTTGCGCCGTGCCGTTCGGCACGCCGCGCCGCGGCTCCGGCTCGGGCCGGACGGGATCGGCTGCCGCGAGCGCGGCCTCGATCGCGGTCGCGGTCCCCCGGAGGCGGGGGACGAGCTCGGTCCGGATCGCGTCGATCGTCCAGCGCCCGGCGTGGACCGCCAGGTTGAGCGCGGCCACCACCGTTCCCTCGGCGTCGTGGATCGGCACGGCGACGGCCCGCAGGCCGTCCTCGAGCTCCTGGTCGACGAGCGCGTACCCGCGTCGGCGCACCTTGGCGAGCTCCGAGCGGAGGGACGCCGCGCCCGACACCGTGCGGTCGGTGATCGGGGCCAACCGCGCAGAGCCGAGATAGCCCTCGAGCCACGCGTCGGCCTGCGCCGCGAGGAGGACCCGCCCGAGCGAGGTGGCGAACGCCGGGTCCCGCGTGCCCACGGTGATCGTGATCGCCATGATCCTGCGCGCCGGGACGTGTCCGACATAGACGATGTCCGCGTCGTCGAGCACCGCGATCGTCGCGGACTCGCCGACGTCGTCGACGAGGGCCTCGAGATGCGGCTGCGCGATCGTGGGCAGGCGCAGGCTCGAGAGGTACGCGCGCCCGAGCTCCAGAACACGCGGGCTCAGCTCGAAGAGCCGCGCGTCGACGCGGACGTACCCGAGGTCGACGAGCGTCAGGAGGAAGCGGCGCGCCGCGGCACGGGCGAGCCCCGTGGCGGTGGCCACCTCGCCGAGCGTGAGCATCGTGCTCTCCCCGTCGAAGGCGCGGATCACAGCCAGCCCACGCTGGAGCGACTGGACGAAGTCCGCCTCTCGATCGGGCGGGGCGACCGAGGTCGTGGCGCGCTCGGTCACTGCGCCGCCGGCCTCGTGCGCTCGACCTCGCGTACGGTCGCCAGCTCCTCGGCCGTCGGCGCCGGCGTCGTCTCGAGCGTGTCGGCGACGCGCAGCTGCCAACCCGTCGCCGCGCGCGCCTGCTCGACGGTGACACCCGGATGGACGTGCGTGAGCACGAGCTCGCAGGTCTCCGGATCGGGTGCGAGCAGGCCGAGATCGGTGATCACGCGGGTCGGCCCGCCGCCTCGGAGACCGAGCCTTTCCCGATCTCCCGGGCCGGCGCCGAAGCCGACCGAGGTGACGAAGTCCACCGTCTCGACGAGCTTGTCCGGGGCGTGACGGAGCACGACGATCACCTCGCCGCAGGAGGAGGCGATCTCGGGGGCGCCGCCCGCGCCCGGGAGGCGGACCGTCGGCTGCTCGTAGTCGCCGACGACCGTCGTGTTGATGTTCGCGTACCGGTCGAGCTGCGCGGCGCCGAGGAAGCCGATCTCGATGCGCCCCGGCTGGAGCCAGACGTTGAACATCTCCACCACCCCGACGACGGTGTCGGCGGTCTCCGCGAGGATCCCGTCGCCGATCGAGAGGGGCAGCGAGCCCGGCTTCGAGCCGATCGCGCCCGACTCGTAGACGAGCACGAGCCGCGGGGCGTGCAGCCGGCGCGCCACGTTCGCGGCCGTGCCGGGCAGCCCGATTCCGACGAGGCAGGTCGCGCCGTCGGGCAGGGCGCGCGCGGCGGCGATCGTCATCATCTCCGCCGGAGTCCATCGGCGCGCGTCGCGGCGGCGTGCCTCAAGCTGCGAGGACATGCTCCTCCATCCACCGGCGGAACGCCTTCCGGTCGCGGCTGATCGCCGCCCACGAGACGTAGAAGTCGTTGTCGCGCTCCGTGTAGCCGTGCGCGTAGGACGGGTGCGCGCCGCCCGGCGCGAGCGCGACGACGTCGATCGCCCAGGACGGCAGGATCACGCCTCCCGGCCTCGGCTCGAGGATGTCGACGATCTCCTCCACCGTGACCACGGCGGTGCGCGCTGCGAGCGCCGCCTCCTTCTGGATCCCGGTGATCCCCCACAGCTGGACGTTCCCCTCCCGGTCGGCCTGCTGCGCGTGGATCACCGTCACGTCGGGCCGCAGCGCGGCGACCGCCGTCAGCGTCTCCCCGGTGAACGGGCACGTCACCTGCCGAATCGTCTCCGTGTGCGGGACGAGGTCGCTGCCCGCGTAGCCGCGCATGACCGCGAACGGCAGCCCCGACGCCCCCGCCGCATAGCGGTTGGCCATGCCCGCGTGGCTGTGCTCCTCGAGCTCGAGCGGCCGCGGCCAACCGTGCTCGACAGCGTCGCGGAAGCGGTAGAGACTGCCGACCCCCGGGTTCCCGCCCCAGGAGAAGACGAGCCGGCGGGCGGAGCCCATGCCGATCAGCTGGTCGTAGAGGATGTCCGGCGTCATGCGGACGAGCGTGAGATCGGTCCTCCCCTGCCGGAGGATCTCGTGACCGGCGGCGAACGGGATCAGATGCGTGAAGCCCTCGAGGGCGACCGTGGAGCCGTCGCCGACGGTGCGCGAGATCGCCTCCGGGAGAGGCAGGATCTCCGCTCTCCGCGGCTGCTCGACGAGGGTTTCCGACGCGAGCCCCACGGCCTCCGAACCATAGGTGCGCCGACTGGACCGGTCAACCGAAATGTGCAGAATACGCACCGATGAACGGTTTCCGCACACCACGCCGTGACGATCGGCCCGAGCGGCCGGAGCGGTCGCTCCGGTGAGCGTCCGGGTCGGCGCCAAGGTGCCGAACAGCGGCCCGCTCGTCGCGAGGCTCGGCATCGCCGGGATGGCGCGCACCCTCGAGGAGGCCGGCTTCGAGTCGCTCTGGGTGAGCGACCACGTCGTGCTGCCCGCGGAGATCCGGTCGCGCTACCCGTTTGCCGCCGACGGGCGGGCGACGTGGTCGACCTCCGTGCCGTACATCGACGCCGTCGTGGCGCTCGCGCTCATCGCCGGCGCGACGGAGCGTGCGACGTTCGGCACCGCCGTGCTGGTGCTGCCGCTCCGGAATCCCGTCGTGCTGGCGAAGCAGGCGGCGTCCCTCGACGCCGTCAGCGGCGGCCGGATGCGGCTCGGCCTGGGCGCCGGCTGGCTGCGCGAGGAGTTCGAGGCGCTCGGCGTGCCTTTCGCGGCGCGTGGGACGCGCCTCGTGGAGGGTATTCGGATCCTCCGGGAGTGCTGGACGGGCACGTACGACGGGGACATGGTGTTCGAGCCGAGGCCCGTCGGTCCGCTGCCCGTGTATCTCGGGGGCCACTCCGAGCGGGCGCTCCAGCGGGCGGGCGCGCTCGGCGACGGCTGGCTCGGCCAGCAGTCGCTCGACGCGATCGACACCCACGAGCTCGAGGCGGCCCACGCGGCGATAACGGTCGCCGCCGCCGACGCAGGCCGCGACCCGGCGACGCTTCGGATCGTCCTGCGCCTGGTCGATTCCGCGGGGCGGAGCGACGAGGTCGCGCGGACCCTCCCGGCGCTCGAGGCGGCCGGCGTGAGCGAGGTGATCGTCGACCTCGACTGGGATGCCGGCGACCCGGCGGCCGACTACGCCGAGCTGTCCGCGTGACCACGGCGCTCGTCACTGGGGCCTCCCGCGGGATCGGCGCGGAGGCCGCCCGGGCGCTCGCCGCGGACGGCGCGAACGTGATCGCCCACTACGGCTCCCACCAGGTGGGCGCGGCGGAGTCCGTCGCGACGCTCCCGGACGAGCGCAAGCTCCTGCTCCGGGCCGACCTGGCCGAGCCGGGCGCCGCCCGTGCGCTCTGGCGCGACGCCGTCGCCTGGCGCGGCCGGGTCGACGTGGTGGTCGTCAACGCCGCGATCGCTCCCGAGACGGCGTTCGAGGGCACGGACGAGGACTGGGACGCCGGCTGGGACGCCACGCTCCGCGTCAACGTGCTGGAGCCGGTGAGCCTGATCCGCGAGGCGGTCAACCACTTCCGCGAGCACGGCGGCGGCATCGTGATCACGCTCTCCAGCTGGTCGGCGCAGCAGGGCTCGGCGATCTCCTCCCTCCCCGCCTACGCGGCATCGAAGGCGGCCGTCAAGGCCGTCACGCAGACGGTCGCGCGCGCGTATGCCGCGGACGGCGTCCTGGCGTACGTCGTGGCGCCGGGGATCGTGCGCACCCGGATGTCGGAGATCTCGGCGACGGCGCGCGGGGGGATCGAGGCCGTGAACGCGTTCCTCGCGATGGGCGAGATGGTGCCGCCCGAGGAGCTCGGCACGCTGATCGCGTTCCTCGCCAGCGGACGCTGCCGGCACCTGAGCGGCGCGACGATCGACGTCAACGGCGCGACGTACGTCCGCTGAGGAGGCGGCATGGAGATCAGGCGGATCGATGTCTATGCAATGCGCTACACCCATTCGACGGGCCCGTTCGTGCTGTCCGGGGGGCGCGTCTCGACGGGGCAGGAGGGGACGGTCGTCCGACTCGAGACCGATGACGGGCTCGTCGGGTGGGGCGAGCAGTGCCTCATCACCCCCACCTACTCGGAGGGGTACGCGCCTACGACGCAGGCGATGCTCGGTCTTCTCGCCCCCGCCCTGCTCGGCGCGGACCCGCGTCGGGTCGACGTCGCATACGCCCGGATGGACGCCGCGACGAAGGGCTACCGCTATGCGAAGGCGGCGCTCGACATGGCCTGCTGGGACCTGCTCGGCCGTGCGACGGGGCTGCCGCTGGCCGACCTCCTCGGGGGGATCCACGCGGAGGAGTTCCCGCTGTACATGGGCATCGGCATCGCCGCGCCCGAGGAGATGCGGCAGCGCTGCGCCGAGGCACTCGCCGAGGGCTACCGCCGAATCCAGCTCAAGGTCGGCACGGGCGTGCGTGAGGATACGACCCGTATCGAGGCGTGCCTCGAGGTGCTCGACGACGCGGAGTACGTCATCGCGGACGCGAACGGCTGGTGGACGCAGGCCGACGCAGCGCGCGTGATCGCCGGTGTCGAGCACCTCGACGTGATGATCGAGCAGCCCTGCGCGTCACTCGACGAGTGCGCACGGCTACGCAACGCGTCCGCGCGCCCGTTCGTCCTCGACGAGAGCCTCGTCCAGCTCGACGACATCGTGAAGGCGCGGGCTGCGGGTGGAATCGACGCCGTGCGGATCAAGCTGTCGCGCTTCGGCGGCATCACGCCGGCGCGGCGTGGACGGGACCTCGCGGTCACGCTCGGCCTCCCGGTGACGGTCGAGGACGCCGGTGGCGGCGACCTCGTGTCCGCTGCGACGGCCCACTTCGCGGCCTCGACCCCGCCCGCCCTCCTCCTTGCGGGGTTCCTCCCGGGCTCGATGGCCGCCGAGCGGATCGCGACCGGCACACCAGAGCCGAACCGCGGCAGCGCGAGTGTCCCCACCGCCCCCGGACTCGGCGTCCAGGTGAACGAGGAGGCGCTCGGCGAGCACCTCCTGCGCGTCGAGTGACGTTCGCATTGCGGCCGGGCGACCGTCCTGCGTACAGTGGGGGCATGGCCGTCTCCGTCGCCGCCGCCTCCGAGCGCGTCACGTCCCGCCTCCGCGACCCCGAGCTGTTTCGCGACGATCTCTTCGTCGCGGGCGACTGGGTGCCGAGCGCCGACGGGGCGCGGATCGAGGTCGTCGACCCGAGCGACGGCGCCCCGCTCGGCTCCGTCGCGAGCGCGACGCGCGAGGACGTGCGCACCGCGGTGTCGGCCGCGGCGGCCGCGTTGCCCGCCTGGTCGGCGATGCCCGCAACCGAGCGCGCCAAGATCCTGCATGGCTGGTACGACCTGATGGTCGAGGCGGCCGACGACCTCGCCGTGATCCTGACCGCCGAGCAGGGGAAGCCGCTGCCGGAGGCGAAGGGCGAGATCCTCTACGGCGCCGCGTTCGTCGAGTGGTTCGCCGAGGAGGCGAAGCGTGTCTACGGCGAGACGATCCCCGCGAACACGCCGAGCCGGCGGATGGTCGTGCTCAAGCAGCCGATCGGCGTCTGCGCCGCGATCACGCCGTGGAACTTCCCGACGGCGATGATCACGCGAAAGGCAGGCCCGGCGCTCGCGGCGGGCTGCACGATGGTGGCGAAGCCGGCGAGCGCGACGCCGTACTCCGCGCTGGCGCTGGCCGAGCTCGCACAGCGGGCGGGCATCCCCGCAGGCGTGTTCTCCGTCGTCCCCGGAGCCTCGTCCGTGGTCGGCGACGAGCTCGCCACCAACCCGACGGTACGCAAGCTCACCTTCACGGGCTCGACCAAGGTCGGCCGCGAGCTGATGGCGAAGTGCGCCGGGACGATCAAGAAGGTCTCGCTCGAGCTCGGCGGCAACGCGCCGCTCCTCGTCTTCGACGACGCGGACCTCGACGCTGCGGTCGCCGGCGCGATCGCCTCGAAGTTCCGCAACACGGGCCAGACCTGCGTCTGCGCGAACCGGCTCCTGGTGCAGGCGGGGATCCACGACGAGTTCGTCGAGCGCCTGTCCGACGCGGTGCGGGCCCTGAACGTCGGCAACGGCTTCGACGGCGGCGTCGAGCAGGGCCCCCTGATCGACCATGCCGCGGTCGCCAAGGTCGAGGAGCACATCGCCGACGCCGTCGAGCGCGGAGCGAGCGTCGTGGCCGGCGGCGGCCGGCACGCGCTCGGTGGCACGTTCTTCGAGCCGACCGTCCTGACGGGCGCCACCGGCGCGATGCGCGTCGCGAACGAGGAGACGTTCGGCCCGCTCGCCCCGGTGTTCCGCTTCGAGGACGAGGCGGAGGCGATCGAGCTGGCCAACGCAACCGAGTTCGGGCTCGCCGCCTACCTCTTCACGCGGGACGTGGGCCGGGTCTGGCGGGTGGGCGAGGCGCTCGAGTTCGGGATCGTCGGCGTGAACACCGGCGTGTTCTCCTACGAGGGCGCCCCCTTCGGCGGGGTCAAGCAGTCCGGTATCGGCCGCGAGGGCTCGCACCACGGGATCGACGAGTTCCTCGAGGTGAAGTACCTCTGCCTCGACGGCATCGACCGCTGAGGACGGCGTGACGGTGTCACGGCGATTGCCCGTGCGGCGTGGGATGCGTTAGCGTCGGAGAACGCCTCTGCGCGCCGTCTCGGAGCGGTGCGTCTCGAACCGGGAAGGGTCCCCGTTGACGCTCGAGCGCGAGATCGTCTGCCGCCGGAACCGCATTGACACAGCGCGCGCACGCGCCCGCCCGCGGGGCCGCCGGCACGCCGCGACGTTTCTTGACACCGTTGTCGCGGTCGTCCACTATCCGGACACTCGGCCACTATGCGTACGCCGCTCCCGACGATGAACGAGCCCCGCCCCACGGCTGCGCCGCCGGCGGAGCACCCCGGTGTCAGGCCCGAGCAGGTGGTTCGGCTCGAGGGGATCCACAAGTCGTTCGGCAAGAACGAGGTGCTCCACGGAGTCGACCTGACCGTCCACCAAGGCGAGCACGTGGTGATCTTCGGCCCGTCGGGCTCGGGCAAGTCGACGCTTCTGCGGACGATCAATCTGCTCGAGGAGCCCGACTCGGGCTCGGTGCAGGTGTTCGGCGTGGAGTACGGGCCCGGGCTCACACGAGGAGGTCCGCGCGGAAGCGCGATCGAGCTCCGCCGGAAGGTCGGGATGGTGTTCCAGCAGTTCAACCTCTTCCCGCACCTCACGGCACTCGGCAACGTCGTCCTCGCGCTCAGGACGACGAAGCGACTCGGCCGCGCCGAGTCCGAGGAGCGCGCCGCGCGGGCGCTCAAGCAGATGGGGCTCCTCCGGTGGGCGGCGCACTACCCCGCCGAGCTCTCGGGAGGCCAGCAGCAGCGCGTCGCGATCGCTCGGGCGCTGAGCCTCGACCCGAAGGTGATGCTCTTCGACGAGCCCACCTCGGCCCTCGACCCCGAGCTCGTCGGCGAGGTGCTCGGGGCGATGCGCGCGCTTGCCGAGGCCGGGATGACGATGGTGATCGTCACGCACGAGCTGAACTTCGCCCGCGAGATCGGCGACTTCATGGTGTTCATGGACCAGGGGCTGATCGCGGAGTCCGGCCGGCGCGGGTTCCTCGACCGGTGCGAGAACCCACGGACCCGGCAGTTCATCGCGGCGGTGCTCTGAGTGGATCTCCTCGCGAACTACGACTGGTCGCTCGTCTGGGAGCACCGCAGCGAGCTCCTCCACGGCCTCCTGACCGCGCTCGAGGTCGCCGCGGTCGCGCTCGTGATCTCGACGGCGGTCGGCCTGCTGCTCGCGCTCGCGCGGATGGGCAAGCCGCCGCTCTCGTGGCTCGCGGTGATCTACATCAACGTCTTTCGCGGAGTCCCGGCGCTCGTCAGCGTGATCTGGGTCTACTTCGGGCTGTCGCTGATCATCGGAATCAGCTTCTCCGTCTTCCAGGCGGGCGTGATCGCCCTCGTCCTGCTGTACAGCGCGTTCATCGCGGAGATCTACCGCTCCGCGCTCGGCGCGATCCCGCGCGGCCAGCGGGAGGCGGGGCTCGCGCTGGGGATCCATCCCGTTCGCGTGTTCGCGCGGGTGATCCTCCCCCAGGCCACGAAGATCGCGATCCCGAACATCGGGAGCATGTTCATCGGGATGGTGAAGGACACCTCGACCTTCACCGTGATCGGCCTGCTCGAGGTCGTCCGCGTCACGCAAAACCTGAACTCGACGACGTTCCAGCCGTTCGTGCTCTACACGGCGGCCGCGGCCCTGTACGTCATGGCCGCATTCGGGATCGACCTTCTGTTCCGGACGATCGAGAAGCTCCTCGCGACCCCGCCGTCGGGTCGCGTCGCGCGGGCGATCTCTCGACGTCGGCGAAAGCGCCTCGAGGCGGTGATGCTGAGGCTCGATTCGGCTTCGGGCAGGACGTAGGCACGTGCAGGTCGATGTGCAGACCAAAGGAGGAGGAAGCGACGTGGTACGCAGACGAACAAGGTGGGCCGGTCTTGCGGCGCTCGCCGCCGTGCTCGCCGCCGTGTCCGTGGCGGTCGGTGGCGCGGCGGCCGGCGACAACGCAGCGAACCCGCTCAAGCTGAACAGTCCCGGGACGCTCGTCGTCGGGATGAACCTCCAGTACCCACCGCAGATGTACCTCGACAAGAACGGCAACCCGGCGGGCTACGACGTGGTCCTGCTGAAGGCGCTCGCCAAGCAGATGAAGGTGAAGCTGAAGATCCAGAACCTGGACTTCAACGGCCTGATCCCGGGTCTCGTCTCGAAGAAGTTCGACATGGTCTCGGTCGGACTCACCGCGACCCCGGAGCGGAAGAAGGCGATCAGCTTCAGCCGGCCGTACGTTCCGTACGCGCAGGTCCTCGCCGTCCGCCCCGACGACACGACACCCGCGACGATCGCGGCCTGGAACAGCTCCGACAAGACGATCACGTCGCTCCAGGGGTCGACCGCGGAGCAGCGCGTGCAGAACCAGTTCCCGAACGCGTCGTCGAAGTCGTTCCCCGACCAGAACGCCGCGTTCCTCGAGGTCGCGACGGGTCGCGCGGACGCGATCGTGGTCGAGAACTACCTGGTCGCGCAGTTCAACAAGTCGAACCCGGGCAACAAGCTCAAGGAGGCGCCGTTCAAGCGGCCGCTGACGGTCGAGTACGGCTCCTGGGCGGTGCAGAAGGGCAACACCGCCCTCGCCCGCTATCTGAGCGGGTTCATCTGCAAGGCCCAGAACAACGGGACGCTCGCCCGCTTCTACCAGAGGACGGAAGGGACGAAGCTGCCCCCGATGCCGGCCTGCAAGTAGCACGTTCGCTCACGGCCCGGGCGGTGGTGACACTGCCCGGGCCGCTCGCCGCCCGATGAGCACCACGGCCGACAAGCGCTACGACGTCCTCGTGGTCGGCGGCGGTCCGGCAGGCCTCGCCGCCGCGACGACGGCGGCCGGGCTCGGCCTGGACGCCGGCCTCGTCGACGAGCGCCCGACCCTCGGCGGCCAGATCTACAAGCAGCCGGGGCCCGGCTTCGTGGTGAAGGATCCCGTCCGGCTCGGACGCGACCACCTCCGCGGCCGCGAGCTGATCGACCAGGCCGAGGCGAGCGGCGCCGAGCTGATGACCCTGACGAGCGCCGTCGCGATCCGGGACGACGAGGTGGTGCTCGTGCCGGAAGGCGGGCACGCCCGCACGGTCTCCGCGGGGCGGCTCGTGGTCGCGCCGGGCGCCCACGACCGCCCGGTCGTCTTCCCCGGCTGGACGCTCCCCGGCGTCCTGACGGCCGGGGCGGCGCAGACGATCGTGAAGACCCAGCGCGTCCTCCCGGGCGAGCGCCTCGTGTTCGCGGGCAGCGGCCCGCTCGCGCTCGCCTTCCCCGCACAGCTCCACCACTACGGCGCCGACGTCATCGTCGCACTGGAGGCCGGCCCCGGCCCGGGGCCGAGGGACGTCCTCGGCCTGCTGAAGGCCTCGCGTGGCAACACCGCGCTCCTGCGTGACGCCGTCTCGTACAGGTCGCAGCTGCTGCGGGCACGCGTGCCACTCCGTTACGGGCGGATCGTGGTGCGCGCCGAGGGCGAGGGCAGGGTCGAGCGAGTCGTCCATGCGGCCGTCGACCGCGACTGGCGCGTCGTCCCCGGAACGGAGGAGCAGCTCGAGGCAGACACGCTCTGCGTCGGCTACGGGTTCGTCCCTTCGGTGGAGCTCCTCCGGCTCGCGGGCTGCAGCTTCCGCTACGAGGAAGACCTCGGCGGCCCGGTCGTCGTCGTGGACGAATGGCTGCGCACGACGACGCCCGGCATCTCGGCAGCCGGCGACGGCGCGGGGATCGCGGGCGCCCTCGTCGCCGTCGACGAGGGGCGGCTCGCTGCGCTCGGCGCGGCGCTCGACCTCGAGGCGCTCACGCCCTCCGAGGCCCAGCGGCAGGCGAGGCCCGTCCGGGCGCGGCTCGCACGCAAGGCCGCGTTCCGCAAGGCGCTTCGCCGCCTCCACGCGATCGGACCGGGCGTCTACGAGCTCGCGACCGACGACACGGTCGTGTGCCGCTGCGAGGAGGTGACCCGGGGCGAGATCGAGGCCGCCTCGGAGGACACGGCCGACCTGAACGTCGTGAAGAGCCTCACACGTGCGGGGATGGGGCTCTGCCAGGGCAAGACCTGCCAGCGGCAGGTCGCCGCGACGATCGCGGCGCGCCACGGCATCCCGATCGGCTCCGTGCCGGCGGCCACACCCCGCTTCCCGGTGCGTCCCGTGCCGATGGGGGCCATCGCGGATCCGTCGATCGAGGACGATGGGCTCTTCTATTGAGCATCTCGACGAGCCCACCGCTTCCCTCCTCGACCGACGTGCTCGTCGTCGGGGGCGGCCTGACCGGGACCGCGCTCGCGTACTTCCTCGCGGGCGAGGGCGTCGACGTCGTGGTCGCGGAGCGCGGCGAGCTGAACCGCGAGGCGTCGGGGACGAACGCGGGCAGCTTCCACTTCCAGATTGCGATCCACCACCTCACGGCCTTCGAGACGGCGAGCGTGCGCGGCCGGCTGCTCGACGAGGTCCGTCTGCTGCGCGAGGCGGCCCGCGTGTGGGAGACCCTCGAGGAGGAGCTCGAGGGCGAGCTCGACGTCCACGTCACCGGCGGCCTGATGGTCGGCGAGACCGACGACCAGTTCCGGCTGCTCCAGGAGAAGCAGGAGATCGAGCAGGAAGCGGGGCTCGAGACGCACCTGCTCGGCCCCGCGGAGCTTCGCGACTTCGCGCCGTACCTCGCTGACGAGCTGACCGGCGCGACGTTCTGCCCCGGCGAGGGCCACGCGAACCCGCTTCTCGTGGTGCCGCTGTTCGCCCGGCGCGCGGTCGAGCGGGGCGCGGTCGTCTGCACGCACACCGCGGTCGAGCGGATCGAGCGCGAGGACGTGGCAGGCGACCGGCGGTTCCTCGTCTCGACGAGCGCCGGGACGATCTCCGCGCGACGGATCGTCAACGCCGCCGCGGCCTGGGCCAACGACGTCGCCGCGCTCGTCGGCCTCGCTCACGCCTACCGCCCGGACGGCCTCCACGTCAACGTGACGGAGGCTCGCCCCCGCCTGATCGAGCCGATGGTGCAGCACATCGGCCGACGGCTGACCCTGAAGCAGTCGTCGAACAACACGTTCATCATCGGCGGGGGCTGGCCCGCCCGGCCCGAGGCGCCGCCGTCGCGCTTCTCGAACCGCTGGGACAGCGCGGCCGGGAACACCGCGGTCGCGATCCGGGTCGTCCCGGCGCTGGCCGGCGTCCGGGTCGTGCGCACGTGGACCGGCGTGATGCCGTTCACCAACGACGGCACGCCGATCGTCGGCGAGTCGAGCGCCGTCCCCGGCTACTTCGTCTGCGTCGCGACGACCGGTTTCACGTTGATGCCGCTGCTCGCGCGCATGCTCGCGGAGCACCTGGCGTCCGGCGTCCCGCTTCCGCCAAGCTTCTCTCCCGACCGCCGATCGTCCCACCCGGCCCCGACCATCTGAGAGGACGCACATGAACAGAGACGACGTCACCTGGCGCGGCTACTGGCCGGCGTGCCCGACACCGTTCCACCGCGACGGGAGCTACGACCCCGAGTCGCATCGTGCGCTCCTCGAGCTCTACCTGGAGATGGGCGTGCACGGGGTGCTGATCAACGGGACGACGGGCGAGTGGTTCTCGCAGACCGCCGACGAGCGCCGCCTGGTCGCCGAGACCGCGATCGACCAGGTCGCGGGCCGTGTGCCGGTCGTGGTCGGCTGCGCGGCCTACACCGCCCGCGAGGCCGCCGAGGTCGGCCGTCACGCGATCGCGGCCGGTGCAGCGGGCGTCGAGTCGACCCCGCCCCCGTACGCGAAGACCTACGACGACGAGACGGTCGCCTACTACGAGGACCTCGCGGACGGTGTCGACGGGCCGATCCTCGTCTACAACTGGCCGCACGGGACCGCGATCGACATCGGCCCGGCGCTGGCGAGCCGGCTCGCGGAGATCGACAGCGTCGTCGCTCTCAAGGACTCGACGCCCAATGCCGCACAGTTCTACGAGACGACGAGGGCGGTCGTCGACCGTGTTCGGGTCTTCGGCCCGTACATGTCCGTCGAGGGGTTCGAGCAGCTCCTCGCCCACGGCGGCGACGGGTTCATCGGCGGTGGCTGCATCTTCGGTGCGCCCGACCCGCAGTTCTGGGAGGCGTACTGGCGGGGAGACCACGACGCCTGCCGCGCGCACGCCGAGCGGGTCGACCGCCTCTTCCCCAAGCTCTGGCTGCCGGGCGGCTGGGGCGGCGTCTACGCCGCGTACCAGAGTCAGCTGAAGGCGATCATGGCGATGATCGGCCAGCCCGGGGGCTGGCCGCGCCGCCCTCGCCTGCCGCTCACCGATCCGGCGAGCCTCGAGGCGATCCGGCAGATCCTCGCAGAGGAGTCGCTGCTCCCGGAGGAGGCGGGCGTCGTATGAGCACCGCGCTCTTCTCCGGCGTCGACCACGTCGGCGTCGGCGTGGGCGACATGGACGAGGGAATCGCGTTCTACGGTCGCGTCGGCTTCTCGGACGTCCTCTTCGACTGGACGGGCGTGGTGCCGGGCACCGACGTCTTCGGCGGCGGAAGCCCGCGTCGCGCACGCGTGGCGATGCTCTCGAACCCCGGGGCGACGCCGATCGGCCCGGGCCGCGTCAAGCTCGTCCAGGTGCTCGACGGGGACGGACCACCCCCCGCGCCGGCCGGTCAGGGCTGGGGCGAGGTCGGGGTCTGCGAGATCTGCCTCCACGTGCGCGACGTGTACGCGGTCCACGACCGGCTCGTCGAGGCCGGCGCGACGTCGCTGATGGCGCCGCTCGAGGGCTCGGTGATGCC
>Ga0075422_10000007_pt1 | contig 45007 bp, 47 predicted proteins | sample SoiMethybrSBSTD1_FD_72776 | JGI IMG/M metagenome (GOLD analysis project Ga0075422, IMG submission 72776) | Bulk soil microbial communities from a Populus tree surrounding site in Tennessee, USA - Soil MetaG P. TD hybrid SBSTD1 | ecosystem: Environmental > Terrestrial > Soil > Tree plantation... | reverse complement strand
CGTCCGCCGCGCCGCCCTTGACGGCTTCAACTACGACATCTACGCCGTCGACGGCGAGGGCAGCCCGGCCCGGAGCCTCACTCGCAACCCCGCCTACGAGAACGATCCTGCTTGGTCGCCCGACGGGCGGAGGATCGCCTTCGTGCGTGGCAACGACATCTGGCTCATGAACGCGGACGGGAGCGGCCAGCGCAGGCTGACGAGCGGTGCGGCGCACGATCGCGCTCCCAACTGGTCGCCCGACGGGCGGACGATCGCCTTCGATCGGCGTGTCGGATCGATCCACGAGATCTACGTCATGAACGCCGACGGCAGCGGACAGCGACGGCTCGCGTTCGGCGGCTCCGGGCGCGACGGGCTCTGGGGCAGCGGGGGCAACGCAGGGCCTCTCTGGTCGCCCGACGGGAAGAAGATCGCCTATTTGAGAGCGCTTGGCAATGGCCCCGGCTTCATTGCGCCCGACAACTGGGAGATCTTCGTCATGAACGCCGACGGGACTGACCAGCACAACGTGACACGGAACCGACGCTTCGACGACTGCTGCCTCGCCTGGTCGCCCGCGCAGAAGTAGCCCCCGAGGACATCGGCCGCCTCGCTCGTGACGCTGGCGCTCGGCGGAGTTCCTGCTCTCTTCCCTTGTCTTCGGCAACGAAACTCGTCGCCGAGCGAGAGGCGGCCCGCCTGCGCCAGCGTTCGCGAATGTCCCCAGAGTCCCGGGCGGCAAGAGCCGCCGGGCTTACTTGCTACTGATCTGCACCGGAGCTTGCGTCCCGTACTCCAGTCGGGCCGCCGTGCCAATCGACACACAGCACTGTTGCGTCGTCTTGAAGTACGCCACCACAGGCATCTACCACGGCTTGTGTTAGCGCCTGGACTGCCTCGCGTGCGTGGAGCTCTCGTGTCTGTCTAAGGAGCTCTGGCGCATTCACATTGGCTGCGTTGCGCTCGAGGATTCCGTCGGTCAGAAAGACGAGCCGGTCTCCGACTTCCAGCTGAAGCTCTTGGACGGAATAGTCGTAATCGAGTGATATCCCGAACGGGAGACCAGGGGCCAACTTGACGGTCTCGGCGCGGCCCTCCCGGATCAGGATCGGCGAGGGATGTCCGGCGTTCACGAATCGTGCGAGACCGGAGGCATGGTCGACCCGCACGACCTGCCCAGTCACGAAGTCACTATCGTCGCCGAAGCCGTACAGCGCCTCATTGGCAAGCTGGGTTTGGTGCGCGAGATCGACGCCGCGGCGGCGAGCGTTTCGTAACGCGCCCACGAAGACCGTTGCCAGCACGGCCGCGTTCAGCGTGTGGCCCATCGCATCGGTGATGGAGAGGTGCAAGGTATCTCGCTCGACGCTGAAGTCGAACGTGTCTCCGCCGACATCGCCTGCTGGTTCCAGCCACCCGGCCAGCGTGAATTGGCCCCCCTCGCAGGTGTACGAGGCGGGCAGGAGTCGATGCTGGAGCTCTGCCTCCAACGAAAGCGGGACGGAACGCTGCCCCCAGTCGAACAGGTCGGTGAAGCGGCGGTTGGCGATCACGATGTAGGCAAGGGCGTGCGCCCCAGCCGACACGACTGCGAGCGTCTGCTCGTCAGGCTCGGCGTCAAGTTCGAGCTCCAGCACGCCGATCGCCTCGCCTCGACTCGTCACGGGAGCAAGAACCCGGAATCCATCAGAGTCGTTCACGATCTGGACGTCCTGCTCCGCGAGCGCACGACCGTGCGGTGTGCCGGCCAGGGTCACTTCCTGTCCCCGCTCGCGGCTTAGGTCATCATCGTCAGCGGTCATGCGACGGACGTGACTGAGCCGGATCAATGACCGGCCACTGTAGTCGGCGATCAGGAAGCTGACATCGCGTGCCTCCAGAGAATCGGTCAAGGCGGCGGCGACGACTTCTGCCGCATCGACTGGCGGGGCCGCTTCCACGGAAGCGAGCAGCGTCTTCACATCCAGCGGGGCGGCGACGCCCGATCGGTCACGCTTTCGCGTCGTCACTAACCCGACCATAACTGTCCGGCTGCCGCTGGTAGGCCATCGTGGCTCGAGCGAGTAGAGCGGGGACATGGCCCCTGGCGCATGCTCTACGCCTGCCCACGCCGCCAAGTCGAGGGCATTGCCTGAGGCGAGAGCCTGGACTGCGCGAGCGTGTTGTCGCCTGGGCCCGCACGTCCCGCGGCGGGGGTGAGCCCGCATGGGCCAGGCGGTTCGCCGAGCGATGACTTTCGCGCCTCGGCCCAGTCTCTTCGGGGATTGCGCCGTACCTACAGCACGAGAAAGGGTCGCCCATGAAATTGCTCCTCACGTCCGGCGGCGTCACGAACGCCAGCATCCGCGCGGCTCTGGTCGAGCTGCTGGGCAAGCCGATCGAGGATTCCAACGCCCTGTGCATCCCCACGGCGGAGTGGGGCCACCCCTGGTGCACGCCGGCCTCGGCCTGGCGCTTCATCGCCGACCAAAGTGACCTCGGCTGGAAATCGGTGGGCCTCCTCGAGCTGACCGCGCTGCCCACCATCGGCGAGGAGCGCTGGGGCCCCTGGGTTCGGCAGGCCGACGTCCTGCTGGTGGACGGCGGCGATGCGACGTACCTGTGCCACTGGATGCGGCAGAGTGGGCTGGCGGACCTCCTGGCCACGCTGCCCGAGATGGTCTGGGTCGGGGTGAGCGCCGGGAGCATGGTGATGACCCCCCGGATCGGCGACGACTTCGTGTCGTGGCCGTCGGCGCCGGACGACCGCACCCTCGGGATCGTCGACTTCTCGATCTTCCCCCATCTCGAGAACCCCGACCTGCCGTGGAACACGATGGAGACGGCAGAGCGGTGGGCCGCCGACATCGCAGGCCCCGCGTACATCGTCGACGACCAGACCGCCATCAAGGTGACCAACGGCACCGTCGACGTCGTCTCCGAAGGGCAGTGGAAACTGCTCACGCCCTAGGCCCAGGGCAGACGAGCCCAGCTCGGAGGCCGCTCCCGGCGGAACCACTCGACCGTGGCGTATGCCTCTCGCCAGTCCGAGGTCTCCTCCGCCACGCTCGCGCCGTAGCGTGCGGCGAGCTCCGACACCGGGTAGTTGACGCCAGGGCCGGAGCGCGAACCGGCCATCAGGATCACGCAGGGCCCGTCGCCCGCGCCCACGAAGGCGTGCTCGGTCCACGGGGCAGAGTGGAAGAAGTCCCAGGGCCGCAGGACTCGCTCCTCGCCCTCGACGAGCAGCGCGCACTCCCCAGACAGTACGAGGAACGCCTCCTGATTCTCCTCGGCGTGGTACAGGCCGGTCTCCCCGGGCTCCAGGACGGTGACGTTGATCCCGAGCTGGGGGAACTCGACCGCCGGGTTGCCGTACTCGTTCTCGAAGGCGCACCTCGCGCCCCTGCCCTCCGTGAACCACCACTCGGCATCGCGCACGTTGACGACGAACCAGCCCTGGGTGACGGGCGTGAGCCCCGAGCCGGAGTCCTCGAGCCGTGCTTCGGGCACGGACACGATTCTCGCACGGGCGCGTGTTCGACCCCGTCCGCCGGGGCAGCTGCGGCTTTACCCGGGTCGGGACGGCGAGGGCTTGCGACCCCAGGCCGCGTACAAGACCGGCGTCAGCACACGCGAGCCCGGATCCTCGAGAAAGCGGAGGGTCTCGTCGAGCTCGCTCTCCGTGAGCCCTCCCGTCCCGAGGATCGCGTCACGGTGCGCGAGCAACGAGTGGCGGTCGAACGCGGTGCCGGGTGATCCCCCTCGGAGGACGTACGCACGGGCCTCGCTGTCGGTGTCCTCGAGCCCGGCACGCTCGAGACGGCGCAGCAGCGTGCTGCCGAAGCCGCGCTGATAGCCCACGCCTTCGAGCAGGCTGATGATCACCTCGTACGCCTTGGCGACGACTGCTGACCCGTCCGCCGAGCCGTGGATCGCCCAGTCGAAGTCCTCCGCCAGCAGCCAGCCGGCGGGGGCGAGCGACGCCACCAGCCGGTCGAGCGCGTCGCCGTTCCCCAGCCAGGAGAGCACCGACCTCTCGTGCACGAGGTCGAACGCGCCGGCGGGGAGGTCGTCGCGCAGGAGGTCGTGACGCCGTACCTCGAGGAGGCCGCCGGCCAGCGGCTCGACGTGCGTCGTGTCGAGGTCGACCGCCAGCACCGAGCCGTCGGGGGCGACCTGCTCGGCCATCCACGCCGCGATGGAACCGCCGCCCGCGCCGGCCTCCAGGCAGCGCCATCCGGGGCCGATCCCGAGCGAGCTCAGAAGCGCGCGCGTCCCCCGATCCCACGTCGCCTCGATGCCCGCCAGCCGCTCGGGCTTGTCGTGCTCGAATCCGTATTTCTGTATCGCCTGACTCCTGACGGCTCGCATGCGAGATAGTGCCACCGGAATGGACGCACGGTGCACGCGCGGGACGTTTGGCGACCCTCGAGCCGGGAACCCGAAGGGTGATGAACGAGGCCACCACTGAGCCCAGAACACGGTCTCAGGGTCGTGACAGCGTCGAGGTCGCGGTCGTCGGCGCCGGCCAGGCCGGGCTCGCGATCGGGCACTTCCTCGCGAAGCAGGGCAGACGGTTCGTGATCCTCGAGGCCGCGAGCGGCGTGGGCGCCGCGTGGCGCCGCCGCTGGGACTCGCTCGTCCTGTTCACGCCTCGCCGCTACAGCGCGCTGCCAGGCCTCGCGTTCCCGGGCGACCCCGACGGGTACCCGACGCGCGAGGAGGTCGTCGCCTACCTCGAGCGGTACGTCGAGACTTTCGAGCTTCCGGTCGAGTTCGACAGCCCCGTGCGCTCCCTGACGCAGCGCGACGGAGGGTTCGCCGTGGAGCTCGACGACCGGACGATCGAGGCGAACCAGGTCGTGGTGGCGACCGGCCCGTTCCAAACGCCGCGCCTGCCGGCGCTCAAGCGCGAGCTCGATCCCGAGCTCTTCCAGATTCACAGCGCCGACTACCGCAGGCCGAGCGACGTGCCGACGGGGCGCGTCGTCGTGGTCGGCGGTGGCAACAGCGGCTACCAGATCGCACAGGAGCTTTCGGCGACGCACGAGGTGCACCTCGCGGTCGGCTCGCGGCAGAAGCCGCTCCCGCAGAGATTGCTCGGACGAGACATCTTCTGGTGGCTGACGAAGCTCGGCGTGCTGCGGAAGAGCGCCGACTCGCGACTCGGACGTCGCCTGCGCGAGCGCGACACGCTGATCGGGTCTCGCCCCCGCGACCTCGCGCGCCGGGGCATCGGCTCGAAGCCACGCGTCGTCGGCGCATCCGCCCGGACGCTCGAGTTCGAGGACGGCAGCACGCTCGACGTCGATGCAGTGATCTGGGCCACCGGCTACCGGGCGGAGTACCCTTGGCTCCACGTCCCGGTCCTCGACGAGGACGGCCGCCCGCGCCACCGTCGCGGGGCGACCGAGGTTCCGGGCCTGTACTTCCTTGGTCTGACCTGGCAGCACACCCGCGGCTCGGCCCTGATCGGCTGGGTCGGCGAGGACGCCGAGTTCGTCGCCGGTGAGCTCGACGCCGCCGGCCGCGTCACGGAAGGGGTTTGAGATGGAGCACACACAGGGACACAGCCACGCGGTCGAGCAGTTCCCGACCTCGACCGAGGGTCTTCCCGAGGCGGCCGCCACGCGGGTGATCGACCTCGCCGACGGCGACGCGGTCGACCTGCGGATCGCTCCGGTCGCCAAGCAGATCGGCGACGCGACGGTGCGGATGCTCGCGTACAACGGATCGATCCCGGGACCGACGCTCCGCGTCCGTGAAGGCTCGGAGCTCGTCGTGAACGTCGCGAACGAGGGCGACCTCGAGGCGACCGTGCACTGGCACGGCCTGCGGCTCGACAACCGCTACGACGGGACACACGAGACGCAGGCGCCGATTCCGGTGGGCGGGTCCTTCTCGTACCGCATCGAGTTTCCCGACCCGGGGGTGTACTGGTACCACCCGCACATCCGCGAGGACTACGGGCAGGAGCTGGGCCTCTACGGGAACATCGTCGTCGTCCCCGCCGACGCGGACTACTGGCCGCGGGCACACCGCGAGCTGACCCTGACGCTCGACGACGTGCTGATCGAGGACGGCGCGATCGCCCCGTTCAGCCCCGACGAGACGACGTTTGCGGCCATGGGCCGGTTCGGGAACGTGATGCTCGTGGGCGGGGAGACCGACCCCACGCTGAGCGCGGCGCGCGGCGAGGTCGTCCGGCTCTACCTGACGAACACCGCCAACACGCGCGTCTTCGACGTGGCGCTCCCCGGGGCACGGATGAAGCTCGTCGGCGGCGACAGCGGCCGCCAGGAGCACGAGGAGCTCGTGGAGTCGGTCGTGCTCGCGCCGTCGGAGCGAGTCGTGGTCGACGTCCTCTTCGACGAGCCCGGCCGCCTGACGCTCGAGCACCGCACGCCCGAGCACACGTACTCGCTCGCGACGATCGAGGTCGCCGCCGAGCCCGTCTCGCCGTCACTCAGCGAGCAGTTCCACGTCCTCCGCCACAACGCCGAGTGGACGGGCGAGCGCGAGCGGATAGCCCCGTATCTCGACGCGCCACCCGACAAGACCCTGTCGTTCGTCGCCGAGATGGACATGGGGAGCCCCGAAGGCCCGGTGGTCTACGCCTGCCCGATGCACCCCGAGGTCGTCAGCGAGGAGCCCGGCAAGTGCCCGCACTGCGGGATGAAGCTTCTCGCGACCGCGGCGGCCGAGAGCTACGTGTGCCCGATGCACCCCGAAGTGACGAGCGACGAGGCGGGCAAGTGCCCGGAGTGCGGGATGAAGCTGTTGCCCGCCTCCGTCGTCGCGTCCGCGGCGGGGCACGAGACGCACGAGCACCAGGACCACGGCGACCATCACGATCACCACGAGCACCACGACCACGCGCACGCCGACGCCGGCGGGATCGAGTGGGAGGACGACATGGTCGACGTCAACCGCATCACGACGCCGGCGAACACGCGGTGGAGCCTTGTCGACAAGGAGACCGGCGACGCCAACCACGCGATCGCCTGGCAGTTCCGCGTCGGCGACAGGGTCAAGCTACGGCTGGTCAACGAGATGGACTCCGACCATCCGATGCATCACCCGTTCCACGTCCACGGCGCGGGCCGCTTCGTCGTGCTGGCCCGCGACGGCGTCCCGGAGGAGAACTACGTCTGGAAGGACACGGTGCTGCTCCGCACGGGAGAGACCGTCGACATCCTGCTCGACGTGACAAACCCCGGCCGCTGGATGGCGCACTGCCACATCGCCGAGCATCACGAGAGCGGGATGATGTTCAGCTTCGACGTGCTGCCCGCGGACGCCTGACGTCGGTCGGGCGCGAGGGGTCAGGCGCCGGCGACCCAGTGCTCGACGCGGAGCTCCGGCATCGGGAAGTGGCGGGGGTTGCTGGTGGCGAGCCGCGCGCCGACGCCCGCCGCCGCCGCCCCGATGAGGCAGTCGGCCTGGCTGAGCGTCTCACCGCGGGCGGCGTGCTCTCGCCGCCACGAGCCGGCAAGGGCTCCCTCGGCACGACCGAGGGGCGCCAGCCGGAGGCCGCTCGCGAGCGTCGCCGCGGCGTCCTCTTCGTTCGGCCGAAGCCCTCGGTAGAGCTCTTCGAGGTTGACGGCGCAGGTGAACGGCCGCTCGCCGCTCCGGGCCAGGGACTCGAGGCCCGCGATCGCCGCGGGCCGTCCGCGCAGCAGGTCGATCAGGACCGTGGTGTCGAGCAGGACCGGCACGCGGTCAGCCGACGCGCCCGGAGTCGGCACGACGCTCGCCCGTGACCCAGGCTGCGGCATCGTCGTCCCACGGGTGTCCCCCGTCCGAGATCGAGCCGACCGCCGAGCGCATGGCGTCCCATGCCGCATCGTCGTCGAGCGCACGACGCACCGCATCGGCGACGAACCGGCTGCGCCCCCGCGCCCCGACCCGGGCGTCGACCTGCTCGACCAGCGCGTCGTCGAGGTGGACGTGGATCCGCATTGCTCGACTTTAGCACACTGTTGAGCACACTAATCATCACACTGGCGGCGGTGCCAACGCGGGCAAACGTCGTGACCCAGGGCGGTAGCCTGCCGCCGTGGCCGGGCTCGAGGATTTGCTCAAGCGGAACCGCGCGTGGGCGGCGGCCATGGTCGAGCGCGACCCGGCGTTCTTCACGACGCTCGCGGATCATCAGTCCCCGGAGTACCTCTGGATCGGGTGCTCGGACAGTCGCGTCCCGGCGAACCAGATCCTCGACCTCAGACCGGGCGACGTGTTCGTACATCGCAACGTCGCGAACGTCGTCGTCCACACCGACCTCAATTGCCTCTCCGTCCTCCAGTACGCGGTCGACGTGCTTCGTGTGCGGCACGTGATCGTCTGCGGCCATTACGGCTGTGGCGGCGTGACGGCCGCGCTCGAGGGGGCGCGGCACGGCCTGATCGACAACTGGCTGCGGCATGTGGCAGACGTCGCCGAGACGCATTCGGCGGAGCTCGCCCCTCTCGCCGGCCGGGAACGGCTCGGGCGGCTGTGCGAGCTCAACGTCGTCGAGCAGGTGGCGAACGTCTGCCGGACGACGATCGTGGAGGACGCATGGGCTCGCGAAGAAGACCTCACCGTGCACGGCCTGGTCTACGACCTCGAAGACGGCCTGCTTCGCGACCTCGCCGTCAGTCGATCGAGAGGAGATGCCGATGGGAGCTGAGCAGGTCGTCGTCGTTCGTCCCGGCGAGGGGCACTACGTCGGGAACGTCGAGTTTCTCGCGCGGAGCGCGGAGACGCCGCGCTTCAACCTCGCGATCGTCACGATCCAGGCCCGCCGGCACGGGCCGCCGCCCCACCGCCACGCCGCCGAGGACGACGCCTTCTACATGCTCGAGGGCGAGCTCGTCTTCACGGCGGACGAGAAGGAAGTCGTGGCAGGCCCCGGAACGTTCGTGCTCGTCCCGCCCGGCGCGGAGCACACGTTCGAGAATCGGACCGACGCAGTTGCGCGCTTCGTCAACGTCCACGCGCCCGCTGGGTTCGATCTCCGGCTCGAAGAGGACTGAGCGGGCTCGACGAACGGGAAGACTCGCCCCATGGCCGACCTCGACAACGCCGCCGTCGCCGAGCGGCTCGAGGCGTTCGCCGGGCTGCTCGACCTCGCCGGCGCGTCGGGCTACACCTCGCGCGCGTACCGGCGGGCGGCGGAGACGATCCGCGGGACGCCCGCGCCGATCCTCGAGCTCGCGCGACAGGGGCGCGCGCAGGAGCTTCGCGGCATCGGGCCCGGGATCGCCGACAGGCTGCGGGAGCTCGCCGAGACGGGAACGATCGCCGAGCTCGACGAGCTGCGCCGCGAAGTGCGGCCGGAGCTCGTCGGGTTCGGCCGGATGCTCGGCCTGGCGCCGAAGCGCACCGTCGAGATCGCGAAGGCACTCGGGATCGAGACCGTCGACGAGTTTCGGCAAGCCGCGAGCGAAGGACGTCTACGGAGCGCGCCCGGCGTCGGCCCGGCCACCGAGGCCAAGCTCCTCGACCGGTTGCACGCGCAGGTGGATCGCCCCGCGCGGGGCCTCACGCTCAACCGCTCGCGCCCGCTCGTCGAGGGGATCGCCGCGGCGCTCGGGGGCGACGTCGCGGGCGACCCGAGGCGCTGGGCGGACACGTCGTTCGACCTCGCCGTCGTCGTGCCGGCGGCGGAGCCGACGCCCGTGGTCGAAGCCTTCGCAGATCTGCCCCAGATCGTCTCGCTGGTCGAGCGAGAGGAACGCCGAGCGACGGGCGTGACCGTCGAGGGTGTCCCCGTCGTGCTGGCCCTGCCCGCACCGGAGCGGTTCGGCACCGAGCTCCTGCGACGGACGGGCTCCGACGCGTACGTCGAGGCGCTCGGGTCGCTCCCGGACGTAGCCGACGAGCAGGCCGTCTACGAGGCGCTCGGGGTCCCATGGTGCCCGCCCGAGCTTCGCGAGGCACCGTTTCGCGGCGAGCCGCCCGCGCTCGTCGAGCCCGCCGACGTGCGCGGCGACCTCCACAGCCACACGACGTGGTCGGACGGCAGAGCATCCGTCCGCGAGATGGCGCTCGCCGCGCGCGAGCGAGGGTACGAGTACCTCGCGATCTGCGACCACACCGAGAACGTCCGCGTCGTCCCCGGGCTCGACGCCGACGCGGTTCGCCGCCAGGCCGAGGAGATCGCCGCGGCGAACGAAGAGCTCGCGCCGTTCCGCGTCCTGCGGGGGATCGAGGTCGACATCCGCCGCGACGGCAGCCTCGACCTCCCCGACGACGTCCTGGGAGAGCTCGACTGGGTGCAGCTCAGCCTCCACGCCGGCCAGCGCGAGGAGCGGAAAGCGCTGACCGGGAAGGTCGTCGAGGCGATGCGGCACCCTGCCGTCCGCTGCTTGAGCCATCCGAAGGGCCGCATCCTCAACCACCGCCCGCCGAACGCGCTCGACCTCGAGGATGTCCTCGGCGTCGCGCTCGAGACAGGCGTCGCGCTCGAGGTCAACGGGCTGCCCGACCGGCTCGACCTCTCGGGCGAGGACGCGCGGCTCGCGGTCGAGGCGGGTGTCCCGCTCGTCGTCTCGACGGACGCCCACTCCATCCGCGGCCTGGCGAACATGAAGCTGGCGGTCGCGACGGCCCGGCGCGGTTGGGCAACGGCCGCGAACGTGCTCAACACCCGTCCTCTCGCGGAAGTGCTCGCGCACCGCCGGCGCTGACAACGCTTGTGGCGATTCAACACAAGCGTTGTCAGGTCGCGTGGCGCGTTGGCCGGATCCGGGAGGATGTCGGCTGATGTTCCTCCAGCTCCTCGCGAACGGCCTCGTCACCGGCGCCGTGTACGCGATCGCGGCCGTCGGCGTCTCGCTCGTCTACGGGATCCTGCGGATCGTCCACTTCGCCTACGGCGACCTGATGACGTTCGGGGCGTTCGTCGCGGTCACGTTCGACACGACCCTCGGGCTGGGGATGATCGTCGCGACCGCGGCGGCGATGGTCGCAGCTTCGGCGCTCTCAGTCGGTCTCGACTTCGCGTTGTGGCGTCCGCTGCGCGCACGGCGAGCGAACTTCATGAGCCTGTTCCTCGCGTCGATCGGGCTCGCGCTCGTCCTCCGGCAGGCGATCTTCCTCGCCTGGGGCCCCCAGCCGCGCGCCTTCGACGTCGACCCGTTCAAGGTCTACACCATCGGCTCGGTCCGCCTGTCGGGCGCCCAGGTGATCGCGATCGTCGTGGCAGTCGTCGCGATCGTGCTCGTCGGCCTTCTCCTCTCGTTCACGACGCTCGGGCGGACGATGCGCGCGGTCGCCGACGACCGCTCGCTGGCGGCCGTCGCGGGGATCGACACCGGACGCGTCGTGCTCGCGACGTGGGTGCTCTCGGGCGCGCTCGCCGCGATCGCCGGCGTGCTGGCGGGGCTCGTGCAGAGCACGTTCGACCCGAACTTCGGCTTCACGCTGCTCCTGCCCGTGTTCGCGGCCGTCGTGCTCGGCGGGATCGGCAACCCCTACGGGGCGCTGGCCGGCGGCTTCCTGCTCGGGATCGTCACCGAGCTCTCGACCTGGGAAGGCTTCGGCGGCGGCGTCGACCCCGTCTACAAGCCCGTGGTCGCGTTCGCCGTGCTCATCGTGGTGCTCCTTGCCCGGCCGCAGGGGATCCTCGGGAGGGCGCGCCTCGTATGAGCGTCCTCACGAGCGGGGAGTTCTGGGCGTTCGTCGGCGTCGTCGCCGGGATCTACACGATCCTCACGCTCGGGCTGCAGATCGAGTTCGGCTACGCGGGCCTCCTCAACTTCGGCCACGTGGCGTTCATGGCGATCGGCTCGTACACGATGGCGATCCTCGTCGTGAAGTCCGGCTGGAGCATGTGGCTCGCCGCGCCGGCCGCGGTGGTCGCGTCGGCCGCGGCGGGGGTCGTGCTCGGCCTCGCGACGCTGCGACTGCGAGCGGACTACTTCGCGATCGTGACGATCGCGCTCAGCGAGATCGTCCGCTACGTCGCGACGAACGAGGACCGGCTCACCGGTGGGTCGCAGGGCACGATCAACCTCGCGGGCGCCGAGGAGGCATCGGACTACAACAGCCAGTGGCAGCGGTTCCAGGACTGGTTCCAGGGCGCGCTCCACCTCGGCTCGAAGGACGTCGCGATGCTCCTGCTCGTCTGGGCCGTCGCGCTCGTGCTCACGGCGCTCGTCGCGCTCTCGATTCGCACGCCGTGGGGTCGCGTGCTCCGCGCGATCCGCGAGGACGAGGACGCGGCCCGCTCGCTCGGCAAGAACGTGTTCGCCTACAAGCTCCAAGCTTTGGCGCTCGGCTCGGCGCTCGCGGGCGTCGCCGGGCTGTTCTACGCCTGGCAGTTCGCGTTCTTCAGCCCGGCGGACTTCGCCCCGCTCCTGACGTTCTTCGCGTGGATGATCCTCATCCTCGGCGGCGTCGGCCGCGCGTGGGCCGTGCCGGTCGGGGCGCTCGTCTTCGGCGTGATCTTCGCGGGCACGCGCTTCTTCGAGTTCGCGCCGTTCACGTGGTTCGACTCGGCGGAGCGCGCGTACCTCCGTCTGATGGTGATCGGGCTCGTCCTGATCGGGCTGATCCTCTTCCGGCCGCAGGGGCTGCTCGGGAAGCGCGAGGAGCTCGTGCTCGAGTGAGCGCCCTGCTCGAGGTGCGTGACGTCGTCCGCTCGTTCGGCGGTGTCCGCGCGGTCGACGGCGCGTCACTCGATGTCGAGGCAGCGTCGATCACCTCCCTGATCGGGCCCAACGGCGCGGGCAAGTCCACGCTGTTCAACATCGTCTCGGGCTTCCTCCGGGCCGAGGCCGGCACGGTCTCGCTCGAGGGACGGCGGATCGACCGGCTCCCTCCGCACCGCATCGCCCGTGCCGGCCTGGTGCGGACGTTCCAGACGGCACGCGCGCTCGCGCGGATGACGGTGCTCGACAACGTCGTCCTCGCCGCGCCTCGGCAGCCGGGCGAGCGGCTGGTCCGGAACGTCGTCGGTGGGCGAGCCACCCGGCGGCGCGAGCAGGAGGTGCGCGTCCGCGCCCACGAGCTGCTCGAGCTCGTCCGGCTCGACGGCCATGCGCACGCGCTCGCGGCGACGCTCTCGGGCGGGCAGCGCAAGCTGCTCGACTTCGCCCGCGTGCTGATGACCGAGCCGCGGCTCGTCCTGCTGGACGAGCCGATGGCCGGCGTCAACCCCGTGTTGCGGGGCGAGCTGCTCGAGCACGTCGTCTCGCTCCGCGAGGAGCACGGGGTGACGGTGCTGCTCGTCGAGCACGATCTGGAAGTCGTGATGGGCGTCAGCGACCGGGTCGTCGTCATGTCGAACGGCGCGGTGATCGCGTCGGGGCCGCCCGACGGCGTCCGGAGCGACGCCCGGGTCGTCGACGCGTACCTGGGGGTCGAGGAGTGACCGCACTCCTCGAGGTCGACGGGCTGGAATCCGGGTACGGCGACGCCCTGGTGCTGCGCGGCGTCTCGCTCCGCGCCGGGCGCGACGAGATCGTCTCCCTGATCGGCCCGAACGGGGCCGGGAAGTCGACGCTCCTGAAGACGATCTACGGGCTGGTCCCGGCGCGTGCCGGCAGCATCCGCCTGCTCGGACGGGAGATCACGCGGATGCGCGCGGACCGGCTCACCCGCGCAGGGGTCAACTTCGTCCCGCAGGTGGACAACGTCTTCCCGAGCCTCTCGGTCGCCGAGAACCTCAAGGTCAGCGTGCTTCCCATGCCTCGAGGCGACCGTGGCGAGGCGATCGCAGAGGTCGAGGCGCTCTTCCCCATCGTGAAGGAGCGCGCGCGCCAGCGGGCGGGCACGCTCTCGGGAGGGCAGCGCAAGCTCGTCGCGCTCGCCCGCGCCGTCGTCACGAGACCATCGCTCCTGTTGCTCGACGAGCCGTCGGCGGGGCTCGCCCCGAAGGCGGTCTCGGAGGTGTTCGAGAAGCTCCGCGAGATCGCCTCGCTCGGGATCGGGATCGTGATGGTCGAGCAGAACGCCCGGCGCGCGCTCGCCCTCTCGCACCGCGGGTACGTCCTCGACATGGGCCGCAACGCGTTCGAAGGGCCCGGCAGCGAGCTCCTCGCCGACCCCAACGTCGTCGCGCTGTACCTCGGCTCGGGGGCGGGCCGGAGCGGCCCGCCCCCCGTCTGAGCCTCAGCCGCGAAACGTGATCGTCCGCAGCGTGGAGATGTTGTCTCCGCCCTTGTACTCCCAGATCTCGAACACCGCGGAGCCGATGTCCCCGTTGCGATCGAAGTCGACCGGGCTGAACGTCCCCTCGTAGTTCACGTCCTTGCCGGATTGGAGCAGCCTTACGGCCTTGCCGAGGGTGAGGAACGTGACCTTTGCGCCGGGCGGCCCCGAGACTGCACGGAGGTTCGCCTTGATCCTCGCCGGGGAGGCCGAGCACGCCTTCACGGCGGCGAGGAACGCGACGGTCGCGGCGTCCACCGCGGTGCCCTCGAAGCCCGTGTAGGGCTTCGCGCCGGTGACGTTCTTCTTCCAGTAGGCGGCGAACGCCTTGCCCGCCGGACCTCCCGCCGCGCTCGCCGCGGTCCCGCGCAGGCCCTTCACCGGATCGCCGATCTTCGAGAGCACGTCGGCGTTGCGGAGCGCCTCCGTCATCAGCGTCTTCCCCGCGCTCCACTTGCCGGAGCGCACGAGCGACGGGGCGAACTTCTCGAAGGTGTCCGGGAAGTCGATGATCACCCAGCCCGCCGGGTCCCCCTCGACGAGCTTCTGCGCCTCGGTGTCGAAGTTGGGCTGGCTGGGGTTCCACGAGACGTTCTCGCCGACCTTCCCGCCGAGCGACTTCCACTGCGACACGAAGAGCTGCCTGAGCGCGGTCCCGAACGCGTCGTTCCGCGAGCCGACGTTGACCGTCGAGCCCTTGCCGAACGCCGAGAGGGCCGCCTGCGCCAGCACCCGCCCCTGCAGAGCGTCCGAGGGGTAGGCGCGCCAAAGGTAGCCGTTGTCCTTGAGCGTCGTGAGCTGCGGGGCGCTCGAGGTGGGCGAGATGTGCACGATCCGGTTCGGCACGGTGACCGAGCGCGCCATCGGGATCGTCGCCGTGGAGGCCATCTCGCCGATCACGACGTTCGCCTTGTCTGTCTTGACGAGCTTCGTCGCGGCCTCGACCGACGCGCTGGCCTGCGTCTGGCCGTCCTCGGAGGCGACGAGCGTGACGCTCGACGAGCTCAGACCTGCGGAGCGGAGTGCCTTGTTCTGGAGATCCACCGCGAGCTTCACCCCACGGTCGAGGTTGGCGCCGTACGCGGCGAGGTCGCCGGTGAACGGCAGCACGTCGCCGATGCGCAGCTGGAACGAGCACGGCTTCGCGGTGACGGCGCTCGGCGCCGGACGCGCCGTGCCGGCGAGGAGCGCACCGAGGGCCGCGAACACCGCGACCACGGCCACCGCAGTCGTCTTCCGTCTCTGACCCACTTCCATCTCCTTCCGCTCGGGGCGGGCGTGACCGGCACGACCGAGCCACGCAGACTGCCGCCACTCTGAACGGAATCTCGCCCGCCTGCAACAGCGCTTCGGCCGCCCGCGACGGGCCGCCATACTCGGCGGGATGGCGTACCTGCTCCCCGCCCGGCACCTGCTTCGCGCGAAGGATCTGATCGACGCGCGGTACGCGGAGCCGCTCGACGTCGCGGAGATCGCGCGGGCGGCCCGGCTCTCCCCGGCGCACTTCAGCCGGGAGTTCCGCCGCGCATTCGGCGAGACACCGCATCAGTACCTTCTCACCAGGCGTCTCGAGCGCGCCGCCTCCCTCCTCCTCTCGACGGATCGCTCGGTCTCCGACATCTGCTTCCTGGTCGGCCTGCGGAGCGTCGGCTCGTTCACGACGAGCTTCGGCCGGGCGTACGGGATGACGCCGACCGCGTACCGAGCCGCGTACCCGCCCGCCGCCAACCGGGTGCGGCTTCCCACCTGCGTGCTCCAGGCGTACGCGCGGCCTCCATCGAGCACGTTTCGAGAAGACGCGGGCAACGTGTCGCTCTAGCGTGGTCGGACACCGTTGACCAGGAAGGAGCACACGATGTTGAAGCAGCTGACACACGTGAACCAGTGGGTCCACGACCAGGACGAGGCGCTTGCGTTCTACACTGAGAAGCTCGGAATGGAGCTCCGCGAGGACGTGACGATGCCCGAGCTCGGCGACTTCCGCTGGCTCTCGGTCGGACCTGTCGGCCAGCCGGACGTGGCGATCGTGCTGATGGCAGTCCCCGGCCCGCCCGTGTTCGACGAGGAGACCGCCGCGGCCCTGGAGACGCTCGTCGCGAAGGGCGCGGCCGGCGGCCTGTTCTTCACGACGGACGACATCCAGGGGACGTACGACGAGCTCGTCAAGCGCGGCGTCGAGTTCAGCCAGCCGCCCGAGCAGCGCCCGTACGGCGTGGACGCAGGGTTTCGCGACCCGTCCGGGAACCACATGCGCGTCATGCAGGCGGACTAGGGGCCGGAACCGATCGGCGGGCCGGTTCGCCGGCCCGCCGCAGGCCATGCCTGCGAACCGGGAACGCCGTGCCCGGCTACGGACGCACGCGCCAGACGTCGCGCCCGCGCCAGCTCGGCACCCACGCCTCTCCGCCGATCTCGGTCACGACGAACGGCCCAGCCCCCACCCTGACCGTCTCGACGACCGTCTTCGAGGCGGGATCGACGACGGCGATCCGGCCCGCACGGACCCGCGGCACCCAGACCTGCCCGGCGACGACCGCGGGGTCACCCACGGGCCCCGGGATCGCAACGGATGCCGAGACCGCGTTCGTGACGGGATCGATTCGGCTCAACCCCGTCGGCGTGGTCACCCACACGGCATCCTTCCCGGCCGCGGTCCACCCGGCCATCGGCAGAGAGATGCGCGCGACAACGGCGCCCGTCTTCGGGTCGACGCGGATCACGCCTTCCGTGCCGGTCGCCCAGATCGACCCGAACGCCCCGACGACGCCCGTTGCCTTGTCGAGTGGGACGTGCGCCGTGAGCCGGTTGGTGGCGGGATCGATCCGCACGAGCTCGTCGGCGCCCCAGGCCGTCACCCACGCCGCGCCGTACGCGAAGGTCGCGTCGTACGGGGTCCCGCCGACGTCGATCGCTGCGACCCGCTTGCCCGTACGGATGGAGACGCGGCTGACCGTGGAGGAATAGGTGTCCTCGACCCAGAGCGATCCGGCTCCGGCGCCGAGCCCGCAGGCGCCGTTGCCGACGCGGGCCCTGCCCGCCACGACGTTCCGCCGGGGATCGATCCGGAGGAGATAGGGCGCGCCGAACATGCTCACCCACACGAAGCGGCCCGCCGCCGCCGCGGCGCACGGCTGTGCCCCCGCCGGCACGGGGATCTTCGCGACAGTCGTCGGCTCACCGTCGGCGCCGGTTGCCATCGCGAGGGCCAGGAGGATCGCCACGAGGACAGCGACGCGGTGCACGAGGCGAGATTACTCCGTTTCCGGAGTAATTGCTACGTCTTCGGAGTTTTCTCGTCTCGTCCCGCGAGCATTCCCTCGAACGCCGCTCCGAGCCGCTCGAGCCCGGTGCGGACCAGACCCGGATCGTCGAGCGTCTCGCCGAGCTGCTCGGTGATCCGGCGCAGGGCCGGCCAGCCGCGCCGCCACTCGGCGTCGCCGGCCTCGGTCAGCTCGACGAGCACCGAGCGACCGTCGTCGGGGTTCGGCTCTCGACGGACGTGCCCTCGGGCCTCGAGACGCCTGACCGCGTCGGACGCCGTCGTCAGCGGCATGCCGAGCTCGGCGGCGACCTCCGTCAGCCGGGCGGGACCGCGCGCGCCGACGAGGCTGAGGAGCGCGTAGTCGGCGGCGGCCACGCCGTCGGCGGCGAGCTCGCGGTCGACCAGCTGACCCATCCGCTGGTGCGCCGCGACGACGAGCAGGAGGATCGAGAGCCGGCGCTCCGGCGGGGACTCCGTGCCTGTCGCCTCCACGAGGGCATCCTCGCACCAGGCGGGGGTTGCGGTCGTCGCCGATCTCGTAGAGGATCGAGGCACCCGGAGCACGCATGGCACAGATCGCCGACATCCTCGACGCCAAGGGTCGCGACGTTCTCATGATCGACGCGTCCGCCACGGTCCTCGACGCGGTTAAGACGATGGTCGAGGGGAACGTCGGCGCGCTGATCGTGACCGAGGGCGGGCAGCTGGCCGGGATCGTCACCGAGCGCGACTACCTGCGCCGCGTGACGCTCGAAGGGCGGGACGAGCAGACGACGCCCGTCCGCGAGATCATGAGCGCGCCGTTCGTGTACATCGCACCCGACGCGGCGATCGAGGAGTGCATGGCGATCATGACCGAGCGCCGCTTTCGCCACCTGCCCGTGCTGGACGACGAGCGTGAGCTCGTCGGGATCGTCTCGATCGGCGACGTCGTCAAGTTCCAGACGCAGGAGCAGGGCGTCCAGATCAAGTTCCTGACCGAGTTCATCTCGGGCTAGACGCAGCGGGCGCCGAAAGTTTGCGCCGGGGACGATCGGGTACGTTGTGGGGGATGACGAGATACGGCGTCGCCTTTCTCGTGATCCTCGGAGCCCTCGCGCTCGTCGGTGCGGGCTGCGGTGGTGACGACAACGAGTCCTCGTCGCCCCCGCCGGCGACCACCACCGAGACGACGACGAACGGCGGTGGGACGAGCGATGCGACCAACGGCAAGGCGGTCTTCGCGAGCGCCGGCTGCGGCGGCTGTCACACCTTCTCCGAGGCAGGCTCGAGCGGGTCCGTGGGCCCGGACCTCGACGACGCGGCACCGTCGTTCGACAAGGTCGTGACCCAGGTCACGAACGGCGGCGGCCCGATGCCGGCGTTCAAGGACCAGCTCTCCGAGCAGGAGATCCGGGACGTGGCGGCGTTCGTCTCGGGCTCGTCCTCCTAGAGCCTCTCGCCGACGGAACCGAGCCTCGAGCGGCAGCGGCCGCGATGCCTATGCTGCTTGGTTCTGTCCGAGACGACCCCGACCCCCGAGGCTGACGCCGCCGCGACGCTGGAGCTGCTGTGGCAGGACGATGCGACCGCGTTCGCCGTCCTGCGCAGCCCGAGCGGCGAGCTGACGCCTGCGCCGCTCGACGCGGGGTTGCCCGGGGTCGCCGACGTCGCCGTGGCCGGGCACGGCATCGCGGGCCGCCGGCTCGCCCTGAGCGACCTGCTCGAGCTCGAGCCCGGCGACGTGGAGCTGGGCGACACCGCCGAGGCGGTGCTCGCCGTGGTCGACCGCGCACGACGGTCGGTCGCCGAGGGGCTCGTCCACCCGCATTTGGAGCCGAGCGACGGCCGCTGGCATGCGCTGTGGGGCGCGACGCTGGACGAGGTCGTCACCGCCGAGCTCGCGGCGATCGCCGCGTCGGCGCCCGCGGTGTGCGCCGACGCGTTCGACGGGGACGCCGACGGGTTCGTCCACGACCTCTACGCCTGTGCCGTCGACGAGCTCGCGAGGCAGGCGATCCGCGCTGCGGCGGTCCGGCCGGCGACGTCCGGTCTCCGGGAGACCGGCGCCGCCGACCGTCTGCTCGCAGGGCTCCTCTCGGGCGAGCCGGAGCTGCCGTCGCACACGGGGTACGCGGCGCTCGAGCGGCGGCTCAGCGCCTGGGTCGACGGCGGCCTCGCCAACCGCTCGCGCGCGCCGTGGAATGTCGGTCTCCGCCTGTCCGAGCGGGACGGCGAGGTGGTCGCCGCGCTCTGGCTCGAGGCGGCCGACGATCCCACGCTGGCGCTTCCGGCGAGCCTCCTGCGGGACGGCAACGAGGATGTGTTCGCGTTTCTGCGCGAGGGCGATCCGCGCGGCGCGGTGGAGCGCAGGGTTGCGACGATCGGCCCGGTCCTCGCGCGAGCGGGCCTGCCGCCGCTCGATGCCGACCTGCCCGAGGCGCCGCTCGACGACGACCAGGTGCGCGCGCTCCTGCGGGAGGCGATGCCCCGGCTCGAGGAGCGCGACGTGCCGGTCCTCCTTCCGCGCGAGTGGGTGTCGACGCAGAGCCGTGTCCGGCTGAACCTCGTCGCGACCGCGCCCGGCCGGTCGAGCGGCCTGCTCTCGCGCGATGCCCTCGCGCGGTTCGACTGGCGCATCGCGGTCGGCGACGTCGAGCTCACCGAGGAAGAGCTGAGCGCGCTCGCCGCCGCGAAGGAGCCGCTCGTCCGACTGCGGGGCCGCTGGCATGCGCTGCGAGCCGCGGACGTCGAGCGCGCGCTGCGCTTCCTCGAGACCCGCAGGCGCGATGCCTCGGTCGTCGATCTCGCGCGCGCGCTCTCGGGCCTCGAGACCGACGAGGCGGGGCTGGAGCTCGGCCGCGTCACACTCGACGACGCGCTCGCGGAGCTCGTGGACGGAGGCGAGCGCCGCTACCGTCCCCTCCCCACGCCGCCGGGCATGCGCCACGATCTCTTTCCCTTCCAGGAGCGCGGCCACGGCTGGCTCAGGCTGCTCGGCGACCTCGGAGCGGGCGGGATCCTCGCCGACGACATGGGGCTCGGGAAGACGGTGCAGGCGATCGCGACGCTCGTCTCGGAGCGCGAGGAGGGGATCGCCTCGGGCCCGACGCTCGTCGTCGCGCCCATGAGCGTCACGCGGCAGTGGGCGCGGGAGCTCGAGCGGTTCGCCCCCGGTCTTGCCGTCCACGTGCATCACGGCCCCGACCGCCTCTCCGGTCCGGCGTTCGCGGAGCGGGCGGCCACCTCCGACGTCGTGATCACGTCGTACGACGTCGTCGCGCGCGACCTCGAAGGGCTCGAGCGGGTCGCGTGGGACCGGCTGATCCTGGACGAGGCGCAGGACGCGAAGAACCCCGCCACGAAGCGCCACCGCGCGCTCCGCAGGCTTCCGCGGCGCCGTGCGCTCGCCCTGACCGGGACCCCGATCGAGAACTCTCTGGGCGAGCTCTGGGCGATCATGGACCTCGTCAACCCGGGTCTGCTCGGCTCGCGCCAGGCCTTCGAGCGGGCCTTTGCGCGGCCGATCGAGGCGGGCCGCGACGCGCGGGCGCTCGAGCGGCTGCGCGGGCTCGTGGGGCCGTTCCTCCTCCGCCGGGCGAAGGACGCACCCGAGGTCGAGCTCGAGCTGCCCCCGATCACGATCGAAAAGCAGTCGTGCCTGCTCACGGTCGAGCAGGCGAGCCTCTACCGCGCGACGGTCGATCGCTGGATGCCGCGGATCGAGGAGCACGAGCGCCGCTTCGACCGCCGGGGCGCGGTGCTCGCCATGCTGGGGCAGCTCAAGCAGGTCTGCAACCACCCCGAGCTCGTCGTGCCCACCGGCCGCGCGCTGGAGGGCCGCTCGGGCAAGCTCGAGAAGCTCGTCGAGCTCCTGCACGCGGTCCCCGGTGACGAGAGGGGTCTCGTCTTCACGCAGTATCCCGGCTTCGGCCGCCTCGCCCCCCACCTCGCAGAGCGGCTCGGCGTCGAGGTGGGCTTCTTCCACGGCGGCCTCTCGGCGCGCGCGCGCGACGACCTCGTCGCGCGGTTCGAGTCGGGCTCGGGCCCCCGCTTCCTCGTGATCTCGCTGCGCGCGGGCGGCCGCGGGCTGAACCTTCCGGCAGCGAACCACGTCGTCCACTTCGACCGGTGGTGGAATCCCGCGGTCGAGCAGCAGGCGACCGACCGCGTGCACCGCTTCGGGCAACGGAAGCACGTCTACGTGACGAGCCTCGTCTGCACCGCCACGGTCGAGGAGCGCATCGACGAGCTCCTCGACGCGAAGCGCGAGCTCGCCGAGCAGGTGATCGCCGGGCGCGCGGACGACTGGCTCTCCGAGCTCGACCTCGACACGCTGCGCGCCGCCGTCGCGCTCGCGCCCGAGGCGATCGAGGAGGCCGCATGACGCCGCGGCTGCTCGAGCACGGCGGCCCGCTCTCCGTCGAGGGTCACGCCGAGCGGATCGGCGCCGGACCATGGGCGCGCTGGCTGGCGAGTGCAGCCGTGCCCGACGAGGGCACGCACCGCGCCGAGCGCGGACGCCGGCTCGCACGCGCCGGCGCGGTGAGCGACGCGACCGTCGCCGAGGGCCGGATCACGGCGCGCGTGACCGGCTCGACCGGCAACGAGTACGACGTGGCGCTCGCCGCGGACACCGTTCGGGCCCCGGCCTGGGAGGCGGCAGCTCGGGCGGTGCGCGGCCGCGGGCCGCTCCAGGCGGCGGCCGCCGGCGAGCAGCAGTCCGTCCAGCTCGCGCACCTGATCGAGACGCGCTTCGGGGCCCGGCTGGCGCCGACCGCGAAGGAGCTCCGTCGCAGCTGCACGTGCCCGGACGACGAGTCGATCGGCGCGTGCAAGCACGTCGCGGCGCTCGCGTACGTCGTCGCCGACGCGATCGACCGCGACCCGTCCCTCTTCCTGCTCTGGCGTGGCTGCCCACCGGTAGACCCTGCGCCCGCGGACCCGTGGCGTGCGGCGCCGCTGCCGCAGCCGCGCCCGCTGCGTGCACTGCCGACGGCCGCCGTCCTCAGGCGCCTCGGGCGCAGCGGCATCCGCGCCGGCGGCGTCGATCTCGCCGACGCGCTCGAGCGCGCGTACGAGGCGTTCGCGGCGACGCGACCCGACCGGGCATGATGTCCCGGTGGACCAGCGCGTCAGCCTCGTCACGCTCGGCGTTCGCGACCTCGCGACGGCACGAAAGTTCTACGAGGCGATGGGCTGGCGCACCGGTGCGGCCCCGGACGACGACGTCGTCTTCTTCCAGGCCGTCGGCATGATCGTGGCGCTCTGGGGCCGGGCCGAGCTCGCGGAGGACAGCACGGTGGAGGACACTGGGGGATGGGGCGGTGTGACGCTTGCCTACAACGTCTCCTCCCCCGAGGAGGTCGACGCGGTGATCGACGAGGCGCGAGCCGCCGGCGCGACGATCGGCCGGGAGCCCGCGAAGACATTCTGGGGCGGCTACTCCGCGGTCTTCCTCGACCCGGACGGGCATCCGTGGGAGGTCGCCCACAACCCGCACTGGACGGTCGGCCCGGACGGGTCGACCACGCTCTGAGCCGCCGGCTACGAGCCGAGCACGTTGATCGCCCGCGCGGCGACGACGAGCACCGTCACCAGCGAGATCGACGCCTCGAGTCCCATGAACAGCTTCGCCGAGTGCGTGAGCGGCATTGCGTCGGTCGGGCTGAACGCAACGGAGTTCGTCAGCGAGAGATAGAGGTAGTCGACCAGCGCGGGCGCCCAGCCGGGGCGCGCGAGCTCACCGTTCTCGTCCTGCGGGAACTGGAAGTCCGGACGGTCGCGGCTCTCCGCGAGCGCCCGCGCGATGGGGCCGCCGTTGTCCAGCTCCCAGAAGACGAGCGCGTACGTGATCACGTTCGTCAGGAGCACGACAACCGCGGAGAGGAGGAGCTGCGGCCCCGAGGGCGTCCACCGCGTCAGCGAGACGACGACGCAGAGGGTCGCCGCTCCCGTCCCCCCGCCGAGCAGCGCGAGCAGGCCGATCGCGACCTCGCGCTGGAGGCGCTCGAGTCCCATGCGCGACGTGCCGACGGCGAGCGTCACGAAGAGCACGGCCGACGGGCCGGCGAGGAGGAGCCAGACCCACCAGTCGTTCGTGCCGAAGAGCTGCCAGCCCGCGCGCCGGCTCACGAGGGCGAGCACGACGTTCGCCACGAGGATCGCGAGCGCGAACGGCGCCGCGTCGCGCCTGGCCTCGCGCCGCGCCTGCCGGAGCCGGTCGTCGCCCACGGCGGAGTGTTCGGCGGCAGTCCGTCGATACCTATGGCGCGTCGCGGAAACCCGCCCCCGCATACGATCGGGCGGTGGAGCAGCGGGCGCTCGGGAAAAGCGGTGTCGCCGTGACCCGGGTGGTGCTCGGCTGCGGCAACTTCGGGGGGATCGGCTCCAAGCCGTCGCTGTTCGGGCAGGGCACGACCCGTGAGGAGGCGTTCAGGCTGCTCGACGCGGCCTGGGACCTCGGCATCACCACGCTCGACACCGCCGACGCGTACGGCGGGGGGCGAAGCGAGTCGTACATCGGGGAGTGGCTCCGGGCGAAGGGAAGCGGCGTGCGCGACCGTGTGGTCGTCGTGACGAAGACCTTCAACCCCATGGCCGAGGGTGCCGACCGCGGGCTCTCGCGCGCGCGGATCCGTCGGCAGGTCGCGGCCAGCCTCGAGCGCCTCGGCCTCGACAGGCTGCCGCTCTACATGGCGCACGACTTCGATCCCGACACGCCGCAGGAGGAGACGCTCTCCGCGTTCGACGAGCTCGTTCGCGAGGGCACGGTCGGTGCCGTCGGTGCGTCGAACTTCACCGCGGAGCAGGTCGCCGAGGCGCTCGAGCTCTCCGCCCTCGAGGGCCTGACGCGCTACGAGTGGGTGCAGAACGCATTCTCCCTCCTCGAGCAGGGAGACCGGCAGACGATGTTCCCGCTGTGCCACGAGCACGGGCTCGGCTACGCGCCGTTCGGCCCGCTCGCGGGCGGCTGGCTGACCGGGAAGTACCGCCGGGGCGAGGAGCCGCCTCCCGGCTCTCGGATGACCCTCAGGCCGGAGGGCGGAGAGGGCTACCGGGTCGACGCGACGTTCGACGCGCTCGAGGCGTTCGAGCGCGAGGCGGACGAGCGCGGCGTTTCGATGGCGGCGCTCGCGCTGGCCTGGCTCCTCCACGTGCCCGAGCTGACCGCGATCGTCGTCGGGCCGAACGACGTCGGGCAGCTCCGGCCGGTGGTCGACGCACTCGACATCCGGCTCGAGGCCGGCGACCACGCGCGGATCGGCAGGCTGTTCTCGTGAGCTTGCTCGTCCTCTCCGAGGCGGACGTCCATGCAGTGCTCGACATGGAGTCGTGCATCGCGGCGATGGAGGACGTCCTCGCCGCGCTCGCCCGCGACGAGCTGACGATGCCGCTCCGGTTCGTCGTCCGCCCGCCGGCCGAGCAGCTGCTCGGCCTGATGCCGGCTCACCGCGGCGGCGACGCCCCGCTCTTCTCGCTGAAGGAGATCGTCATCTCCCCGGGGAACAGCGCCCGCGGGCTCGACCCGCACCAGGGCGCGGTGCTGCTCCACGACGGCGAGACCGGCGTCCTCCAAGCCGTCGTGAACGCATCGGCGATCACGGAGATCCGCACCGCCGCGGTCTCGGCCGTCGCCACGAAGCTCCTCGCGCGTCCGGGCGCGCGCCGGGTCGCGATTCTCGGCGCGGGCGTCCAGGCGCGGTCGCACGCGGTGGCGATGCGCGCCGTGGTCGACGACGCGGACCTGCGGATCTGGAGCCGGACACCTGCACATGCGGAGGCTCTCGCGCTCGAGGCGCACGCGCTCGTCTGCGACAGCATCGAGGAGGCGCTCGACGGAGCGGAGGTGGTCTGCACCTGCACGTCGTCCCGCGACCCGATCGTGCGCCGCGGCTGGCTCGCCCCGGGAGCCCACGTGAACGCAGTTGGCTCCTCGGTCCCGACCTCGCGCGAGCTCGACGCTGACCTGATCGCGGCCTCGGCGCTCTTCGTCGACCGACGCGAGTCGACCGTCAACGAGTCCGGCGACTACCTCGCTGCCGTCGAGGAGGCCGGGATCGGCCCCGACCACATCCGCGCCGAGCTCGGGGAGCTGCTGGTCGAATCGGCGACGGGACGCCGGGACGAGACCGAGCTGACCGTATTCAAGTCGCTGGGGCTTGCCGTCGAGGACCTTGCCGCCGCCGCGCTCTGCACCGAGCGGGCGCGCGAACGCGGAGTCGGCACGGAGGTTCCCTTCTGACCCGGGCCGGGGCAGCGGCCGCGATCCCGCTCGAGGCGATCGAGAGGGCCCGCGAGATCACGGCGGACGCCGTGCACGAGAGCCCGCTCGTCCGGCTCGACGTCGACGCGCCCTGTGAGATCTGGCTCAAGCTCGAGTGCCTCCAGCCGATCGGCTCGTTCAAGCTGCGCGGCGCGACCAGCGCGATCCGCCAGGCGGGGCCCGAGGAGTGGCGCGCGGGCGTCTGGACGACGAGCGCCGGGAACATGGCCCAGGGCGTCTGCTGGGTGGCCCGCGAGCTCGGTGTCCCCGCCACGGTCGTGGCGCCCGATCACGCTCCCCGCGCCAAGCTCGACGCGATCGCGCGGCTCGGGGGCGAGGTGATCCTCGTCCCGTTCGACACGTGGTGGGAGACGATGGAGAGCGGCGCGTACCCGGGGCTCGAGGGGTTGTTCGTCCATCCGGTGCTCGACGAGCGCGTGATGGCGGGGAACGGGGTGATCGGCCTCGAGCTCGCCGAGCGCCTCGAAGCGATCGACACGGTGCTCGTTCCCTGGGGCGGCGGCGGCCTCACGTGCGGGATCGCGAGCGCGCTCTCGACCGTGTCCCCGGGCACGCGGGTGATCGCCTGTGAGCCCGCGACCGGGGCGCCCCTGACCGCATCGCTCGCGCACGAGGAGGCCACGCAGGTCGAGTACACCCCCTCCTTCGTCGACGGGGCCGGCTCGAAGGCGCTCCTGCCCGCGATGTGGGACCGGGCCCGGTCGCTCGTCGCGGGGGCGGTCGCGCTTCCACTGGCGGACGTCGCCGAGGCCGTCCGAGTGCTCGCTACACGCGCGCACGTCGTCGCCGAGGGCGCGGGGGCGCTGGCGCTCGCCGCGGCGCTCGCCGGTCACGCGGGCGAGGGCCGGGTCGTCTGCGTCGTCTCCGGCGGGAACATCGACGCCGAGCGCCTTGCCGCGATCCTCGCCGGTCGCGTGCCCGGTTCCTAGCGCTACCCCGGGTGCGTGTCGATGTCGCTGTCCCAGCGGTCGTACGGCGTCGAGAGCGGCAGGGCGAACCACAGGGCACCGAAGGCCGACGCGGCCACCACGGTCGCGACGATGGCCCAGGGTGTGGAGACGACCGCGTCGATCACGAGGAACACCGTCGCCGTCATCGCGACTGCGAGGCAGAGGACGCCGCCGATGGCGCCGAGGTGCGAGAACCGGAGCATCCGCTCCTTGCTCCGCTCGCGCCAGCGGAGCCGGTGGTAGGCGGTGGGCATCATCAGGGCGAGCACCGCGAGCAGCGTTGCGACGAACGCGATGACGTACGCGTCGCGCTGCACCTGCGTCGTCCGGTCCCAGCGGCTGCTGAACGGGAGGATCAGCAGGAAGCCGAACAGCACGCTTGCGCCGGAGAGCGCGACGCGCGCCTCGTTGAGGAGCTCGATCAGCTCCTGATCCTGCTTCTCGCGCAGCGTGGCCTCGTCCACGACGAGACCGTACTCGTCAACAGTTGCGCCGGACGGTCTCGGAGATCCCGAGCTTGATCCACTCGAGCGGCACCGCGATCGCGTTCCGCCACCACGGCTCGTCGACGCCGCGCTCGGTGATCTTCGCGTCGACACACCGCTGGAAGATCCGGTCCGCCCTGAAGAGCTGGTAGCGCGAGGTGACGAGGATGAGGGACTCCCAGTGGTTCCGTACGACGAGTTGGCGCACCGCCTGGGCCTCGCCCTCCGTGGAGGCGGGCCCGGCATGGACGCAGACGACACCCCTCGGTGGCTTCCTGCAGAGGGCCGCTCGCTGGTGGTCGTGGCCGCTCCGGTCGGCCGAGACGACGAGCGTCGGCGCGAGCCCGCCGTCGAACAGCGCCTCGGCCGCCGGGAGCCGGTTCTCCGACCCCGCGAGCACGACGATCGCGTCCGCCTTCGGCGGCAGCGGGTCGTCGTCCCGCTCGAGGAACGCCGGGATGCCGATGGCGTACGCCAAGCCGAGCGCGACCGCGACGATGATCACGAACCGGCGCACGCGGGGAAGAGTGACACCCGCGTCGGCCGACGTGGGGTAGAAACCCTCGATCAAGGGCCCCCGCATCTCCCTCACGACCGTCAGGCGACTTGCGATCGAGGCGCAGGGCTACGCCTCGCGGCCGCGTCGTGGCACGAAGGCGGAGGTCGAGGCAACGGTTCGGCGGCTGTCGTGCATCCAGCTCGACTCGATCTCGACCGTCGAGCGGAGCCACCGCATCGCCCTCGGCAGCCGGATCGGCGCGTACCCCCACGAGGCGGTGTCTGCTCTGCTCGGGGCGGGTCGCCTGTTCGAGTACTGGGCGCACGAGGCATGCCTGCTCCCGGCCGAAGACTGGCCGCTCTTCCGTCCGGCGATGCAGACCGGCGGGCGGCGCTGGTACGGCGAGGTCGACCGCACGCATCCGCACCTCAGGGAGCACGTGCTCGACGAGATCCGTTCGCGTGGGCCGCTCGGGTCACGTCACTTCGACGGCGCGGCACGGCAGGGCGAGATGTGGGGATGGAAGCCCGCCAAGCGGATGCTCGAGCTGCTGTGGAACCACGGAGAGCTCGTCGTCGCAGGCCGTCAGGGGTTCCAGCGTCTCTACGACCTGCCCGAGCGCGTGCTCCCGCGGACGATCCTCGACGCGGTCTCGCCGGCCGAGCCGGAGCGCCTGCGCGAGCTGGCCGTACGCGCAGTGCGGGCGCGTGGCGTCCTCACCGAGCGCGGAGCCGTCGAGCACTGGCGTCTCCGCGGCGGGGCGGCGCGCGTCCGCGAGGCGGTTGGCTCACTCGTCGCGGACGGCGTGCTCGAGCGGCACGCGGTCGAGGACGACGGCCCGCCGGTGCTCGTACCCGCCGGTGTCGAGCTGGATCGCCCGGCCCCCTCCGCGGCGGTGCTCCTTTCCCCCTTCGACAACCTCCTCTGGGACCGTCCGTTCGCGCGACGCGTGCTCGAGTTCGATCACCTGATCGAGGTGTACAAGCCCGCGCCGCAGCGCCGGTACGGCTACTACGTCCTTCCCCTCCTCTGGCGCGATCGGATCGTCGGCCGCGCAGACCTCAAGTCGGAGCGAGCGGCGGGCACCCTCGTGGTGCGTGCCTTTCACGTCGAGGACGGCGTGCGGCGGTCGGCTGCGCTCGACGCCGCGTTCGACCGCGCGCTCGACCGGCTCCGGCGGGTGATCGGGCTCGAGACGGTCGTGCGGTGACGGCGCACGACTACGATCGCAGCATGGAGTTCGAGACGCGCGCGATCCACGCCGGCCAGGAGCCCGACCCCACGACGGGCTCCGTGATCACGCCGATCTACCAGACGTCGACGTTCGCCCAGGAGGCCGTCGGGGTGAACAAGGGCTACGACTACGCGAGGGTCTCGAATCCCACGCGCACCGCGCTCGAGGAGTGCCTCGCCTCACTCGAGAACGCGGCGCACGGGCACGCGTTCGCCTCCGGCGTGGGCGCAACGTCGTCGATCATGCACCTGCTCGACCCGGGCGACCACGTCGTCTGTGTGAACGACGTCTACGGCGGCACCTACCGGATGTTCTCGCAGGTCTACGAGCCGAAGGGCTACCGCTTCACGTACGTAACGCCCGAGCAGCTTTCGGCGGAGCCCGAGGCGCACGTCTCGGACGCACTCCTCGTCTGGATCGAGACCCCAACGAACCCGCTCCTGAACCTCGTCGACATCCCGGCGGTCGCCGCCGCGGCCGAGGCGGCGGGCGCGCTGCTCGTCGTCGACAGCACGTTCGCGACGCCGTTCCTCCAGAATCCGCTCGACCTCGGCGCCGACATCGTCCTCCACTCGACGACCAAGTACCTCGGCGGCCATTCCGACGTGATCGGCGGCTTCGCGGGGACCAACGACCCGACGATCGCCGAGCGCCTGCGGTTCCTCCAGAAGTCGCTCGGCGCGGTCGCCGGCCCGTTCGACGCGTGGCTCGTGTTGCGGGGGCTCAAGACCCTCGCGATCCGGATGGAGCGCCACTGCGCCAACGCGCGAGCAGTCGCCGAGTTCCTCTCGGCGCATCCGCGCGTGACGCAGGTGCTCTGGCCCGGGCTGCCCGACCACCCGGGCCACGAGATCGCCGCGCGCCAGATGCGCGACTTCGGCGGGATGGTCTCGTTCCTCGTGGAGACCGAGGAGGAGGCGGTCGAGCTGGTCTCGCACACGAAGGTGTGGACGCTCGCGGAGAGCCTCGGAGGCGTCGAGAGCCTGATCGAGCACCCCGCGCGGATGACGCACGCCTCGACCGCCGCCGGCCCCTTCGCCGCGCCGCGGAACCTCGTCCGGCTGTCCGTCGGCCTGGAAGCGGCGGACGACCTCGTCGAGGACCTCGAGCGCGCGCTCGCCGCCGCACCCACCCGCGCCTGAGCGGCAAGCCTCCGGCCCCGCATGGGACCGGAGGCCATACCGTCTGTCAGGGGCTCGTGACGAGCCGAAAGGCCGTTCCGGTCGGGTCCTCGACCCGGGCCATCCGGCCGTACGGCGTGTCCTGCGCGGGCTCGATGATCTTGCCGCCGAGCGCCGTCACCTGGGCGAGCGCCGCGTCCACGTCCGCGACCTCGAAGTAGACGTTCCAGCCGGACGGCTCACCCGTGTCGTCCATGATCCCGGCGAGCGCGCCCTCGTCCTTCCCGAGGGTCGTGTAGCGGAACTCGTCCGCGTCACTCATCACGTGGGTGTCCCAGCCGAACACGTCGTGGTAGAAGGAGACGGCGTCTCCGTAAGCACCCGTGTGAAGCTCGAACCACGCCGGCGTGCCGGGCTCGCCGGTGACCTCGAATCCCTTCACCTCGTTCGGCTGCCACGCGCCGATGACCGAGCCCCCCGGGTCTTTGATCATCGCGAAGCTGCCGTTGTCGGCGACCTCCATCGGGGCCATTTCGACCGAGCCGCCGTGACTCGACGCGGCATCCGCAAGACCCTGGATGTCGTCGGTCATCAGGTGGACGCCCCACGCGTCCGGGTACCCGGTCGACCCGTCGTTGGCCATGCAGCCGGCGACGTGCTTCCCGTCCTTCGTGAACGTGAAGTAGCCGCCGAACCGCTCGTCCGCCTCCTCCGCCTTCCAGCCGAGCAGACGACCGTAGAAGTCGATCGCCTTGCCGGTGTCCGAGCTGTACAGGTCGATCCAGCACGGAGCGCCGACGACGAGCGTTGGTGCAGGCATCTGTGCCTCCCTTGTCGGGGTCTCGGTGCAATGACCGCCTCGCCGCGCGGAAGTCATCGCTCCGTTCCGATCGACGGTAGAGCGTCGATTCGCCCGCGGGGGTACGGCTACCCCTAGATAGCGTCCCTGGCATGACAGCGCGGCCGCTCGACCTCCTGCACCTCGGCGATCCACGCCGGATCGGCGCCTACCTCCTCGAGACCGACGACGGGCTCGCGCTGTTCGACTGCGGGCCCGCGAGCTGCGTTCCCGTCCTCCGCGAGGAGCTGCGCGGCCGTGGGGTGGAGCTCGGCGACGTCCGGCATCTCCTGCTCTCGCACATCCACCTCGACCACGCGGGCGCGGCTGGCGTGCTCGTGCGCGAGCACCCCAGGCTGACACTGCACGTGTCCGAGGTCGGGCTGCCACACCTGGTCGATCCGGCACGGCTCGAGACGAGCGCGCGTCGCCTCTACGGGGACGCTTTCGACGAGCTCTGGGGCGAGCTCGCGCCCGTGCCCGCCGAGAACATCCGAGCGGTCGGGGACACGGTGGTGGGGCTCGCGTGCTTCCCGACGACCGGGCATGCGTCGCACCACGTCTCCTATCTCCACGAGGACGGGACGCTCTACGCCGGCGACGCCGCCGGGGTCCGGATCGAGCCCGGCCGCTTCGTCTACCCCCCGACCCCGCCTCCCGAGATCGACCTGGAGGCCTGGGAGCGAACGCTGGACGAGCTCGGCCGCCGCGAGGCGCGCAGGCTCGCCCTGATCCACTTCGGCGTCTTCGAGGACGTCGAGCAGCATCTGGAGCGACTGCGCAAGACGATGCACGAATGGGGCGAGCGAGTCGCGCACGGGATGGACGAGGCGACCTTCGTCGCGGCCGCGCGGGCCGACGTCGCGGCCGCCGAGCCGGGCGAGGTCGAGGCGTACGACCGCGCGGCGCCGTACTGGCACTGCTACCGCGGCCTGGAGCGCTACTGGCGCAAGCGGGCCGAGGCCGCGGCCGCCGGCTCGGCCGGTCAGTCCTCGACTGCGTAGTCGCGGAGCGACTCGAGCGAGGAGAACTCGAGCGCGAGCGCGTGCGTCGCCTCGAGCACGACGGGCGGGGCGACGCCGGCCTCGAACGCCTCCTCCCACCGGCCTGCGCAGAGACACCAGCGGTCGCCCTCGCGGAGACCGTCGAAGCCGAGCTCTGGCCGCGGCGTCGAGAGGTCGTTGCCGACCGAGCGGCTGTACTCGAGGAACTCCTCCGTCATCACCGCGCAGACCGCGTGGACGCCGAGATCCTGGCCTCCCGTCCGGCACGTTCCGTCGCGCCAGAACCCCGTCAGCGGGTCGTAGCCGCACGGCTCGAGCGGCCCGCCGAGCACGTTCAGCCCTTCACTCATCCCCGGGAGGATAAGGCCCTGGTGTCCGACTTCGAGTCGGACACCAGGGCCTTCACGCCCACCCCGTGACGAGCCATCGCCGGCGCGCGAACCGCGCCCCCATCGTCACGGCGCGGACGAGGATCAGCACCGCGAGGGCCGCCCATACCCCGCGGACGCCCCAGTTCTCCGCGACCGCGAGGCCGAGGCAGGCGGTGCACGCGGCGAACGCGACGACCATCGACCCTGCGATGTACGGGCCGTCGCTTGCCCCGATGAGGATCCCGTCGAGCGCGAAGACCGCGCCGCTCACCGGCTGGAGCAGGGCGAAGATCGGCCAGAGCGCCGCGCACTCGGCGAGCACCTCGGCGTCCGAGGAGAAGAGACGCGGCAGCACGTCGGCCAGCGCGAGCAGGAGGACTGCGAAGAGCGCGCCGGTCGCCACCGAGAGCGTGATCATGCGCACGCTGGCGTCGTACGCGCGGTCGGGCCGCCCCGCGCCGAGCTCGCGCCCCACGAGGATCTGCCCGGCGATCGCGATCGCGTCGAGCGCCAGGGCGAGCGCGAGGAACAGCTGGAACGAGATCTGGTACGCGCCGAGCTCCGCGTCACCGAACCGCGCGACGACCGCGCCCGCCAGCAGGAAGGCCGAGATCAGCGCAGCGGTCCGGACAAAGATGAACTTCCCCACCGAGAGCAGGCGCCGCGCGAAGCGAACGGCCGGTGCCATGTTCTCGCGCCCGGCCCGCGAGACGATCAGCCAGACGAAGCCCGCGCCCATGCAGGACTGCGCGATCGCGGTGCCCCAGGCCGACCCCTCGATCCCCCAGCCGAACCCGTAGACGAAGAGCACCTCGAGCGCGGCGTTGAGCACGTTCGCGAGCACGATCACGACGAGCGGCGCGGTCAGCTCCGAGCGCCCGCGGAGGAACCCCTGCCCCGAGAGCGCGAGGAAGAACGACGGGACGCCGAGCGCGACGATCCGCAGGTACGTCTCCGCGTAGTCGGCCGTCTGTCCCTCGACGCCGACGAGCGCGACCACCTCCCCGGCCAGCAGGACGAGCGCCACGCACAGCACGATCCCGATCGCGAGGGAGAGCCAGAACGCCTGCGCGCCCAGCCGCCGTGCGTCCACGTCCTGGTTCGCGCCGGTCGCACGGGCGACCTGCGCGGTCGTCGCGTACTGGAGGAAGTTGAACATCCCGAAGACCGAGACGACCGTCGCGGCCGCGCCGAGCGCCGCCAGCTGCGAGCGGCCGAGATGACCGACGATCGCCGTGTCGACGAGCACGTAGAGCGGCTCGGCGGCGAGCGCGCCGAGCGCGGGCACCGCGAGCCGGAAGATCTCGCGGTCGAACGCCGAGCGCAGCCGCACCGTGTCGTCCGTCAGGCGAGCGACATCTCGCGCGCGTTCCAACGCTCGATCGTCAGCTCGTACGCTCTGAGGTAGTCGGCGACCATACGCGCGGGAGCGAAGCGCTCTTCCACGGCACGGCGCTGGACGTGCGGATCGATGGCGTCGGCACGTTCGAGCGCTGCCGCCATCTCCTCCGCGCGGTCGACGATAACCCCGGTCACGCCGTCCTCGACGACTTCGGGGACTGCTCCGAATCGCGTCGCCATCACCGGGGTTCCACAGGCCATCGACTCGATCATGACCAGACCGAACGGCTCGGCCCACTCGATCGGGAAGAGCGTCGCTCGCGCGTGCTGCAAGAGCTCGATCTTTTCGTCGTGCGTCACCTCGCCCACGTACTCGATTCGATCGGAGAGGTGCGGATGGACATGCTCTTCGAAGTACTGCTGCTCGAGCGGCTCGCGGCACTTCCCGGCGAGCCTGAGCGGCAGGCCCGACTCCCGCGCCACCTCAACCGCCCGGTGTGCGCCCTTGTCCGCGGTCATGCGCCCGAGGAAGAGCAGGTAGTCGCCCCGCTCCGGCTTGAACGGATACCGAACGAGGTCGATGGCGTTTCTGCAGGTCGCGACCCAGGGCAGGTCGGGCATCGGAAGCCGCTGTGTATCGGACACCGCGATCAAGGCGTTGTTGGGCGTCATCGCGGTGATCTGGGCGTAGAGCTTCCCCGGCTCGCCGGTGAGCGGCCCGTGGACGGTGTGGGCGAACGGGGTCGGCCCCATCGAGCCCAGCGCAAGGCCGAGCAGCCCCGTGTGGTCCGAGATCACGTCGAACTCGTCGTCTCGAACGAGGCATGAGACGGTGTGCTGGAGCTCCCAGAACGTGTGCCCGATCCATTCGCTCGGCGCTACGTCGTAGATGGAGGCAAGGCGGGCGGTCGTCTGCGAGTCGCCCGATGCGAAGAGCGTGACGTCGTGGCCGTGATCGACGAGGCCGTCGGCGAGAAGCGATACGACCGATTCGATGCCTCCATATCCCGAGGGAGGCACCGGGAACCACACGGGGCTGAGCACCGCGATCCTCATGCGACCTCGTCGACGCCGATCCCGCTCGACGTGGACGTCACGTCCCAGGACCGGCCGAACCCGCGGACGCCTTGCAACGACAGTGAGACGCCATCGGGTGGCATCGCGCCTGCGAGCGTGCCGAGCCGTCGTTCCGCAGTGTTCGGCTCGAGGCCGAGCAGCAGTCGCAGGAGCAGAAGCGGAGTTCCCGCGGCCCACGCCTGCGGGCGGGCGGCGGTCGGGTAGCCGATCGGAAACGGGGTCTCCGAGCGGTCGAACCCGGCGAACACCTCGGGGAGCGACCACTCGAAATGGCGGGCCGCCTCCAGGAGGGCGGCCGCGATCCTGTGGACGGCGTCCCAATGTCCGTAACGGGCGAGTCCCCACGCGGCGAGCGCAGTGTCGTGGGGCCAGACGGTTCCGTTGTGGTAGCTGAGCGGGCTGTACGCGGCGTCGGACGTGGACATCGTCCGGAGACCCCAGCCGGACCAGAGCTCATGCCGGGTGAGGTGGTCCACGATCGCGTCGACCCGTCGCTCGGGGACGATGCCGCTCCAGAGCAGGTGCCCGAGATTCGAGCAGAGCGCATCGACTCGCTGTTTGTCGCGGTCGAGCGCGAGCGCGTAATAGCCGCCACGGTCGGGAACCCAGAACGCGTCGTCGAATCGCGCCTCGAGCGCCGCCGCCTCGCTGTCGAGGCGGTCGGCCAACTCGTGTGCTCCCCACGCCGCGCGGGCCAACTCCGCGAGTCGACGCTTTGCGTCGTAGACGTAGCCCTGGACCTCGGCGGGCGCGATCGGGGGCGCGGCATAACGGCCGTCGCGGAAGCGCTGGGAGTCGCCGGAGTCCTTCCACGACTGGTTCTCGAGCCCGAGCGAGCGCCGCTCGTACTCGACGAAACCGTCCCCGTCCCGGTCTCCGTACCCGTCGATCCACGCGAGCGCCGCGAGTGCCGGACCCTGGAAGCGGCGCGCGAGCTCGGCGTCGCCCGTCCAACGCCACACCTCGGAGAGGAGCACGAGATAGAGAGGCGTCGCATCGACCGTCCCGTAGTAGCGGGCGAACCACCGCTCCGCGGCCCGGCCGGCCCGTAGCTCGTGGAGGATCTTCCCCGGCTCGGCGTCGATCGCGGGATCGTCAACGTCAGCCTGGAGGTCGGCGAGCACGTCGAGGGCGTTCACGGCAAGCTCGGGCCCGAGGAGCATCGTCTGGAGGCTCGTGATGATCGTGTCGCGACCGAACACCGTCATGAACCAGGGCATACCCGCTGCGGGCAGGGGTCCAGACCTGTTTCCGTGACGAAGGCGGAGCGCCGCGAGATCGGCGACGGACTGGTCGAAGCAGTGGCCGAGCTCGTCCCACGTCGTGACAAGCCGCGGAAGCCGTAGCGACCAGGCATCGAGTGACTCGCGCACGCGCGCACGCTCCGTCCCAAATCGTCGTTGGACGCGCTCCGGGCGCTCGATCTCTCCGGTGAGAGAGACCGCGACGTCGACCGTCACCTCCCAGGCTCCGTGCGGGGCCAGCTTGATCGGATAGCGGACGACCCCGCCCTGGCCGTGGCCGTCGCGCGAGAGGACGACGTGCGTGCGTCCGCTCCGACCCTGTGGCTCCTGGAGCAGAATCCGGCTCAGCGCCTCGTCGAAGAGCGCCGGCGCAAGCGGCGGAAGGTCCGGTGCCTCGAGCGGATCGCCGAGCGCGAAGTCGTGCTGCTTGACGCTGATGATGTCCGCGAAGTCCGTCCCGAAGTCGAGCTCGAGGGTGAAGGACAGGGGATCCCGGGTCACATTGCGGACCACGATGTGGTCCTGGAGGCCGTCTCCCACGAACCGGTGTCGTGCGATCGAGAGGACGTCCTGGTCGAGCCCGTCGACCGGCGCATTTCGCGAGTAGAACGCGGCCGAGAAATACTCGACCTTGCCCGAGGACAGCAGCAGTGGGCGGCTGCCTGCGACCCTCAGCGTGAACCTCGAGAGAAACCGGGTGTCGTGCGCGTAGAGACCGTCGACACCGGCTTCGATGTCACCGAGGTCGTTGCAGATGCAGAAGGTCGAGCCTTCGAGAATGGTCGGCGACACCGGGCTAGTGCTCGTCCTTGCGCACCACGCGGGCGCCGCTCGATTGCGCGAGCGCCTTGATCACGATCTCGTCGAGGTTCACGTGCAGGGGACGCGTAAGGGCGAACAGGACGCAGTCGGCGATCTCGTCGGGCGTGACGGGGTCGAGCCCCTCGTAGACGGCAGCCGCCTTCTCGGAGTCCCAGCCGAAGCGGACGAGCGAGAACTCGGTCTCGACGAGCCCCGCGTCGACGGTCGTCACGCGGATCGGGCGGCCCAGCAGGTCTTCGCGCAGCGCATACGAGAACCCGCGCACCGCGAACTTCGACGCGATGTACGAGGCGCCGTGCGGGTACGCCTGCCGCCCCGCGACCGACCCCATGAACAGGATGTGACCTCCGTCGCGGATGTGCGGCAGGCAGAGCCGCGTGATCCGGAGCACGCCGTCGACGTTCGTGTGGAGGACGGTGGCCTCGACGTCCTCCGTCGACTCCTCGAACGGCACCCGGCCGAGGGCGAGCCCCGCATTGTTGAAGAGGATGTCGATCCCGCCGAGCTCGGCGACCGCCTGCTCGACGAACGCGGCGCTCGACGCCTCGTCGGTGACGTCGAGCGGAAGCGCGATGTCCGCGTCGACACGCTCGAGACGCCGCGCCCCGCCCGCGACGCGGACGCCGGCCTCGCGGAGCTTGCGGACGGTTGCGGCGCCGATCCCGGACGAGGCGCCCGTGACGACGGCCGTCTTGCCCGCGAGCTCCATCTACGTGTCCGACTTCGAGTCCGACACCTAGGCCAACTCGACCTTGTCGATCGTCACTGGCGACATCGGCTTGTCGCGGGCGTCGCGCTCTGTGAGCGAGATCCGGTCGACCACGTCCTGACCCGACGCGACCTGGCCGAAGACGGTGTGCTTCCCGTCGAGCCACGGGCACGCGTCGGCCGTGACGATGAAGAACTGCGACCCGTTCGTGTTCGGACCGGCGTTCGCCATCGCGAGCGCGCCGCGCGCCACGGGATGGCCGCTCGGCTCGTCCTCGAACGTGTAGCCGGGACCGCCGGTGCCGTCGCCCACCGGACAGCCGCCCTGGATCATGAAGTCCGGGATCACGCGGTGGAACGAGAGGCCGTCGTAGAAGCCGTCGGAGGCGAGTTTCGTGAAGTTCTCGACGGTCTTCGGCACCTCTTCTGGGAAGAGCTCGATCTCGATCGGGCCCTCGCTGGTGTGGAGCGTCGCCTGTGTCATGCCCCGACGCTACCAGCGTCGCAGCGCGTCCCCGCAGAGGGTGTCAAGCGCCCCCCAGAGCCATGTTTGGCGGGCTTAACATCCCGCCAACATCTAGGCGTCGAGATGCCTGCGTACACTCCTTGAGATGGCAACGGCTGCGGAACCGCTCTCGGGCCTGCCCCAGGCAGAGGCGTCCCAGGACCTGGCCCGCAGCTGGAAGAAGCTGACGCGCGCTGCGACGGTCGTCGCGGTTCTCACCTCGCCGGCGCTCTATATCTGGTTCACCCAGCGCAGCGACCTCTCCTGGTGGCAGGCGCTGCTCGCGACGGTCGCGATCGTGGTCGTGTTCCGCGGCTTCGCCGATCTCCTCTTCCGCCGGCTGATCCCCGCGCCGAGCCTCTTCGGCGTCGAGAGCCGCGAGCTGCGCGAGGAGGACGTCGTCAGTCGCCGGCGCGCGTGGTTCTGGCGCTTCTGGTTCAAGATCGCCGTGATGTTCGTGGTCGTGATCACGATCATCTGGCTGTTCCGCGGCGGCTCGTGGTTCAGCACGATCGGCTTCATCATCGGCGGATTCGGGACGATCCTCTCGTCGCCCGCCCTGTGGATCCAGGTCGTCTTCGTCTTCTTCCTGTTCATCGCGAACTTCGGGATCCTGTTCGGCCCGCTGCTCGCGATGAACCTCACGCAGATCAAGACGTTCGAGCCGGGCGACGCGCAGTGGGGCGTTAAGCTCGACGACGTCCGAGGCCAGGCGGAGGCGAAGGAGGAGGTCCGGCGCGTCGTCTCGATCTGGCAGTCGGGCGAGCAGTTCGAGCGCCACGGCGGCAAGCGCGAGCGCGGCGTCCTCTTCTTCGGGCCTCCCGGCACCGGGAAGACGATGCTCGCGAAGGCCCTCGCCACGGGCTTCAACTCTCCGTTCGTGTCGATCCCGGGGTCGGGCTTCGCGGCGACGTTCATCGGCATCGACGCGATCGTCGTGCGCTACCTCGCCTGGAAGGCGAAGCGCGCCGCGCGCAAATGGGGCGGCACGTGCATCGTGTTCATCGACGAGATCGACGCCGTCGGGATGCGCCGCCAGGCGCTCGGCCAGGGGAGCTTCGGCGGCGCGATCAACGTCCCGCCGCTGACGCCGCTGAGCCTTCACGACGACCTCTTCTACGGGCCGTGGGGCTCGCTCAACCCCTCCGGCGACATGGTGCTCGAGACGCGCGCCTGGCGCGAGAAGCTGTTCGCAAACCGCGAGACGCCGACGATCGGGGTGAGCGGCTTCGCAGCGACGATGATGCGCTTCTACGGCTTCATGTTCCCCGGAGGCATGGGCATGGGCGGCGGCGGCATGGCGCTCAACCAGCTGCTCGTCGTGATGGACGGCATCGACAACCCGCCGTTCATGCGCCGGGTGATCACGAACAAGACGAACACACTGCTCGACGCGAGCTTCATCGTCCCGCGACGGGTCAAGGGCAAGTCACTCCGGCTGCCCGCGCCGAGGCCGCGGAGCGAGCAGGTCTACTTCATCGGGGCCACGAACGTGCCGATCGACCGCCTCGACCCGGCGCTGATCCGGCCTGGCCGCATGGGCCGCCACGTCTGGTTCCGGACGCCGACCAAGCACGACCGGCTCGACATCATCGACCTCTACATCAACAAGGTCTCCCACGACGCCGACCTCGACATGCCGAGGCGCCGTGACGAGATCGCGCGCGTGACGAACGGCTACTCGCCGGCGATGATCGAGCAGGTCACCTCGATGGCACTGACGATCGCGCACCACTCGGGGCGCGAGCGATTCAGCTGGGAGGATCTCGTCGAGTCGATCACGACGCTCGAGTCGGGCACCGCGATCGGGATCGAGTACATCGAGCGCGAGGGCCGCGCCATCGCGATCCACGAGGCGGGCCACGCCATCGCCGGGCACTCGTTCATGAAGGACTTCGAGTCGACGCGCCTGTCGATCCGGCGCCGGGGCGACTCCGGCGGGCACCACCAGGCCAGGGAGAAGGAAGAGCGCTTCGCCCGGTTCCAGAGCGAGATGTTCGCTCAGCTCGTCTGGGGCCTCGGTGCGATGGCGGCCGAGCGCGTCTTCTACAACGAGAACTCGACCGGCGTCGGCGGGGACGTGATGTCGGTCACCGCCCAGACGGCGGGGATGGTCGGCGCCGCCGCGATGGGGCCGCAGCCGTTCCACGTGACGCTCGAGAAGGGCGAGAGCGAGGACGACGCTCGCCAGCGCGTGCTCGAGCGGTTCGAGGGGATCGGTCTCCAGATCATGAACCGCATGGGCGGAGGCGGCGGCCCGATGGCGCCCGACCCGATCTCCGGCGCTCTTTCCGACCCCGCGAAGCGCCGTGTCGGCGCGCAGATCATCGGCCAGGCGTACGTCGTCGCGCACAACCTGGCGAAGGAGAACCAGGAGGCGCTCGCGCGCATCGCCGACGTCCTGATGGAGAAGAAGGAGATCTTCGGCGACGAGCTGCTCGACCTGCTCGACTCGGTCGGCCTGCGGATTCCCGAACTCGACTACGGCGACGAGGCAGTCTGGCCGCCGCCCTTCTTCGCCGTCGCCAGCCGCGAGCGTCGCCCGAAGGAGATCGAGGCGAAGTGAGCGAGCAGGCCGAGCCCCGCCCCTTGATCGAGGCGGAGCCCGCGAAGCCCGTCGAGGACTCGGGCTCGGTGCCGCGCAGCGAGATGGCGCGCCGGACCGGCTACCGGCGACGCTTCGCGATCGTCTACGGCGCCCTCGCCCTCGTCGGGGGTATCGCGATCGGCGCCTTGATCGTGCTGGTGAGCCGTCCCGATGCCGTGCCGAACCCGTCATGGTCGGCGTGGGAGCCCGATGGCAGCGCGAACGCGCGGGTCAAGCAGATCGCAGATCACGTCGCGAAGGAGTACCGCTTCCAGGGAGAGCAGATGGCAGTCGCGCTCGGTGGGCCTCCGACGGTCGCGGCGGGCGGTGACTCGACGAGCCCCATTCCCGTCGCAGCGATCGCGGTCCGCCCCGACACCTCGACCGGACAGGCCGAAGAGGACGACATCGAGCTCGTCGACGCCTCGAAGAGCATGCAGTACGTGCTCTGCGGCCTCGGCGACGGCTGCGCGCTCTCGAGCGGGCCACCGACCGAGGCGCGCCACACTCTTCTCCGCCGCGAGGCCCTCGAGCTCGCGCTCTACACCTTCAAGTACGTCGACGGCGTCCAGTCGGTGACCGTCTTCCTGCCGCCGCCCGCCGGCGGCCAGACGGCGGGGACCGCGGTCTTCCTCGAGCGTGGCGACACGGGCCCTGAGCTCGCCAAGCCGCTCTCCTCGACGCTCTCGCCCCTCACGCCCTCGGTCGGCGCGATCAAGGCCGGCGAGCTCCAGACGCTCAACCGCATCACCCGCTCGCGGCTTTACCAGTTCCAGTACACGCAGGCCCAGGACCTCTCCGCGGTCCTCGTGCTCGACCCGATCGCCTGAGCGATGTCGTCCGCAAGACCGGAATCCGCAGAGGCGGATCCCGGCCGCGGGAATCCCCGCCTTCGGCGGGGCACGTCCCTGAAGGCGGCCGCGTTCGCGGCCGCTGCCGCGTCAGATCCCAGGCTCGTCCGGGCAAAGGAGCGCCTCGACCGGCTCGACTGGTGGCCGCGCCCGGTGCGGATCGAGCACGTCCGGATCGTCGTCACGCCGTGGCTCTTCCGTCTCCGCCCCTGGCGCGGCTTCGACGGGTTCGCGACGCACTTCGTGATCTTCTTCCGCCGCGCCGACGTCCACGACGGCCTGATCACGCACGAGCTCTGCCACGTCTGGCAGATGCAGCACCGCCCGCTCCGGATGCCGCTCAGCTACCTCCGCACCGGCTACCGGCGGAGCCCGTACGAGCGCCAGGCGCGCGAGGCGGCCCGCCGAACGGCCACTTGAGGTGGCCCCGCGGGGTCGCGGCGACTGGTGTCGACGCGCTAGCATGGCCTGAAGGGAGAGGAGGAACTTCATGAGGCTCGCTGCGTCATTCACCCTGGCGCTCGTCTCGGCAGTCGTACTGCTCTACACCGGCCTCTGGCTCGGCTCGCGCGAGAGAACCTGTGCCGTCGTCCCCAGCAACTACGGCAAGGTCGTCGTCTGCTCGAGCGACTACGCGCAGCAGATCGACCAGTAGCTCATCCGCGCTCGCGCCAGACGAGCGAGACGACAACGCAGCGCGGCGAGAGCCCGAACCTGGGCGGCTGCGGCGGCGTCGACGACGAGCGTCGTGGCGCGGGCGGCGCCATCGGCGCGCGGTCGTCGCTCTGCTGGCCCACCGATCTAGGCTACTCCGCCCGGGTCCTCACCTTGCACTTCGCGCCGGCGTTGGCATCGCGGGCGTGCTCTGCGAGGATGCCTCGACAGTGCCCCCACTCGACGACGCCGGGCAGAGCGGGGAAGGTGCGGTGACGCAGATGACCTCGCGTCGAGCGGAGTCCGTCGCCTTTGCCCAGGACGCCTACGCCACGCTGACCGGCGGGATCGGGCTCTGCACGGCCACGTGAACCGCACCCGAATCGCGGCGAGTGACGGCGATTGCGTCCATCGAGTCGCGGCGACCTGCGGCGAGTCGCCGGTGTGGTCCGTACGCGAGCAGGCGCTCTACTGGACCGACAACCTCGGCGAGTGCATCCACCGGCTGGACTCGGAGAGCGGGAGAGGACAACGCATCGCGCTTGGCCGGAACGTGATGGCCATCGGCCTGCGAGCAGGTGCTGGGCTGGTACTCGCGCTCGCCAAGCACCTCGCCTTCTACGAGCCCGGTGGCGAGCTCGAGCTGATCATGAGCGTCGAGCAAGACCAGCCGCGCAACCGCTTCAACGACGCCAAGGTCGACCGTCGAGGCCGCTACTGGGCCGGCACGATGAACGACGTGGATTGGGACAAGCCCTCCGGCTCGCTCTACCGCGTCGACACGGGCCTCGAGCTGAGCCGACTCCAAGGTGCGGTTGTCTGCGCCAACGGGCTCGGCTGGAGCCCGGACAACCGGACCTTCTACTTCTGCGAGAGCTTCCGTTACGCGATCTTCGTCTACGACTTCGACCCCGACGCCGGCGTTCCCTCGGCGCGGCGAATGTTTGCGACCGTCGACCACGGCAGTGGAGGGTTCCCGGACGGGCTGACGGTCGACGCAGAAGGCGGCGTTTGGAGCGCACAGAACGGCGCCGGTCGAGTTGTGCGCTACGCCCCCGACGGCGAGGTCACGCACGAGGTCGAGGTGCCCGTCCCCCAGCCGACGAGCTGCATGTTCGGCGGGCCGGACCTCGACGTTCTCTACATCACCACCTCGCGCCAGAACATGACGCCCCAGCAGCTCGGGCGCTACCCGCTGTCGGGCAGCGTGTTCGCCTTGCGCCCGGGCCTGAGCGGTCTCCCAGAACCGCTCTTCGCAGGGTAGGCGGCCGTCAGGCCGCCACCGCTGCACCTTCGGTCGACCCGATCTCCTCGCGCCGGACGAAGACGATCGTCGCGGCGAGGCCGGCGACCGCAAGCCCGACGCAGACCCAGAACGCCCATTGCGTGCCGGCGGTGAACGCGGTCGGGAACGGCTCGCCGGTGGCGACGAGATGGTTGAAGTGGCTCAGCGAGACCGACGAGGTGACGGCGACGCCGATTGCGCCGCCGATCTGCTGGCTGGTGTTGAGCAGCCCGGACGCGAGGCCCGCCTCGTCGTGCTCGACTCCGGCGAGCGCGGCGATCGAGACCGGGATGAACGTGAACGGCAGCGCGAAACCGACGAGCAGGTAGCCCGGCAGCAGGTCGGACCAGAACGAGCCGTCCGCCGGGATCTGGGTGTACCAGAGCATCCCGGCGGTCATCGCGACGAACCCGACCACCATGATCGGTTTCGCCCCGACCCGCGTGACCAGCGCCTGAGCGACGCCGGCCCAGAGGACGGCGGAGCCCGCGGTGGCGATGAACGTGACGCCCGTCTTCAGCGCTGACCAGCCGAGCACTTGCTGGACGTAGAGCGTCAGGATGAAGAAGTTGGCGAACACGACGGCGCCGAGCAGCAGCGCCGAGATGTTGGCGCCGGTGACGGTGCGGACGCGGAAGATGCGGAACGGCATCAGCGGATCCTTCGTCCGCGACTCGATGACGACGAACGCGACCAGCAGCAGCGCGGAGAGCGCGAGCCGCAGGAGTGTCCAACCCGATCCCCAGCCGTGCTCCGGCGCCTTCGACACCGAATACACGAGCAGGGCGAGGCCGGCCGTGACCGTGACCGCGCCTCCGATGTCCTGGGAGGTCTCGCGCTCCGACCTGCTCTCACGGACGAACCGCGGCGCCAGCAGGAACGCCGCCACGCCGACCGGGACGTTGACGAAGAAGATCCACTCCCAGCCCGCGTACTCCGTCAGCACACCGCCCGCGAGCACGCCGACGGCCGCACCGGAACCCCCGATCGCCCCCCAGACGCCGAGCGCCTTGTTGCGCTCCGCCCCCTCTTCGAAGGTCGTCATGATGATCGAGAGCGCAGCCGGGGAGATGATTGCCGCACCGAGTCCCTGGACCGCGCGCGAGGCGATGAGCACGCCCTCGGACCAGGCGAGCCCGCAGAGGAACGACGCGATCGTGAACACGACGACGCCGATCAGGAAGAGCCGCCGCCTGCCGAACAGGTCGGCAAGACGCCCGCCGAGCAACAGGAAACCGCCGAACGTGATCGCGTAGGCCGTGATCACCCACTGCAGGTTGTCGCGCGAGAAGTGCAGCGACTCGCCGATCGACGGCAGCGCCACGTTCACGATCGAAACGTCGAGCACCGTCATGAAGAAGGCCGCGCACACGATCGCGAGCGCCTTCCATCTCCTCGGATCAGGTTCGGCCATCGCCTGCTATCCCCTCGATTCACGAGAACGGACGTGGTGTTGCCGACACTCTAGGGATCCGAAACAGCCATGACCGCCCGAACGAGCGCGCGGACTCGGCCAAGAGGCGTACTCGCAAGAGGTGATCTCGTTCGGCTTCTGGGCCGGCGACGACGACATCGTCAATCCGACGAATCACGACCACCGCGAGGCACGCCTTGCGGAGCGAACGGCTTGTTTTCTCCGCTCCGACGACCTCTGACCCACCGAACCCACCGTGCAGGAGAATTTGCAAGCTGGGGGTGACCAGGCTCGTCAGACGCGGAGGCGCCAGGACAGCACCGGGACAGCACGCAGTCGTACCATCAGCACCAACCGCACATGCGGCACCCGATGGATTCGGGGCT
>Ga0075422_10000003_pt1 | contig 50003 bp, 54 predicted proteins | sample SoiMethybrSBSTD1_FD_72776 | JGI IMG/M metagenome (GOLD analysis project Ga0075422, IMG submission 72776) | Bulk soil microbial communities from a Populus tree surrounding site in Tennessee, USA - Soil MetaG P. TD hybrid SBSTD1 | ecosystem: Environmental > Terrestrial > Soil > Tree plantation... | reverse complement strand
GGGGAGCCGCTCGCGATCGGCGTCACCAGCTCCACGGGGATCCAGACGACGCACGCGATCGCCGCGACCGGGGTCTCCACGGCCGCGGCGATCGCGTGCGTCGTCTGGATCCCCGTGGAGCTGGTGACGCCGATCGCGAGCGGCTCCCCCTCGACCCAGTCGTAGGGCACGACGATCGTGCTCGAGCGGAGCCGGCCGAGCGTCGCCGGCCCGTCGAGCGAGAACGGGACGATCGCGTCGTCGACGGTGACCGACGCGATCGTGAGATCGTCACGCTGCGGGTTCCGCACCTGGACGCGGATCTCCCCGGGCCGCAGCTGGACGCGGCGGACGTCGAACTCGTCGGCCGGCGGCGGCTTCCCGCCGACCAGCTCGACCACGCGGTCCCCCTGCGAGACGACGAGCGCGACACAGAGGGCGAGCAGCACCACCGGCACGAGTGCCCACGCTCGCCACCCGACAGTGCCGAGCGCAGTCGGTGCCTCCACTACTCCTCCACCTGGAAGTAGCCCATCCAGCCGAGCTCGGTGAACTCCGACTGGTGCGCGTGGAACATGAACGTCCCCGCGTGGGCGAAGCGGATCTCGAGCACGCCGCGCTGGCCCTGGCACTGCATCACGGTGTCCGTGTACTCCCAGTGCTCGCCCGTGCCGGTCGGCTGGTAGCGGAAGAACTCCGCGTGGAGGTGGAACGAGTTGATCAGGTCGAACTCGGTGAGGTTCGCGAGGTACACGCGGACGAGCTCGCCGCGACGGACGCGGATCGGGTACCGCGCGTAGTAGAAGCTCCGGCCGTTGACCGTGTAGAAGTTGTTCTCGCCGTCACCGTCCGTGTCGTAGCCGTTCATCACGAGCACGAGCTCGCGCGCAGGCTCGCGCGGCACCTTCGGATCGACGATGAACGCGCCGTAGAGGCCCTTGTGGATGTGCTTCTTGAGCGGCGTCGCGTGGCAGTGGTAGAGGTGGAAGCCGGCGGGGCGAGCTGGGAACTCGTACGTCAGCTCCTCCCCCGCGCCGACGATCTCGAAGACGCCGTCCATGTCGGTCGGGTGGATGCCGTGGAAGTGGATCGTGTGCGGGTGGACGCCCGCGTTGACGAAGCGCACGCGGAGGAGGTCGTCCTCGGTCGCTCGGATCACTGGCCCAGGGACCGTCCCGTTGTACGTCCAGGCAGGGAAGAACACGCCGGGTGCGATCTCGAGCTCCTCGTCGGTCGCCACGAGGGTGTAGTCGCGGACACGGCCGGCCGCATGTGCGCGCGGAGGCGGTGGGTAGAGGAGCTCGTCGAGGTCGTTCGGGCCGCCGACCGCGGGCGCGCCCTCGCCGATCATCGCCGCGTGCCCCATCGCCGCGTTTCCGAGATGGGAGGACATCGACCGGTGCGCGGCATGGTCGTGAGCCGCGTGCGGGGCTGCCTCGGCGGGGCTGCCGTCGAGGGCGAGCTTCACGGCGAGCGGCGCCGCGGCGAGCGGCGCCGTCGCGCAGAGCAGCCGCCTCCGGGTGAGTTTAGGCATATCTAAATCCTAGTCCAGATTGTTAGAGATGGCTAAATCTCGCCGGTTGGGCCGCCCGTGTTTGGAACCCGTCCGTCCGGGGCGATTCCCGACGAGGACCGCCGGACGAAAGGGGACGACGCGATGATCTGCGACGTCTGCGGGAACGACTACGACAAGCCGCTCGAGATCGGCTATCTCGGCGGGACGTACGTGTTCGACAGCTTCGAGTGCGCGATCCACGCGCTGGCGCCCGTGTGCGGCCACTGCGGCTGCCGCGTGATCGGGCACGGGATCGAGGGGGACGGCTCGGTGTTCTGCTGCGCCCACTGCGCCGAGACGGCGGGTGTCGAGGGCGTCGCGGACCGGGCATGAGCGAGCACGACAGCGAGAGCGTCCTCGTCCTCCTGCTCGACGAGGATCCGACCTCGCTGCTGTCCGAGCAGCGCTGCAGGGCGCTCGCGGCGCTGATCCTCTGGCTCTAGACCGAGCAGCGCCCGGGCGGCATCCCGAGGAAGCGCAGCGTCCCGCGGCAGAGCCCCAGCGCCGCACGCTCCCGCACGGCGGTCCGCGCGAGCGCGCGGTCTTCGGTCGGGTTCGTCATGAAGCCGAGCTCGACCAGGATCACGGGCACGTCGGCCCAGTTGAAGCCCGTGTAGTCCGAGCGCTCCTGGATCCCGCGATCAGGGAAGCCGAGCGCCCGCACGAGCTCGACCTGGACGAGCCGCGCGGCGCGGTGACTCTGCGCGTACACGTCGTCCGTCCACCCCGGTCGCAGGGCGGGCGTGAGCGTGTGCGTGCCGCGCGCGTCGCTCGACGCGGAGCCGTCCGCATGGACGCGGAGGAAGAGCCTCGCGTGCGCGCGGTTTGCGATCCTCGCGCGGGCGACGTTCCCCATGCTCTCGCCGGAGGTGCGCGTCCTCGTCATCACGACCTTCACCCCCGCCCGCTGAAGCAGCGCGCGCAGCCGCAACGACACCGCGAGCGTGAGGTCCGGCTCCGCGATCCCGGTGACGACGCCGTGCGTCCCGCCTCCGTCGTAGATCTTGCGGGTCGCGGAGCCCGGCCCGTTCGGCTCGGTGCTGAGGTTCGCGAGCCGGTCGTGCCCGGGGTCGACGACCACGACCGGCGCGGCCGCGTCGGCCCTTCCAGGCACAACGGCGAGGGCCGCGACGAGCGCTGCGACGAAGAACGTGCCTCGGCTCATTGCGGCGGGATGCGCGAGCGCATCCAGACGTACGTGAGGAGCGCGCCCGGGACGAACAGGCAGGCGGCGACGGCGATGAAGACCTTCGCGGACGTCGAGTCGAGGTCGACGGCGACCCCGGCGATCATGCAAAGCCCCCCGAGGACGCACAGCGCCGCCCCGATCGTCCCCGTCCGCATCCGTTCAGGCTAGACGCCGCGTCAGGCGACGATGCGGTAGACCTGGAACACCTCGGCGTAGTCGCGGTTGACGTTCGTGCCGTGCACGCGGGCGAGGTTCCAGACGTACTCCTCGTCGGCGTAGCGGCGGTGCTGCTGTGACGCGTAGCGACGGACGGCCGCGACCTTGCGCTCGACGTGGCGGCGCTCCAGCGAGACGTACGCGCCGTACGAGAAGTCGAAGTTGTTCCAGGGGATCTCGTAGCCGAGGATCGTCGTCCGTTTGAAGGCGCGCAGTCCTTCCTGCGCGATCGTCTGGTGGTCCTGGTGGACGTCGTGATGCGAGGGCTGGAACACGACGTTCGGCCGCCATTCCTCCCAGAGCCCGACAAGGAGCTCGAGGATCTCCTGGCGCCGCGAGGGGAACGTCCGCACGTCGAAGTCGTGGACGGTGAGGTTCGCGTCGGGAATGCCCAGCTCGGCCGTCGCCTCACGTACCTCGCGGGCGAGCGTGTCGGGGGCGAACCCCTCCGGCAGCGAGCGCGTCGCGATGGAGAACGCGACGTAGCGCACGTCGCAGCCCGCTTCCACGAGCCTCGCCATGGTCCCGCCGCAGCCGAACTCCCCGTCGTCCGTGTGCGGCGCGAGCACGAGCGCCCGTTCGACACCTGTGAGCACGGCGCGAGTCTAAGCCTCGACGTGCTCGGGGCGGGGCGGCTCGGGGACGGTCGGCGTCGCAGGCGGCGGCGCCGGGCCCGTCTGTGCGGCCGGTGGCTTCTTCGGCACCCGCGCGCTCAACCCGACGAGCCCGAGCAAGGCCCAGGTCATCGGATCCTCGAAGAAGTCCGCGTAGAAGAGGCTGTGGACCGCGATCGCGAACAGCACGACCCCCGTCGCGAGGGCGACGCGCGACGTGAAGCCGTGGCCGAGACCGCGCAGCGTCGCGAGCAGCGCGGCCGCGACGAGCCAGACGACGAGCGCGAGCCCCACGATGCCCCCCTCGGCCGCGACCGTCACCGGCATCGTGTGCGAGGCGACCCGCTTCGGGTCCTTGCCGGTGATCCCCTGCCGGCGCGCATACTCGCGCGAGAACCCGCCGACGCCGACCCCGCCGACGGGATGGTGGAGTGCGATCCGCACCCCCTGGCCGACGAGGTTCGCGCGGCCCGAGGTGATCCGGTTGACGCCGGAGCGAGACTTGCCGACGATGTCGCCCCGTAGCTGCGGCACCGCGAACAGCACCGCGCACGTGATCAGGCCGAGCGCGACGAGCGCGACGAGCGCGCGGCTGCCCCAGACCACCGCAGCCGCGGCGACGGTTCCCGCGGCGAGCGCGATGAAGCTCGACTGGGAGAACGAGATCAGCAGGCCGAGCCAGGTCGCGACGACGACCGCGTAGAGGCTCGCGACGCGCCAGCCGCGCACCCCGCCCAGGAGGATCCCGGCGAGCGAGGCGAGCACCGCGACGGTGAGGTACCGCCCGTACACCGACGGGTCCCAGAACACCGAGTTGACCCGGAAGAACGGCGCGTAGGCATTGAAGACCTTCACGCTCGGGTTCCAGAACACGTCGCGCGTGAGCCACTGGTAGCCGCCCACGAGCGCGTACAGGAGCGCGGTCGCGACGAGACCTCCCCAGAGCCAGGTCAGCCAGCGGCCGCGCCACGGCAGCCGCGCGAACCCGACCGCGAGAAGGCCGAAGGGCAGCACGAACGCGGCGAGGAAGACGGCCCCACGCCGGACGTCCCCCGTCCACAGCATCGACAGCCCCGTCCAGCCGACGAAGGCGGCAAGCGGCAGCGCGAGCGGGCCGAGCTCGCGCGAGCGGGTGTCGCCGTTCACCAGCGACCAGGCGGTCGCCAGGGCGAGACCGCCGAGCGCCGCATAGAGGGGGAGGAGCAGATTCACCGTGTCGCTGCCGATGTCGACCGGGATCCGCAAGGGGATGCAGGCGAGCGTCGCGAACGCGAGGAGGTACGGCCACCGGTCGAGCGCCAACGCGAGGGCGACCGCGGCGACGAGCCCGCCGACGGCGCCCGCGACGGCGCGCGACGTGCTCAGGTCGGGGAGCAGGTAGACGCCGAGCACTCCGAGGCCCACACCCCAGGCACAGAGCCCGGCGAGGCGCTGCCAGCGCCCGGGCGCGAGCAGGAGCGTCACGAGGCCGCACGCGCCGAGGATCGACGCCGCCTGCGCTGCGACGCTCACGGCGCGGTCGGCTCATGCACGAGGACGGCGGCGCGCGCCACGTGGCCGTTGGCCTCGACCCGGAGCGTGTGACGCCCGGGCCGCAACGGCGCGCGGAGCCTCAGCGTGCCCGGGCGCGCGGTGCCCGAGCGGCCGCCCAGGCTCCACTCGAGCCGGCGCGCCTGCGAGAGCGCGAGAATCGCGAAGCGGCCGCCCGGGGTCGTCACGACGCGATCCCGGCCGAGGGAGAGGAAGCGGATGCGCACGGTCCGCGACCCAGAGCGCCGGCCGAGGTTGCCGGCGACGTCGCGGGCGACGAGCCGCAGCGTGTAGACGCCCTGGGGCAGCGGCTCGCCGCCTGCGACGCCGGCCCAGCTCATCGTGCCCCGCGGACGGGTGCCGAGCTTGCGGATCGCCCGAGTGCCGTCGACGTACAGCTCGACCACTGCGCGCTCGCTCACGCCATACGTGATGCGCGCACGGTCCGCGCGCCCGTCCCCGTCCGGGGAGATCACGAGCGGCCGCGCCGTGAAGCTCAGGACGCGCGGCGGGGTCACGTCGACACGGATGGGGTTCGGCATCACGATCGTCCGTCTCGCCTGGTCGAGGTGGACCCGCGGCCGGTACGACCCCTCCTCGACCACCCGCCCGTCGCTGTCACGCCCGTCCCAGACGTACGAGACCGCCGTGCGCCCCTGCGGCCGCCTGCGCGCGAGCTCGCGGACGACGTCGCCGTGCGCGTCGATCATCTCGACCGTCACGTGGTCGGGCTTTCGAAGGCGAAACGTGATCGAGGCGGTGTCGGTCGCGCAGTCGCACACCGGCGAGAAGAGCTTGTCGACCCGCGGCCCGACGATCGGGTTGCGGGTCAGCTTGAGCTTCTCGGTGACGACGAAGGCGCCCGAGGTCGCGACGAGGAGGGCCGCGACGAGCGCAGCGGGGGCGAACCTGGCCACCGCCGCGATTGTAGAGACGTGCGGTCGCCGGTCCGGGGTCGTAGGCACACTGGGGGTCGGCCCGGAGGAGCCGACCACGCATGCGCCGCCGACTCCTGCTCATCCTCGCCGCTGTGGTTCTCCTCGTGCTCGGCACGGGGATTGCCGTGCTGCTCACGCGACATCCGCCGAGCGGCACGCTCGAGACGAACGTCACCGACGTGACCGTCGTGACGCCGACGACGACCGCCGCCCAGACGACTCCCAAGCCTCCGAAGCCGCCGCCGCCCAAGACCGAGCCGGTCGACCGTCGCTGCTGGAACATGTTCGGAGGCGGCCCGAGGCGGACGCTCGCGCGCCCGGGGATCGATCTGGGCGTCCCGGCGCGGAAGCCGATCTGGGCGCGTGGGCTCAAGGGATACGTCGAGTACCCCGCGAGCTACTGCGACGGCGTCCTCTACGTGAACACGTTCAAGGGCGACACCTGGGCGATCGAGGCCGCGACGGGCAAGGTCCTGTGGCGCAAGCTGAGCGACGCGCCGAAGCCGTCGACCCCCGCGATCGCCGGCGACAAGCTGATCGTCTCCTCGAAGGACGGCACCGTCACGGCGCTGACGCGGAAGAGCGGGAAGGTCGTGTGGCAGCTCCAGACGAACGCGAAGGTCGAGTCGTCGGCCGCTGTCGCCGGCGACACCGCCTACTTCGGTGCCACGGACGGGCGCCTGTTCGCGGTCGACGTCGACACGGGTCACGTCCGCTGGGCGTTCGACACGGGCGGGCGGATCAACGCGAGCCCGTCGCTGGCCGACGGCCGCATCTGCATCACCACGTACGCGGGATCGATCTTCTGTCTCCGTCAGCGCAACGGCGAGAAGCTCTGGAGCACCTACGTGAAGCGGGACGCGTTCCGGTACGAGAGCTTCTACGCAAGCCCCTCGACGGACGGCCAGCGCCTCTACACGATCGCCCGCTCGGGGAAGATCGTCGCGTTGAACGCGACCAGCGGCAACGTCATCTGGACGGACAGCGTGAACTCGCTCGGCTATTCCACACCGGCGGTCGGCACCGACCGGATCTTCGTCGGCGACTTCAACGGCGGCCTGCGCGCCTACCGCAAGACGGACGGCAAGCTCCTCTGGCGCGCCCATGTCGGCGGCCGCATCCTCGGCCCGCCGGTTGTGGTCGGTGACCTCGTGTTCTTCTCGACGCTCGAGACGGAGACGTACGCTGCACGCGCCTCCGACGGGAAGATCGTCTGGCACTACGGGCTCGGCAAGTACTCCCCGGGGATCGCGACCGAGCGCGCGTACTACTTCTCGCTGAACGGCATGCTCGTCGCCTTCCGAGGGAAGGACGGGCCTCGCCCCGGCCGAACGGCGAACGGCTCGACGCGTACGACGCCGAAGCTCGCACCAAGCGCGGCGCGACAGACCCGCAAGCCCTGACGCCGCCGTTGTGCCAATCCGTGCACAAGGCCGACCGCGCCGTGATGGGCTTCGCTCGCCGCAGCGTGAAAACAGGCGGGAGAACAGGGCTCACATCGTCGACAGTGGCAATGCGGTGTCAGGCACCGGGCTGCTGGAGCACCGGGTGGCGGCGCGACCATAGTGGCGAGCGCTGGACGAGCGCGCCGACGCCCCGCCAGGCAGCCGTGCGCGCTCGATACGAGGCAACCCTGAGCCGAGCGCTCCCCTTCCGCTCGACCTCGTAGCCGAGCGCGTCGAGCAGCGCTCCCGCGACGTCCTCGAAGGCGCGGCGGTCGCTCGGCGCCATCTCCGCCCGCCAGTCGCGGACGCCCCGGCGCGGCGGCTCGTTGAGCCGCTGCTGGTGCTCCTTTCGCCCCGAATCGGTGCGGCCGACGTAGTCGAGCATCGCAGCGTCGAACTCGAGCCCCGCAAACGCGCAGGCACGACGCACGATCGCCTCCGGCTCGGCGACCAGCCGCTCGTAGCGAAGCTCCAGATAGCGATCGGGGCCGAGCCGCGAGCCGAGGCTGCGGGCGGCGCGAATCTCGCTCTCCCACTGGCACGCGAAGCCCCTGACGTCGCGCGGATGGCCCCACCCTTCGGTCATCAGGCCGCGCGGCACGGAGAGGAACGACAGTGCGGCATCGCGCCCGTCGCGGATCAGGTGGACGTACCGGGCGTCGGGGAAGAGCCGCTCTAGGAGGCCCAGGTGCTGCATGTAGAGCGGCGTCTTGTCGCCCCAGCGTTCCTTCCCATGCCCCGCTGCGTACGCCGCGAAGACCGCACCGATCGCCTCACCGCTCGTCATGCCGGCGCGGAGGCGCGCCGAGACGGCGTCCGGCGAGAGCTGCCACTCGACCAGCGTCGGCAGCCGGCGGAGGTCGCCGAGAAACGCCGAGGGGTCGACCGGGGTCGGGTGCCGCTGCGCCAGCTGCGGCACGAAGTACGACTCGTCCGGGATCGCGAGCGCGCGGTTCCGGTCGAGCATCACGCGGAGGAGAGTCGTCCCGGAGCGGCGCACGCCGAGCACGATCACTGGCGGTCCGGCGCCGGGCACCGCCGCAGTCTAGGGAGCTAGAGGCTCTAGGAGACGTCCGGCGCCGAGGCGGCGCTGCGGCCGGCGAGCCACCGCGCGGCGTACACGAACGCCACACCGGCGGCGAGCAGGGCACCTGCGAGGACGATCAGATCGGAGCCCGGCGGGTCGAGGAGCTTCACGCCAGAGAGCGTCAGCGTCGCCGCGAGGGCGACCCGGAGCGCCCGGTCGGGGAGCCTCAGCGTGAGCCGGCCGCCGATCAGCACGCCGGGCACCGAGCCGATCAACAGCCATCCGGTCGCACCGAGGTCGACGTGGCCCGCGACGAGCTGGCCCGCGCCCGCGATCGCGAGCAAGAGCGCCGCGTGGAAGATGTCGGTGCCGACGATCTTGACCGCGGTGAGCGGGAACGCGATCAGCATCACGAGGCCGAACAGCGTGCCGCTCCCCACGGATGTGAGCCCGACGACGAACCCGCCGACCACTCCGGTCGCGACCGCGATCACCCGGTCCCGCCGCTGGAGGATGAACGGCTTGTCCTCGGGAGTCGAGTGGAGGTACGCCTTGACGAGGAACCCGATCCCGCAGACGACGAGAGCGATGCCGAGGACCGCCTTGGCGGCGTCCTCGTAGCCCTCCCCGTACTCGCGCTTGAGCCACCAGGAGACCGCGACGCCGAGCAGCGAGAACGGCGCGGAGCCGAGCAGCATCCACATCGTCAGACGTGCGTGGACGTGACCCATCCTGCGGTGCTGGACGGCGCCGAAGGACTTGAAGATCGCCCCGTGCACGATGTCGGTGCCGATCGCGATCGACGGCTTGAACCCGAAGACGAGGACGAGAAGCGGCGTCATCAGCGAGCCGCCACCCATTCCCGTGACGCCGACCAGGAGGCCGATCAGGAGCCCCGCGAGGGAGAGCTTCCAGTCCATGGACGCCTACGGCAGGGGAGCCGGGTCTTCCTCATGATCCGGCGCGGCGAGCAGCACCTCGACGAGGGTGTCGCCGCGCAGGCCGAGCCGCAGGGTCTCCAGCGCGATCACCTCGTCGGGCGGGATGTTCCCGAGGTTCACGTTCGGGCCGAAGTGCTTCACGAACCAGGCCTGCGACTCCTTCGTCGGCGCCTCGAACAAGACGTCGTCGACCGAGACCTCGTGGGCGATCTCGTCGATCAACCCCGTCCGCATGTCGCCGTCGGAGCGGAAGATCCCGGAGGTGCCGCCCTCACGGCCCTCGGTGATCACCTTCCAGGCGCCGGCCGCCAGCTCCTCCTTGATCCAGGCGACCCATTGGTACGGCGCGTAGACCACGCCGGAGTCCTTCGAGCCGACCTCGGAGAGCACCGTGAAGTCGCGCGAGAAGTCGGCGATCAGCTCGAGCTTCCGCTCGCGCGGGATCTCGATGGTGCCGTCGGAGATCTCCACGTGCGAGAACCGGTGCTCGGAGAGCCACTGCTTGAACTCGTCGAGCCGATCGCGTCCATAGACCGCCTCGAACAGCGTCCCACCGCAGACGACCGGCGTCTCGAACGACCGGTAGAGCGCGATCTTCTTCTCGAGGTTGTTCGTGACGTAGCTGGTCCCCCAGCCGAACTTGACGATGTCGACGAACTGCCCCCCGGTGTCGAACAGGCCCTCGATGTCGCGCAGATTGAGGCCCTTGTCCATGACGTGCGTGATCCCGACCTCGCGGGGCTTGCCGGGTCGTGCAGGGAGGCCGAGGAAGCCGTCATTGAATTCGGGCATAGAGCTCCTCCAGCTTTGTCTTGGCGCGGTCTTGCACCTCGCGGTACAGCGAGTTGCCGTACGCGTCGATGCCGACGATCAGGGGGCCGAAGTCCTTCACGCGGAACTTCCAGAGGCACTCGGGCATCAGCTCCTCCCAGGCGACCTCCTCGATCTCCTCGATCTGTGTCGTCTCGAGCGCCGCCGCTCCGCCGACGATCGCGAAGTAGACCATCCCGAGCCGCCGCATCGGCTCGATCGCCTCGTCGGGAAACCCGCCCTTGCCGCAGATCGCGCGCACGCCGTACTGCGCGCCGAGGCCCTCCGTGAAGCGCACCATCCGCGCGCTCGTCGTGGTGCCGATGCAGATCTTCTCGTAGCGTCCGGGGCGGAGCTTGCGGACGTTCGGCGCGGTATGCAGGAGAAACGCGCCGCTCAGGTCCATCGGCGGCTCCATGCCCTGATCGAAGATCCGGATCTGCGTGCGGTCGCGGATCCCGATGACATGGCCCTGCACGGTCACCTCGTCACCCGCGCGGAGCTTCTCGATCTCCCTCGCGTCCGTGATCGGGAACGTGACCTCCTGTGTCGCCATCAGAGGCGTCCTCCGGCGGCACCGACGGCCTCGTGCGCCGAGACGTCCGGCCCGGCCATGTCGACTCGGGAATGCGAGCCCATACCCCCACCCAGGGTGGGGGAGCCTCCCGCCGCCCTCGACGGCGATTCTACGGCCGCCACCACCGTTGCTTCGTGCCGATTTGGAAACATCTCGTCCACAGGCGGCCGCAGCTGATGCGCCGCGTCGTTCCCAGGTGCGGTCGGCTCTTGCCGGTGCGCCCTTCCCATCTCACGCCTCCCGGTCGAGCTCGACGGTGCCGTCGGCGGCGATGTGAGCCGACGCGCGCCGCGCCGCCCAGCACTGGTAGTTGACCGCCACCGGGTTGAGGGTCATGTGGGTGTCGGCGTGCTCGATGTGGCACTGGAGGACGGTCACGTCGCCGCCGAGCCCCATCGGCCCGATGCCGGTCTCGTTGAGCAGCTCGTACAGCTCGTCCTCGAGCTGCGCCACGAGCGGGTCGGGGTTCCGCGACCCGACGGGCCGCGCGATCGCCTCCTTCGCGAGGTGCATCGCATAGTCCGCCGAGCCGCCGAGCCCGATCCCGACGATCCCCGGCGGGCACGGCTTGCCGCCCGCGCCGACGATCGAGTCGAGGACGAACCGCTTGATCCCCGCCACGCCGTCGGCGGGGACGAGCATCTTCAGGAAGGTCATGTTCTCGGAGCCGGACCCCTTGGGCACGCACTTCACGTCGAGCCCGTCCCAGTCGGGCACGAAGTCCCAGTGGAGGATGGGCACGCGGTAGCCGACGTTCGCGCCCGTGTTCTCGCGCGTCAGCGTGTGCACCGTGTTCGAGCGGAGCGGGTGCTCGACCGTCGCGCGCTCCGTGCCCGCCTTGAGCGCCGCCTGGATCCGCGCCGGGTGGAGCGGGAAGTGCTCCCCGACGCGGCAGTAGTAGACCGCGATCCCGGTGTCCTGGCAGACGAGGTTGTCCTGCTCGTCCGCGATCTCGACGTTCCGCTGGATCGTCTCTAGGACACGGATACCGGTCACGGACGTCTCGCGCTCACGGGCAGCGGTGAGCGCGTCGCGCAGGTCCTGCGGAATGTCCTTCAGCGCCCACACATAGAGGTGGGCGGCAGCCTCGAGGACTGCTTCGTCGAGGTCGACGATCGTGGTCAGCATGGCTCTCAGCTTCCCGCCGTCTCGGCTGCGGCCTTCCCTGCACGACGGCCGAACACGACGCACTCGAGGAGGCTGTTGCCCATCATGCGGTTCCGCCCGTGCGTCCCGCCGGCGATCTCGCCGCAGGCGAAGACGCCCTCGAGCGTCGTCTCGCCCCGCGTGTCGATCACGAGGCCGCCGTTCTGGTAGTGGAGCACGGGGTAGGTGAGGATCCGCTCGGCGAGCGGGTCGATCCCCGCGCCCCGGTAGCGCCGCAGCATGTACGGCAGCGACACGTCCGCGTCGGCGGGCGGGATACGGGTCGTGTCCAGCCAGACCGCGGGGCGCCCGTCCTCGGTCGTGACCCCGCGACCCGCCTCTACCTCGTCGAAGATCGCCTGCGAGACCTCGTCGCGGGGCCCGAGCGAGTCGGTGAACTCCTCGCCCTCGCTGTTGAGCAGCACCGCGCCGTAGGACCGCGTGGTCTCCGGGATCGAGTACCCCTGCATCGTCGGCGGCCAGGCGCCGCCGTTCGGGTGGTACTGGAGGGCGTCGAGGTCGCGCGCCTCCGCCCCGGCGTCGAGTGCGATCCGCGTTGTCTCGCCCGTCGCATTGGGATGGTTCGTGGAGAGCTCCCCGCGGCGACCGGCCTCCGCGTAGCAGCGCCCGCCCGAGGCGAGCACGACCGCGCCTGCCGAGACGGCGCTCGTCCCGTCCGGCGTCGTGAACGTCGCGCGCCATCCGGCGCCATCCGGCTCCAGCGACTCGAGCCGGTGGTGTGCGAGCGTCTCTGCCTCTCCCGCCTCCTGCTGCTCCCGAAGCGTCTTCGTGATCGCATGGCCCGTCCGGTCGCCGACCTGGAGCAGCCGCTTCCGCGTGGCTCCGCCGCAGCGGGCGAGGCGGTAGCCGCCGTTCTCCCTGGTGAACCCGCAGCCCAGCTCTTCGAGCCAGGAGATCGCAGAGCGTGCCTCGGACGTCAGGACCTCGACGAGGGCCGGGTCGGCGGTCCCGTGGGAGGAGCGGAGCACGTCCTCGGCGTGCTGCTCGGGCGAGTCGTCGTCCCCGTATGCCGCCTGGATGCCGCCCTGCGCCTTGGAGGAGTTGTTCGCCTGGAGCGTCGTCTTCGTCGCGAGCGCGACTCGACCGCCCGCGCGCTCCGCCGACACCGCCGCCGCGAGCCCGGCGGCGCCGCTGCCGATCACGAGCACGTCGATGGCCGGCGCGTGCGACACGCAGGCCATGCTAGCGAACTCGGGCCCTACCATTTATCGGCCGAATTAGCTCTGCTTATTCGAGGAGGGGCGGGTAGACTCCCGCCATGCCAACGCTCGCAGACGTCATGCGCACCGAGGTGATCGACGTCGCCCCGGAGGACACGCTCGGCGAGGTGGCCGAGCGGATGAGCGCCGTCAACGTCGGCGCCGTCGTGGTGAAGGACTACGGCCGCTTGATCGGGATCCTCACCGAGCGCGACATGCTGAAGGCGATGGCGGCCCGCGTCCACACGAGCGATGCGCGCGTCCGCGAGTGGATGACCGAGGACCCGCTCACCGCGTCGGCGGAGATGGACGTCGAGGAGGCGGCGCGGGTGATGCTCGAGCACAACTTCCGGCACCTGCCGATCGTCGACGAGACCGGCGGAGTCGTCGGGCTGGTCAGCCTCCGGCGCGTCGTCGCCGCGACGAACCCGGCCGCGCACCACCGGGCCTAGCCGCCTCTAGCAGGCGGACGCCGTGCCGCGCACGATCGCGCTCGCCGCCTGCGCGGCGGTCACGTGCATGCGCGCGAGACGGTCGCGGAGCGTGCGGTTCCCGCGAATCGCCTTCGTCACCCGAGCGGCCGTCGTCGCGGGCGTCGTCCTCGCAAAGAGGCAGGACGCCTGATTCTTCATGCCGCCGAGCCAGCCGGTCGCGTACAGGTACCGGAGCGGCGCCCGCCCGTAGGGGGCGCGCGCCAGCACCTTCTTCGCCTCCGCTCCCGGGACGTCGTGGGCCCGCGCATCGCGCGCGACCAGTGCCTGCGCCTTGGCGGCAGTGGTCGGCAGGCGCGCGGCGAGCTTCCCCTCCGGGATCGTCGCGATCGAGACCGCGAGCGACGCGACTGCCGCGGTGATCAGCGCGTACTCGCCCATCCGCGAATGATCGGCGAGAGGGGAGCGACGGTCAAACTCGCCACGCCGCCGTGCCTGTGGACGAATCGGCACAGAACCGGCACGGAGCACCCTTGCGGGACCGCTGACTCCTCCCGTACCGTGAGGTCGTTGTCAAAGAAGAGAACGAGGAGGAGAGTCATGTTCACCGAGCTCACCGAGGAGCTGCTCGACCTGGAGGCGACCGCCAAGGGCTACGGCGGCGCGCTCTATGCCGCCAACGACCCCGGCGGAAGCTGTTGCGGCGGCTGCTGCAACCTCGTCCTCTGCTGCTGCTGTTCCCAGATCTGCTGGTGAGCGCCACGGCGGAGCAGGCGGATCCGCGCCACGCGACCGGCGAGCCCGAGCGGCAACCCCTCCTCGCCCCCTGGTGGCGCGCCGTCGAGGATCGCGGCCGATTGCTGTTCGAGCACGCCGGGCACGTCGTCGAGCTCGAGGGACGCGCCGTGCGCGCCCTCCTACCCGCTCTGCTGCCCCTCCTCGACGGCGCGCATACGGTGAGGGAGATCGTGGAGATCCTCGGCGGGGCGGCCGAGGCGCCGGTCGCGAAGGCGCTTGCCCTCCTCGACGACCACGGACTGCTCGTCGACGGGCCCGCAGTCGACGACGCCGCGGCGTGCTACGTCGCCTCCGTCTCCTCGTCCACGCCCGCCGCCGCGGCCGGAGCGCTGGCGAGCTCTCAGGTGGCAATCCTCGGCTCGGCGCCGGCCGGGGCCGAGGTCTCGCGCCTGCTCGGGTCGGCCGGTGCCGGAACGACGCGTCGGGCCTCCGCGGGCTCGTCCGGGTGGCATGCCGACCTGATCGTCGCCGCGCCGGCGGCCGAGGAGATGGAGCAGCTTGCGAGCGTGAACGAGCAATGCCTGCGTGACGAGACGCCCTGGCTCGTCCTGCTTCCGACCGACGGCCGCTTCGCTGCGGTCGGCCCGCTGTACGTCCCCGGGCAGACGGCCTGCCACGCCTGCTACCTCCTGCGGCGTGGGGCGACCTCCGGCTACGAGCCGGACTTCTCACTGCTCGCCGGCCGGCCCGTCCGAGCGCCCATGCCCGCCGCCGCGAGCGCGATCGCGGCCGGGCTGGCCGCGCTGATCTGTCTTCGCTGGCTCGGCGCGCGCGACCCGACGCTCCCCGGCGTCCTCCATGCGCTCGAGCTCCAGGGCACTCTTGCCTCGACGCGCCATCGGGTCCTGCGCGTGCCCCGCTGTCCCGCGTGCGGCGTGGCGTCGCCGCTGCCCAACCCGTGGTTCCGGGAGCTCGATGCTTGAGCTGCTCGAGACACCGGCGACGCCGCTCGCCGACGCGCTGGACAGGCTGGAGCAGGCCGTCTCGCCCCTGGTCGGCATCGTGCGCACCGCGCCCGCGATCATGGTCGCTGCGGACGAGGCGCGCCTGCACGCGTTCGCATGCCACGTCGCGAGCGCGGAGAGGACAACCGGCGCGGCCACGGTCGACTACGCGGGCTCGGCCCACGTCGACGGAGGGCGCGCACGCGCTGCCTCGATCGGCGAGGCGATCGAGCGCTACTCCGCCACCTTCGTCCCCGCGAGGCCGAGAGCAACCTCGGCGACCGAGCTGGGGCCGCTCGTCGTGCCGCCCGAGTCGTTCGCGCTCTTCCACGAGCGCCAGCATGTCCCCGGCTTTCCGTTCGCGCGGTTCACGCCATCGACCCGACTGTCGTTCGTCAAGGGGTTCTCGCTCGCCGACGGTCGACCTGCGTTCCTCCCCGCCCAGCTCGTCTACCTCCACTATGCCCGCTCAGAGCCGCCGATCGGCTACCCGACGAGCAACGGGCTCGCCTGCGGGCCGACGCTGGCGGAGGCGGTGCTCGCGGCATTGCTCGAGGTCGTCGAACGGGACGCGATGATGATCGTCTGGGCGAACCGGCTCTCGCCGCCGCAGCTCACGTGGCGCGACGACCCGACGGTTCGAGCTGTCGACGATCGGGCGTTCGCGTCGACCGGGCTCGAGTACACGGCGATCGACGTCGGCGCGTTCTTCGGTGTCCCGGCGGCGATCGGAGTCGTGCACGGTGCGGACGGCGACCCCGCCGCGGTCGGGATCGGGGCGGGCTGTGCACCGAGGATCGGCGACGCCTGGAGAACCTCGATCGCAGAGGCGTTCGCCGTCCATCGCTGGCTGCGCGGCCTGCTCGCCGCCACGCCAGCGCCGCTCGAGCGCGTCGAGGACGTCCGCACGCTCGAGGACCACACGCTCTTCCATGGGACACGCGACCGGGCGGGTGGGCTGGCGTTCCTCGAGGCCTCCGGCGACGAGCGCAGCACGGCCGACGTCCCTCGGGTTCCAGGCGGCACACCCGGCGAGATCGTGGCGGAGATCGTGCGCCGTCTCGGTGAGCAGGGGGTCTCGGCCTACGCCGTCGACGTCACCTCGCCCGACGTCGACGAGCTCGGACTGAAGGTTGCCCGGGTCGTGACTCCGCAGCTCTGCGCGCTGGACGTCTTCGGCGGCGCGCCGTACCGGGGAGGGGAGCGGCTCTACCGGGCCGCCTTCGAGGCCGGCCTGCTCGACCGGCCCTTGACGTACGACGAGCTCAACCCGCTTCCACACCCGTACCCGTGAGCACCCCGTCGCCGCAGACCCTGATGTTCGGCACCGCGGTGTACGGCGACGAGCCGCCGGCCGACGACGACCCGGTCGAGGCGTTCCACGAGGCGTCCCGCTTCTACCCCGACGTCGTGGACACGTCCGTGCTGGGAGGGGCGCTGCTCGCCGGCAGCCCCGAGCTCCAGGCGAGCGCGACCCGCGCAGTCCGCAGGCGAACCGGCTTGCCGGCGGTGCGACTCCCCGAGGCGGCACCGACCGACGCCCGGCTCGATGCGCTGGTCGCGGCACGTCGTTCCACCCGCGGGTACGCGGAGACACCGCTTCCGCTCGCGCAGCTCTCGATGCTGCTCCGGGCGAGCTACGGCGTCACCGGCGCGCTCGGGCCGCAGCCACTCCGCGCCGCGCCGTCGGCGGGCGCGCTGTACCCGCTGGAGCTGTACGTCGCGGCACAGCGCGTCGAGGCGCTCGAGCCCGCGCTCTACCACTTCGATCCGCTTCGCGTCGTGCTCGAGCGCATCCGTCCGCTCGCGGGCGACGAGCTCGCATCCCTCACCCCGTACGACGAGCTGCTCGTGCCGAGCGCGGCCGTTGCGATGATCTCCGCGGTCTTCTGGCGCTCGCGCTTCAAGTACGGCCCGCGGGCGTATCGCTTCGCGCTGCTCGAGGCCGGGCACGTGGCGCAGAGCTTTCTGCTCACCGCGACCGCGCTCGATCTCGCCGCCTGTCCGGTGGGAGGCTTCTTCGACCGGAGGGTCGACGCGTTCCTCGGGATCGACGGGCTGTACGAGGCGTCGCTCTACCTCCTTCCCGTGGGAGCGAGGCGCTCGTGACGGTCGTGCGGCTCGCGTGGTGGGCCGCGACGGTGGGATTGGCCCTGGCGATCGCGCCACAGATCGACCCGCTGGTCGATCACGGCGCGAGCGCGGTGCCGCTCGGGATCTGCGCGGGAGTGATCCTGTTCGCGACGCTTGCCCGCAAGCGGATCTCGCCGGCGGCGCTCGCGACCGTTCCGCGCGCCCGGCTCCTCGCGCGCACTCTTGCTTTGACGGTCAGAGCGGCCCACGAGGAGGCCGTGTGGCGTGCCGTCGCGCTCGGGTTTCTCGTGGCGCCGATCGGCCGGGCCGGAGCGCTCCTGGTCAGCACGCTCCTGTTCGCCGCGGGGCACGTCGGTCGGCAGGGCCGCCGCGCGGTCCAGCACGTCTGGACCGGAGCGGTGTTCGGCGCCGCGTACCTCGCGACCGGCCGGCTGGGGGCCGCGATCGGCGCGCACGCGGCGTACAACGTGCTCGTCGGAGTCGGCCTCCTGTCCGTTTCGGACATGTCGGAAACGGCCAATGGCGAGCGGAGGGCGAGCTTCGTACGATCGTCGGAGCCGCCCGTCCGACCTCCCGCGCGGGCCGCGAAGCGCCCCGTGCCTGCCACCGTCGCCAGCCTCGCAGCGGTCTCGAAGTCGTTCGGGACGGTCCGCGCACTCGACGGGGTCGATCTCGAGCTGCGCTCCGGCGAGGTCCTGGCGCTGCTCGGCCCGAACGGCGCCGGGAAGTCGACGGCCGTCTCTCTGCTGCTCGGTCTGCGACGACCCGACTCGGGACAGGCACTGCTCCACGGCCGCGATCCCCGTGACCCGGCGGCCAGACGCACCGTGGGCGTGGTGCTCCAGGACGTCGGCTTCCCGCTCTCGCTTCGCGTCCGCGAGGCAGTGGACTTCGTGTGCGCACACTTTCCGGACGCGCCTCCGACCGAGGCGGTGCTCGCGCGTTTCGAGCTCACAGAGCTGTCCGAGCGCGTCGCACTCGGGCTCTCGGGCGGTCAGCAACGGCGTCTCGCGGTGGCGCTCGCACTCGCCGGGAAGCCCCGGACGGTGTTCCTGGACGAGCCGACCGCCGGTATGGACGCGACAGCGCGCCGAGCGTTGCTCCGCGACATCGGGGCGTTCGCCGCCGGCGGCGGCGCGGTGCTCCTCACGACACAGCAGCTTGCGGAGGCCGAAGAGGTCGCATCGCGCGTCGTGCTGCTGGTGCGGGGCCGGACCCTCCTCGAGGGAACGGTCGGGGAGGTCCGGGCACGCGCCGGCATCGCCAAGGTCACCGTGCGGGCCGAGGAGCTGCCTCGCCTGCCAGGGGTCGCCTCCGTCGAGTCGAGCGTCGACCGGCACGTCGTCTACGTCGAGGACGCTGACGCGTTCGTCGCGGCTCTCGTCCATTCCGGGGTCTCGTTCCGAGAGCTCGAGGTGACGCCGGTCAGCCTGGAGGACGCGTTCGTCACGCTCACCCGGGGCGCCGGCGGATGAGGCTGGCGCTCGCGTACGCGAAGGCGGGGACGATCGAGTACGGCAGGTACACGCCGTACTCGATCCCGACGCTGGCGTTGCCCGCCGTGCTGATGCTGATCTTCGGTCACCAGGTCGTCGACGACGAGCCCGAGCGCATGGTCGCGGGATTCGCCGCGACCGCGCTGATCACTGTCTCGCTGTTCCAGTTCGGCGTGGGGATCGCGATGGGCCGGATCACGCCGTGGGAGACCTATCTGCGCACCCTCCCCGCCGCCGCTGCCACGCGCATCGCCGGTCGAGTCCTGGCCGCGCTCGTGTTCGCGGTGGCGACCGTTGTCGTGGTGCTCGTGGTCGGCGCGTCCGTGTACGGAGCGGGGTTCGGCCCCTGGCGGTTCGGGGCGCTGATCCTGGCGTTGCTGCTCGGCAGCGTGCCGTTCGGTCTCGCGGGGATCGCGCTCGGGTACTGGTTGCCGCCGCGATCTGCGATGCCGATCGCCAACATCGTGATCATTCCCGTGATCGTCGTCGGGTTCCTCTGGACCCGGCCGCCGGACGACCTTCCGCGAGGCGCCGACCTTGCCTCGCAGCTCACGCCCACCCGGAGCTGGGCGGAGGTGCTCGACTCCGTCTCGACCGGAGACCACCCGCTGCCCCTGCACCATGTGGCCGCACTCCTCGGCTGGATGGTGGTGTTCTTCGCGCTCGCGTGGTGGGGCTATCGGCGCGACGAGGGAGAGCAGTTCGCCTAGAGGCTTGCTACCAGACGGCCTCGAGGAGCCGGGCGACGTCCTCGACGGACGCCGGTCGCGGATTCGCCTTCGCGCCGGGCCTCGCAGTGATCAGGGCGGCGAGCTCCTCGAGCCCGGGCTCCGGCACGCCGAGGTCGCGCAGCCGCCCGAACCCGCCGAGCGCGGCCAGCGCCTCGATGCGACCCGGGGCGTCGTCCGTCTGCAGGGCCGTCGCAAGCCGCTCGACCGCCTCGGGCACCGCCCCCGCGTTGAACCGTAACGCCACGGGGAGGCACACGGCGTTCGCCGAGCCCTGCGGCACGCCGTAGCGGCCTCCGATTCCCTGGGCCATCGCGTGCGCGAGGCAGACGCCGGACTCCGCCAGCGCGAGCGCCGCCCGGTGGGCGCCTTCGAGGAGCCGTGAGCGCCCGTAGATGCCGTCGGGGCGCTCGACGACGATCGGCAGCGCGTGGCCGATGGCGGTGGCGCCCGTGTCGGCGTGTCGCGCCGCCCGCGGCGCAGCGCTTGGGTGGTAGTAGGCCTCTGCGCAGTGGGCCATCGCGTTCATCGACGTCCCGACGGTCACCTCGAGCGGAAGCCCGAGCGTCAGCACGGGGTCGTAGATCGCGGCGATGGGCGTCGAGCGAGGGTCGGAGCCGCCCCCCTTCCGCCCCGGCCCGAGGCGCATGCCGTAGTACGGCGTCCACTCCGCGCCGGCGTACGTCGTCGGCACGGCGACGATCCGCGGCAGCGGTTCGCGTCCGGTTTGCGCGAGCTCGGCCACTGCAGCCTTGCATGTGTCCATCGCACTGCCGCCGCCGAGGCCGACGAGGCCGTCGGCGTCGAGCTCCACGGCCTGCGCTGCCGCCTCGCGCACCGTCTCGACGGGGACGTGCGGCCGGACGCCGTCGTAGACGCCGATGACCGGCAGGGGCCCGATCGACGACGCACCGCGTCGCGTCGCCACGAGCAGCGGCCGCTCGATGCCGGCCTCGGCGCACACCTCGGCGAGCTCGGAGAGCGAGCCCGCGCCGAACCGCATGATCCTGAGCGGGCGGCCGTCGCTCACGCGGTCGGCGTCGGCTTCGCGCTCCACACGGCGGCGAGCGCCGTCGCGCGTCCCTGCGCGAACCCCGCGAACGCGTCGGCGACCCGGCTCGGGAGCCGGCCCGTTCCCCGGGCGAGCGAGATCTCGCGGCGGCCGTTCATGCCGGCGACGCGTGCCTCTGCCAGTGCGCCGGCAGCGAGGTCGGCCTCGACGGCGGCGCGCGAGATGAACGTCACGCCGAATCCGGCGAGGACAGCGCTCCGAACCGACTCCTGGAGACCGAGCTCGAGCCGGACGTCGAGGTCGCGGAGCCTGAGGCCGAGGCGCCTCAGCTCGTCCTCGACGATCCGCCGCACGCCCGCACCCTCCTGCATGACGACAAGTGTCTCCGAAACGAGCTCGTGTACGTCGACGTCACGACCCGCGAAGCGGTGTCCCGGCGGGCAGACGAGCACGACCTCGTCGTAGGCGAACGGCTCGTACCGGACGCCTCGGTGGCGCGGCGCCGCTCCGACGATCCCGAGCTCGAGCCGACGCTCCGCGACGAGCTCGACGACGGTCCGCGTGTCGTGGACCTCGAGCGAGACGCGGACGTTCGGGTGCGAGGCCTGGAACTCGCAGAGCAGCTCGGGGACGACGATCGCGGCCGGCCCCGTGGAGGCGCCGATCGCGAGCGCGCCGGCGAGCTCGCCTTCGGCCTCCGCGGCGAGCTCGTCGAGCACCTGCGCCTCGAGCGTGAGCAGGCGCTGCGCTCCCCGATAGAGCCGGCGTCCCGCCTCGGTCGGCTCGACGCGACGGCCCGAGCGGTCGAGGAGCTGGGTGCCGAGGCGCTTCTCGAGGGCCCGCACCTGGAGCGAGACCGCCGGCTGGGTGACCCCCAGCTGCTCGGCCGCCTGTGAGAACGACCGGCGCTCGACCACCGCGCAGAACGCCGCAAGTTGACGCGTGTCCATAAGCAAACCTTATCCCAGGACGCACGAACGGCGGCGCCGACAAGGCTCCGCGAGGATACGCGCACGATGCGCGTCTGGATCGACGTGACGAACTCGCCGCAGGTGGTGTTCTTCCGCCCCCTGATCGAGCTCCTGCGCGGCCGCGGTCACGAGGTGACGATCAGCGCGCGCGACTTTGCCCAGACGCTCGAGCTGCTCGACGACGCGGGGCTGGAGCACAGCGTGGTCGGCCCTCCCCACGGCGGCGCCTCACGGGCGGCGAAGATCCGTGCGATGGGGGGCCGGCTCCGGGCGCTGCGCCGATTCGCGCATGGGCGAGGGTTCGACGTCGCGCTCGCGCATGCCTCGCACGAGCTGCCGCTCGCCGCCCGCTCGCTCGGGATCCGCTCGGCGTACGCGTTCGACTACGAATTCGCCCTTGCGCAGCACGCGCTCGGCTGCCGCGCCGCGAGCCGGGTCGTCGTGCCCGACGCGATCCCGCAGCCTCGTCTCGACCGCCTGGGCGCCCGCGAGCGAAAGGTCCGCCGTTACCCGGGCCTCAAGGAGGAGTACTACCTCCACGGGTTCCGGCCCGACGTGCATGCCCTCGACGCGCTCGGGCTCGACCGGTCACGGGTCCTCGCGGTCGTCCGAACGCCGCCGGAGGTGTCGCTCTACCACCGGCACGAGAGCCCGTTGTTCGCGGCCGTGCTGGAGCGACTCGGCGGAGACCCGGCCGTGCACGCCGTCGTGCTCCCGCGCACGCCCGCGCAGCGCGAGGGGCTCAGGGCCCTTTCCCTGTCTTCGCTCGTCGTGCCCGAGCGGGCCGTCGACGCGCTCAGCCTCGTCGCGCTCGCGGATCTCGTGGTCTCGGCCGGCGGGACGATGAACCGCGAGGCCGTGGCGCTCGGGACGCCCGTCTACACGACGTTCGCGGGCCGCCTCGGCGCGGTCGACGAGCGACTGATCGCGGAGGGCCTGCTGCGACCGCTCGGCGGGGCCGACGAGCTCGCGGTGGAGCGGAAGGCGCCGGCCGTCGGCGGACGCTCGGGCCGCGATCCGGCGCTCCTCCTCGACCTCATGCTGTCCGCGCTGGCCTGACGACTGCCGCAGGGGTGACGTCGAGCCGCGTGACGAAGCCGGGACCGCCGCCGAAGAGGCAGTGGTCGACGTTGAGCACGCGCCCGTCGCCGGAGAGCAGCGGCTCGTCGACCACCCGCGGATCCCGTCCGAGGACCGAGGCGATCGGCGTGTGCCCGTGCACGATCCGCGATCCGCCGAACGTCCCGACGAGCGTGTCCACGACGCCCGGCTCGGCGAGCCTCAGGCGGTCGCAGAGCGCCTCGAGCAACTCGTCCAGCGCCGCGGGGTCGCCTGAGCGGAGCACCGAGGCGACGCTCGCGTTGACCTCGTCGACGGAGCGGCCGTAGTCCAGGTAGGCGTCGGTGTCCGCGTGGAGGAGCAGCCACTCGCCCTCGCGTGCGACTGCCGGTCTCGCGCTCAGCCACTCGACGTGCTCCGAAGTGAGCGAGCGCAGGTCGCGTCCGACACCCCCGTTCGCCAGCCACACGTCCTCGAACGTCGTGCCGGGAAATCCCGTGTCCTCGGCTCCGACGAGGTGTACGGAGAGGAGGAACGCCTCGTGGTTGCCGAGCAGGCAGCGAACCCCACCCTTGCTCTCCTGCTCGAGGCGGCGGACGAGGTCGATCGTCGCGATCCCGTCCGGCCCGCGGTCGACGAGATCGCCGACGAGCCACAGCGTCGCGTCCGCGCCCACCCATCCGTCGGTGGCGTCGACGAGGCCCGCGTCGCGCAGGAGCCCGACGAGGACGTCCCGGTGCCCGTGGACGTCGCCCACGACGAACAACGGCTGCACGGTGCGCTACCCGACGCGTTCCGACGCGGCCGCTGTCGGCTGACCGGACGACCCCACGAGCCGGTTGAGCGCACCCACGAGCTCGAGCGTCTCGCCCTCCGCGACCAGCCGCTCGAGCCGTGCAAGCTCGCCCTCGAGCCAGCGGGCGTCGACCGTCGGCTGCGTGATCAGGTCGATCTTCGGGTACGGGCTCTGGGAGACGACCTCGCCGTCCCCGACGAGCACCTCGTGGAGCTTCTCGCCGGGCGCGGGCCCGATGAACTCGATCGCGATGTCGGTTCCCGGCTCCTTGCCCGAGAGCCGGATCATCCGTTCGGCGAGGTCGAGGATGCGCACCGGCTCGCCCATGTCGAGCACGTACACCTGGCCGCGGCCGCCGATCGCGCCCGCCTGGACGATCAGCTGCACGGCCTCCGGGATCGTCATGAAGAAGCGCGTCATCTCGGGGTGCGTCACCGTGACCGGGCCGCCGCGCGCGATCTGGCGGCGGAAGATCGGGATCACGGAGCCCGACGAGGCGAGGACGTTGCCGAACCGCACCGCGACGAAGCGGGTCTCGACCCCCTCCCGGTTCCCCCACGCCTCGACGATCCACTCGGCGACGGCCTTCGACTGCCCCATCACCGTCCTCGGGTTCGCGGCCTTGTCGGTCGAGACGAGGACGAACCGCTTCACGCCGTGCTCGATCGCGGCGTCGGCGAGAACGCGTGTCGCGAGTGTGTTGTTGCGCACCGCCTCGAGCGGGTTCGCCTCCATCAGCGCGACGTGCTTGTACGCCGCGGCGTGGAAGACGACCCCCGGGCGGTACTTGTCGAAGACCTGCCGCAGCTTGGCGGGGTCCTTGACGTCGCCGACGACCGCCGCGGCCGCGAGAAACGCCCGCTCGCGCACGAGCTCCCGCTCGATCTCGAAGAGCGCCGGCTCGGCGTTGTCGAGCAGCACGAGCTTCGCCGGCGCGACGCGTGCGATCTGGCGGCAGAGCTCCGAGCCGATCGAGCCTCCGGCGCCGGTGACGAGCACGACCTCGCCCGTGAGGTAGCCCGAGACGGAGGCGAAGTCGATCTCGACGGGCTCGCGGCCGAGGACGTCCTCGACCTCGACGGGACGCAGCTGCCGGGCGAGGTCGGCGTCGCCGGACACGAGCTCCACGATGCTCGGCAGCGTCTTGACCGCCACGTCGGCCTTCCGCGCCGTCTCGACGATCCGCGCGCGCAGCTGGCCGGAGGCGCTCGGGATCGCGATCAGCACCTCCTCGGGCCGGCGGTCGCGCACGATCCGCTCGAGGTCGTCGATGGTGCCGAGGACGCGCACGCCGTGGAGGCGCAGGTTCCGCTTGCGCGGGTCGTCGTCGACGAGCCCGATCGGCGTGTAGCCGAGCGACGGGTTCCGCTGCATCTCCTTGACCACGAGCTGCGCCGCGTCGCCCGCCCCGACGATCACCACGTCCTTCCCACGCACGACGATCCGGCCCGGGAGCGGCCGCTCGATCAGCGTCCGGGCGAGCAGACGCGTGCCGGCGACGAGCGCGAGGCACAGCAGCAGGTCGACGAACCACACGCCGCGCGGCACCGCGACGCGGTGGACGTTGAACAGCGTGAACACGAGGAACACCGCGATCGACCCCAGCACGACCCCTCGGAGCACGGCCCACATGTCGCGTGTCGAGACGTACCGCCACCAACGGTTGTAGAAGCCGCAGAGCGCGAAGACGGGCAGCTTCACCGCCACGACGAGGAGGACGATCGACCAGTCGAGGTAGCGGTCGTAGTAGACGGGCCGGCCCTGGTCGAAGCGCAGGCCCCAGGCGAGCCACCAGGCGGTCGCGACGATCGCAGCGTCGACGACGACCTGCCAGATCGAGTGCCGGTTGACGGGGCTGCGCACCACTAGACGGCGACGCCGACTGCGGCGCGAACGGCCGCGACGACCCGAGCCTGCCGTTCGACGTCGATGCCGCCCCACATCGGCAGCGCGAGATTCTCCGCGGCGGCCCGCTCGGTCTCCGGCAACGAGCCGGGCTCCCAGCCGAGGTAGCGCATCGCCGGCTGGAGATGCGTCGGGGTCGTGTAGTACGCCGCGCAGGCGATCTCCTGCTCCTGGAGCGCCGCAACGATCCGGTCGCGCTCTTCCGTCCGCACGACGTACATGTGGTAGACGTGGCCCGGTTCGTCTGACGGGAGCTCGACCGCGTCGCCGAGCCCGAGCTCGGCGTAGCGCGCGGCGGCCTCGCGACGGGCCGCGTTCCAGCCCTCGAGCTCCGGAAGGAAGACCCGCAGCATCGCGGCCTGGACGGCGTCCAGGCGGGAGTTGACGCCCACGAGCTCGAACGTCCGCTTGTCGCGCGAGCCGTGGAATCGCAGCATGCGGATCCGCTCCGCGACGTCGTCGTCGATGCTCGTGACGAGGCCGCCGTCGCCGAGGGCGAACAGGTTCTTCGTCGGGAAGAAGCTGAACGTCGAGCAGACACCGGTCGTCGCGATCCCCTCGGCGCCGAATGCCTGCGCGGCGTCCTCGAGGAGTGGGACGCCGAGCGCGGCGAGCTCGGCGAGCGGCGCCGGGCGACCGAAGAGGTGCACCGGCACGATCGCTTTCGTCCGCTCGGTGATCCGTGCGGCGACGTCCGCGGCATCGAGGTTCGACGTGGCCGGGTCGATGTCGGCGAACACCGGGGTCGCGCCGACCCGGGCGATCGCCTCGGCCGTCGCGTAGAACGTGAACGAGGGGCAGATCACCTCGTCGCCGCGCCCGACGCCCATCGCCTCGAGTGCGAGAAGCAGCGCGTCGGTGCCGTTCGCGACGCCGATCGCGTGCGGGACCCCGAGCGCCGCCGCCGCCTCGGCCTCGAAGGCCTCGACCTCGGGCCCGAAGATGAAGCGCCCGGACTCGAGCACCGCCGCGAACCGCTCCTGGAGCACGGGGACGAGCGGCGCGTACTGCGCCTTGACGTCGACGAGCGGGATCACGGGGGTCGAGTGTACCCGGCCCTACGCAGGGAAATCCTGGCCAGCAGCTCCGTCGGCCGGGCGGCGGCGGCGTCTCACGCGGTACCAGACGAATCCTGCGACCGCGGCGAGCACCGCGGCGACGATCACGTACTCGACGTAGTGGAACGCCTCGTCGATCTGCTCCCAGCTGGCGCCCGCCGCCCACCCGGCGCCCGCGAACGCGAAGCACCAGATGGCCGAGCCGAGCAAAGTCAGCCACACATAGGGCCCGAAGCGCGCACGGAAGACCCCGGCGGGGACGGAGATGAAGGAGCGCATCACCGGCGTGATGCGGCCGAGAAACACCGCCCACTCCTCCCAGCGGTCGAACCAGCGCTCTGCACGGTCGAGCTTCTCGGGGCTCAGGTGGAGCCACCGGCCGTGCCGTTCGAGCCACGGTCGCCCGAGATAGTCGCCCGCGTACCAGCCGCCGATCGCCCCGACGAGATAGCCGAGCGTACCCGCGATCGCCATCGCGAGGTAGGCCGGGAGGCCGCTCTCGAAGTCGTGGCCGAAGAGGCTCACCGACTGGCCTGCGATCGCGCCGGACGCGATCGCGCCCGCGTAGACCATGACGAGCTCGCTCGCCGCCGGGAAGACCGCGTCGATCAGCATCAGGACGAAGACCGCGTAGAGCCCGTGGTTCCCCACGAGGTCGGTGATCCAATGGGTGATGTCGCTGAGGGCGGCGACCGGCATCGCCGCGGAAGGCTACCCGCGCGGCCCGGCGGCCTTGGTGACGGAGACGGTCGCGCGGAGCTCCGAGCGGCCGACGTCGCCGATCGCGACCACGCGGACCGTGAGCGCGCCCGAGACGCGCTTGCCGTTCTTCGCGAGGCCGTTCCACTCCACCTCGTGGTCGCCCTCGGCGAGCGTCCCGCTGGGCGCCAGCCCGCCCCGGACGAGGCGTCCCGTCTCGTCGAGGATCGCGACCCCGACGCGGGCGGGACGCGCGAGCTTCCACGAGATCGCCATCGGGCGACCGCCGGGCGGCACCGCCCAGCGCTTCGGCGCGCGGAGAAAGCCCAGGGTGTCGTCGACGACGAAGGTCCGCGTGATGGTCGACTGACGGCCCAGGTCGTCGGTCGCGCTCAGGTCGAGCGACCACTGGCCGACGGGGGCGCCCGTCGCGGCGGTCGACTCGGTCCCAACGCCGGGGAAGGGCACCGGGTACGAGCCGGGCTGCCGCTCGGCCGGCGGGAATGTCGTCGTCGCCCCGCCCGGCCCCCGTAGCGTGGCGGTCACCGTCGAGGGGCGGTAGACGCGGTATCTGAGGGCAGGGACGTCGTCGACGCCGTCGCCGTTCGGCGAGACGAGCGGTGGCGGCTCGGAGGCGAAGACTCCCTGGTACTCGAGCATCAGCGCCGTCGAGATCCGCCGCTCCCGGCCGTCGGAGGGCCGGTTGAGGAGCGTGCCGTCGAAGGCCATCGTCGTCGACCCGCCGCTGTCGAGGGCCATCCCCGTCACGGCCCCGAGCCGGACGAGCGCCTGCGCGAGCTCGAAGTTCGTCAGGCCGACGCTGTAGCCGGGCTGGCGGCCGTCGACCGCGACGAGCACGATGCGCCCGTCACCGAGCTGGCCCACGGCGCTGCGGGGCGCGCGCTGGCCGAGCTGGTTCGTCGTGAACGCCTCACCGGCCCTGAAGACCGGCGCGCCCTCGCGCACGATCTGCGGCCCCCCGCCGACCGCGGCCACGATCCCCGGCCAGTCGGGCTTGAACGAGAGACCGATCGTGATCGGCGAGCCCACGGACGCCTCCTGGCGCAGGATCGTCGCGGCCGCCCCGCGGGCGAGCAGCACGGCCCCACCGGAGGGGATCGCCACCGGGCTCGAGCCCGAGCGAAGCTCGACGACCGGCGACGAGAGGCCGATCGACGGGATCGCATCCGGGAACGGGAACAGGATCGCGGCGGCGCTCCCCGCGATCGGCGGCGTCGAGGCCCCGTAGGCAGCCGTGAAGAGCGCGACGCGCCCGACCTTCGGCGCCGCGTTCAGGAGCGAGAGGACGTGCGGCCCTGCACCGGCGTCCCACGACCCCGAGAACCCGACGCGCCGGACGTCGAGCGTCCCGTCCGTCAGGACTCCCGCGCTCGCGCGGCTCGCGTTGGGCGGAGCGAGCAGCTGACCCTCGCGCATCACCATCCCGGACGGCCGCCCCGTGGCGAGCGCGAAGAAGTCGCCGTTGATCCCCGCTGTGGCGGCGGTCGACGCGAGCCGGCGCTGCATCGAGGTGAGGGTCTCGCGGCCGACGATCGTGTCGTTCGAGACCACGGGCTCGAGCGTCGTCAGCCCGCCCGGCCGGGGCCCGCGGAGCACGTTGATCGCGACGGGGCCGTGCGGCGTGAACTGGACGTCGGCCTCGTAGGTCACGCCCGGCCACAACTCGCGCGGCGCGGCGTAACCCGCCGGGACGAGGAGCGCGGTCGCGACGACCGAGACGAAAGCTGTGGCGACGAGGCGGCGCATCGACCCCGGTCGAGGGTAGTGGAGCGTCCGGCGACCCTGCGAGATCCTCACGGATTCCGTACGAACGGACGGATGCGCCAGAGCGAGCGGCAACCACCCGGCTGGGCGCATCCTGGGCTCTGCGAGACTGCGACGATGCCGCAGCGCCTTGCCGCCTCGTGCGGGCTCGCCGCGCTCGGGACGTTCGTCGTCGGCGTGCTGCTCGGCGACCGCGCCCAGCCCGGCGCGTTCAGCCCGGCGAACGACGACATCAGCGACCTCGGCGCGCAGACGGCCTCGAGCCCGTGGCTCTACAACCAGGTCGCCGCAAACCTCACGGGCCTCCTCGTGCTCGCCTTCGCCTTGGGTCTGTGGCGCGCGCTCGGGGAGGGCTGGCTGTCGCGCCTGGGCGTCGTGAGCCTGGGCATCGTCGGGCTCGGCCTCCTGTTGGACGGCGTCTTCCGACTCGACTGTCAGGGCATCGATGCCGCCTGCGCCAACACGTCGTGGCAGTCCGACGCGCATCGCCTCGAATCGGGGGTCACGGCCGGTGCCCTCCTCTTGACGCCGCTCATCCTCGCGTTCGCCTTCAGGGCCATTCACGCATGGCGTCCAGTCTGGCTCGTGACGCTCCTCGCGACGCCCTCCTCGATCGTCACGAGTGCACTGTTCAGCGCGCTCGGGGACGGTGCCGCGAGCCGCGCGGGAAGCGTCGTGTGGTTCGTCTGGCTCGCGTTCGTCGCCCTGCATCTGCTCCGCCTCGCGAGCGACGAACGACAGATGACGGCGCCGGCCGCCGCTCCTAGAAGATCTTGACCTCGCGGTACAACGTGTCGCGCTGGACGGGCGTCTTGCCGAGCGAGCGGATCAGGTGGACGAGCTCCTCGACCGAGGTCCGGTGGGTCGTGCCCGCGGCGGAGACGACGTTCTCCTCCATCATCACCGAGCCCATGTCGTCGGCGCCGAACCCGAGCGCGACCTGGCCGATCTTCATCCCCTGCGTGACCCACGACGACTGGATGTGCGGGACGTTGTCGAGGTAGATCCGCGAGACGGCCTGCGTGAGCAGGTAGTCGAAGCTCGTCGGCATGGTCTCGTGCGGGACGAGGGCGCCGAGACGGTTGCCGTCGTCCTGGAACGTCCACGAGATGAATGCGCGGAACCCACCGGTGGCGTCCTGGAGCTCGCGGATCCGCCGCATGTGCTCGACGCGCTCGGAGACGGTCTCGACGTGGCCGTACATCATCGTCGCCGTCGTCGACATGCCGAGGTGGTGCGCGTCCCGCATCACGCCGAGCCATTCGTCGGAGGTGGTCTTCTTCGGCGCGATGATCGTCCGCACCCGGTCGACGAGGATCTCGCCGCCCCCGCCCGGAAGCGAGTCGAGCCCGGCGTCGCGCAGCCGCGCGAGCGTCTCGGGGATCGTCAGCTTCGAGCGGCGCGCGATGTGCTGCACCTCCGGCGGGGACAGCGCGTGCAGGTGGATCGGGTAGCGCGCCTTGATCGAGGAGAACAGGTCGACGTAGTAGTCGATCCCGAGATCCGGGTGGTGGCCGCCCTGCATCAGGAGCCCCGTGCCGCCGAGCGCGAGCGTCTCCTCGATCTTCTTGAAGATCACCGGCTTCGGCAGCACGTACGCCTCTCGCGTGTCGCCCGGCGAGCGGTAGAACGCGCAGAAGTCGCAGTCCGTGACGCAGACATTCGTGTAGTTGAGGTTCCGGTCGACGATGAACGTGATCCGCGACGGGTCGTGCTTGCGGTTGCGGACCTCGTTCGCGACCCGGCCGACCGCGACGAGGTCGCGCGACTCGAGCAGCGCGAGCGCGCCGTCGTCGTCCAGCCGCTCCCCGTCGAGCACGCGCTCGAGGATCTCCGCGACCGGAGGCGACCCGGCGACCGTGGTCATGCGACGGGAACCTCGTCCTGGATGAAACGGAGCTCCGGAACCTGTCCCAGCTCACCGACGTCCCGCGCCATCTCGAGGAACGTGTAGAGGCCGGCGCGCTCGCGCGGGCCGAAGCTGTAGCGGAGCTTCTCGAAGTAGCGCGCGAGGAACCCTGCGGGGTAGCCGTAGCGGGCGCTCGCCTCGTGCGCGAGCCGCTCGGGCTCGGAGCGCGCCAGCCGGACGGATGCGACAAGGGCCTCCTGGAGCTCGCCGAGCCCCTCGACGACCGGCTCGGGCGCGGCCCATACGGCGAACACCATCGGCAGGCCCGTCCGCTCGAGCCAGAGCCGGCCGAGGTCGTGGTGCGGCGTGGGGTCCTCGAACGCGCTCTGGAGCGCCGCGTCGCCGATCAGGAGCTTTGCGTCGGCGTCGGGCCAGGCCTCGAGCGGGACGAGCTCGGCGCGCGGCAGGAGCACCTTCGTGAGGACGACCGAGGTCGCGCTCTCGGGCGTGACGGCGACGGAGCGGACGCGCCCGAGCGGCAGCGGCGTGACGAGCTGGATCGAGTCGACGGCCCCCTCCGACGACACGCAGAGCCGCGGCAGGAGGCGCAGGCGCGGCGCGTCCCTCGCGTACGCGATCGAGGAGATCGGCGCGATGTCGATCTCACCGGCGAGCAGCAGCCGGTTGAGCTCCGTCGGGACGCCGGTGATCTCCTCGACGTCTGAGGTGAGCCGGTGGAACACCGGCGCCATGTTCACGTAGGAGATCCGGCCGAGCCTGATCACGCCGCGTCCCGCAGAGGCCAGCGGCGGACCTCGTTGTACAACGTGTCGCGCTGCACCGGGATGCGGCCCGCCTCGCGGACGAACCGGACGAGCTCGCCGATCTTCTGCTCCGTGCCCGCGCTCGCGCCGGCGGCCTGGAAGATCGCCTCGCGCATCACGGTGCCCTGCACGTCGTTCGCACCGAAGTGGAGCGCGACCTGCGCCATCGGCATCCCCATCATGATCCAGTAGGCCTTGATGTTCGGCACGTTGTCGAGCATCAGGCGGCCGAACGCGAGCATCTTCAGGTCGTCGGCTCCCGTCGTGTGGCGCCAGCCCCGTCGCTCGAACACCGTGTGCTCCGGGTGGAACGCGAGCGGGATGAACGCGAGAAAGCCGCCTGTCCGGTCCTGCTGGTCGCGGAGGCGGAGGATGTGGTCGACGCGCTCCTCGTACGTCTCGACGTGGCCGTAGAGCATCGTGCAGTGCGTCGGGAGCCCGAGGCGGTGCGCGGTGTCGTGGACGTGGAACCAGATGTCCGCGTGCTCCTTGCCGGGCGCGACGAGCGCGCGAACGCGGTCTGCGAAGATCTCGGCGCCGCCGCCGGGTAGCGAGCCGAGCCCTGCGGCCTGGAGCTCGCGCAGCACCTCCTCGTGGGTGAGCCCCGAAAGCGTCGTCATGTGATGGATCTCGGAGGCCGTGTAGCACTTGAGGTGCACGTCGGGCAGCGCCGTCCGGAGCGCCCGGATCGTGTCGACGTAGAAGTCGAAGCCGACGTGCGGGTTCTCGCCGTTGACCATGTGGATCTCGGTGAAGCCGCTCGCGCCGTGCTGCTCGACCGCGTCGGCGACGAGCTCCTCGCTCGTGATCGTGTAGGCGTGCTCCTGCTTGCGTGTCGCGGCGAACGCGCAGAACTTGCACTTCACGCGGCAGACGTTCGTCTGGTTGAGATAGAGGTTCTGGACGAAGTAGACCTCGTCCGTCCCGCCGCGCAGCCTCCGCGCCGTGTCGGCGAGCTCGCCGAGGGTCAGGAGGTCGTCCGACTCGAGGATCGCGAGGCCATCCTCGAGGTCCAGGCGCTCGCCGGCCTCCACCTTCTCCCGGAGGGTCGCGAGCGGCGATGTGGTGTCGAGCAGAGCCATGTCGGTCAGCGGTCGCGGTCGACGACCGCGTCCACGAGCGCCTCGAGCTCCTCCCGGCGGACTGCGCCGTTCAGGCTCGCTCGTGCCCTCCTAGCGTAGTCGAGCGCCGTCTCGCGGGACCGTTCGAGCGCGCCGCTCGCCGCGACCCGGACGAGCGCGCCCTCGAGCGACCCGCCCTCGAGCGCACGACGCACCACGACGTCCTCACGGGCGGCGAGGAGCAGCGGCAGCGTCGGCGTCCCGTCACGCAGGTCGGTGCCCGGCACCTTGCCGGTCTCGATCGTCTCGCCCGAGCAGTCGAGCACGTCGTCGACGATCTGGAAGGCGATGCCGAGCAGGCGGCCGAACTCGGCGCTGCCGCCACCGAGCACGCAGGCCGCCGCGAAGAGCGAGCCCGTCTTCAGCGCGCACCGCTCGACGTACGCCTCGATGCTCGTCTCCGGGTCACGGCGCTGAAGCCGCTGGAGCGCCTCGCCGCGGGCGAGCGCCAGCGACGCCTCCGCGAGCGCGGCGACCGGCTCGACCGAGCCGGTCGCGGCCAGGGTCACGAATGCGCGCGCGAACAGGTGGTCGCCCGTCGCCTTGGCCGCGAAGGGGCCGTGCGCCGTCCAGGCCGCGGCCCGTCCGCGCCGCAGGCGCGCCTCGTCGACGATGTCGTCGTGGACGAGCGAGGCCATGTGCACGAGCTCGATCGCCGTCCCCTCGGTCACCGGCGGCGTCGAGCCCGGCCGCGAGGAGAGGAACGTCAGAGCCGGCCGCATGCGCTTGCCGCCCGCGGCGAGGGCGTCCGAGCCGACCGCCGCGACGGTGCCGGGATGCGCCTCGACGACTCCCGCGAGTCGCTCCTCGACCTCCTCGAGATAGCCGGCGAGGCCCTCGACCGTGCTCATCGTCGAGAGCGCGGTCACGTCCTGACCCCGGTGTGGAGCGCGACGATCGAGCCGCCGAGGAGCCGGAACCGCACCCGCTCGAACCCCCGCGCCTCGAGGAGCGCCTCGAGCTCCTCCGCGCCGGGGAACCGGCGGACGCTGGCGGGGAGATAGGTGTACGCCTTGCCGCCCGGCAGCACCTTCCCGAGCAGCGGCACGACCCGGTCGAACCACAGCGAGAAGAACGGCTTGAGGATCCCGCGCGGCCGGGTGATCTCGAGGATCGCCAGGCGCCCGCCGGGGCGCAGCACGCGATGCAGCTCGGCGAGCGCGGCTTCGAGATCGGAGACGTTTCGGACGCCGAACCCAACCGTCGCCGTGTCGAACGACGCGTCGTCGAACGGCAGCGCGAGCAGGTCGCCCTCGACCCAGAGGATCGAGTCGGACTTCCGCCGCGCGCGCTCGAGCATCCGGGCGGAGAAGTCGAGCCCGGTGACGATGCCGCCCTCGCGCTCCGCCGCCAAACCGAGGTCGCCGGTGCCGCAGCACGCGTCGAGCACGCGGTCGCCGGGCTGCACCACGGCCTCCACGGTCAGCCGCCGCCAGGAGCGGTCGAGGCCGGCGGTCATGACGCGGTTCATCACGTCGTAGACCGGCGCAATCCGGTCGAACATGCCCCTGACGTCGTCGGAGGCGAGGGATCCGGTCTGGTGGGTCATCTGCGCACGCGTGGGGGTCGTCGAGCTTGTGACACAGTGTTACGAACTCAGTCTCCCCAGCGCCTGACGAGCGTGTTCTCGACGCCGAGGTGGTCGAGGCAGCGGGAGACAACGAAGTCGACGAGGTCCTGCACGGTGTCGGCGCCGTGGTAGAAGCCCGGCGCCGCGAAGAGGATCACCGCGCCTGCGTCGTCCAGCGTCGCGAGGCCGCGCAGGTGGATCGACGAGAGCGGCGTCTCGCGCGGGACGAGCACGAGGCGGCGCCGCTCCTTGAGAGCGACGGAGGCGGCGCGGTGGATCAGGTTCGTCATCGCGCCGGAGGCGAGCGTCCCCACCGTCGACATCGAGCACGGGCAGACGACGTACGCGTGGACCCGGGCCGAGCCGCTCGCGTAGGGGCTCTTCCAGTCGTCCGGCGCGTAGACCGTCACGCCTGCCGCGCCCTGCGTGAACCGGGCGAGGACGTCGTCGCGCTCGAGCGAGGCGTCGCCGTAGAGCTCCGTCGCGAGCACCTCGATCCCGGCCGACGAGGCACACACGCCGACGTCGGCCCCCGCCGAGACGAGGCCGTCGAGGATCCCTTTCGCGTACGGCGCGCCGGACGCGCCGGTGATGCCCAGGAAGACCCGCATCGCCGGGAGAGCGTAACCCGGCGCGTCCAGGCCGGACGACCGGGCCCCTTTCGGGCTAGCCGCCGCCGCGGCTCGCGTCGAGGAAGGTCGCGATCTTCGTGAGGTTCTCGTCCCCGAGGTACGAGTACGACGTCATCACGTTGTTGCCGTACTGGGCCGGGTTCGAGATGTACGACTTGAAGAAGTCGACGCCGCGACCGGAGGCGCCGATCTCGGAGAGGTCCGGCGCGCCCAGGTTGCCGGCGCCCTCACCGAGATACGTGTGGCAGTTGAGGCAGCCGGACTGGGCGAACAGCGTCGCGCCGGCGACCGCGGTCGGGTTGTCTGCGAACCCCTGTTGCTCGGCCCACTCCTGGGGCTCGCCGGCGGCGATCAGCTCGGAGCCCAGGGCCTCCTTCGCGGTGGCGCCTTTCCAGGTCAGCACGCCCATCGAGATCACGACGAGGATCGCCGCGACCACCGCGACCGGGCGCCGGCTGATCCGCCGCTCGGGGCGCCGGTCGTAGAACGGCAGGCCGATCAGGAGGATCAGCAGGATCGTCGGGATCCCGACCGTGCCCAGCACGACCGTCTCCGGCCACTTGAAGATCCGCAGGAGGTAGAAGAGGAAGTAGAAGAACCAGTCCGGGCGCGGGACGAACGCGATCGTGCCCGGATCGGCCTCGTCCGTGTACCACGGCCCGAGCAGGCCCGCCTCGGTGCCGTCCGCGGTGAAGTACCAGATGCAGGCGAGCGCGATGATCACCGCGACCACGACGAGCGACATGACGGAGTCGTGGAGGATCGCGTACGGGAAGAAGCTCTTCCCCTCGCTCTCGACGTCCTCCTTGTAGCGCTTGAACTCGGCTCGGTTGCGGTCCTTGAGCGGCGTGCCCACTACGACGGCTCCTCTTGGACGGCCGGGTCGCGGATCAGGCCCTCGCGCCCGCCGCCGTCCACGCGCTCACGCCCGGCAGCAGTGGCCGACCACGGCGGCGAGGTGACGCCGAGCCGCACGACGAGATACAGGTGCAGGCCGATCAGGGCGAAGATGGCTCCGGGGATCAGCAGCATGTGCAGCGCGTAGAACTTCGCCAGGGTGTCCGGCCCGATGTAGAGCCCTCCCTGGAGGAACTGGGCGAGGAACGGTCCCAGGAACGGCGCCGTCGCGTTCAGGTTGATCCCGACCGCGGTCGCCCAGTACGCAGTCTGGTCCCACGGCAGCAGGTAACCCGTGAAGCCCTCCAGCATCCCGGAGACGAGCAGCAGGACGCCGATCACCCAGTTCAGCTCGCGCGGGTACTTGTACGCGCCGAACAGGAACGTCCTCGCCATGTGGAAGAACAGGAGGATGATGAAGACGCTCGCGCCCCACTTGTGCATCCCGCGCACGAGCCAGCCGAGCGTCAGCTCCTCTGTGATGTTGACCACCGACCCGTACGCCGCGTTCGGGTCCGGCTTGTAGTACATCGCGAGCACGACGCCCGTGATCGCCTGCGAGAGGAACGCGGTGAGCGCAGCCGCGCCGAGCGTCTGCGCCCAGCTGATGTCGTGCGGCACCTTGCGGAACAGGAACCACTTCGTGTAGCCGACGAGCCCCGAGCGCTCCTCGACCCAGTCGAGCGGGTAGAGGGCGACGGCCTCCATCTGCTTCCGGCGCGCGGTCTTCGCCATCTCAGCCCCGCGACCCCGGCGTCGGGATCGGGTAGAGGAACCGCTCGACGCCGTCGACGTGGACGCCGGGGAAGGCCTTGTAGTACTTCGCTATCCGGGCGCTCGCACCGGTGCCCTGCACGTTGGCGACGCTGAACACCCGGCCGAGAACGAGGTCGCCGTTGACGATCGAGAACTCGAAGCGGTCGAGCGAGCGAACGGGCGGGCCGGCGGTGCGGTTGCCCTCCGAGTCGTAGAGGCCGCCGTGGCAGGGGCAGCCGAAGCTCGCCGCGAGGACGGGCCGCAGCTCGATCCCGTTGACGTCCGTCTTCGCGTCCTCGTCGATCGGTCCGTTCGGCTGCACCGGGCAGCCGAGGTGGACGCAGCGGCTGTAGAGCGTGGTGAAGCTCGGCACGCCGTCGTCGGTGCGCCCGTTGTTGCGGATGAACGCCGTGCGCCGGCTGACCTCGCCCTGGTCGGGGTTCTCGAGGAACGTCGCGATCACGTACTTCCCCTCCGGGAAGCTCGTGATCGGCCCGAGGTTCACGTCTCTCGTCGCAATGCCCTCTCCGTCGAAGGAAGGCAGCACCGCGAACCCGAGCGGGGGAAGCGTGATCCCGGCACCGATCAGGGCGCCGACGCCGATCGTCGAGAGCGAGAGGAACGTCGCGCGGTCGACGGGGTCGCCGAGGTCGGCGACCGTCGCCGCCCGCGACTTCTCGTCGATCCCCGGCGCGGCCGCGGCGACCGGGTGTGTGGTGAACAGGTCACGGACCCAGAGGAAGCCGAAGACGAGCGCGATCAGCGCGCCGACGACCAGCACCGGGACGCTGACGACGAGCCCCACGAGGACGCATGCGATGCCGATCGCGAAGCCGATCGGCCAGAGGCTCGGAGTCGGAACCTGGTGCGTGTCCTGCCCGTCGCTCAACCCGGGTGCCATTCTGCACGGTTCCGCGGCCGCCGTGCAGGCTCAACGTGCGGGCAGCCCGAGCTCCGCCCAGCGTGCGGCGACGCGTGCCTTGACCTCCGGCGTCATCTCGATCTCGGGAGGCCACTCGCGCGTCCCCTCGTCGGGACCCTTCGTGGTGGCGTCGAACCCGATCTTGCCCCCGTAGCAGGGGAGCACCGACGAATGGTCGAGCTGGTCGAGCGGCCCCTCGCTCAGCAGCACGTCCCGCTTCGGGTCGACGTTCGCGCAGACGTGGAAGAAGACCTCGGAGTAGTCGTGCACGTCGACGTGCTCGTCCACGACGACGACCGACTTCGAGAGGGAGAGCAGGCCGAGCCCCCAGATCGCGTGCATCACCTTGCGAGCGTGGCCGGGGAAGCGCTTGCGGATCGAGACGATCACGCAGTTGTGGAACGCCCCCGCGGTCGGCAGGTCGTAGTCGACGATCTCGGGGACGCTCATCCGGATCGCGGGGAGGAAGATCCGTTCGGTCGCCTTCGCCAGCCACTCGTCCTCGGCCGGCGGCCTCCCGACGACGATCGAGGGGTAGATCGCGTCGCGCCGCATCGTGATCGCGGAGAGCCGGAAGAGCGGGAACTTCTCGGGCGGCGTGTAGTAGCCCGTGTGGTCCCCGAACGGGCCCTCGAACCCGGAGTCTGCCGCGTCGACCCAGCCCTCGAGCACGATCTCCGCGTTCGCCGGGACCTCGAGCTCGACCGTCTTGCAACGCACCAGCTGCACCGGGGAGCCCTTGAGGAAGCCGGCGACCATCAGCTCGCCGACGTGCTTCGGGAGGGGCGCGCTCGCCGAGTAGGCCGTCACCGGGTCGAGGCCGAGCGCAACGGCGACGGGGATGCGGCCGTCGGGCGCGGCGAGCAGGTCGGCGCGACCGTCCTTGTGCACCTGCCAGTGCATGAACGTCGTCCGCCGGTCGACCTTCTGCATGCGGTACATGCCGACATTCCGGACTCCGGTCTTGCGGTCCTGCGTGATCACGGCGGGAAGCGTCACGAACGGCGCGGGATCGAGCGGCCAGCAGCGCATGATCGGGAGCGCGTCGAGGTCGACGTCGTCGCCGGTCAGCACGATCTCCTGGCAGGCGCCCTTCGAGACGCTCTTCGGCATCGAGTCCGCGATCGACTTGAGCGTGCCGAGCTTCCGCACCTTGTCCATCAGCCCCTGCGGCGGCTGGAGCTCGAGCACCTCCTCGAGCCGCGCGGCGACGTCGTCGAGGCGCTCGACGCCGAATGCGAGGCACATCCGCCGCTCGGTCCCGAACTGGTTGATCAGGAGGGGAAGGCGCGAGCCCTTGACGTTCTCGAAGAGGAGCGCCGGCCCGCCGGACTTGACGACCCGGTCGACGATCTCGGTGATCTCGAGGTCGGGGTCGACCTCCGCGCGCACGCGGACGAGCTCCCCCTCGCGCTCGAGCAGCGCGATCCAGTCGCGGAGGTCCTTCGCCGGGGCGGCCATGGCGCGGTCAGTCTAGGAGGAACGACGCGGCGGGCTTCAGAGCGGCCGGTCGAGCTTCGAGCGGCGGCGCCGGGCGGCCGCATAGTGGCTCAGGTCACCGAGGAGGATCACGGCGAGGAACACGAGCCCGACCACGAGCATCGAGAGCACGACCTTCTTGCCCTCCGAGGCGGCGTCGGCGAGGAGCCAGAGCGCGGCGGCCATCGCGGCGATGCTATACGAGCCGCGAGGCGTGCGCGGCGAGCGCCGCGTCGACCCCGTCGTCGCCCGCACTCGCGCGGGCAAGACGCTCGAGGGGGCCGGGATCGCGGGCGTCGCGGAGCTCGGCACGTGCCTCGTCGAGGCCCCCGTCGCCGAGGAGCGCAGCGGTCGCCGCCCAGGCCGCGCCGTCTCCGTCAGCGCCGTCTGCGCGCGCCTGCGTGCAGAGCGCCAGCAGCTCCGCGAGGTCGGCCACGGCGGCGACCGAGCCGGTTCCGGCGACGAGCACCAGGCCCTGCGCGAGGAGCGCGTCGCCGAGCAGGAGCGCGACGTCCTCGTCCGGCGGCTCGAACAGCCGCGAGCGTCCGTAGTGGAGGAGATAGCCCTCGTAGATCGTCTCGACGCCGACCGCGAACCGATCGTCGCGGACGAGGGGGGAGAAGACCGCCACGTTCTCGCGCGCAGCCTCGGGCCGAAGCGCCTCCGCCCACAGGGGGCTCTCGGCCGCGGCGCCGGCGGCGATGTCCTCGAACAGCGTCACGTCTGGATCAGCCCGCGAGCGGGAGCTTCGCCGCCGCGACTACCTCGGCCCCCCGTCACGTTGCGGACGTCTCGGCGAAAGCCTCGACCGCCGCCAGGGTCCGCTCGACGTCGTCGTCGGTGTGCGAGGTCGAGGGGAAGAGGCACTCGAACTGCGACGGCGGCACGTAGATCCCGGCCTCGAGGAGGTGGCGGAAGAGCGCGCCGAAGCGGTCGGTGTCGCACGCTCCGGCGTCCTCGTGGTCGCGGACGGACTCGTCGCGGCAGAAGAGCGTCAGCATCGCGCCGACGCGCTGGACGGTGCCGAACGGCGCAAGCCCCGCCTCGAGGCGCGCGCCGATCCGCTCGAGCTCGTCGTAGACCGACGGGTCCCGCAGGCGGCGGAGGACGGAGAGCCCGGCGGCGGTCGCGAGCGGGTTCCCGGAGAGCGTGCCCGCCTGATAGACGTCGCCGACCGGGGCAAGGCGCTCCATCAGCTCGGCCCGGCCGCCGAACGCGGCCGCAGGCAGGCCTCCCCCGACGATCTTCCCGAGGATCGTCAGGTCGGGGAGCACGCCGTAGAGCGACTGCGCCCCTCCGCGGGCCACGCGGAACCCCGTCATCACCTCGTCGAAGACGAGCAGCGCGCCGGTTGCGTCGCAGAGCGCGCGGAGCGCCTCGAGGAAGCCCGGCTCGGGCGGGACGCAGCCCATGTTCCCGGCCACGGGCTCGACGACGATCGCGGCGAGCCCTTCGCCGTACTGGGCGCAGGCCGCCGCGACGCCGTCGACGTCGTTGAACCGGCACACGATCGTGTCGGCGGTCGCGCCCGACGGGACCCCGGGTGTGGAGGGGATCCCGAGCGTCATCACGCCGGAGCCGGCCTCGGCGAGCAGCGCGTCGACGTGGCCGTGGTAGCAGCCCGCGAACTTGATCACCCGGTCGCGCCGCGTCGCTCCCCGGGCGAGCCGCAGCGCGCTCATCGACGCCTCGGTGCCCGAGCTGACGAGGCGGACGAGCTCGACCGACGGCACGGCGTCCACGATCTCGGCCGCGAGCTCGACCTCGGCCTCGGTCGGGGCGCCGAACGTCGTCCCGTGCTCGGCCGCCGCCTGCACCGCGTCGAGGGTCTCGGGGTCCGCGTGCCCGAAGATCAGCGGGCCCCAGGACTGGACCCAGTCGACGTAACGATTCCCGGACACGTCCTCGATCCAGGCGCCCTCCCCGCGCTGCATGAACACCGGCTCGGAGAGCCCCACCGCACGCATCGCGCGCACCGGCGAGTTCACGCCGCCCGGGATGAGGCCGGTCGCGGAGCGCCAGAGGGCCGAGCGGGTCAGAGCCATGTGGCGAGGTCCTTGGCCCAGTAGGTGACGATCGTCCCCGCGCCGGCGCGCTTGATCGCGGTCAGCGACTCGAGCGCCGCACGGCGCTCCTCCAGGTGACCTGCGTCTGCGGCGGCGCGCACCATCGCGTACTCGCCGGAGACCTGGTACGCCCACACCGGGCAGTCGAAGCGCTCCCGGACGGCGCGGATCACGTCGAGGTACGGCAGCGCCGGCTTCACCATCAGCACGTCCGCTCCCTCGTCGAGGTCGAGCGCGCACTCGCGGAGGGCCTCGCGGCCGTTCGCGGGGTCTATCTGGTAGCCGCGCCGATCGCCGAAGGCCGGGGCGGACTCCGCCACCTCGCGGAACGGCCCGTAGAACGCGGACGCGTACTTCGCGGCGTACGAGACAATCGGGGTGTCGGCGAGCGCGGCGCGGATCGCGGCCACGCGGCCGTCCATCATGTCGCTCGGGCATACGGCATCGGCGCCTGCCTCGACGTGGCTCACGGCCGTCCGCGCGAGAAGCTCGAGGGTCTCGTCGTTCGCCACCGTGTCCCCGTCGAGCACGCCGCAGTGGCCGTGGTCCGTGTACTCGCAGAGGCAGACGTCGGTGAGCAGCGTGAGGCCGGGAACCTCCGCGCGCAGCGCGCGAAGGGCCCGCTGCACGATCCCGTCGTCGTCCCAGGCGCCCGACCCTTCCGCGTCCTTCGTCTCGGGGATCCCGAACAGGAGGACGGCGCGGACGCCGTGCCGCGCGAGCTCGTCCGCCTCGCGCACCACCTCGTCGACGGAGCGCTGGGCGATCCCGGCGAGCCCCTCGACCGGACGCACGACCCCTTCTCCGGGGCAGGCAAAGAGTGGCATCACCACGTCGTCGAGCGAGAGAGACGTCTCGCGGACGAGCGCGCGGAGCGTGTCCGTGCGCCGCAGTCGACGGAGTCGAGTTGCCGGGAAGGTCACGCGGCGAAGGGTACGCGTGGGCGTGCCTCAGGGCACGCGGCTCGCGTGCTGCGGTGGCTCGAGCTCGACCTCGACGGGAAGCTCCTCGTCGCCGTGGTCGTCCCACGAGTCGAGGTCGATCCGCTCGCGGAAGAACTCCCAGATCGCGCGCCCGGCGGCCATCGTCGGAAGGGCCACCAGGACCCCGGCGATCCCGTAGAGCTCGCCCCCGGCGAGCAGGCCGAAGATCACGAGGAGCGGGTGGAGGCGCAGCGCGTTCGCCATCACGTTGGGCACGACCACGTGACCCTCGATCTGGTAGATGAACACGAAGAGGGCCGCGACCCAGATGACGCCGATGGGGTCGACGACGAGCGCGTAGATCGCCGGCGGCACCGCCGAAAGCCACGGCCCGATGTAGGGGATCACCTCGACGAACGCGGTCCACACGCCGAACAGGAGCGCGTAGCGATCGGCGCCCTCGACGAGACCGGTCTTGCCCAGGATCCACATGCCGACCCCGGCGCTCGTGCCGATCACGAGCGAGAGGATCGCCTGCCCTCGGACGTACCCCCAGAGCGCGCGCTCGATGCGCTGCGTGAGGGGCGGGCCGTCGTGGGGCGGGAACTGCCGGTCGACGGCCTGTTCGAGGCGCGGCATGTCGAGGAGCATGTAGATCGAGATGACCGCGATCAGGATCACCGAGAAGATGATCAGGATCACCGAGACCGCGGCGCCCTGGGCGAACGAGATCACGTCCTGGGCGTAGCTCGAGATCTCGCCCGCGCCGATCGACTGCGTGACGTCGTCCAGTTGCTTCTCGACCCGGATCCCCTCGAGGCCGTGGTCGTCGAGCCAGGCCTGGAGCCTGTCGATGTCGATCTCGACGCCGGTCTGACCCGTCGTGGGGCTCTCCTCGGTGAGATACGAGTCGATCCGCTCGGCGGCGGTGCGGGTCTCCGAGACCACGACCGTGCCGAGCGCGACGAGCAGCCCGATCACGGCGGCCGCGAAGACGATCGAGACGATCGCGACCGCCAGCCCTCGCGGGAGACGGAGGCGGGTGAGATCCCGCACGAGCGGGTTCAAGGTGAACGCGATCACGGCCGCGGTGAGGAAGAGGAAGATGACGTGCCCGAGCGTCCGCGCCAAGAGGAACGCGACCACCAGGACGACCGGCAGCACGACGAGCTGCACCCACCGGGGAATCCGGATCCGAGGCGGGGCGCTCACGTGCCGATCGTAGCCCTGCCCCGTGGATGGTCGGCCGCCGATCGGCCTTCGCGCCCGGGTGGGGCATGAGGCACGCGGCCGGGTGCGCTACCGTGCTCGCGATGGCCTCGCCGCGCTCCCGGCAAGCCGCGCGTGTTCGTGAGCGCAGACGCCGCGCACAGCGGCGTGCACGCCGGCTCGTGATCCTCTCCGCGCTCGCCGCGCTGGGGGTCGTGACGCTGCTTCTGACCGCGTTCGGCAGCGGCGGCTCGTCGGGCGCACCGGAGCCCGCGTCGCTCGCAGCGGTGCCGGCCTCGAGCGACGGCGCGGTCCGGCCGACGCCCCAGGCGCTCGCGACGATCGGCAACCTCGGCATCCAGCTCCCGGTCGCGGCGGCGTCCCTCACCGCGATCGGCTTCCACGGCTCGAGCGACGGCTCGCTGACCCTTCAGCCCGTCGGCCGACAGGCGAACGAGGGGCTGCTCGCCCGTCTCTGGCGCCACATCGCGGGCACTGGACGGGACTGGCCGCGGTGGTACCAGCTCGAGGGCGGCCCGCCCGGGACGAACATCCTCGACGTCGGGACGCCCGCCGGGACCGACGTCTACTCGCCCGTCGCCGGATCGGTCGTCGCCGTGACGAAGCTCGTGATCGGCGGCAAGCGCGTGGGAAGCCGCATCGACCTCCGGCCGACCCGGGCACCGTCGGTGATGGTCTCCGTGCTGAACGTCAAGCCCGATCCCGCGATCGCAGTCGGCACACCGGTGCTCGCGGCGACGTCGAAGCTCGGGACGGCGGTGAACGTCGCCGCGGTCGAGCAGCAGGCGCTCGCGGCACACGCGCCCGACGGTGGGAACAACGTCTCGATCGCCGTCTATCCGTCCCCCGGGTCGCTCCCCTAGAAGGCCACCGAGCGCCCGTGCGCATCCTCTTCGTCGGCGACGTCGTCGGCCGGCCCGGCCGCGACGCGGTCGAAGGCCTCCTGCCCGGTCTCCGCGAGCAGCTCGGGGTCGACGTCTGCGTCGTCAACGGCGAGAACATCGCGAACGGGATCGGGATCACGCCGCGCCTGGCCGACCGGCTGCTCGCCGCCGGCGCGGACGCGATCACGCTCGGCAACCACACCTGGCGGCGCGACGAGATCGGCCCCTATCTCGCGACGTCGGAGAAGGTCGTGCGTCCGGCAAACCTCCAGGCCGGGGCGCCGGGACGCGGTCTCGCGGTCGTCGAGGCGCGCGACGGCACGCCCGTCGGCGTGATCAACGTCCTCGGCTCGCTCTTCCTCGAGCCCGCGCACAGCATGTGGGAGGTGGTCGACGGCCTCGTCGAGCAGGCGACCGCGGCGGCCCCGGTCGTCGTGGTGGACGTCCACGCCGAGGCGACGAGCGAGAAGGTCGCGCTCTCCGCGTGGCTCGACGGCCGGGTGACGGCAGTCCTCGGCACGCATACGCACGTTCAGACGTCGGACGAGCGGATCCTGCCGGGCGGGACGGCCGCGCTGACCGACGTGGGGATGACGGGGCCGCACGACTCGGTGATCGGGGTCGTGACCGAGCTCGCCGTCAGGCGGATGCGCACGGGGATGCCGGTGCGGTTCGAGACGGCGTCGGATGGGGTGCGCCTCGAGGGTGCACTCGTCACGTGCGACCCGGCGACGGGACGGGCGACGGCGATCGAGACGGTGCGGGTTCCGTGGCCGGCCACGTGAGCGCCGCGAGCAGCCCGAGCAGCACGAGCCCCCGGAGCAGCACGAGCCAGGACACGAGCGGGTCGAAGTCCCGCACGAGATCCCAGTAGCGAGCCGGGAACCAGACCGCGGTCAGCGCGCAGGCGACGGCGGTGAGCGCCAGCGCCGTCCGCCGCCGCGGGCCGCCGACGAGCGGCACGAGCAGGACGAGCCAGACGAGGAACTGCGGCGAGAGGACCTTGCTGAGCGCGACGAACGCGACGACCGAGGCCGCGCCGTAGCGCACCAGGCGTTCGGCGGTGGACGGCCCGCGCGCGTACGCGACCCAGACGAGGACGACCGCGACGACCTGCACGACGCCCTGCAGCGCGGCGAGCACCCCGGCACCTGTCCCGGTGAGGTTCTGGGAGCCGCTGCCGGACGTCCAGCCGAGACCCATTCCGAAGGCCTGGTGCAGGGCGAGCAGCAGACCGGCGCCGACGCTCTCGATCTGCAGAGGACGGCCGATCTGCCGGCCGAGCGAGTCGAGCACGCCGTCCGGCGCGAGGGCGAAGAACGCGATGTACGCCAGCCCCACCGGTGCGACCGCGAGCCCGAGCACGATCGCGAGCTCGCGGCGTCCTCCGCGACGCCACGCGTCGATCGCGAGCGGCGGCAGGAGGAGGGCCGGGTAGAGCTTCACTGCGGCGCCGACGCCGACGACCAGCGCGGCCGCACGGCGCCGTCCCGCGACGGCGAGCGCGAGCGCGGCGAGGACGAGCGCTGCCGGCACGAGGTCGAACCGCGTCAGGATCACGCCGCCGAGGAGCAGCGGGGCGAGCGCGACGACGGCGAGCGACAGGATGCGCTCGCGGCGTGGCAGCTCGAGCCGCCGGAGCACCGCGTCGAGGAGGAGCACCGCAACGACTCCGACGAGCGCCAGCTCGGCGACGAACGCGATCCGATAGGCATGCACCGTCCCCGTCACGAGCGCGGGGAGGACGATCGCCGGAAGCGCGCCCGGCGGGTACTCGAAGCCGAAGTCGCGGTAGGGAACAAGGCCGCCGGCGAGCCGTTCGCCGTAGGTCTGGTAGAGGGCGATGTCCGTCACGGCGTCACCGAGGCGCTCCCACGTCACGGTGATCGCGACCGCGCTCAGCACGAAGACGAGGCTCGCGACGAGCGCCTCGGGCGACGGGCGCCAGACCGATCGAGTTGCGGTCCGCAGCTCGCCTGCGCTCACACGGGACCTTCCGCCGGTGTCGCCTCCGATGCGCGGGCCGCTGTCTCCTCCCGGGGGAGGAACAGGGCGAGCAGCACGAACGGGAGCACCCAGGGAAGGTAGAGGTAGAACCAGTGCGTGAGGCAGAGCTCGACGGCGAGGAGCACGGCCGCCGAGAGCGCCGCCAGCTCTAGCGGGCCTTTCTCGCGCGGGACGAAGGCGACGATCCCCGCGAGCGCGATGGTTCCGACCTGCGCCACCGTCCGGAGCGACGACAGGTCAGGAATCCCCTTCGCGTGGTACGGCCCCCAGCCCCAGATCGAGAACGGCGAGGGCCGGTCGAGCTGGAAGCCGAACGTCCGGTCCCAGAACGTCGAGACGGCGTCCCGCAGCGACGGTTCGAGGAGCAGGATCGAGAACGCGGCAAGCGTCGCGACGGCAAAGGCGGCCCCGAAGCGGGCCATCCGCACCGGGCGATCGAGCGACCGGTACGTGAGCCACAGCGGCGCGAGCGCGAGAGCAGCGAACTTCGTCCACCCGGCGAGCGCCGTCGCGACGCCGCGCGCGGTGGGTGAGGACGCGAGCCAGAAGCCCCAGACGAGCAGCGCGGGCATGATCGCGTCGTTCGTGTTGGACATCAGGGCATAGGTCGTGAAGGGATAGGCGGCCCAGCCGAAGGCGAGCACCGCGGCGAGCCGTGTCCCGCCCAGGCGCCTGCCGACGAGGACGAGCCCGAGGAGCACGAGCACGTCGAAGGCGATCGCGGTGGCGTGCGCCGCCGGCAGACGGTCCCATTTCCCGCTCCACCCGAGCGTCAGGACGGCCGGGACATAGGCGAGGTATCCGACCGGGCCGTACGTGTCCCCGCTGGGGTTCGCGGACTCGCAGCGCCCGTTCTCCTGGATCCGGTCGCGGATCTCGCCGTCGCTCGCCGCGGGGCCGCACGCCTTCCCCTGCTCGTCGGGCATCGTCCCGTACGGCACGCGCCCGTCCATGATCCGGTCGGCGCCGATCACGCCTGCGTAGCCCACGTCGATCACGGTGCGCGGGTTCTCGACGTTCAGCCCGATGCGGAAGCCGACGAGGAAGAGCGTCGCGCCGACGAGCGCCCACACCGGCCAGCGCGGGACGGGGAGCCGTGGTCGCGCGGCTCGCCGAAAGCCGATCCAGGCGGTGCGGGCGAGGAGGTAGACGAGCGGCGGCACCGCGAGCGCCGCGCTCTGGAACACCTCGCCGCGGTTGAAGAACACGAGCGACACGCCGAACGAGAGCAGCACGAGCAGGTCGAGGGTGGAAACCGTGAAGGGCCGGCGGAGGTCGACGAGGCCGAGGAGGAAGATCGCCGAGAGAGCGAGCCACACGGGCCAGGACGTGAGCAGCTTGCCGCCGAACGCGCCCGGGCTGCCGCGGGCCATCTTCCACGCGACCTGAGGGCCCGTCCACGCGGCGGTCACCGCGCCGCGGTCGGTCACCGTCCCGGTCGCGATCTCTCCGGCCCGGCCCGACCAGACCTGCACGTTCCAGGTCCGCGTCTTCCGGTCGAACGTCGCGTCGGTGGCCAGGTTGTGCGGATACCGCTCGATCCAGTCCGCCACCTTCGGGGAGCGCAGGAACGCGTCGACCGCGGCCTGCTCCTTCAGCCGCGGTGGCCCCTGGCCGGGCGGGAACGGCTCGGTGACGAGCTTCCCGTTCTCGTCGTAGAGCGGCCCCGGCGACCCGGGCTGGGCGGCGACCGCGGTCCCCGCGAGCGCGAGGGCGGAGACGAACGTCAGGAGCGCGGCGAAGGCTCTCAGCCGCGCCGGAAGGACCACAGCTTGTTGCCGATGAAGTTGACGGGCGTCACGATCACGATCGCGATCGCCTGGGCCGTGACCTCGCCGATGCCGGACGAGACGAGCGCGTGGAGCACGAGCAGGTTGGCGCCGAGCGCGAGCGCCGAGACGACGAGGAAACGCAGGCCCTGGAGCACGAAGTGCCCGCGCGCGTGGCGGAACGTCCAGGCTCGGTTCCACGCGTAGTTGTTCGTGACCGCCACGAGGAACGAGCCGATTGCCGCGAGCACGTAGTGCAGCCCCGCTCCGTCGAGGAGCAGGGTGTACACCGCGAGGTTGACGACGTACCCGCTCGCTCCGACGATGCAGAACTTGACGAGCTCCTCCCAGTTCGCCCGCCTCCGGAGCGCGGCGTGCGCGCGGCGGCGCGGAGCCGTCGCTTCGGTGATCGCGGTCCGCTCGTCCATCTGCGCCGCGCGAGCGTACCGGCGTTCCCGGCCGAGCGGAGAGTCCGCGCCTCCGTCAGCCGCGCACGAGCGGCACGAAGCGGCAGGCGACGGACCACGTCTCCACGAGCCCGTGGGCGGTCTTCCGCAGCCGCACGAGCCGCTGGCCGCGCCGGCCGCCGAGCGGGACGACGAGGCGGCCGTCCGTCGCGAGCTGCTCGACGAGCGCCGACGGGATCGCGTCGGTCGCCGCGGCGACCGCGATCCCGTCGAACGGGGCGCGGTCGGGAGCACCCTCGCGGCCGTCGCCGACCCGGACCTCGACGCGCTCGTGGCCGGTCGCGGCCAGGGTCGCGCGTGCCGTGGCCGCGAGCTCGGGCACGACCTCGATCGAGACGACCGCGTCCGCGAGCTCGTCGAGCACCGCGGCGGCGTAGCCGGAGCCGGTGCCCACGTCGAGCACGGTCTCGGTCCCCTCGAGCGCGAGGAGCTCGCACATGGCGGCGACGATGTACGGCTGCGAGATCGTCTGCCCCCGCGCGATGGGAAGCGCAGCGTCGGCGTAGGCGTGGGCGGCGAGCTCCTGCGGCACGAAGGCCTCGCGCGGGACGCGCTGCATGGCCGCGAGGACCCGCTCGTCGGAGATCCCCCGCCCCCGGAGCTGCCGCGCGACCATCCTCTCGCGCGCGCTCTCGGCGTCGCTCATGCCGCTCGACGGAGCGTGTACGGAGGCGCCTCCACCCCGAAGTGCGCCAGGACCCGCGGCGCGACGTCGACGATGCTGGCGGGCGTGTCGCCGTCGAGCCCCACCGTGAGGACCGGCACGAGCGAGTCCCCCTCCTCGAGCGAGCCGTGCGAGCCGCCGCCGAGGTGGTGCCTCCCACCGAGGTCGGCGAACTCCCATCCGACCGCCGCCGAGACGACGACCTCGCCGGCGTTGGGGCAGCGGAGAGACGAGACCGCCCGCGCGACGGCATCCGGCTGGTCGAGCACGGCGCGATCGCCTTCGAGCCGGAGACCGGCGGTGGTCTCCCGCAGCACGAGCTCGGCGCCCTCCCGTCGCGCCACGTAGGCGTCGTCCTCGCGGAAGAGGACGACGCCGGTCGACGGGGCGCCGTCGAGTCGCTCCGCGAGCCGGCGTGCGCTCGGCGCCGCCGTGCCGGTGCGGTACACGTGCGCAGCTCGGTTCGAGGCGGCGACCAGCGTGTCGGGCTCGTGACGGAGTGCCTCCCCGGCCCGCGCGACCTGTCGCACTCGCGTCTGCCCGTGGTCCGAGAGCACGATCACGGCGTAACGCTCGAGGAACCCGTCGAGCCCGCCCGCGGCCGCGACCAGCCCGCCGATCGCGTCGTCCGAGCGGCGCAGCACGGCGTCCGCCGCGTCCGGCCCCTCGACGTGGGAGGCGTAGTCGTAGTCCGAGAGATAGAAGAGCAGGAAGTCGAACCCGTCCCGCGTGACGAGCCAGCGGCCGACCGCCGCCGCGTACGCGTCGACCGAGCCGCGCGCGCGGTTGCGGAACGAGAGCGGCGCGCCCGTCCGTGGGCCGCGGAAGAGGTTGTAGAAGTAGAACTGCTCGGGCCCGCGGACGCGACCCAGGAAGGGCACCGACGCGCGATGGGCCGTGCGCCCGCGGTAGGCGGTGAAGTTCACGGCGGCGGTCTCGAGCCCGGCGTCGGCGAGCGCCTCGAACAGGGTCACGGCACG